>Ga0180438_10003871_pt1 | contig 22129 bp, 13 predicted proteins | sample SS_ome_12_FD_132455 | JGI IMG/M metagenome (GOLD analysis project Ga0180438, IMG submission 132455) | Hypersaline lake sediment archaeal communities from the Salton Sea, California, USA - SS_3_D_2 metaG | ecosystem: Environmental > Aquatic > Non-marine Saline and Alkaline > Hypersaline >...
ATTGTTGGGCATAATCTGTTAAATCAACACGATAAAGAATTTGATACAATATTAAGTGAAACCGCCGCCGCCGAAGTCGAACGCGGAGTTTACGGTCGGATTAACTGGAAATTCTGAATAAATGTCCTGATAAAATAGTGGCAGAGAGTTAAGTTGAAAACCGGGTATTTTAAAACCTTATTTTGCTTAATGCAACTTCCTCTTTCGGGCAATGGGAAAATGGCAATATATTTTATGACCCGATTCAGGCTGGTTCAGATGCTCTTATTGATATTGCCAAGCATCAGCGCGGCTCAAAAAATAGATTTTACCGAACTGCCGCTGGAAGAATTGCTGCGGGTAGAAGTGTTTTCTGTTTCCCGAAAAATCGAGCAATTATTCCAGGCGTCGGCGGCAATTTCGGTAATCACTGCCGAGGAAATGCGTCGAAGTGGCTACAGCAGTATTTCAGCGGGATTGCAATTGGCACCCGGTATGAATGTGGCGCGAATTGATGCCAATAAATGGGCCATAAGCTGTCGTGGCTTTAATAATCGATTTGCGAATAAATTATTACTCCTCATCGATGGCCACAGTGCTTACACCCCCACCTTTGCCGGTGTCTTCTGGGAAACGCAGGATATTCTGATTGAAGACGTGGAACAAATTGAAGTGATTCGGGGACCGGGGGCTACCTTGTGGGGGGCAAATGCCGTCAATGGTATTATCAATATTATTTCAAAAAGTGCCCGACGAACGCAGGGCAAATTATTAACACTGGGCGTGGGAACCGAACGCCGTTTTTTCACCCATTTTCGATTCGGTAGTTCCATTGGCAATCATTTTTTTTATCGCTTTTATTTAAAAGCCGTCACCCACGATAATTTTGTGGGATCTGAGGGTGAGACAATGGCCGACGGCTGGAACGTTTCTCGTGGCGGCTTTCGAGCCGATTGGAAATGTACTCCCAATGATTCAGTCTTCCTGCAAGGTAATTATTACAACGGGAAAGTCGGGTATAACTACACGATGGTGACTTCGTTTGAGGCACCTTACCAACAAACATTCACTTTTAACGCGGAAATAAAAGGAGGGAATCTCACCGGTCGGTGGCATCATTTTTTTTCACCACGGTCAGCAACTATTTTACAGGTTTCTTTTGACAATACCACGCGGAATGATGCCCCGTTGCAGGGAAAAATCAGCACATTTAATTTTGACTGGCAGCACCAGTTTGGCTTTCGTAACCGGCACGAAATTGTGTGGGGACTGCGTTATCGCCAGGTACGCGATAAAATTAAGGGGACGTTGGCAGTCTCCTTTATTCCGCCGGAACACACCTGTCATCTGGCAAGTGCCTTTGTGCAAGACAAAGTGGCGTTAATGAAAGAACGCCTTCATTTAATTATTGGCTCTAAATTTGAAAATAATTCACATTCGGGATTTGAGTACCAACCGAATGTGAGGCTCTTGTGGCGGCGGAAGGAACGGCACACGTTGTGGGCAGCCGTTTCGCGGGCGGTAAGAACACCGGCCCGCGCCGATGAAGACATGGTTACCATTTTTGAAGTGGTAGAACCAGAGCGACTCGTGCCGCCAATATTTTTTACGAGTCAGGGAAATCCTGATTTTGCATCCGAAATACTTATTGCCCATGAAATCGGAAACCGAACCTATCTAACCAACCAACTTTTTTTTGACATTGCAGCGTTCTTTAACACATACAACAGACTTCGGACGATCGAATCCGGTGAAATCATTCCTCGAGTAACACCGGCTTCGGTCTATATCATCGCCCCAGCTACTTTCAATAACAAAATGTTTGGGAAAACTTACGGAATTGAGTTTGACACCAAATGGCAACCAAAGAAATGGTTGCAAATGCGACTTATCTATACTGTCCTTCAAATGGATTTGCAGCTTCGCCCGGACAGTAAAGACAGCTATTCAGTTGGTACCAACGAGGTCAGTCCGCAGAATCAGTTTTGCGGGTGGTGGCTGATTCAGCTCTCACCAAAAATCGATTTTGACCTCGGATTCAGGTACGTTGGTCCGTTAACCAGTATGGAGGTTCCGGCTTATTGCAATCTGGATGTGCACCTGGGCTGGAGGCTTCTACCAAACATTGAATTCTCCCTGGTCGGTCACAATCTATTGCAGGCGCACCATCAGGAATTTGGCAATCCGACCGGCATCAATATGCCTTTAAAAAAGGGACTCACCGCTTTTACTGAAGTTGAACGTGGAGTATTTGGAGCGATTACATGGAATTTCTAAGCAAAACATTGTTATCACCGCCGATTAAACACCGATACTTTTACGAAAAGTTCTCCAGCGTATTATCTTTATTCCATTCGGATTCCTGGCGATTTCTGGTCGTTCTGACCCTATTCATGAGTGTGTTTGGCCTGGTTATCCAACCCAAGGCCGCCGATGATAAGCCCACTCCCCGTGTCCTGCGGACCACTGAGTACGAATTAAAAGCAGCTTTTATTTATAAATTTTCGATATTCGTTGATTGGCCCGTGGAAGCATTTGCCGACAGTACCGATCCGCTTGTCGTAGGCGTATTATGTGACGACAGTGTCGAAAAAACAATTGTGAACACAATCGATGATAAAAGTGTTAAAGGAAGACCACTGAAGGTAATAAGCCTGCAAAGTAATGCTGATTATTCCCAGTGTCATCTGCTTTTTATTTCTACCACATACAAAAATAGATTCGAAGGGATTCTCAAAAAAGTGCAGGGTAAAAGCATCTTAACCGTTGGTGAAATGGAAGCGTTTGCCCACAAAGGGGGCATAATAAATTTCATCAAGAAAGACCGTAATATTCACTTCGAAATTAATATTGATGCAGCCGATCGAGCCGGTATTAAAATCAGCTCCAAATTATTAAGATTGGCCGTTATCGTCAGGGATGAAAGTCAATAAAAGAACCATCAAGATGTTTAACTTACGTGACATATCCATCAAACGGAAATTAACCATCATTATCATGGTCACCAGTGAGATCGCGCTGGTTCTGGCATGTATTGCATTTATTATTTATGATCGAATCACGATTAAAGCTTCAATGGCTCATGATTTGACCATTCTGGCTGAGATTATTGGTGATAATTGTAATGCCGCCCTTGGTTTTAATCGACCCGAAGATGCTAACGCCGTGCTAGCGTCCCTGAAAGCCAAGGAACACATTATTGCGGCGTGCATTTATTCTTCTAACGGAGAAGTCTTTGTAGATTATCAGCGCCAACAAGAAAAAGTTGAATTTATTCCACCCGAACCGGAGCCGCCTGGTTATCGCTTTGAAGAGGCGCATCTGGTTGTGTTTCGACGAATCAATCTGAATAACGAAGAGATTGGCACCATTTTCATTCAGGCTGCTCTCGAAGAAATCGACAACCGGTCCGCTCAATTTATTGCTATCATTTCGATATTTCTTATTTTCACCTCCGGTGTCGTTTTTATTATCACCCGAAAGCTCCAAAAACTCATTTCTGAACCCATCATGCACCTGGCAGAAGTTGCCCGGAAGGTAACGCGACACAAAGATTACTCCGTCCGAGCACAACAAAACAGTGACGATGAAATCGGCTTTTTAACCAAAAGTTTTAATGAAATGCTCAAACAAATTCAGGACCAGGCTGCCGCCCTTCAAAAGACGCACGACGACTTAAAAATACACGCCCAGGAACTCCAGAGCGAACTTACCGACCACATGCTAACCGAAATGCAATTGAAACGATCCTTAAAAGAAAAGGAAGTCCTGTTAAAAGAAATTCACCATCGCGTAAAAAATAATTTGCAAATTATCTCCAGTTTAATTTATTTACAATCAAAAAATATTCAAGACGAAGGTACCCTGCAACTCTTTCAGGATAGCCAGAACCGTGTAAAATCAATGGCTTTGATTCATGAAAAACTATATCAGTCAAAGGACCTGGCCCGAATTGACTTTGATGAATATATTAAAAGTCTGGTGAATCATCTGTTTTATTCCTATCGCATCAATTTAGCAACCATTAAACCGCAAATTGACATCGATGATATTTCATTAAGCATTGATACCGCCATTTGTTGTGGTATTATCATTAATGAACTGGTTTCAAATTCATTAAAACACGCATTCCCTGCGGGCAAAAAAGGCAAAATTGAAATTAAACTCCAGCGAAAATATCAGAATGAATACATCCTGGTGGTAAAAGATAATGGAATTGGCTTGCCCGAAAATGTAGATTTTAAACACACGAAATCGCTGGGATTACAACTGGTTTGTAATCTGACCGATCAACTCAACGGCCTGGTAGAATTGGAACGAAACAGCGGAACCACTTTTCGAATCACTTTTCGTTGAAAAATTATATACAGAACAAAGAGCACCATCATGAACCTTATTGCTATTTTATCAATAATCGCATCACTGTCCTGTCTGCTGCTGGGGAATTATGTCTATTATAAAAACACCCGCAGCCATCTGAACCGGGTTTTCATGCTACTCTGTTTGGTGGCGGCTTTCTGGTCATTTTGTGAATATGGCTTTCGACAGACTGATAAGTACGAGATTGCTCTGTTCTGGATTAGAGTCAGCGCCGTGTGGGCGTTTCTACCCGCCCTGGTTTTGCATTACATCCTCCTCCTGATCGAAAAATCTGAATTCACTAAAAGTAAGTATTTCTATTTACTGGTATACCTGCCCGCGGTTGGTTTCTTTCTCCTGGATTTAACCACTGACTTACTAGGTGGTACGCCGGCGAAAGTTTCCTGGGGTTGGACTTACACCATTCCCGACAACAAGATTATTTTAGCGCTGGGTATTATCTGGAGTTTTGGAATTATTTTCTTGGCGATTATTTTGGGATTTACCTATTATACCAAACTCACGACAACCGTTCAGCGTCGACAGACCCAATACGTTCTGATTGGCCTGGCCAGTCCACTTTTTATTGGCGCTTTAACCGAGCTGCTGTTACCGCTGTTTGAGGTTAACGTACCAGATTGTACCACGCCAGCCTTAATTCTTGGCTGTATTTCCGTGGCCTACGGTGTCTGGAAATACCGGCTGTTTGTTCTCACGCCGGAAATTGCCTCGAACGACATCATCGCGGAGATGTCCAATTTTTTAATTTTAATTGATCAAAACGGCAAAATCACCACGGTAAATCAGGCCACTCTGAATTTATTAGGTTACCCGGAAAAAGAACTGCTGAATCACTCGTTTAAAATTATTTTTACGGATCCGGCTATCATCTACGAATTGTCTCAAAAAGCCACCTTGACAATGGTTAACCCGGTTCACAACATTGAGAACGTACCAACCACCCTGAAAAGCAAAACCCTCCTCACGATACCGGTTCTTATTTCGGCATCGCTAGTCTACAATCAGGACCGCTCCCAGTTTGGTATTGTCGTTGTCGGCAGCCATCTTACTCAAAAAAGGCTGGTTGAGCTCAAGCTAAAAGAAAGCGAAGAAAAATATCGTGATTTATTTGAAAATGCAAATGACTTGATTCAAAGTGTCTATTCAGACGGTCGTTTTCAGTATGTGAATCGTGCCTGGCGGGAAACGCTGGGTTACAACGATGAGGATATTCATTACCTGAATTTTTTTGATATCATACATCCCAGTTACCAGGAAAAATCGCGCCAGCTCTTTGAACAATTAATAAACGGGGACAAAGTTTCGAACATCGAAACGGTGTTTGTGGCCAAAGATGGTCGGGAAATTATGGTGGAAGGCAGCGCCGACTGTAAATTTTTAAATGGCAAGCTTCATGTAACGCGGGCCATTTTTCGTGATATAACCGAACGCCGTCAAATCGAAGCGGCGTTGTTAGAGCATAAACGTCGCTATGATTTGGCCACCAGTGCCGGCAAGGTAGGCGTCTGGGAATGGGATCTGATGACTCAAACAATGTACCTGGACCCTAAGTTAAAGAAAATGCTCGGTTATTCCGATCATGAGATTCAGAATCAATATAATCACTGGTATCAACTGATTTATCCCGCTGATCGGGCGAAAACCATGCAAGCGGTGAAGGACTACCAGAATGGGCGAACGGCCCAGTTTGAAGTGGAACACCGAATGCTTCACAAAGACGGTAGTATTCGCTGGATGCTGGCCCGGGGCTCTACGTGCAACGCTCAGCCAAGCGATCGTAATCAAATTATTGGTACCAGTACCGATATTACCGCGCTCAAACAGGCGGAACAGGCCTTGCACGAGGCTCATGAGAAGCTTGAAAAAAGGGTCGCGGAAAGAACGGCTGAACTGGTTCAATCAAATCAATTACTGCGAACTGAAATCGCTGAACGGAAAGCTGCCGAAATAAAAATGCAATCCTATCTCAATGATCTAAATTTCCTGGAACAGGCGGCGATTCGATTTAGCGAGCTCTCTCCGGATGAAGATATTTATCAATTAATTGCTCAACAGCTTAAAAAGCTGACTGGCCGGGCCATTATTTTCATTAATTCTTATGACAAAATCACCAATACCTTGAGTATTCGTGCCATTCAGGGATTAGGCAAATTTGAAGATTTTATTGTGAAAACCCTGGGCCGACATCCCATTGGCATGTCTTTTACGATGAATAACGAAGCGGCTCGCGAAGGTATTGGAAGCGGCAAACTGGTCAAAGTTCCCGGTGGCCTTTTTGAATTGTCTTTTGGTCAGGTTCCGAAGGCGCTGTGTGAGCTATTTGAAAAAACATTAGGTTTGGGCGAACTTTACACAATGGGTTTTACCCGCCAGCGAGAAATTTTTGGCAATGGTGTCATTGTAACCCGCTCGGTCGACGATATAAAAAATCCGGGTATTATCGAAACATTTATCAATCATGCCTCCGTCGCTCTGCAACGGAAACGGGGTGAGGAACAAATTAACGCCTCCCTGCTAGAAAAGGAAATTCTGTTGCGAGAAATTCACCACCGCGTAAAAAATAATTTACAGGTCATTTCGAGCCTGATTTTTCTCCAATCGAAAAAGATTAAGGATGCCAAGGCAATTGAATTATTTAAAGAGACGCAAAACCGTGTCCGTTCAATGGCCTTGATTCATGAAGCGCTTTATAACGCGAAGGATTTCGCCCACATTAATATTGAAGAATATATTCGCAACCTTACCAACCATCTTTTTCGTTTATATGAAGTAAAAAACCGGGTGATTCGGTTGAAAATCAATATGAGAAATATCTCATTAAGTATTGACACCGCAGTGGCTTGTGGCATGATCATTAATGAGCTTGTTTCCAATTCTCTTAAATATGCTTTTCCGGTGCAGGCGGAAGGCTCGATTCGGATTGAACTCTCTTCAACTTCAAACAATAGCTATAAGCTCATTGTGGGGGATGATGGGATTGGTTTTCAGGAAAAAATCGATTTAGAACAGCCAATGACGTTAGGATTACAAATCGTCAATACGCTGGTTGACCAGCTTAAAGGTTCAATGAAAATTGAATTGCGACAGGGGGTGCTTTATGAAATTAGTTTTCGAGACATAAAATAATGCTGTCATTTTGCAAGCTCTTAAACAGTTGAAATGCTCAAACACTAGGGAGAGGTGCTAAGCCTATGAAAGGGAAAAAAGTTCTTGTCGTCGAAGACGAAAATATTGTGGCAATGGAAATACGAGATCGGTTGCAAGATATGGGATATACGGTAACCGCCGTCGTCTCAGCCGGGGAGGATTCTCTAAAAAAAATCGCCGAAACTCGCCCGGACCTGGTTTTAATGGATATAATGCTGAAAGGCAAGCTCGATGGCGTACAGGCGGCGGAAAAAATTCGCATCCAATACGATATTCCGGTGATTTATCTCTCCGCTTTTGCCGATAACGCGACGCTCCAACGCGCCAAAATAACGGAACCTTACGGCTATATCATGAAACCGTTTGTGGAAAAGGAGCTGCACACCACCATTGAAATGGCGCTTTATAAACATAAAATGGAGAAAAAGATTCGGGAGAATGAGCAATGGCTGGCGACGACCCTGAATAGTATTAATGACGCCGTGATTGCTACCAATGAAGTGGGTCAGATAAAATTTATGAATCCGGTTGCCGAACAACTAACCGGCTGGAAGCAGGCCGAAGCGCTGGGAAAAAATCTGAAAGACGTATTTCACATTATTGATGCCAAATCACGGGCGCCCTTCGAAGATCCGTTTGATAAAGTTTTAAATCAGGCTCAATTTGTCAACATGACGCAATCCATCCTGCTGATTGCGCGGGATGGTACCGAACGCATTATTTCTGATAGTGGGGCCCCCATTCGTGATAAAAATAATAAAACCCTCGGCCTGGTTATTGTATTTCGGGACATTACGGAAAGGCAAAAACTGGAGGCCGACTTATTAAAAGCGCAAAAATTAGAATCCATCGGACTGCTGGCGGGAGGTATTGCCCATGATTTCAATAATATTCTCACGGCAATTTTAGGCAATATCTCTTTAGCCAGAGCGGACCTTGATCCGAATAGCGAAATTTATGAAATCTTAAATGAAGCCGAAAAAGCCTCGTTACAGGCTAAAAATCTGACATTTCAATTACTCACCTTTGCCAAGGGGGGAACGCCCCTGAAAGCGGAAGCTTCAATCACTGAATTAATCAAAACCACGGCTGAATTTGCACTCCGAGGATCGAATGTCAATTGTACCTACAGCTTCCCGGATGACCTCTGGGTGGTCGAAGTCGATCGCGGACAAATCAGTCAGGCCATTCAAAATTTGATTGTTAATGCCGACCAGGCCATGCCTGAAGGGGGAACGATCCACGTTTCCACTGAAAATATCTCGCTGCACCCGGATGACGGATTACCACTCCAACCCGGTCGCTATGTGAAAATATCAATCATTGACACCGGCGTGGGCATTCCCGAGGACTTATTACAAAAAATCTTTGATCCCTATTTCACCACCAAAAAGAAAGAGGCCGGCCTGGGTTTGGCCATTACTTATTCGATTATTAAAAAGCACGGGGGACATATCACCGTTGAATCCGAATTAGACCGCGGCACAACCGTTCATATTTATTTGCCGTGTTCATCGGAACAAGAAGCGCCAAATAACATTAAAGTGAGTTTAGAAGAAAGCCCCCCAAAAGGCAAAATCCTGGTGATGGATGATGAGGATTTAATCAGAAAAATTGCTAAACGGATTTTAAATCGAATCGGGTATGAAGTCGAAATTACCGCCAATGGCACGGAAGCGATTGAATTTTACCAGCAAGCTTACCAGGCCCATCATCCATTTGATGCCGTGATTTTAGATTTAACTGTGCCGGGCGATCTGGGCGGCAAGGAGACCGTTAAAAAATTACTTCAAATCGACCCTCAGGTGAAAGCAATCGTCTCCAGTGGCTACTCCAATGATCCGATTATGGCGGAATATAAAAAATACGGCTTTCGCGGGGTGGTTATGAAGCCTTATAAATTTGAAGAGTTGAATCAGGCCCTCAGTCAAATATTGTGAGATTCCTTTGAACTACATAAATTCGAATTAAAATTATGCTGATAAAAGACTTTAAAGTCAAGCTTGATTACGGAGAGCAGGGATTGTCGGTTGAACTTCCCCGGCGAAATGTCGTGAAAGCGCTTTCCATGAAAACGATGCCGATAATCAAAAATCCGGAAGGTATGCTCCATAAATTGCTGGCGCAACCAATTTCTTCCCCACCGCTGGCTAAATTAGCGCAGCCAAAAAAGTCAGCCTGTATTGTTATTTGTGACATCACCCGTCCGGTTCCGAATCGAGTTATTCTTCCCCCGATTCTGGACTGTTTGGAAGCAAATGGCATTGCACGCCAGGATATTACGTTGCTCATTGCCACCGGCATTCATCGACCCAATTTAGATCAGGAATTAGTCTATTTGGTTGGCGAGGAAATTGCACAGCACTACCGAATCGTTAATCATTTGGCCAAAGATCAATCAACGCACACCTTTCTGGGCGAAACCTCGCGTGGAACACCGGTCTGGGTGGATTCAACCTACCTGAAACACGAGCTTAAGATTACCACCGGTTTTATTGAGCCGCACTTAATGGCCGGATTTTCCGGGGGACGCAAGCTGATTTGTCCCGGCATTAGTAGCCTGGAAACCGTTAAAGTGATGCACGGTCCGAAAATACTGGAACATCCCAACGCCCGGGAAGGCATGATTGAGGGGAATCCGTTTCACGAAGAAGCCCTTGAAATTGCCCGCCTGGCTGGCGTTGATTTTATTGTCAATGTGGCTTTGGATGAAAAGCGGGATATTACCGGTTTATTCGTGGGGCATCCGGAGCAGGCACATTTAGCCGGTGTCGCCCACGTCCGACAACATGTTACCGAATTATTAAGTGAACCGGCGGATGTGGTGATTACGACGTCGGCCGGATTTCCTTTGGATGCGACCTTTTACCAGGCGATTAAAGGACTGACGGCAGCCCTACCGGTGGTCAAACCGGGCGGAACCATTATTTTAGCGGCCGAGTGTCGGGAAGGGCTGGGGAGTCCGGAGTTTTCGCAACTGGTTCGTAGTGCCCATGATTTGAATCAATTCATGCAGGATATTTATCGGCCCGATTATTTTGTGGTCGATCAGTGGCAATACGAAGAACTGGCGAAAGTACTCCGCCAGGTTGAGGTCATTCTGGTAAGTGACGGCTTATCCAATGCCGATAAAGCTGCGATCTTACCTCGTTGTATGAATTCGGTAGAAGCCGCGGTTGCCAATTGTCTGGAAAAATATGGTGCCGATTGTCGCATCGTTGTTATCCCGAAAGGCCCGTACATTTTGGCACAACTGGCCACTGAGGACTGATGATTCGGTTGATTTAATCTGGATTATTCATAAAAAGGGGCTAAAGCCCGAATCTATAAGCAGTTGACTAACCCCAGCCTTAAGGCTGGAATTAGTCATGAATCCCACAAAAACCGGACTTAAGTCCAATAGCTTTTTAATTTATGAATAATTCAGGTTAAAATAAAAGAACATTTGTCAATACTTACTTGAAATAAATAATTCGATTCATCGCATCCGGAAATTTTAATCAAAAAGGAAGTTAACACAATGGTAGTTGAATTTCAAGACCTGCAAAAGGATATTGTTGAACCCAGTTATGAATTACCGATTGTGGTCGATTTTTGGGCGGAATGGTGTAGCCCCTGTCGCGTACTCGGCCCAATGCTGGAAAAACTGGCCCTCGCTGCCAGAGGAAGTTGGCGGCTGGTCAAAGTCAATGTTGATCAGCATCAAGAACTGGCGATGCAATTACAAATACAGAGCATTCCAGCCGTAAAAATGATTTATGAAGGCCAGATTGTCGCTGAATTTGTGGGAGCCTTGCCTGAATCTCAAATCCTGGCCTGGCTCGATGAAAACCTGCCGCAGCCCGAACAAGGACTCCTAGAATCGGCTAAAGAAGCCCTGGCCAGCGGAGATCGCCGGTCTGCCAGTAAAATGTTGAAGGAGTTCATTAAAATCGAGGAAAATAATTATGAAGCCCGGGCCCTACTGGCGGCAATTACTTTTGAAAATGATAGTGACGAAGCCGCGACACTGGTGGAGTCCATTCCCGAAGATGATGCCAATTATTATATGGCGAATTCAATTTTTACGCTCAATCGTCTATTAAAATCCGAAAAAGAATTGGAGAAACAGGCCAAACAGCAACCTGAAGCGGCCAAAGCCTGGGAAGGCTATTTAAAGGGCATTAAGGCCTTGCGGCACAAAAATTATGAAAACGCACTAAAAACCTGGATTGATGTGGTGACTTTCAATCGGGAAATCGATAATGACGGCCCGCGTAAAGCGTGTGTCGCGTTGTTTCACCTGCTCGGTAAGGAGCACGAACTCACTCAAAAATATCACCGCCGCTTTACAATGGTATTGTACTAATCCTTTGACCACCCTTTTTCTAAATCTTTAAAAAATGAATTTGTATCCAATTAAAAATTAAAGGTCATGAGTGCAATCTCTTTTATGGATTGAACATTTGTGCAACGCATAAAGGCGTTGCACTCCAGCGATTAATATTAAATTTAAATGTTGAGGGCTGAATTGAAAAAGATAAATCCAATCTTCCCCTGAACCGGCTCACCTACCTCAAATAGCGCTCCAATCGCTCCATTGCGATTTTAATATTTTTCAGTGAATTGGCATAACTAAACCGCAGGAAGCCTTCCCCGTTGGTGCCAAAATCAATGCCCGGTGTAACCGCCACTTTCGCCCGTTCCAACAGTTCAAAGGCAAACTGGTAACTGTTTGCATGAAAACAGGCGGCATTGGCAAAGACATAAAACGCGCCGCGGGGTTCCACTTCAATCCGAAAACCGATTTCACGCAGGCGTTTGATTAAAAATCGGCGGCGTTCATCATAAGTTTGAATCATCCGGGAAATTTCCGGATGTTCCTCCTGAAGGGCACACACACCAGCCCATTGGACAAAAGAGTTGGGACAAATGAATAAATTCTGCTGGAGCTTTTGAATTGGTCGGACAAATTCAACCGGGGCAATAATATACCCCAGACGCCAACCCGTCATCGCAAACAGTTTGGAGAAACCATTCAGCACAAATGCCCGGGGCGTAAACTCCAGAATGGAATGGGCTACTTCGCCGTAAACCAGACCGTGGTAAATTTCATCGGAGATAATATAAGGCGTCATTTCAGCGATTGCCGCCAATTCACGGGTTCCTAATAATTGACCGGTGGGATTGGCCGGTGAATTAATCATAATGGCTTTAGTTTTTGAAGAGAGGTGCTTTTTAATCTCCGCCGGTTGCAATCGAAATCCGTATTCTTCATACACATTGACACAGACCGGTCGCCCTCCCAGGTGCTCAATAAAATTGGGGTAACAGGCATAACCAGGATTCGCCAGCACCACTTCCTCGCCGGGATTTAACAGTGCCGACAGGACCAGTAATAATCCCGGTGAAGTGCCCATAGTAACAATCACCTGGTCGGCATTTACTTCCACCTGATATTTCTGTGAATAATAGTCAGCAATCGCCTGCCGTAGGGGAAGAATCCCCAGGCTGTGGGTGTAGTGTGTTTTTTCCTGGCGCAAGGCTTCGATTCCGGCGGAAACTATTTTAGGTGGGGTAGGAAAATCAGGTTCGCCGACTTCGAGATGAATAATATCTTCCCCCTGGGCTTCCAGCGCTTGCGCCCGTTCAAGCACTTCCATCACAATGAACGGCGAAATTCGTTGGGCACGCTCCGCAATCATCGTCTCCTCCCTATTTAAAAGCGTTTAATTTGATGGTGACTGAACAAAAAGTCAAATTTTTGTCATTCCGAGGAGTGGAGCGACAAAGAATCTCTCAGCGTTACCATTCTGTTTATAATTATGTTGACGTTAAAAGATTCTTCGGCAAAAAACGCCTCAGAATGACATTTTAGTGACTTTAAGATTAACCTGAAAAAAAATTTACATATAATATCAAACCTTTGCAAGGGTAAATCCAACCGAATTAACAAAATCATTGATAGTATTTTCGAATTGATTTCAGTGTCTGAAGGCTGTTGAAAATGGGATCTCCGGTTCCCTCAAACTCCACCACCACCGGTCCCTGGTAATTGGCCGCATTTATTATTTCAAAACATCGTTGGTAATCAATACTGGTTTCCTTGCCCTCGGTATTAAAGGCATAGCTCTTGGCATGAATATTTAAAGCGTAGGGCATCATTTTCTGCAGGGCTTGATAACGATCCTGTGTGGGGAGGAAATTGCCAAAATCGGGACATAATCCCAGAAAATCCGAATCCACCTGCTGGACAATTTTTATTAAATTTTCGGCTTTCGAAGAAAATCCGCCGTGATTTTCAATTACCAGACCGATCTGAAGCTGTTGCGCCAGGGGAAGAATTTCCTGAATTTTTTGCACTAGCTGGTTTAAAAGTACGGGAGTGAGTCGTTGTTGCGCTAGCAGATAATCATTTAAAAGCTGACGAATTCCCCGGAAGCGGTTGTGCATCGACCATTTCCAGAGCCTCTGACGCCAACTGGTCGTTGGTTGTTTTTTACCACGAGGAGATATTTCAACCGCGGGCTGTTGCCACAATTTTCTTACCAGTCGATGTTTCCCACCCACATAAATGCGCACAATCGAAGCCGTAAGCTGGTGCGCTAATTCCAGATGCTTTTTAACCAGGGAAACTTGTTGGGCGAGTTGGTCAGGAGCAGGGAGGGTGAAATCATTGGTGACAGCCAGACTGACGCCCGGCGCGAGGTGCTTGATTTGATTTTCTAACTGAAGCAATTCGTCTGAATTTAATCGAGTCAGTAAAGTATCATTTAATTCACAACCATCGAAACCACGTTCCAGACAAAATTGAGGAAAATGGGACAGTTTTAATTTACCCTTCAGAATTAAATCATGAACACTCCAACTGGAGAGATAAACCGGTTTGTGAGATTTCATTTTTCATAAAAATTAAAGCAACTATTTAAAAAACTTATCAACCAGATGTTGCAGATCTTTCTTCGCCGGCGCTCTTTCATCAACATGTTCCAGGCCTTGCGCGCTTTCCAGTAAGCGCAGCCGCTTCCGCATTTGAAAATACATCATTCGATTATCAATAGCAATCCCCACTTGATTGGCAATGATTTCCAGCGTCCGAAACACCTCTAAATCGGGAATTTTACCATCAGACGGATCATCAACAATAATAAAGCCGGAAATTTTTTGATCGCGGGCTTTGATTGGTACAAGTAATAAATACGAGCGTCGCCATTCGAGCAGCGAATTTGTTCTGCGAGCGCCATAATAAATATCTTTTAACGGTTTGAATGTCCCCTGCTTATCCTCGATGAAATAGGATTTGCTTCGTTTATAATGCTCATTCAGGACAATGGCGATCGCATTCAGTGAGAAACGAAGTTCCTGCAAGTGCATTTGTTTGATTTTATCATCACAGGCAATGGCCCGCAATTCTAGCATTCCCGATTTACTACTTACCAACGCCATTCCAACCAGATTAAAATCCAGTGAGAATTTTATTGACCAGACCACTTCCTTCAGCAAATCGTTCAGATTGAGATAAAGCTTAAAAATATTACTGGTAATCAGGAGCTGTTTCAATCGTCGATTGCGACGTTCCAGCATCGAGTAATGATAATGATTCTCGATGGCCATTGAAGCCAGTTTGGCAAAGATTTGTAAGTTCTCAGCAATTTCCAGTTGAATGATACTCAGATTTAACGGTTTTTCCAGCGACAGGTAACCAAACGTATGTTGATTTTGGTCCACCAGGTTAACAATAAATAAATCATCTTCCTGCCACTGAAAAGTCGGTGCCTGGTGGTCGCGCCAATCTTCATGATACAAGTGCTGCTTAAATCGTTGATTTTCAAAATCAACAATGCCATCTTTCCCGTAATACATCACTTTCAGTTTATATTGATCCGTAAAAATTTTGTTAATCACCTCGGCCGGCACTTCCAGAACCGGTGCACCCGCCGTCACATTTCGATGATAACCCACCATTGATTGCTTAACAAAGACCCGCTTTTTCCGATCCAGCAATGCCAGCGTTACCCGTTCAAATTGAAAAAGTTGGGCACAGATTTGAGTAATCCGTTCGAGCAAATAATTCATAGGCTCGTGAAGCGAATTATTAATAGCTTCGACCAGTTCGCTGACGATTTTATATTGATCAACGTGTCCGTTGGTAGCCACTCGTTTCGATTGGGTTTTGGGCAGATCCAATACTCGTCCTTGAAACGCCACCACGTTACCGGCCTTATTTTTCATCGAGTTTAGCTCAAAATTCACCGGTTGCCGCTGACCATATTTCGTAACGAGTTCAGTTGAAAAAACGGCGCTATCCCCATTCTGGCATAGCCGTGAAAACCACTGTTGAAATTGATATTCCTCTTCCTGCGGCAATAAATCCACCAGTGACAATTCGAGTAGCTCATCTTCAGTATAGCCACAAATCGCCACCATTTTTTCATTCGCCGACAGAAAGCGACCTTTTTGGTCAATAATATAAAAGGGATTTGATGACTGTGCCGGGTCGACTTCAGTAAAAAAATTGTCAGGTTCAGGCGCCGGTGGCGGTTCTGAAGCCTGGTGAATCCGGTTCCTTTCAATGACTTTTTTAATCGTAAAGGGTAAGGCCGTTTGATCGCCGCTTACTTTCATAATGTAATCATCCGCTCCCTGGTCCAGGGCGCTGGCGGCAATCGATTCATGTTTTTCATCCACTAACATAATCACCGGTAAATTTCTTTTCAGCGCTTTAATTCGACCCAGCAGGTTCAAGCCGTCTTCATCATTCACTTTGTAATTCAACAAAACCACATCATAATGCTGTTGTAGAATCTTACGAATACAATCCTCACTCGTCGTGGCATTTTCAATGCGATAAATGTCATTATGCACATTCAGAATATTTCTACAGGCGTCAAGATAATTCAAATTATGATCGACCAGCAATATGGAAAATTCTTCCATTTAACATTTCACCTCTATTCAAATCATTTCTTGATTTTTTTCATATCACGAAAAACGCATTTATACTTCCTGCTTTTAAACAATACTACCATTTATAAATAACAATTTTTTATCTAATTGTCAAGCAAATAATCATTGTTATTATTTTTTAAATTCAATAAAATAAGTTCAAAATGGGTAAAGATCCTGTCGCATTTATCCCCTCCTTCCTGACCGGAAACTTTCAGAATAACCCACAGTTGAATAAACGTTAAACTAAAATTTAAATTGGAAATTAAGGGCTGTCAACATTCTATTTCCCCCTGAATCCGAATCAAAAACTAAAAAAATCATGTACTGTCACCGCTTCTTGATGATGCTCCTGTGGTTGAAGCTGACGATTTATTGTCTCAGCCTGAACTGCCAATCAGACTCTCCGGAGCGGCGCTCAAATCGGAACACCAGTTTAAAGCGAGCTCAAACAAATTATTCCGGTAAAGAAGCGCCAATGCTGGCAAAATTGGTGAAAAGCGGTCAACTTCCCCCGCTGAAGGAGCGTCTTCCCGACCAGCCGAAAATTATTACCCCCCGCGAGCGCCTGGGCTGTTATTGTGACACCTGGCGTATGGCCATTTTTGGCGCCGGTAATCTGGGTGGAGTCACGCCGCGCACTTTTTACACCTCCCTCATTCACTGGTCAATGGACTGGCAGTCGCTTGAAGCGGGCATTGCCGAAAAGTGGGAAATTTCTCCGGATGGCCGTCGCTTTACTTTTTATTTACGGAAGGGACTGAAATTTTCGGACGGCCACCCGTTTACCACTGAAGATATTGAATTTTCACTCAATCACCTGCTGTTCAATAAAAAAATCCTCCTCAATACCCCTGGTTGGCTGATGCAGAACGGTAAATCGGCTCAATTTGAAAGAGTAAGTCCCTCCTGTTTTCGGTTCATTTTTCCTGAGTCTAATGGCACCTTCATTCTTTATATTACGGTTGAAAGTCATTATTTATTTTCGCCGAAACACTACTTAGAAAATTTCATGCCACCGTTTATCTCCGAGCAAAAAGCCGATTCGATTGCCGCTGCTAACGGGTACGCCAAATGGAATTCATTCGTGGAAATGGTACTGCGTCACCCCTACCGCAACCCTGATTTACCTGTGCTCCTCCCCTGGCGGCGAATTACCCCGCGCGAGAAGGCGGAAACCCGCTGGGTCTTTGAACGCAATCCGTACTACTATGCAGTAGATTCGTCCGGTCGGCAATTGCCTTATTTTGACCGGGTGGAAATTACCAATGTCAGTGATCCCGAGCAAATCTATTTGAAAATCGTCACCGGCGAAATTGATTGTCAAAGTCGCCACATTGAAGGGGATCACACCCGCCTGCTGTTGAAAAATCGGCAGCGAGGTGATTATCAGGTCCAGTTTTATCCGTTTGAATGGTACCCTGGTATTTTTTTTAATCAAACCGAAGCCGGTGATTCGATTCAATGCCAACTGAATCGCACGCAAAATTTTCGCCTGGCCCTTTCGCTGGCAATTGACCGTGAGGAGATTCACAAATTACTCAACTGGGGTCAGGGTGACGATTTGAAGACGCTGACCATCCCCCCTGGCTACGAAAATGATCCCGACATTCTCCGGTGGTACCATTTTGATCCGGTGGAAGCCAATCGACTGCTCGATGAACTGGGCCTCCATTTGGGGGCCGACGGTTGGCGCCGGCGACCGGATGGGAAAAATTTGGTACTCACGGTTTATATTATTGACTATTTGCCATTTGATCATCTGGAGTTGGTTCAGGAATATTGGCAGGCGGTGGGCGTCAAATTAAATATCAAAAAAATATCTTACCGAAGCTGGTGGGATTTTGTCAACGCGTTTAAATTTGATCTGGTGGCTTACATCTTTACCATGCCGACGGATCGGACGTTGATTTTGTTTCCTTACCACATCATTCCTTATTACGCAAGCACTTATTGGGGTGGTAAATGGGGACTCTGGTATGAAAGTAATGGCCAAACCGGTGAGGAGCCACCGCCAGAGGTGAAAGAATTGTTTACCATTTGGGAGAAAATTAAACGCGAAATGAATGCAGACCGGCAAATGGAATTACTAAATCTGCTCCGTTATCAAAGCCTGAAAATGGGGCACACGCTCTTAATTAAAACCGTTTTACCGGGCATGAATATCGTGAAAAACAATTTCTACAACGTTGGCCAGGGCTACCCCCACATGAGTTGGCCTAAACGAGCGCCAGGCCCTGATTTTCCGGAGACGTATTTTATGCAATAATAAGGTTTTAATAATCAAGCATGACTTGTCAGGGGGCTATTGGCGTTAGCTTAGGCATTTTTTTTACAAGGAGCAGCGGAGAGCGCGGAGTTTCACGGAGAAAAAATTGTACCCGTTCACGCGCCCTTCTCCATGCTGTCATTCCGGCCTTTTCTCACTGGTTTTTGGTGAGAAAAGTGCCGGAATCTCCTCGTTTAACCTGCTTAGGGAGATTCTGGTAGCTGTCCCAAAAAGGCAGAAGCGGAATGGCAAGTGAACTATTACTAATTATTTCAATGTCTCAACACCTTCTCCGCGAAACTCCGTTCACTCTGTGGCTCCCTGTGAAAGATAAATTTAAGTTTACTTCGATATTTTTCGACATAAATATCTGAAAGTTTTGACCTTTCGGGCTTTCTGAATCCAAAACCTTGAAGGTCTTTTTGAGTATAAACCGATAAATTTTCCCCTTCAAGATATTACGGCTCCATCGGCACCAGCCGCACCGCGCACCCGCCGCCACTGGCCAGATTTATGGTTAACACATCCTGATTCGTTACCACTTTTTCCGAAAATACCACCGCCGTGGCCGGACCACCAACTTCATCGGCAAAAATGGAGGCCTGGTATTTCTTGTCACCCAAAAAGTCCAGGGGCACTTCCAACGAACGCGGCTCGGAATTGGACATGCTCCCCAGGTACCATTCCTCACCACTCAATCGGGCAACAGTAATGTACTCTCCGATTTTTCCATTCAACAGCCGGGTGTCATCCCACGTGGCCGGGACGTGGCGTAAAAATTCGATGCCCGGTTGATTCCGGTAAGCGGTGGGGTAATCGACACACATTTGCAGGGGGCTCTCGTAAACCACGTACATCGCCAATTGGTGGCAGCGGGTTCCCTGGGAGCCAGGTTCCTCGGTCACCTCAAAATCCGGTTCAAAAGCATTCCGGAACGCGCCTGGCGTGTAATCCATTGGCCCGGCCAACATGCGCGTGAAGGGAATAATCAAATCGTGCTGCGGTGTCACCCGTTCTGACCAGCGGCTGTATTCCAGTCCTAACACGCCCTCGCGGGTCATTAAATTGGGCCAGGTACGACGAATGCCGGTCGGTTTGTAAGCCCCGTGAAAATCCACTAATAAATGGTGTTTCGCAGCCAGCTTCACTACCCGGTGATAATAATCCACCATTTCCTGGTCATCCCGGTTCATATAATCCACCTTAATCCCTTTCACTCCCCATTTTTCGTACAGGGGAAAAGCCTCGGTCATTTGCCGCTCCACACATCCCCAATTAACCCACAACAAAATGTCTACATTTTTGTCAGAGGCGTGCCGAATAATAGCGGGCAGGTCCACCGCCTCAATTGGCTGGGTAATGTCAGCCTGTCCATCGCGATGATTGCCGTACCAACCGGCATCAATCAGCATATATTCCCAACCCATTTCACCGGCAAAATCAATATAATGCTTCATCGTAGCCGTATTCATCCCGCCTTCAAAATTCACATTTTTAACGGTCTGTTTGGCCCACCAGTCCCAGGCCACCAGCCCGGCCTTAATCCACTCGGGATTTTCAATGGCACAGGGCTCGTTCAGATTGAGCACGATTTCCGACTCAATTAAATCACCCGGTGTTTCGCCGTGCATAATCACCCGCCACGGCGATAAATGCGGGGTAGTTCCCTGGACTTTCACCTTTTCGTCAGTCGGTGAGGGGGCCAGACAGGTGCGCAGCCCCAACGAATCGTTTTGACAGGGACACAAATACATACCGGCGTAATCGGTGAGATTGGCTTCGGTAATGGCCAGACAGTGACCGGTCGCGGCCTCCAGTGTCAAGGGCAGACCCATAATCGTTTCCTTTGGAATCTGACTAACCGGACCGGGCGTGTAATTGGTCTCGTAATTTGAAGTGTATTTATTCAGCGGTAATACCCAGGCCTGATAATCTGCTGCCAGGCGAAAGGTCGTCTGTTCGGCCGTAATCGTAAAATCTGTAATATCCGGCTGCGCCGGCAATTCGTAGCGCAACGCTACTCCGTCGTCGTAAGCCCGCAGGTGAATTTTAAGCTTATAAATGGGTGAGTTGGTGGTTTCTAAGGTAACCGTTGCCTGACGGTACTGATTTCGAATCGTTCGATGTTTCCCCACCACCGGCGAATAGGTTTCGTCGCCAGTGGTTTTCTCAAAACTGACGATTTTTAAATTCTGATCCAGCGCCACGCCGTTTTTTAGTACCAGTCCCAGCGGTGACGACACAATCACCGGTTCTCCGTGAAAGCTTACCGCGTAGACCGGCACATTTTTACCCCGTGCACATTCTTTTTCAATACTCAATTGAATGCTGGCCGTGCCCCCAAGCGACGTAACCTGGACAGTTGGTGCCGGTTGACTACACACCAGGAAAGCGAGCACGAGGAGTGAAATCCCCGTGAGCAAAAGTTTTTGGTTTGGTTTCATTTTGATTCCCTCTCATTTTGTTGGTTTATTAACGTTCCTTAATTTCGTCCTATTTAATTAACAAGGAGGCACCGAGGCAACAGAGATTAAACGGAGTGGAATTAATTTTTTATATTAGAAACTTGCTCTGTGAGCCTCTTTTTTCTCCGTGCCTCATTGTTAAAAAAAGAGTTTCAACTTTAACCAAAATATCCGGAATATATCATCGATTGAATATTAAAAATCTTATTCAAAACAATTCATCAACTTGTTTAATTAACCTTGCCTAACCTTCTTCCTGGTAAAAATTTCGATAATTTTCAACACGAACGTCAGCACCGTGGTGGCAAAACTGAGAATAGCCGTCCACAGCGAGACCAAAGAGATATTGATGCCCGCTCCGGTAGCCTGGTTGTCACCTTTGTATTCGATTTCTTTAACCCCCGTTGCGGAAAAAATAATATAGACTACAATTGCAATTAAAAAAACGACCAGTGAAAGGGCCATGATTTTATTTTTGGACATGAGTCATTCCTCCAGCGGTAAACTTAATGTTTGGTTAAAAAAAACATTCTGATAATTTTTTAATGATTGTATTTTTAAAACAAACAGAACGGGTGTTTGTATCGTACAAAATGCCCGGCAAATTGACTTTCCAAATATTTTACTTTTAGTTTAAGAATTTTTGAACTAAATGTCAATTAATTATTTTTAAGTTAAGTCGAAAAAGGCTTAAAAAATGCTCCCACTGAAATAAGATTTTATTAAAACGCTTTATTTTAATACGGAGATAAAACACGATGCCTTATTTTTCTATTGCAATTAACACCGAAACAATGTAATTTATCACTGTTTTTGATCCCTCTCAACTTATTGGGATCAATCAGACATTATTTTTTTGAGGTGAATAATGGTTACGTTGAAAAAAATTATTTTAATTTTGGTGGTGGTTCTCTGGCTTGTTAACGGAACGTTAACGCCGGCCGTCAGCCAGCCGAAAAATTCG
>Ga0180438_10003872_pt1 | contig 22126 bp, 10 predicted proteins | sample SS_ome_12_FD_132455 | JGI IMG/M metagenome (GOLD analysis project Ga0180438, IMG submission 132455) | Hypersaline lake sediment archaeal communities from the Salton Sea, California, USA - SS_3_D_2 metaG | ecosystem: Environmental > Aquatic > Non-marine Saline and Alkaline > Hypersaline >...
TCCGCGACGTGGCATACCCCCCGTCTCCCCGCTGAAGAAACCGAAACGTGGCTTCGAGGACCGCCCGCTGTTGATCGCTCAACCGCTCCGGCGAGACCCCGGCTCCATGCAACCACTGCTCGAACGCCTGACCTTCCCTGGCCATCGCAAGCCCTCCGCGCGGGTTCCCCCCCTCGCCGCGGCAGCATAATCATGGGGCAGCCCAAGGTTAATGCCAGTTTCCAGAAAAACCGTTTGGTGCTAGGTACACGTGGCCGGCCAAACGGCCAGGGTCAAAGTGACATTATCAACAAGGTGTCCCGGCCTGCTCTTCAGGGGAACAGAACCGGTTACATCAGGCAGACCGCCAGCAGCTTGTCCACGGCGGCCCTTGTCGGGTTCACCGTTTTCGAGGATCGCCCATCGGCGGCCCGGATGTCAAAAGCATCGAGCCAGTGCAGCTCGGGCAGGCATGGGTCTGCATAGGCGAAAGCCTCCTGCTCTGCATCCAGCTTGCCCATGGCCACGTCGTGCAACATCCCTCGCTCGGTCCGGGTAGGCCAGGGCGGCTCGTCCGGCCCGGGCGATGGCCCTGCCGCCGGCGCAGTGACCAGTTGCAGCGCGGTCGTCGGATTTGTCGCGTTATCCCGCACCAACCCGAAATCGACGGCGTTGACCCACTGGTCGCGGTTGTAGTCGGCGAAGTCGTCGAGTGGGGCCGGCGCAATGTACGGGTTGTGCGGGTTGTCGCGCACGGCACCGGAATCAACCGCGTTGACCAGGGCCCAGCCGCCGAAGTTGCCCAAGCCCGAATCGCCCACCGCATTGCCGAAGTAGAAGACATCGTCTTCGGCCAAGCCGGTGTTTGCCGTCGCCTTTACGGTCACCTGCAACCACTGCTTGGCGACGGCTTGAGTGGCGGGATCGGGGGTTACTGTGTCGTAGTTGGGCCAGACGAGTGTCACGCGATCAGAGCCGCCCTCGCCCTCGCCGGGCCGCACCGTGACGCTCGATGGGTCGGGTGCCAACGGCCAAGCGTCTGGGCTCTCGTCGTTGCCCATCTTGAACACAAAGTCGGATGCGGTGGGCGTGCCCGCCAGGCCGGCGATATCGACCATGATCCCGTTGATCCCCTTCGTGTAGCTGGTGTAGTTCTGGAACGTGGCCGTCTCGCCCGGCAGCAGGGCGGTTTTGTCCGGGGCAATCGCGTTGTCATCGTACTCGTTGGCCGCGGGGTCGCCGCTGGGATTGCCCAGGTTCTCGTCCCACTTCGAGTCGTTGTAGAAGACGTGGCGGGCGACCACGTGAGCGGCCGGCACGGTCACGTCCGCGACGTCGTTGCCGCAGGACATCGTCCAAGCGATCTGGGTCGCTCGCCCGTCGGCATCGGGCAGCGCGAGAGGATCAAAATACCCCCCGATTTCGTATCGCCACTCAACTCCGATGCGTTCCACGACTTCGGCCGCCGAGGAGTCCGAGACTTGGGCGGCCCACTCCTCGACGCGGTAGGGACGCTGGATGGGCCATTCCGGGGCCACCGTGCCGGCCGAGAACCGGGCCTGGGTATAGAGGGACCCGGCCTCGACGTCGCCCGGGAGGCTCGCGTGGTCGCCCACGGCGATCCCGTGTACGGCACCGTCGTCGGACTGCCAGGTCCCGCCGGAGTTCAGATAGACGTCGCCGCCGTAGCTCTGCGGGTCGTAGTCGGTGCGGAGCCGGTAGTGGACCAGGGCGTCGAGGATGCCCGCCTCGACGCCGTGGACCTCGTACTCGCCGCCGCCGATCGCGTCGCCCAGCGGATCGTCGGTCACGTAAGCCCGTTCGAAGAACTTGATGCGTATCTTGTTGCTTTCGTACTGCGCGCCCGCACTGGTCAGCACCGCCCCTACGTAGTAGTCATCGGTGGCGCTGGGGGTGAGTGTCCCGGGCAGGACGACGGAGCACTGGTCGTGTTCGCCGTCGTCGTCTTCGGGGACGTCGGTCGCAAGCCACCACCGCTGCCCGCCGCCGTCTTCCACAAAGAGGCTGATCGTCGCCGGGTTCTGCTGGTCGACGTCGTTCCAGACGACGGTGATCGGGGTATGTCCGTCGGTAAACCGGCCGTCGTAGAGGGTCAGCAGGTCGTCCGGCACTCGATCATCGTATCGGGTGAGCAGCTCCACGTAGGGATCGATCTGGATCTCCAGGCACAGCTCGTTGTTCGTCAGGTCCCACTCGATCTGGCGGCGATTGGTGTTCACCGCCACGATCAGGTAGTACGTGCCCGAGTAATCGAGGTCCGGCGGCAGCACAACGGTCTGGCTCCTGGAATACTGGTCGTCCGGACCAAGCGGGGCCACGTCGACCTGCTCGGTGTGCAGCTTCACGTCGTTGCCGTCGAGCTCGCGGTCGGCCGACAGGTAGATTTGGTCCTTCCAGTCGGTGCCGGAAAAGGCCGCCGTCGAGCCGGGGCCGTGGTTGGTGCCGGTCCAGTGCACGGTGATCGCCTGGCCCATGTGGAATCCGACCGGCGGGTCGACGCGAAGCTCTATCGGCTCCAGGTCACATGCCTCGGCCACAACGACGATCTCGAAGGTCGCCGGCTCGCTGGTGGCGATGTTCCGGCCGGGGTCGAAGGCATCGTACGCGACGAATTGGAACCGGTCGGCACCGGTGTATCCCGCGTCGGGCATGTAGAGCCAATGGGCCGAGTCCTCGCCGGGGAGCAGCGTGCCGTGGTCCGGCAGCGAAGCAATCTGGAAGGTGATCGGGTCCCCGTCGGCGTCGCAGCCGGTAAGCGGCGGCAGGGCGGCCGGCTCGGGCGGGTCCTGGATAACGCTGGCCTCGTCCGGGAAGGCAACCGGCGGGGCATTGACGATCTCGAACTGGGCCGCAAAATTGCCCCCCTCCTGCCCGTCTCCGCTGGGAAACACGCCGTAGAACTCGCCGTCCAAGTGCAGGCCGCAGACGGTCTGTAGCTCGTCCCGCGCGGTCAGGCGGTAGAGGTCGCGGGGCAGGAAACCGCAGTCCACCTCCACCGATAGCGTGGCGGTGTAGCTGGCCGGGTCCCAGTTGACCCCTTCGATCGGCCAGATTGCGTCGTCCGGCGTGTCGAACGTACGGTCGGGTCCGCTGCCGCGAAGCTCGAAGTTGGGCGCCCAGAGCGTGGCCCGTTCCAGCGGCGCGTCGAACTGCAGAGAAAGCTGCCGGATGCCCACGTCGGGCGGCACCGCCTCGTCGGGCGGCGGCGCCATGGCGATCACGTTGGGGTAATTCTCTCCGACCATGAACAGGGCCACGTAGTCCCCGCCGTGTACGCCGTCGCCGGAGGGGAAACGGCAGGAGAACTCGCCGTCGAGCGGGTTGTCTTCCGCGTCGGTGATCACGTTGCCGGCGGCCCCCCGATCGACCCACAGACGGAAGTTGTCGACGTCGTGGTTGTTCTTTGCCTCACCCGAACCGCCCGTGAAACCGAACCAGCCCGTGGACGAATTCCACCCGGCCACGTCGGCGTCGACGTAGGTTCGCAGCCCGTTCGTGCCGGGGCCCTCCAACTGGACCGTGACGTGGCCGCGGTTGTAGCCGACCACCGCGTGGAACACGCCGGTGGCCTCCAGCTCGGGAATTCCCGTGGCCGTGAGCGCGCTGTGCAGGTTGCCGTTGAGGTTGATCCCCACGTGGTTCTCGTTGGGATCGCCGTGGTCGTAATTCCGAAACGTATCGAACTCGACCGCGAGGCTGGGGGCGATGCCGCTATAACCGGGGCCGCCACCCCGGGCCTCCGGGCCGTCGTCGCTGGCCTGCACGACGAAGGCCATGCCGTACCCGGCCCCATAGCCGGACTTGGGGTGCATCTCGAAGTCGAACTCGGCCACGAAGTGCTGGGCGGGGAGTTCCGTGTTGAAGAAGGCGCTGCCGGTCTTCCAGGCGTCTGCGGTCGACAGACGCAGCCGCGAGCCGGTGTGGAACGCTTTCCCGTTGAGCGTCCAATCGCCCGGCGCCGTGTTGAAGTCCTCGTTGATCGGCTCGTAGCCGTCGGTCCCGGCGAGCCACGTCGCGTAGGTATGCCCCCAGTCGAAGGGCGAGTCCGGCACGAACGTGGCCCTCCACGTGACCGGATTGTACGACGCGCTGCCAGGGATCGATACATCGTCGTCGGTCCCGTACCGGCCGTCGAGGCCCACGTCGTACACCTGGAACGTCGAGTCGTTGACGCTGGCCGGATCGGCCGGCTGGTTGAACAGCACGGTCACCTCGCCGGCCTCGTCGTAGATCGGCGGGCACAGGCAAACCGGCGTGGGCCACATGTCGAGGACCTGCAAGGTGGCCTGGCCCGGGATGACCACGTCGGTGATGTCGTTGCCACAGTACATGGTCCAGGCGATCTGGATGGAATGGTCCTGGAAGCCCGGCAGGGCGCCCAGCTCGAAATGCCCCTCGATTGCGTAGTCCGAGGGCAGGCACGGCCGCGAATCGACGTTGACCGACGAGGAGCCGGAGACTTGGTCAACCCAGTCGATGATGAACGTGGGGCGGTCCGGGCGCACGGCGCCGGTGCGGAAGCTGGCGTACGTGTAGAGGTCGCCCGGCGTGAGCACCGGCGTGCGGTAATGGGTCTGGTCGTTCAGGGCGATGCCGTGGACGGTCCCGCTGCGCTGCTGCCAGGTGCCGCCCACGTTGACGTATAGGTCGCCCCCGTTGGGACTAGGCGAGTAGTTGGTCAGCACGCGGTAGTACACGGTCGCGCCGAGGACGCCGGCTTCGATGCCCAGCGTCTCGTAGCGCGATCCGCCGATGGCATCGCCCAACTCGTCCTCGCTGTAGTAGGCTCGCTCGAACACGCGAACGGCCACCGGGTCGCTTTCATAGTCCCCGTCCGCGTCGTGCAGCAGGGCCCCGACGTAGTACGGCTCGACGCGCGGGACGACTTCCACCGGAAGCGCCGCGAGGAACTCGTCGGCCGGTCCGTCCGGGTCTTCGTCGAGCCAGGGAGTAAGCCACCAGCGTTGGCCCGTGCCATCGTCCACGAAGAAACGAATCTCGGCCGACTCGTGCTCGTCGACGTCGTGCCAGCGGAGCCCCAGCGGCGTGTGATGGTCGGTGAAGCGGCCGCAATAGGGGCGAACGATCTCGACGTACGGCTGCAGCTCGATGGATGTCGCGAGGAAGTTGTTGTCGTAGTCGGTCTCGGCTTGTGTCCGGCCGGGGTCAAGGTGAACGATGAGGTGGTACGTGCCCGAGTATTCGAGATGGCCGGGCAAGGTCACCTGGTCGAGTGTCGCCGTGTAGGCCGCCCCCGGCGCCAAGGGCGACTCCTGCGAGGTCCACGTGCCCAGCAGCGTGTCGCCGGGGTCGAGCTGGGCGTCGGCCGACAGGTAGACTCGGTCCTCCCAGTCGCCCCCCGGGACGTCGATCGTGCTGGCCGGCGCGTCGCTCCGGTTCCAGCCGGTCCACTGAATCGTGACCTCACGGCCCATTCGCAGATCGGCCGGCGGATCGACCAGGCCCAACGCGGTCGGCTCGAGATCGCACGGCTGCGGGGCCACCCGGATGTGGGCGGTGGCCGTAACCGTGCCCCCGCGCCCGTCGTCGACCCGGTAGGTGAAGCTGTCGCTCGGCAAGCCGCTGCCGTCGTGTACGTAGGTGAAGGTCCCGTCCGGGTGGAGCGTGAAATCGGAGGCGTGATCCGGGCCCGTGGTCAGGCTCAGTGTCAACGGCTCTTCGTCGGGATCGCCGTCGTTGGCCAGCACGCCGTTGTCGTTGAGCACGTCCGGCGTGGCGGTGCCCGCGGCGTCGGTCGTGGTGAGCGTTCCGCCCTGGAGCACGGTGTAGGAATCGTCACCGGCCACGGGCGGGGCGTTGGGGACCTCGAACGGGGCCACGAAGTCGCCCCCCTCCCAGCCATCGCCGCTGGGCAGCGTGCCGCCGAACTCCCCGTCCAGCCGCAGGCCGGCGGCAGCGCGAAGCTCGTCCAGTGCAGTGACGCGATACGCGTCGGCCGGCAGGAGTCCCCAGTCCGCGTCCGGGACCAGGGTGGCCGTGCTCTCGGCGTCGTTCCAGCGGAGATCGGCCATCGGCCAGATCACGTCGTCGGCCGTATCGAAATCGGCATCCGGCCCGGCCCCGCGGAGCTCGAAGCTACCGGGCCACAGGGTGGCAGGCTCCATGGGCCGGTCGAACGTGAGGACGACTTCGGCCACGCCGTCGGTGATGCTGCTGCCCGGCTCGGGCGACATGGCCGTTACGTGCGGCAGGGGGCTCGACTTGCCGGCCTCCTCGGTCCCCCCGTAGGCGCCCATGTTGATCCGCTCGCCGTTGGGGGCCGGCTCCGCGAGCCAGTCGAACGGCTCCTCAGTGTCGGGCGCGCCGCGATCGATACACGGGGAGTGGTAGCCGTCGAGCACCCACGCGCCCGTGTCGTTGCCGTCCGCGTCGCGTGCGTCGGGGTCCCATCGCCCGGCTACGCTCATCAGGTGATAGTCGTTTTCGTCGGGTGCGAAGCGGGGGTCGGCGTCGAGGTTCCCTTCGCCCCAAATCAGCGTCGCATTCTGGTGTACGTAGACTTCAGCGGCTCCACCCTGCACGTTGCTGTACGTGACGGTGACCGTGGCCTGTCTCTCTTGGATCGCCAGTTGCGGCCCTTCCGGCGCCTCGTTGCCCCAGAAGATCGTGTTGACGATCTGCGGTTGAGCGCCCCGCCAGCAGGCGAATCCGCCCCCCGAGTTATTGGTCGAGTTGTCGGCTACCGTGTTGTTGCGGATCAGCGGCGCGGAGTTCGTGTTGGCGTAGATGCCCCCGCCGCGCTGGTTGGCGTAGTTCCCCGCGATGAGGTTGTATTCGATCGTGGGAGCCGATCCGCCTTGGCAGTAGATCCCCCCGCCCATTTTTTTCGCGTCGTTGTCGCGAATAACGTTGCGGGCGATCGTCGGTTGGCCGTAGACGGCCAGGCCGCCGCCGCAGGACTCATCGGCGCTGGTGTAGTTCTCGGCGATAAGGTTCCCGGCGACCGTGCCGGTGCACTGCCATTCCCCCCAGTAGATGCCGCCTCCTTCGCCTGAGTGGCGCGTGACACCGTTGTCCACGATTTCATTTCCGTGGATCACCGCGCTTGTGCCGTCCACCACGCAGATTCCACCGCCCCGATTTCTGCCCACGTTTCCTTCAATCAAGTTGTCCCTAATGGAGACGTCCTGACCGCGGCGCACGAACATCCCGCCGCCGGCCATTCCTTCATTATCGGCCAACACGTTGTCGTGAACCGACACGTTGACACTTTCGCATTGGATCCCGCCGCCCTGATAGCCGTAACCGCCTTGCAGCACGAGGCTGCTGATTTCCACGTCTTCTGCGAACCAGACGCCCAGCACGCCGCCGGCCTCGCCGCCGTCGATCATACACTGCCCGGGAGCGGCACCGAGCAGCGCCACGTTACCCTTGTCGATGATTGGGTTCTCCGGGTAGATCCCCGGGGCCACGTCGATCGTCACTCGGCCGGCCAGTTCCGGATCGGCTGCCAGCAGGGCTTCCCAGACGTGAGCGAAGGGATGGGCCGGGGTCCCGTCCCACGGCCCCGTGGTGTTGGCCCCGTCGACATGGATTTCGCTGAGGACGGCGGGGGCCAGCAGATCTCCGTAGGCGCCCATGTCGCTGCGTGTGCCGTCCTCGTCGTGGAAGGAGGGGTGTCCCGCGTCGATGCCCGGGCTGCCCGATTGCAGCCGAAACCCGTCGTCGGCAGTGCCGAACTGGCCGTCCGGCCCGAGCGGATCCGTGGGGTCGACGAAGAGCGGATAGGCGAGGATATTGCCGTGGCTCCCCTCCTGGTAGCCGTCGTTCGTGTCGCCGTAGAAGACGTGTCCTTGCGCCCCGTCGGAGAAGGAGAAGCTCGGGAAGCTCACGGTTGCCGACTCGCCCCAGACGATGTTGTTCAGCAACAGCGGTGCGGATCGCTCGGCGACGTAGACCTGTGCGACGGAGGGGTCCATGGGGCAATTGGCCGGCTCGACGTGCAAAACGTTCCCGAGCACGGCGGGGTTGCCCCATGTGGTGTAGATCGCCGAGCCGTTCAGCTCGGCCAGGTTGTCGTGGAACACGTTGCCCCGGATCAGCGCGTACGACTTGCAGGCCACGCCGCCGCCGTAATCAACCTTGGCTTCGTTCAAGTGGAAGAGGTTGTCCAGAACGCGTGCCGTGGAGCCGCTGTCGACGCTAATCCCGCCACCGGGAAGCTCGGTGGCCACGTTGCTCAGGATGAGGTTGCCTTCGATGATTGCCGCGGACTGGCCCGCCACGTGGATGCCCCCACCGCCCTGGGCCCAGTTGCCCCGCAGCGTGCTGTCGTACAACGTGAGCGTGGCCTGCTGAGTAAGATAGACGCCGCCGCCTTGCTCCACTGCGCGGTTGTTCAGAAGCCGGGTCTTCAGCACGGACGGACCGGACGCCTCGCAGAAGAGGGCACCTCCATATTGCGCGTAGCCGCCGGTAATCGTCAGACCCGCCAGCACCGAATCGGCACCCTCACCGCTTTGGAACACGAAGCCCCGGTGGTGCTCCGACTCCGAGCCGCCGCAGTCGACGATCGTGTTTTCGACGACGGCCGGGTCGTCGGGATCGGTGCTCCGCACGACGATGGCTTTACCCGTGTAGTCCAAATCGCGGTTGCCCGGGCCGGCGTAGGTCCCGTCGAGAACGACGACCGCGTCCCCGTCAGCGGCCACGTCGATCGCTTCCTGGATCGTGTCGAACGGGTGTTCCCGGGACCCGTCTTCTTCGGGATCGGTTACGTCGTCCACGTAGATTTCACGGCCGTCCAAAGCCACCGACAGCAGGCACCGGTTTTCGAGCGGTTCCAATGCCAGTCGGCGCGGGTGGATCCCCGAGTTCGCTGCCCGGCGGCTGCGGCTCAAACCGCCGCGCCCCCGAAGACGCAAGGGGTAAGAAGCAGATCCGAACCTCATGGCAAGGTACCTCCTTCGATTGGTGAGTCGGTTGACGTAGCGCCGGGGTTGCCTTGCCGCTTCTGCGATCAGTTGACTATGTATGGTTCGCGCCCTCCGGGGCCGAAGCAGAGCGGTTCGCCCGGGCCGCGAGGGTCCCAGCCGGTCGAGAACCCCCGTGATCTGGCGATCTGCCGGACTGTACGGAACATTTCGAAGCTGTCCGGCTCAACGAAGAAGTACAGATAGTGCTCCCTTGGGTCCAATGAAGTCAGTAGAGCGTTGTAGTCGGAGTCGGGCTGCCGGATTTCTGCCAAGCTCTCTCCCTGGACGCATTTTCGAGGCTCGAACGTGAACGCCAGAGATCTTGCCAGCGTTACGCCGTCGTCCACGAGCGCAAGACGTTCTTCGATGTGAAGCTTGATTCGGTAGAATGCGTTGCCCACGTCGTGCTTCTCGAACAGCGCCGGCAAAGCCTCGAATTCGTTGCAATCAAGGTCTCTAAACTCCTTGCCCGTATGCCGCTGCACATGCTCTTCGAAGAGCTTATCGAGCTGCGCCTCGTCGAGATGCACGAGGCGGTTGCCCCGGATCTCCAGGAGAACCCGATGGCGATCCTTCGGGGCCGGATGCACCATGGGCGTGCCCAGCGAGACGCTCAGGCCGCCGGCGTTGACGACGATCACAATGGCGATCAGGACCAGCACCCCCACCACGTTGGTGAGGATGTCGAGGAACGAATCCAGGGACAGACCAAATCGCTTCGGCGCCCTTCTCATGGGACAGCCCTCCCGTTGGAGTCGCGGATCTCGATCGGCCCGAGCGCGTAGACCGGCTCGTAGCCGATGTCGATTCCCTCCTGTTCGACCAAGTGTCTGGCAGCCCGGTAGGCCGCGATTCCCCTGGGGCGGATCAAGAGGATCACGTACCGTTGATCCCTGTTGCGCGAAATCTCGCTGATCACCTGCGTAAAGTCCGCGTTGTTATGAAGCGTGTCGACGAACCCCTCTGCGCGAGCCCACAAATCGCCGTCGTCTTCCGGCGGCGGGTTCAGGGGAATCGGCCTCGCGCCCGGGTGTACCAGCAATCGGTCTTCCTGGCACTCGATGTACAGGGGCTGCTTTTGATGACCGCTTGACGCGACCGGGTCGATGACTTGCTTCGTGTCGGGCAGGGCCAGCAGCGTCATGCCGCTGATGATCAGCGTCAGCGTGCCCATCACCACCGCCAGCACGGTGAGGAATGGGAACAGCGAAACCCCGAGCGTCGATCGTTTCCCTCGCCTAGGCATGTCCGTTCCCCCTGTCACGGCTCAACAGCCGGCCCCATAGCGACCCCCGGCCGTTCCGCGCCGGCCGTTCGGCCGCCAGTTTCTCGACCTGATCGTTCAGGCCGCTGGTCGCGGCCAGCAGCCCATTTAACGACGCGTTCATGCCGGAGAGCATTTCCCCGAACGCGTCGGTGGTCACCATGCGTTTCAAGCTGACCGCCAGAGCCTGCTGGGCGGCCGCGGATTTCTGCTGCCGGCCGACGATGTCGCCGAAGCAGTCGACCAGCTCGTCGATCCGTTGCTGGGCCGTCTCGTTGGATTGCCTCAACTGCTCGGCCACGTGCGCCGAGGAAGCGATCGCCGAACGCGTGGACGACAGCTCCTCCCCCAGACGTGCCGTCTGCTCCGCCATCGATGCGGCGAGCCGGCCGATCCCTTCCAGCGTGGCCTGTTGGGCAGCCTGGAGCCGGGCCGCGGTGGCCGCCTGGCGCCGGGCCAGCGAATCCAACGTCCCGGCCAGCTTGTCCGCCTGCCGATCCCCGGCCGATTGCCACTCGGCGAGGAATCGCTCCCGGCCGCCGGCAATGCTCTGGGAAAGCTCGCGCAATTGTTCAACGTGATTGCTCTGGGCGGTTTGCAGTTGGGCGTGGATCTCCGCCCAGCCGTCGGCCACGCCTTCGGTGACCGCCGATCCCACCGTCTTGAGCATCTCCAGCGCACGGCCGAAACGCTCTTCGTGTTCGCCCAGGGCCTCGGCGACCGCCTCCTTCAGAAGCTGCGGGTCTTGTTGCCGGGGCTCCTCGGCGGACTCGCGGAGGCGCTCGAGCAGCTTCTCGTTGCAGTACTCGTCGACCGAGTTGAGCAGGTCCTCCTCCGACTTTTGCATCGAGCTGGCGGGGATCATCAGCAGCACGCTCATCACCAGGGCCACCAGCGTGGTATCGAAAGCGTAAGCCAGGTTCGAGGTCACCTGGCCGAGCGAATCCTTGATCACCGCCAGGTCCTCGGCCCCCTGGATCGAGCCGGCGAACTGGCTCACCGCGCCGCTGATCCCCACGACGGTCCCGATGAACCCCAAGATGGGGATCGCCCAAATAAGCACCCGAACCATGGTGTAGCTCGACTCGACCGACGCGGCGTCGGCTTCCGCCTGCGAGCCGAGCACGGCGGCCACTTCCTCGGCGTTTCCCCGGGCCTTGAAGTATTCCAACGCCCGCAGCACGCGCCTCGCCACGAAGCTGTGTTTCGGGCTCTCACAGCTCTCTCGAATGTGGGCCTGGAACTGCTCGACGTTCTCGGCGCGGATCTCGGGGCTCAGCTCGCTGGGGAGCAGGTCCAGCGACAGCGACTTGCGCTGGCCGTTGAGCTTGTATGCCTTCAGCAGCAGTGCGGCCACCGACCAGCAGGTCAGCAGCGCGATCGCGTGGGGCACCCAGCCCCGATTGAGAAACAGCTTGCCGAAGTAGGTGGCGTGCAACGGCAGGACAACCGCCGCGTACCATCCGCCCATCAGCAGCAGACCGAGGCCCGTCGCTTTCAGGAAGCCGACGTTCGTGCCGTTGGGTTTGTCGTGGTAGTGACGCGGCCCGGCCGGACTGAGTGCGGCGAGCAGCCCACGCTTGGGTTGAGCGAACGGGACCTCATCGGTGACCACGATTCGCGGGACCGGGGGCGGCTCGACGCCCTGAGCGGCCGAACACGGCCACTCGCCCGGCAGCGGAGGCGCGGGCGGCTCGACCGCGGTTTCGGCCAGCCACGGCTCGGCGGCCCACGCTTCACTGTCCTCGCGCGGGGATTGCCCGGCCGCGACAGGCAGCGGCGGCGGCACGTGTTGGGGCCGAGGGCGCTCGAGCTTCATCCGTTCCCCGCAGCAGGGGCATCGTCCCGTCTTTCCCTCATTCTGTTCCTTGACCTTCACTCGCTGCGAACAGTGCGGGCAGAATAGCTCGAAGTACATGGTTTCGGCTCCGCTGAAGGGATTTCGGCTCCGGATTGGGCTCCGGGCAGGACACGATGGGGCTTGCGGCCCGCTGTTAGCACAAGCGGAGGCCGTTCACCGCGCCCGACAACGGGACAGGAATTTTTCCAAATCCCGGGAGCGCATCCCCCTTGCCGGGGGGCGAAGCACGGGCGCCGCCGATCCGGTTGGCCGGATGAGAAAGTCGAGCCGGCGGCCCGTCGCGTCACCTCCCTGCTCGGTTGCGGGCGGGATTATGCCGGCTATAATGGGGGGTGTTCGGGCGACTCGGCAGGCGCAAACCCCGGGGCGATGGGCATGGCCGAGGACGAAGTGACGCGCTGGATCGGGCAGCTTGGCCGGGGGGACCGGGAGGCGGCCCAAGCGATCTTCGAGAAGTACTTCGATCGGCTCGTCTTCCTGGCACGGCGGCACCTCGAGGGGCTTCCCCGCCGGGCAGCCGACGAGGAGGACGTGGCCTTAAGCGCCATGAACAGCTTTTGCCGGGGTGTGGGCGACGGGCGATACCCCCGGCTTCGCGACCGCCACGACCTCTGGCGCCTGTTGGTCACGCTGACGGTTCACAAATCGGTCGACCAGGCCCGGGCCGTGCGGGCCCGGAAACGCGGCGGCGGCCGGGTCCGCGGCGAGTCGGCCTTCGTGTCCCACGCCTCATCCAGCCGCGTGGGGATCGAGCAGGTCATGGGTCGCGAGCCCACCCCGGCGTTTGCGGCCATGGTCGCCGAGAATTGCGCGGCTTTGCTGGAATCCCTGGCCGACGAGACCCTCAAGAACGTGGCCCTCTGCAAAATGGAGGGGTACTCGAACGAAGAGATCGCTACGAAGCTGGGCTACACCACACGGACCGTCGAGCGGAAGCTCAGCCGAATCCGCGACAAGTGGCAACAAGAGGCAGGGCCGTGAGCAACGACGCCCGCACCAGCGAAGCCCAACCGTCCAGGTCGCTCGCCGGCGAGATCGACGGCGTTTGCGAGGCATTTGAAGCCGCGTGGGAGTCGGGCCGAACGCCGCGGATCGAAGACTACCTGCTCCAGGTCGGGGGCGCGGGTTTGGCGCCCTCGAGGGAGATTCTCGCCGAGCTGGTGATGATCGACCTGGAGCGCCGCTGGTGCATTAACCGGGACGGCACGCGCGATTCCAAGGCATCCGACGAGGAGACTGCCGTAGCGATAGGGGACATCCCCGAGCGTCCGCGCCTCGAGGACTACGTGGCCCGGTTTCCCGCACTGGGACCACTGGCGGAACTGACCGACGAGATGATTTGCCACGAGTACCGGGTACGGCACCGCTTCGGCGACCGTCCCGGCCAGGGCGAGTACCTGCGGCGCTTTCCCGGTCGAGCCGCGGAGCTAGTCGCGCGGCTTGCGGAGGTCGACCAATTCCTGGCCGAAGAAGCGGCGGCGCGTTCGCCGGATGCCCCCGCCCAGACCCGCACGTCGCGGGCTGACAAGTCGCTCACGCTGGAGCAGTTCGTCGAGAACCTGGCCGGAAGCGGTCTGATGTCGGCCGAAGAGATCTCGGCCTTCCGAGCGAGCCTGACACCCGAAAGACGCCCCGGCGACGCCCAGGGCCTCGCCCGGGCGCTGGTCCGCGCGGGCAAGCTGACCAAGTACCAGGCGTCGGGCGTCTACCAGGGGAAGACCAAGGCGTTGGTGTTCGGCAAATACGTCATCCTGGAGCGGATCGGGGCCGGCGGCATGGGGCAGGTCCTCAAGGCCCGGCACCGTGCCATGGACCGGATCGTCGCCCTGAAGGTCTTGCCGCCGAAGCTGACCAATACGCCCCAGGCCGTCGAGCGGTTCCGCCGCGAAGTGAAGGCGGCCGCCCTGCTGAACCATCCCAACATCGTCACGGCCTACGACGCCAGCGAGCACGAAGGGCTTCACTACCTGGTCATGGAATACGTCGAGGGCGGCGACCTGGGCGCCTTGGTCAAACAGAACGGGCCGCTCCAGGTGGACCAGGCGATCGACGTGATATTCCAGGCGGCCCGCGGGCTTCAGCACGCCCACGCCGAGGGGATCATCCACCGGGACATCAAGCCCGCCAATCTGCTACTGGATGACCACGGCACGGTGAAGATCCTGGACATGGGCCTGGCGCGGATGGAGGAGACCGTCGGGTCGGCGGAGCCGAACGGGCCGGGCGCCTCGGAGCGTCTGACCAACAGCGGACAAGTGATGGGGACCCTCGACTATATGAGCCCCGAGCAGGCGGAAGACGTGCGCAACGCCGATCACCGGTCGGACGTCTACAGCCTCGGCTGCACGTTGTACCGGCTGCTGACCGGGCGTTCGCCCTATCCGGCCGACACGGTGGTCAAGTGCGTGCTGGCCCACCGCAACGCCCCGATCCCCTCGTTGTGCCAGGCCCGGCCCGACGTGTCCGCGCGCTTAGACGCGGTTTTCCGCAAGATGATGGCCAAGCGGCCGGAGGACCGTTACCAGTCGATGGGCCAGGTGATCGCGGCGCTGGAATCGTGCCGCCGGCCGGGCAAGCCGCCGGTGCTCCCGCCGCCCGTGCAGCGCTCCGGCGACCGGGCATTGGCGTCGTTCCTCCGCGACCTTTCCCAAGGCGACGAAGCGGCGGAGCAGCCGCTGCCGGCGACCGGTCGAGATCCCTGGGCGGAGCAGACGCAGCCGACAACCGCTACGACGATCGAACCGGAACGGGCCCCTGCCGCTCTGCCCGGAAAACGGACCGCGCCGCGGGCCGTCAAGGCGCTACTGACCCTCCCCATACTGCTGGCGGTGCTCGCCCTGTTGGCGCATTTCCTGCCGTTGGCCGCCCTCTTGCAGATCACCCCGGCGCCACCGCCGCCCGCCGTCGCCCCCTTCGGCACCGAGCAGGCAAAACGGCACCAGCAGGCCTGGGCCGAGTATCTCGGAGTGCCGGTAGAGCGAACCAATCCGATGGGGATGGAGTTCGTGCTGATCCCGCCCGGGTCGTTCATGATGGGATCTTCCGATTCCGACTCGGACGCTCAGGACAACGAGAAACCGGCCCACGAAGTGGAGATTGCCAAACCGTTCTATCTCGGCAAGCACGAGGTGACGCAGGCGCAGTGGGAAGCCGTGATGGGCGACAACCCGAGCAGCACGAAGAGTCCGCAGAACCCCGTTGGAAACGTGAGTTGGAACGACTGCTGGACCTTCATTGGCAGGCTCAACGACAGGTTCGCAGACAGCGGCGTTACCTTTGCTCTGCCCGCGGAAGCACAATGGGAGTACGCCTGCCGGGCGGGAACCACCACGCGGTTTTGCTTCGGCGACGACGAGTCGATGCTCGGGGAGTACGCGTGGTACGACGCCAATTCCGACGGCAAATCCCACCCCGTGGGCCAGAAGAAGCCGAACGCGTGGGGGCTTCACGACATGCACGGGAATGTGAGGGAATGGTGCGCCGACCGCTATGGCGAGGACTACTACGGGCGATCCGAGCGAACCGATCCGGCCGGCCCCCCGGAGGGCGACGGCCGCGTGATCCGGGGCGGGTCGTTCATCAGTCAGCGCTGGTACGTCCGATCCGCCGACCGCTATTCGGCCCGACCCGCGGATCAGTTCACCCACATCGGTTTTCGCCTGGTGTGCGTCGACTCGGGCATGGCTCAGACGCAGACGGCGGACGACACGGCCGAGCAGCCGGCCACGGTTCGTGCCAGCCTGAAACTCAGGGCAATCCTCCACGGACATACCAAACAGATGCACAACGTGGCCTTCTCCCCGGACGGCAATACGCTGGCTTCCGCCAGTCATGACAAAACGATCAAACTCTGGGACACACAGACCGGCCGCGAGACGGCCACGCTTGTCGGCCACAGGGACGCCGTTTGGCCCGTGGCCTTCTCACCCGACGGGAAGACGCTCGCTTCGGGCAGCTCTGACAAGACGATCAAGCTTTGGGACGTGGAGTCCCGGTGGGCACGGGCAACACTCAAGGGACACAAGAGGGAAGTCTTTTCCGTCGAGTTCTCGCTCGATGGAAAAACCTTGGCTTCCGGGGCCGCGACGCCTCCGCCATTGGACAAAGGCGAGGTGATACTGTGGGACCTGGAGACACGGCAGCCCCGCGTACTATTGCGAGAAGATCACCAATACGTCCGCTCGGTGCGGTTCTCGCCGGACGGCACAACGTTAGCCTCCGGCGGTCATCCTTACTTGGTCAAACTCTGGGACCCCCAAACCGGCCGCGAACAAGCGATGTTGCTCGGCCACGCCGACAACGTTCAGTGTCTAGCCTTCTCGCCCGATGGCTCAATTCTGGCCTCGGGTGGCTACGACGCGACGATCAAGCTCTGGGACCCGAAAACTGGCCAGGCACGGCGGACATTGGAGGGACATACCGACTGCGTGCGATACCTCGCCTTCTCACCTGACGGCAAGACGTTGGCTTCGGCCAGTGCCGACAAGACCATCAAGCTTTGGGACACGCACACGGGCCGGCAATTGACCAGCGTTCTCGCCCATGCCGACACCCTCGATTGCGTGGTGTTTTCCCCCGACGGCAAAACCTTGGCTTCGGCCAGTTGGGACAAGACGATCAAGCTCTGGGACGTGCAGATCGAAGCCCCTTCGCCGACCGCGGGCGACCCCGAGCTGCTGCCGACCATCGGTTCCGATGCTACACCCCCCAACACGCTCACCGACGCGGAGGTTCAGGCCGGCTGGCAGTTGCTCTTCGATGGCGAGTCGGCCATCGCCTGGCAGGAATCCGGCCACGAGTACCCCGGCCTCGATTGCCACGTGGCCGACGGCGCCCTGAGACTGACCGGCGACGACTACCATATCCTCACCCGTGAGGAGTTCCAGGACTTCGAGCTGAAGCTGGATTGGCGCGTGACACCGGGCGGCGACGGCGGTGTGTTGTATCGGGCCGTCAAGGACTTCTCGCTGTTCCCCGATGGGTTTCTGGAGATGCAGTTGGCCGACAGCGCCGCCGTGCGAACCGGAGAGTCCCCGCACACCACCGCCGGATCGGCGCTGGGTCTCTATTCGGCCACGCGCGAGGTGACCAGGCCCGCCGGCTATTGGAACCGGGCCCGATTGCTGGTCCGTGGCAGCCACGTCGAGCATTGGCTCAACGACGTCAAACTTGTCGAGTATGACCTGGGCAGCACGGACTTTCTCCAGCGGCTGAAGAGGGCCCAACTTGACGAAGTCGACTTCTCAAAACGCCAAAGCGGCCCTATCGTCCTACAATGCCGACAAGGGCCGGTCTGGTACCGAAACGTCAAAATCCGCCCCCTTCCCTCCGGCGCTTCGGCGCCGGACCGTCAGTAGTCCGCGTGTGTCGCGCCTCCGGCCACGGAGCGGCAAATCGAAGAGCTGCGCTTCGGCCTGGGCGCCTACGGCAAAAGACCATCCCCATCGTCCTCCCCGGAGGGCTTAGTCTGCATCCTCATTGGCCTGAGGTACAGCAACGTACGGCGCCACCGGCGAGGGTCAGTCCATCAGCCTCGAACTCGTTCATTTGCCATGCCTTGGCAGCCCACAGTTCTCAGCGGCATACACCCAGGCGGGGGTCATCGCTGACGGGAACAGCGGAACGCGAAGCAACTGGGACGCGCATGAGACATTGACGTCCCCAGACGAGAACGGCGATCGCGGGAACAAGTTTGACAGCGGCGACGAGAGACCAGTCGCCGAGTGATGCGGAAACCCCTTGCGGAAGACGCACGAGTTGGGAGATACCAGCGAGTACCGCGACAAACAGGACAACCGACAAGAGGTTCCCTTCAGTGCCACCATGGAGCCAGCATAGAACGATCGTGGATGAGACAGCCGCAACTAGCGGCACAATGATCCACCAAATGACCTTCAATGTGTCTTCATTGGTCGAGAGGGCCGTCGCCCGTCCCGGCACTCCGCAGACCCAAATGAGCAGGCCCAAAAGCAACACGGCGCCCAGCGGCGTTCGTTCAACCCTTAGCCTGGGCAAGACGTAGCCGATCCACCCAACGTAGGCCAACCCGGCGGACAGGGTGGACGTGTAGAACCAGGGTGAAGCAAAGAGGAGGCAAATCGAGTGGAAATCAAAAACGGGCCAGACTTTGTGGCGAGCAGCCAATGTTCCGACCACAGCGATGTGGATGGCAATCGGCAGAAGCAGGGTCGCGGCGCCCCATCTAGCCCCAATTCGCCAGCGTGTCAGGGGCGCCAGCAACTCCACGGCGCCCCGCTTCCGGTCGTCGAGCCAAGCCAAGCCAATGGCGGTCAAGGCTGGAAACAGAGGTATGACCCAGACAACGTAGGCAGACTCAAGACGCGCGGACCACAGCGCCAGTTCTTGCACGAAGCGTGGGGCCTCGAACAGCCACGGACGCAAGTGGCGAGCGCCTGCCGAATCGTAAAACTCGAAGAGGCCCGGGATTGCCATCAACCAGGTCAGCCCGTAAACAACCCCGAAAAAGACCAGCAGACGGTTAGCCTCGGGGGTTGTAGGGAGCATTACATCCCGCGGCGTTCGGCGGTATCGGCGGAAGCTGTCAAAGCCCCAAAGCATCTGGAGGATAGCGAGAGGATAGAATACGCCGCGCACCCCTGCCCCGCCGGACATCTCGACCATAAGACGGTTCCACTCGACCGCAAAGGAGTTCCACAGCCCAAGTACACACAGGGCGATGCCATCTATCAGTAGGCCCACCCTCCTTTGCACGAGAATCAACCACACCCCTTCCACAAGAAGAAACAAGCCAATCACGGAAGCCAGCCCGTTAAGGGCGTGGATGTCCAATGAAGCGAAACCAGTCGCAATCGCAATCGCGCCAAACACCACGCTGCCGATCCCCGCGGCCCTTAGATGCTCACGAAGCGGCGGGGAACCGTTTACATCCCAGAGACCGTTCATCGCACACCTCCAAGCACGGCCTGTTTCCAGGCAGTCGAGTCTGGTGCCCTCGGCCGTTCCCGAAGGGACGGTCACGCACTCACCGAATATGACGACAAGTCTAGAATCTCGCTGCATCACGGAAGACGGAACGGCTCCCGTGAATAAGCAATCTACCTGGGAGCATTCGGTACGTCAAGAACAGCCACCACTCACGAGAACCGACAGAACCGTCCTCACTTCCTTGACCGCCGACAAAGCCGCACCAGCCAGCCCAGCCCGAAACCGACGAAAGCTCCAGCAAGAGCTAAGCCCAACAGTTGTGCGTTTGCCCACGGGTCATCGGGCGAAATCGGTCCTATTGCTACGGCGTGAATCACCATGGCCACCGTGGCACCCGCGATGCCCATCAACCGCACGAATAGACTTCCCTTGACGTCGTGCCACGGCCAGACAGGTTTCATTGGGTCGCAACCACCAAGAGATGTCAGGTTCACAATTACTCAAGCCCAGATGCAACCAGGAAGGGGAGTAGCAGGCTGCACGCAACGAATTGGACTCCCGCACCGATGAAGCAGTATCGAAGATGCTTTCGGATGTCGGCTTCCTGCTCGGGCGAAAGCGGCTGGCCCTGCTTGAGCAACTTTCCACACATGACAATTCCCATCCCGCCGATGAAGAAGGCTATCGGAAAGCAAAGCAGCCAGCAAGTGCCGATGGAAATCCAGCCGATCTTCCTGTATTTCCTGAGGAAGGCTTCTCTTTGCTTGGGTGTCAAGCGGTCTTCCTCCCGGACCTCGTGTTCCGCTTTCTGACCGGTGAAAATCAACGCAACGTCCGCGACGTACCATGCAGCCACGAGAAGCAGAAACACCGGCAGCGGCAGGGCGATTACCCCTCGCAAAGCCATAAACTCCCCGGAGGGATACGCCATTAGGCCGACGACCAAAATGAAGGTGGTCAAGGGCAGCCCGACGACACCGCCCCACAGTCTCCGGTACTGGGTGAGGACAAACTGCGCATAGGCACCCAACACGATGTAGAAGTTCGCCAGAAACATGGCCTTCAGCTCCTGTGGCGTGGTTCTTGAGATGCCTGGTCCAGGGGACATTTGACTAGGATTAGTTGTAGTTCTCCCCGGTGCCGAGCTCGTTTGATACACGGCGGGCTTCACCGCCGAGCCCGGTGGCCAGCCCCTCGTGGACCGTGTGGACGAAACGCATGGCCGGCAGCAGCAGATCGGCGATCATGCTGAAGTCGCTGCCCGGGGGACCGCAACTGTCGTCTCGTCGAGTCGCTCAGGGAACGAACCTTCAGGAGGAATCCGAAGGGCGATCACGGCTGGCGATGCCTGCGAAAAGCGAAGGTCAAGCCCCCCTCGTTCAACTCCAGCCAGTCCGCCTGCTTCAGCGACCATTCCGCTGACTTGATCCAGACCGTGAACTCAATGCGCCCTCCGGTGATCTTGTACTTTCCCGTCTCCGGGGGTTGGGGCTTTCCGTCCTCAATCTCAGTGACCACGACGACTCTGCCCTGGCGGAACTCGAGCAGCGTTCCCTGCCCCTCGGGGAGCGCGGTCGAGATGATTCCCGCTCCGATTCGCTCCAATTTCCATTTCCCGAGCAACTGCTGCTCGTTTTGCTCGGGAACGCTTTCCTTGAAGCGCGCGCCCCACTTGCCCTCGAGTGTGCGTTGTTGTATGCCCGCGGGAATTGTGATGGATAGCGTTCCCTTGGCCTCGGTGGCACTGACGAACTCCCCCTCACACGTGACCGAAGGTATAGAGAACGGCCCTTGGCCTGCGAATCGGGTGCCTTTGACATCCAGGTCAAACGCCGACGGGATCAAATTGATCTTACCATCACTCGACGCCACGCTGCCGGATTCGATTCGCACGTGTCTCCCATCGCCGGACAACACGAAGACCAGCGAGGCCGTCGTCTTTGTGTCGCTCTTCGCGGCCAGGGCGGGTCCCAACAACTGGGCCAATCCCTCGCCAGTGAGTGAGGTGTAGCGACCCTTCTTTGGCTGGATATCCGTCTTCGGCTTGGTTTCCGGTCCTGGCTTCGCGACACGCGCCGTAGCGGTCGAACCGGTCGCCGAGTCCTTGGCTTGGAGCGACTGCACGTAGGCACGGTCCTTGTTGCTGAGCTTGACGAGCGGGACCGCTATCGTTTCACCGTTCGCTTTCCGCAGCACGACTTTGCCGTTCGCAAGCCTCACAAAATCGGCTTCGGTGCTGAACCTGCCGCTAATGTCGACCCACGTCCTGGCGGCGGCTTCTGTTGCGAAGGCCGTCACGATGAACAGTGCAGCAATGATCGAAAGGACTCTCATGGCCGCGGCCCTCCTGTTAGTGAGGAAAGGTACCGTCCTCTGAACGGCATCCTTGCAGCGGGTGGTATCCTGACGGGCGTGGTGTTTTGAGCACGACGTCCCGAACTCTATAAAGGGAGGCGACTGGCAGCGCCAACATGGCCCGAAAACGTCCTGTTGGGGAACGCCCTCTCAGTTCGGCTGGCCACGCCCGCCCGTCCACACCAACTCGTTGCTGATCCGGTAGAAGCTCGCCTTGGGCTCGAAAAGGAAGGCTTGGAAGTAGAACCGCCCCGCCCCCGGAACGTCCTGCCCGGGGTCCAGCGGGATGCGGACCTGGAACGTCTCGCCGGGCAGGCGCTCGGGCCGCACGTACTGGTAGACCTCGCGCGTGACGTTCTCCCCCTGCTCGGGCGAAGGGGTGCTCAGCACGAGCGACAGGTAGTCGACCCGCCGCGGCGCGTCGACCTTGCAGCGGATGGTTCCCACCAGGGCACGGTTCCCTTCGGCGTCGGTTTCAACACGGGCGTCGGCCGCTTCGATCTCCATGATCTGCTCGACCGGCATGGACCACATCACGTCGATCGACCGCCCCCACTGGTTGCCCGACAGGCCCAACTCCCGCGCCTCGTCGTCGCTGAGCTTTCGGGCGAACCACCGGGTGTTCTTCACGTCGAACACGTAAGCCTTCCCGTCCCGGCTCATCCCCGGCCCGATCCGCCACGAGCCGACGTGCTCGCGCTCCATGGTGGCCGCGATCTCGGTATACAACAGCCGCTGCATGAAGTCGCTGCGGCTGTCGTCGACCACATCGGTGAGGAACTTGTAGAGGTCCTGGTGCTCGAA
>Ga0180438_10003873_pt1 | contig 22125 bp, 19 predicted proteins | sample SS_ome_12_FD_132455 | JGI IMG/M metagenome (GOLD analysis project Ga0180438, IMG submission 132455) | Hypersaline lake sediment archaeal communities from the Salton Sea, California, USA - SS_3_D_2 metaG | ecosystem: Environmental > Aquatic > Non-marine Saline and Alkaline > Hypersaline >...
GGTCCTACCGCACGACGACCTGGCCAATCCCACCATCGTCGCCAACCCACCCGACCGCTGCTACCATTGCAAGTTCGACCGTTTTCAAGTGCTGATCGAGGTGGCCCGAGCGGAGGGGTTTGCCCGACTGGTCCACGGCGAGAACACCGACGACATGGGCGACTACCGCCCCGGCAGCCGGGCGGCGGACGAGTTGGGCGTACGCGCGCCGCTGCGCGAAGCTGACCTGGCCAAGGCCGACGTGCGTGCCCTGGCTCGAAAGCGAGGATTGCCCAACTGGGATAGGCCTGCCAGCGCCTGCCTGGCCAGCCGTTTCCCATATGGCACCCGCCTCCGGGCTGAAGACCTGGCACGGGTCGAGGCTGCCGAAGAGATCTTGCAGCGCACCTGGGGGCTGAGCCAGCTCCGTGTGCGCGACCACTATCCTGTGGCCCGTGTCGAGGTGCCAGCCGCCGAAATCGCCCGCCTGGCCCGACCGGAGCACCGCACCGTAGCCGTGGAGGAACTGCGCGCGCTGGGGTACCACTATGTTGCCCTCGATCTAATGGGCTATCGCATGGGGAGTTTAAACGATGAATTGGAAACCGAGAGCAAGCACTGAACCCCAAGACCTTAACGGACTGGGTGCGGACCGGAACCAGTCGACCCACGCATCCCAACCTGATTTCGAGCGGCAGGCCCGCAAGGGCGTGCCCGAAGTGATCATCGCCGAGCGGAAAACTATCGAACAGTCGATAGAGATCACCCGGCGCTTCCTGGAGAATACCGGCCGGGCAATCCTCAGCCGGGTACCGGCGGAACTCGAGGTCCGTTTGCGAACCGAGTTCGAGGCCACGGCCGAACTGGAGTGGCTGCCCGAGCCGCGGGCTGCTGTCCTGCGCCTCCCCGGAACCAAATTGCCTCAGACGGGAGGCCGGGTAGGCGTGATCTCTGCCGGCACATCCGATATGCCCTGGGCCGAGGAAGCGGCCCTTCTCTGCCGCGAAATGGGCTGCCAGGTTAACACCGTCTATGACGTCGGCGTAGCTGGGATCCATCGCCTGTGGGAACCGCTGCGTTACCTGCTGGAGGAGGCACAGGTGGATGTCCTGATCGTCGCCGCCGGGATGGATGGCGCGCTTCCCTCTGTCGTATCCGGCATCGTGGACGTGCCAGTGATCGGCCTGCCGACGTCGGTGGGGTATGGCATGGGTGGGCAGGGTGAGGCCGCCCTATTGTCCATGCTCCAAACCTGTGCGCCTGGCATGGCCGTGGTGAATATTGACAATGGCATCGGTGCCGGAGCCATCGCTGGCCTCATCGCCAATCGCATGGCCGCGACCCGGGGAGAGCCCTAGCGTACATGTCTAGTCCCTCATGGACGAGACGTGGGACGGGCCAGCACCTATACGGTCATATTGGCGTGATTTGACAAGAGTGTGACTCTATGTTATTCTCTCCGCCAGTTTCGCCAGGGCGGGGCCAGTCCAGCCCCGTTTGCCGCGAGTCAAGAAGACGTTAGTAGAGGAGGTAGTTTTCAATGGACACTGAGATCACAGGATCGAACAACGAGGCGTACGGAACTGTCAAGTGGTTCAGCAGGATGAAAGGTTGGGGCTTTATCGAGCCTGACGGTGGGGATCGCGACGTCTTTGTCCACTATGAGAACATCGTGGGTGACGGCTTCCGCAACCTGGAGAAAGGCGAGCGGGTCAAGTTCCGCATCGAGGACACCCCCCGAGGTCCCAAGGCAATCGATGTCATTTTGGAGCAGTAGCCAGCGCACGAGATGAATGCACCATAGGCTCGCAAGGAGCCTAGAAGACAAGAGAAGCCAAAGAGGCCAGCACCTGAAAGTGCTGGCCTTTTCTCGTGGCCGCCCAGCAGGGTCTGTTTCAGATTCATGGATAGCACAGGCTCTGTGTTGACCGGACCGCCCCCAAGGACGGGGGCTCCGAGCCTCTCCCAAAAACACTCAGAAAGCTGATACACCCGCTCTGCCCTCCCGGCTCCCCGCCCCTTGCCGCTCGCTGCCTTTTGGAGTATAATGGGCCCGGGAGTTTTCGCACACTGTAGTCGCAGGACGTGTCGCTGCCCCCTGGCAGCGCTGTATCGAAAGCAGGTGAGCGTATGAACAGAGCTGTTCGAGTTGGATTCGCGATGCTGGTCCTCTTGCTGCTGGTAGTCCTGGCGGTTCCGGTCCACGCCGCGCCCACCCTCACCCTGGTCGAGTCCCAGGTGACGGTATTGGAGGACGGCCGGCTCCAGGTCAAGTACCGCCTCAGCTTTGTGGACGACGCCAGCCGGGACAAGATCACCACCATCGGTCCCTTTGACCCCGGTCACACCCAGATCGAGGCCCACCTAGAATACGAAGGGGGACAGAGTCCGGTCAGCTTGGCGCCCCTCGGTGGGAACAAGTACAGCGCCGAGTTCCCGATCTCCACCCAACGCGGCGGTGCCTACACCATGGAGGTCCGCTACCTGGTCAACAACTATCTGGATACCACGACCATCGACGGCATCCCCTACCGCGTCCTGGCCTGGGCACCGCCCACGTGGGGTCTACCCATCGAAGAGCAGGTCGCCACCTTTATCCTGCCGATCGAGCTCTCGCCGGACATCACCCAGCCAGAGCAGGTCACCGACGAGGTCGTCAACGAAGCCCGGATCTTTGTCTCCGATGATGTCGTGCAGAGCTTTGACCGATGGGTGTATTACCCCACGCCTGACGAAGCAAGCGGCAAGAATTGGCTATCGCTCTACGTCTCCAGGGAGAACTTGGGGGCAAACGAGGGCTTTGTGGTGAGCGACTTGTACCTGCCCGGCGACTATTTCTCGGCCACGTTTACGCCCGAGCCCACGCCCTTTGCCCCGCCTGTAGCGGCTGCCACGCAGGTGCCGCCTGCCACGCCGACGCCGCCGGCTGAAGAGCGCCAGTCGCCCATCGGGCTGCTCCTGGGCCTGGCAGCCGGCGGCGGGCTGCTTCTGGCAGGCGGCATCGTGTTTGGCGTGATGCGCTGGGTGGCCCCCAAGCCCGCCCCCGAGGGCTACGAAGCGCCCGAGATCGAGATCGAGACCTTTGAGCAGCCGGGCCTGGTGCCCAACCTGGAGGCTATCGAGGCCGCGCTCTATATCGGGGATACGGCCAAGGTCCTCACCCTGATTATCCTGGGCCTGGTGCAACGGGGCGTACTGACGGTGCTAAACAAGCGCCCGCTGCAACTGGAGATCACCCACCCCGGTCTGCCGCTGGAGGACTATGAGCAGGCACTGATGGACGGCATTGCCGACGACGGCACAGTCCCCCAGGAGACGATCAACCGGGTGATGCGCCTGGTCTCGGCCCGGCTCCAGAAAAAGATATGGAATGCCGACGCCGAGGAGACCCGCCGCGTCTACCGGCGTCGCGCGGACGACCTGTGGGACGAGTGGGAGCACCTGCCCCCGGTGCGCCGCGTCGAGGTGGAGCACAACTATTATCCGTGGATCATCCTGTCGCCGCGCTATCGTCCGGAACCGGTCCCGGTTTCCCACGGCCGGCCTGGGCGTCCCGAGCCCGGTCCCACGGTGCTCGACTCGGTGCGCGAGGCGCCATTGGTGCGAGCCGCTTCCGACGTGGCTGGCATCGCCGAGGGGGCGGCCACCAACGTGGCCGAAGGCATTGAGGGCCTGGCCGTGCGCACGGCTTCCTCGGTGGAGCGCACCATCAGCGGCCTGGCCGGCGCGGTAACCACCGCCTGTTACGACGCCTGCCACTCGGCCTGCCACAGCGCCTGTCACAGTGCCTGCGTCCACGATGCCTGCCACTCGGCCTGCGTACATTCGAACTGCCACTCGGCCTGCCATTCGGCCTGTGACTGCCACTCAGCCTGCCACTCGGCGTGCCACAGTGCCTGCGTGAGCAGCTTCTAACAACTGCACGGACGAGGCTACAGCACATGACAGATCAACTTGCCATCTACGGCGGCCCGCGCACCGTCCCCGAGGGACTCAAGGTGCGCTGGCCTCAGATCACGCAAGAGGACAAAGACGCCGTCCTGGCCGTATTGGAGCGCGGTGTCCTCTCTGGCGTGCACGGCCCCGAAGTCACCGCCCTGGAGGCGGAATGGGCCACCTTTACCGGCAGCCGCCACGCCCTGGCCTTCAACAGCGGCACGGCGGCCCTGCACTCGGCCCTGTTCGCCGCCGGCGTCGGCCCCGGCGATGAGGTGATCACCAGCACCTTCTCCTTCTCCGGATCCTTCCAGCCCATCCTCCAACAGAACGCCATCCCCGTGTTCGTGGACATCGACCCCCACACCTACAACCTCGACCCAGGCCAGATCGAAGAAAAGATCACCGACCGCACTCGAGTCCTGATGCCGGTCCACATCCACGGTCTGCCAGCGGACATGGACGAGATCCTGGCCCTGGCGGAAAAGTACGGACTCGTCGTCGTCGAGGATGCCTGCCAGGCCCACGGTGCCACGCACAAGGACCGCATGGCCGGCACCCTGGGGCACATGGGCTGCTTTAGCCTGAACGTGACCAAGAACCTCTCGGGTGGTGAAGGGGGATTCCTCATCACCGACAACGAGGCCTATGCCGAACGGGCCAAGATGATCCGCACGTTCGGGGAGGTCATCGGGGAGGAAAAGGCCAAGATCCGTCCCTACGACAGCCACGTCATCGGCTGGAACTATCGCACGCAGGAGTTGCCGGCCGCCTTTGCCCGCAGCCAGTTAAAGCGACTGCCCTACTATAACGCCATCGCCCGGTGCAACGGCGAGTATCTCAGCCGGGAGCTAGGCAAGATCGAAGGTTTGCTGCCGCCCTACGTCCCGCCCGATCGCACCTCCATCTATCACAAGTACCGCCTCCGCTTCGATCCCGAGACCCTGGGGCTGACGATGCCCGCTATCGAGTTTCGCGACCGGCTGCTGGCCGCCCTTGAAGCCGAGGGCGTGGAGGTCACCCTGTGGCACCTGGCGCCGATGACGTCCTTTCCGATCTTCCAAAGGCTGGACGAGGGCTATGGCAAAGGATGTCCCTGGAGTTGCCCGTACTACGGGCGGGAGATCCACTACAACCCGGAGGCCTATCCCGAGGCCATCCGCCTGCTGGAGACCTCGTTGGTCGTCAACACCGAGCCCTACCCCATCTTTATCCAGGATCTGGAACTGATGGAATACTATGTGGCCGCATTCCGAAAGGTGTTCGACCTTCTGGAAGACCTGGTGGCCTAGAGAACCGGGCCACGCGGCGCCGGGCATGGCTGCAAAGTTGGTCGAAAGGCTGGACGACTGGGGACCTGGCCTGCGAGAAGATTTCAGTAGGTGGCTACCGGCTTGGTCCAGGGAAAGATGCCGCGGATGAGTGAGGGAACGATCCTCGTTCTGAATGGAACGTCAAGCTCTGGAAAAACGAGTATCGTGCGCGCGCTGCAAGAGGTCCTGGAGGCGCCCTACCTGGACGCCGGCATCGACCGCTTTCTGTGGATGCTGCCCAAGCGGTACTTGAACCCTCCGCTGTGGGATACCGTCCTGGGACGCGCAGACAGGGCGGGGCCGGTCGGGCACCAGTTGGTTTCGGGCATGCACCACGCCGTGGCGGCGATGGCTCGCAGGGGGAATTGTGTCGTCGTCGACCACGTCCTGGTCGAACCCCGGTGGACACGCGAGTGCGCAGTCCTATTCCGAGACTTGCCGGCGTTCCTGATCGGGATCCGGTGTCCGCTGGAGGTCCTGGAGGAACGGGAGAAGGCGCGCAGCGATCGTACGTTGGGGCAGGCCAAAACCCAGTTCCACCTGGTACACGCCCACGGCATCTACGATCTGGAAGTGGACACCTCACTCCTGAGCCCGGACGAGTGCGCGGGGCGCATCAAGGAGCGACTGCAGGATGGCGCGCCGCCGACGGCGTTCAAGCGTCTCCGGGAGCGGGGATGGTAGGAAAACATGGACCAACTACAGGCATTTGCGGCTGAGTTTATCACCAGCACCCGGGAGTATGTCTTTATCCGCCCCGAGGATCAACTCTTGATCCTCAGGCCCAACAAGATCCACCATTTGAACCGCACCGCAACTGAGATGCTGTCGGCATTGTACGCCCAGGAAACGCCCCGTGTCGCTTCCGTCGTGCAAGAGACCGCGGCCAAATATAGCGTGCCCGAATCCCAGGTAGAAGCCGACCTGGACCGCCTTTTGCGTTCCCTGTCGCTTGTCCTTCAGGACCGCGAGGGCGCGGCTCCTGCGCTGCGGCGAACCCCCTTTGGTAGCCACGTCCGCGAGCTGCCAGTCCTGTCCGAGATCGCCGTCACCTACCGCTGCCAGAACCGCTGCACCTTCTGTTACGCCAGCTCGCCCGATCGGGGCGGCGAGGTGCCCGAAATGACCACGGAGCAGATCAAGGGCATCCTCGACATCATTATCGACGACGCCCGGGTGCCGACCGTCTCGTTCACCGGTGGCGAGCCCACGCTGCGGCCCGACCTGCCCGAGCTGATCGCCTATGCCAAGTCACGGCGGCTCCGCACCAACCTGATCACCAACGGCATCCGCTGCGGGGCCAATGGTTATGTCGACAAACTGGTCGGCGCCCTCGATTCAGCCCAGGTGAGCCTGGAGGCAGCGGAGCCCGGCATCCACGACGAGATTGTAGGCCATCCGGGCGCATGGCAGCGGACGGTGCAGGGTATCCGCAATCTCAAGGAAGCGGGCATCCATGTCCACACCAATACCACCATCAACAGCCTCAACCGCGAGCACCTGCTGGACCTGATCGACTTTTTGGCTGACATGGAGCAACCCTACCTGAGTATGAACATGGTGATCCGCACCGGGGACGCTGTGGGTAGCATGGAAATTGGGTATGACGAAATTGGCGAACTTGTCGTCCCCCTCAAAGAGAGGGCCAATGAACACGGCATGAGGTTCGTCTGGTATTCGCCAGTGCCGCTTTGCCTGTTCAACCCTGTGGCCCACGGCCTGGGCTCCCAGTCCTGCTCCGCGGCCGACGGCCTGCTGAGCGTCGCGCCCGACGGCAGCGTGCTGCCCTGCTCCAGCTTTGAGCAGGGGGTGGGCAACCTGCTCCACGAGCCCTTTGACGCGATCTGGAACAAACGGGCGGCCAAATACTGGCGCAAGAAGGAATTCCTGCCACCTGGCTGCCGTGACTGCGAGTGGGCTGACCTGTGCTGTGGCGCCTGCCCGCTCTATTGGGACGAAAAGGGCAGCTTTGACGAACTCGCTGAACATCTGGCGCCCACGTCTGCGCTGTCCCGGATGGTATGGCACGCCAAGCGGCGCTGGCTCGGCCAGGTGCGCGGGGTTGGTGTGCGATAGGCCAAGGATTGTGAACCTGAGCGTCGTTCAAGGTGGGATCGGGGACGGCATTAGCCATCACCAACATACCCTGTCCCCTCACTTGCAGACTTGCATGGTAAGCTTGGCTGTGCTAGAATGACTGGGCAGGGGCCCCAGATGCCTGTTCCGTCTGGTTGGTGGGTATGAGGCTGTCGAGGTCACACGCAAGGAGACGTACGAATGATTGGGGTACAGCGCCGGGGATTGATCGAGCGTATCCAGCAACTCGCTCAAGAGTCGAATAGGGATACAACTCAGATTGTAGAAGACGCCGTGCAAGCGTATCTCGACCAACTGGAGCGGGAAAAGATACACAAGGAGACAGAGGCCTTCTGGGCCATGCAGGCCGACCTGGTGGTTCAGTATCTCGGCGAGTATGTCGCCTTGCACCAAGGGCAGGTCGTCGATCACGACCCTGATATCGTCTGCCTGGAACAGCGTGTTGCTGAGAAACTGGGGGATGTCGCGGTCCTGATCGCGCCCGTCACTGGAGAACCCCGGCGCGATCTGTCTACCGTCAGTTTCCGCATGGAGCCCAGGGCAACGCCATGATCGAGTTTCCCTACAACGATGCGTACCAACCACCCGTGCCGGTATGCCAGGTATCTTTCTTGGGGGCTCGCACCGGGCAATCGGTCGGGCCCTTGGACGCGATTTTGGATACCGGCGCTGATGGCACCCTGGTTCCCCAACGCTATCTGGAAACCATCGGCGCACGACGGGTCATGGAGACCGGACTCCGCAGCCAATGGGGGGAGCGGCGTGTAGTGTATCTCTACCTGGTCACACTCCGCATCGGCGAGATCGAGTTGCCTGGCACGTACGTGGTGGGTGATGATCGATCGGACGAAATCGTGATTGGCCGGAATGTGCTCAACCAGCTACTGATCCGGCTGGATGGACCGGCGAACCTTTCTCGCATATCAGAAGGTTGAGCGGTCTGGTCTATCGTGCTCTGCGACGAGATCAAATTCCTGACAGCCCAAACCCCAAAACGTACGTCAATTTGGGTAAGCCGGTCTGAGGACCGGCTGCTGATCCTGCGGCCCAACAAGATCCACCACCTGAACCGCACGGCAACCGAGATGCTGTCGGCGTTGTATGCCCAAGAGACGCCTGACGTGAACGCGGTGGTGCGCCAGACGGCGGCCCGATACGGCGTCCCTGAGGCCCAGATCGAGGCCGATCTGGAGCGCCTGCTCAAGTCCCTGGCGCTGGTGCTCCAGGACCGGGAGGGTGCGGCCCCGGCGGTCAAGCGCACACCGTTTGGCAGCCACGCCCGCGAGCTGCCGGTCCTGTCCGAGATCGCCCTCACCTACCGTTGCCAAAACCGCTGCACCTTCTGTTATGCCAGCTCGCCGGACCGGGGCCAGGAGGTCCCGGAGATGTCCACCGAACAGGTGCAACGGGTCATCGACGCCATCGTCGACGATGCCCGGGTGCCCACCGTCTCGTTCACCGGCGGCGAGCCCACCTTGCGCCCCGACCTGCCGGCGCTGATCGCCTATGCCAAGTCGCGGCGGTTGCGCACCAACCTGATCACCAACGGCATCCGCTGCGGCGCAAGAGGATATGCCGGGAAGCTCGGGACGGCAGGCCTCGACTCGGCCCAGGTAAGCCTGGAAGCGGCCGACCCCGAGATCCACGACGCGGTCGTGGGCCATCCCGGCGCCTGGCGACGGACGGTGCAGGGCATCCATAACCTGAAGGCAGCGGGTATCCACGTCCACACCAACACGACCATCAACAGCCTCAACCGCGACCACCTGCTGGACCTGGTCGATTTCCTGGCCGAGATGGAGCAACCCTACCTGAGCATGAACATGGTCATCCGCACTGGAGACGCCGTAGGAAGCATGGAGATCGGCTACGACGAGATCGGGGACCTGGTGTTGCCGCTGAAGGAGCGGGCCAACGAGCACGGAATGCGCTTCGTCTGGTACTCGCCGGTGCCGCTGTGCCTGTTCAATCCGGTGGCCCACGGGTTGGGCAGCCAGTCCTGCTCGGCGGCCGATGGCCTGCTGAGCATCGCACCTGACGGCAGCGTGCTCCCCTGCTCCAGCTTTGAGCAGGGCGTGGGCAACCTGCTCCGCGAACCCTTTGACGTCGTCTGGAACCGGCGGACGGCCAAGTACTGGCGGCGCAAAGAGTTCCTGCCGCCCGGCTGCCGCGACTGCGACCTGGCCGACCTGTGCTGTGGCGCCTGCCCCCTGTACTGGGACGAGCGGGGGGATTTCGGGGAGATCGGCGCCCACCTGGCGCCAACGACTGCCCTGTCCAAGATGCTCTGGCGGGCCAAGCGGCGGTGGGTGGGGCAGGTGCGGGGCGTGGGAATCGACTGAAACGAAAAGTGCGCGATGGACATTCCAGAAGAAATCCAGGATCTCTGCCAGGCCTTGCTCTCCGGCCTCCATGCCGCGTTAGGGGAAAAACTGTATGGCGTCTACCTGTACGGCGCGCTGGCGTTTCCAGAGGGAGGTGCCACGGGGGATATCGACTTTCACGTCATCCTCAGCGGTACGTTGAGCGGCAGAGAAAAGTCGGACCTACAGGACCTGCACGCGGCGCTGGCCCGGGCTTTTCCCCCGCTCGGTGCGGAATTGGACGGGTACTATCTCCTACTGGAGGAAGCCCGCCAGGTGAACCCACCGCGGCACCAACGGCTGCCGGGGATGACCGACAATTCGTGGGCCCTGCACCGCGCACATATCCGGGCCGGGCGTTGCATCGTCCTCCACGGCCCGGATCCGAGGCAGGTGTATCCCCCAGCCTCCTGGCCAGAATTGGCGAGCGCACTCCAGGGCGAGCTGGACTATGTCGAGAACCATCTCGCCGACTATCCGGCCTATTGCGTGCTCAACCTGTGCCGGCTGATGTACAGCTACCTTACCCGGGATGTCGTCGTCTCGAAGCGGGCATCCGCCGAGTGGGCGTGCAGGGCTTATCCCGGGTGGAGACGCCTCATCGAGGCAGCGGGGAAATCGTACGAGCAACGGGCCACAACAGGGGACGAGGAGCTTCTCAGGTCCGAGGTGGAGCGCTTTTTCGCTTTTGCCTGCGAGGGTATTGAGGAGAGCCTCGCCAGGTCAAAGACCAACCAGGCACTGGAGCAGGCCAGTCCCTGACCCAACGAAAAGTGTGGATGCACTCAATCTGCCATCGCGTGGATCGCACAAGATGAAGCAGGTACCAAAGGGAGGCGCAGACGATGGATGCACGCCAGATGCTCCAGTACCTTGACACCCAAAAAGAGGCCATCGAGGACCTCGTCGGGCAATTGGACGAAGTGCAGGTGGCCTTTAACGCCCTGTTCGACGAGTTCAAGGCCCAGCACGACGCCAGACTGGACCAACTGACTGGCCAGGTCTTTGACAGGCTCGCAGGCGACGATGCCAAACAGACGGGTGCCATCCCAGATGGTTTGCGCGCCGCCATCGACGAGCGCCTGCCGGAGGAACGCCAGGCCATCGACGAGCGCCGGTCCAAAGTGCGGGAGGAATACCTGCCTGCGCGACAGCAGGCCGCCGACGAGCTCCTGCAGAAGGCCCAGGCCCAGGTGGCAGAACTTCGCACCCTGAACCCGGAACTGGATGCAAGGGAGGAGGAACTCAAAGCAGAGAAGGCCGAGCTGGAAGCCCGCCTGGCGGAGCTGAACGCAGAAATTCGCCAGAAATCCCGGGGGCTGGGGGTGGTGCGCCACTTTGCCTCCATCTTTGCCGCCGATCGCGAACGGCAACAGACCATCGGCAAACTGGAGGTCATCAACGAAACCCTGCAAAAGGTGCGCCGCGAATGGGAGGAAAAACAGAGCAGCGTGGAAGCGGACCAGGCGGCTTTTCAGAACAGGTGGCAACTGGAGAGCATCGCCGTCGCCCGGCTGCAATCAGAACTGGACCAACTGGACGACGAGGACCTCCGGGAGGACCTGGCCCTGCGGCGGGCCATCCGCCACGTGCTGGACGAGATCAAGGAGCCGCTGCCCAGCGTCGACCCCGAGCTGGATGCCGGGCTGCGCGAGATGGTCGAGCTCAATATCCAGACCGACGCCTACCACGAGGGATTGGCCTCAGTGGGTGGCTTGATTGGGCTGCTGCGGGGGATTCGAAGCGGGCTACAAGCCATCCGCCAGAGCATTGACGGTCTGCTGAAGGAACAGCAGATGCACAGCGAGTTCCTGCCCGCCCTCCAGTTCACCGTATCGGATGGCGTGCAAGCCTTTCACAAGCAATGGCCAGCGCTGGCCCGGCAGTTTGCCGACGAAGCAGCCTTTGGCCAGCAACCAACCGATTTCTCCGCCGCCGTCGAGCCACTGCTGGCGGGGCCACTGAGCCAGGCCAACATTGAGGCCATGTTCGATTCATTGGGGAAAACGATCGAGCGAGCCACTGAGCGATGGGGCTAGACCGCGGCCAGTCCGGTTTCCGCGCCAGGCTGGCGCTCAGCGGGCTGCTCGGCCTGCTGGGCTGTACCCTGATGGGCGCCGTCGCCGCCTGGTTGGTGGCGAGCGGCACGGTCAAACCCTGGCTCCCCTACCCCTGGGCGACGCTTCTCTTTGCCCTGATGCTGGGCAGCTTTTCGTTGGCCGAGATCCCCTTGATGGTCTATGCTATGCGGCGCCTGGCCATGGAGCGAGCAGGAAATCGGAGCCTGGTGTTGGGGTTGAACGCCCTCTATGTCTCCTTTGCCGCTGTATACGGTGTGCCGGTCATCCTGCTGACCGGCAGCCTGGGCTGGGGACTGCTACTCTGCGCCCTGGGCCTGTTCCGATTTGTCGCCAGCCTCCTGTTCGTCGTGCCTCCGGCTATGTCAGGAGAGTCCCAGGGCGAAACCGTGCCCCCCGCCGGCCAGGGACAAGATCAGCCATAGGATCTTGCCACCATGCCCTCACCCCAGCGCATCGATCTGACGCCTGCCCAGGCCACGGAGCACATCCAGGTGGAGCTGGCGTGTGCCGGGCAAGCACTGGCCCTTGGTATACCGGGCCGTGACCCGTTGGATGCCCAGGATCTCGACACAGCGCTCGACGCCTACGTTCGCGCCCTGGGGCTGGCCTTGCAGCTCGGTCCGGCGCCCGCAGAAGAGGTGCTACAGGCTGTGGTCCATGCCGCCCACCAACTATGCGGGCGCGGTGACGCGACGGCCCTGTCAGCGCTGGGACCGGCCCTGGTGGACCTGGTCGCCCAGGTGCGTACAGCGGGAGCACTTCCGCCTACAACTGTCATGGAAGCCTGGGCCACCGTCGCGGCCGACCTGGGCACACTTATCGGGCAAGTGGGCCTGGCCCTGGCACTACCCGCCGAGCGACGGACTGGCATGCTGGATAACGCCTGTACCCGTGCCTCCCTGCTCGATGATGCCACGCAGTCGCTCTTTGCCCTCACAGACTGGCTCGATCGTCTAACCCACTAACCAATCCCCGCCCTCCATTTGACAGATCAGCCCTTCTGGCCTACACTTGGCCCGTTATGGACGAAAACGCCCGCGAGAACGCTCGCGTCGATCTGCACACCCATTCCTTCTTTAGCGACGGCGACCTGTTGCCCAGCGAAATGATGCGCCGCGTCCAGGTCCTGGGCTATGGCGCGCTGGCCATCACCGACCACGCCGACATCTCCAACCTGGACGAGCTGGTCGCCCACATGATGCACTTTTTCCGCCATGGCATGGAGGGCTTTGACGTGACGTTTGTCCCCGGCGTGGAGATCACCCACGTGCCGCCTGGACAGATCGCGCAGGTTGCCCGTCACGCACGGCGGCTGGGCGCCCGGTTGGTAGTCGTCCATGGCGAGACGCCGGTGGAGCCGGTTGCCCCTGGCACCAACCGCGCGGCTGTCGCGTGTCCAGACGTGGACATTCTGGCCCATCCCGGGTTTATCACCGAGGAGGAGGCAGCGCTGGCGGCCGCCAACGAGGTGGCCCTGGAGATCACTGCTCGTGGCGGTCACAATTGGGCCAACGGCCACGTCGCCCGCGTTGCCCGTATGACAGGGGCCAAGTTGGTGGTCAACACCGACTCGCACGCTCCACGGGACATGATTGACCAAGCCAGCGCAAGGCTCGTGGCCCTGGGGGCCGGCCTCACCGAGGAAGAGGCCCGCGAGGCGCTGGTCACCAATGCCTGGGCCCTTGTGTCCCGGGCCCTTGGCCCCCGACCTCAAATGATCTGAAAGGACTGGAACCTTGGACGTACCTGCATACCAAACTGCGCCTGTCGTCTGTCCAAACTGCAACCACCGCTTCGTGACGCCGGTCTTGACCATCATCGACACCGGTCAGAACCCCGAAGCCAAGGCCCTCTTTCTCTCGGGCCAGGTCAACATCGCCATCTGCCCCCAGTGCGGCAACGGCGGCATGTTGAGCACGCCCCTGGTCTACCACGACCCGGAAAAGGAGCTGTTGCTCACCTTCATGCCCTCGGAATTGGGCCTGGCCGACACCGACCAGCAGCGGGTCATCGGCGATTTGACCAACCGCGTGATGTCCGCTCTACCCCCTGAAGAGCGCAAAGGCTACTTGCTTCGCCCCCGCAGTTTTCTGCGGATGGAGGCCATGATCGAGGCCATCCTGGAGGCCGACGGGATCACACCAGAGATGCTCCAAGCCCAGCGAGACCGGTCCGCATTGCTCGAGCGGCTGATACGTGCCGCCAGCGATGATGCCCGCAAGGTCATCGCCCAAGAGAACGACACCCTGATCGACTATGAGTTCTTCCAGATTCTGACGTTGAACGTGCAGATGGCGCAGACCCAGGGCCAGGAGGAGGTTGCCCACCAGTTGCTCGCTCTCCGCCGACAGTTGTTGGAATGGACAACGGCGGGCCAGGAGGTGGCGGATCGCGAGGAGGCCATCAGGGATCTGGGTCCCGAAATCACCCGCGAAGGGCTACTAGAGAAACTGGTGGAGGCGGCTCTGGCCGGAGAGAGGGTCAAAGTGGAGACCATGGTCGCTCTCGCCCGCCCGGCCATCGACTATACCTTTTACCAGCAGTTGAGCGAACGCATCGAGGCAACCGAAAAGGCTGGTGACACAGAGAAGGCAGTCGCCCTGCGGGAGCTGCGCGAGAGCATATTGGATCTGACGGCCCAGATAGATGCCGAGATGCAGCAGGCAACGGAGGAGGCGGCTCAATTGCTCCGGCAGATCCTCGAGAGCGACGACCTGGAGCAGGCCGTCGTGGCCCATCTGGACGAGATCGACGATCTCTTCCTCAGCGTGTTGGCCGCCAACCTGACCGCTGCCGAGAAGGCCGGCCAGACGAAGACCATGGAGAAACTCCAGCGGGTCGGGGACTTTATTCTGAAAATGATCGAGGAGAGCCAACCGCCCGAGATCCAGTTTATCAACAGGCTGCTCAACGTCGAATATCCCGAGGGGACCCAGGCCATGTTGGAAGCGAACCGTGACCGGGTCAACAGCGAGTTGCTGGAGATCATGAAACTGGTCGGTGCGGACCTGGCCGAGAGCGGTCGCGGGGAGGCTGCCCAGCGCCTGTCCCAGGTCCAGGCGCAGGCCGCAGCCATGGTGGAATAACCGACAAGGTCCCTCCCGGTCGGCGATTATCAGTACACCGCAGCCTGCTCCTGGCGGATCGCCAGATCCGGCAAAAGTGCAGCGGATCTGGCGATCCCCTGTGAGCTATTGCGGTCTACTGATTATGTGACGGCGTTCTCCAGCCGGAAGCCGTGTCCCCGTATGGTGACCACGTACTGGGTCTCGGGATCGAATTCGGCCAGGCGTTCGCGCAGGCGGCGCGCCAGAGCATCAATTGCCTGCTCCGAGATGCCTTCCCGATCGTCCTCAGGCCAGACCGCCTCAACCACCTCGTCCCGGCTGTAGACACGGCCCGGCTCCTGGTACAACAGTTCAAGCAGACGGTATTGGGCCAGGGACAGAGGCGGCGCCAGTTCTTTGCCCGCCACCCATACGCGCTTGCTCTCAATGTTCATTCGCAGTCCCTGGAAGGCCTCTTCCAGAACAACGGGCGCTGTGGCGTCCACCCCCACGTAGGTCAACTTGCAGCAGAGCGCGATCTGGATCTCGTCCCCATCCTGCAGGGCGTAAGGACCCTCCAATTCCTGGCCGTTGACGAACGTGCCGTTCTTTGATCCCAGATCCTCCAGGAGATGGCGTCCCCCCTCATGCCGGATGCGGGCATGCTGACGGGAAACCTGCCGCTCGGCAATGACCAGGTCGCAAGTCTCATCCCGTCCGATGATCAGGTCTGCCTGCTCCAGAAAGATCCGTTTGCCTGCATTTGGACCATCAACCTCCATCAGCATGGCCGTTTCCGTCAACACGGCAGCACCTCCTGCCCCCAGGGCTGGTCGTCAGTGTATGAATACTTGAAATTACTAGAATCAACTATGGAACCGTTGAAAAATTCCACCAGACCTGACCGATATCCTTGACAAGATGCCAATTCTGCGTTAAGCTAAGGCTATCGACGGACGGGGCAGAATGACCGCCCCGTCTTGTCAGTCGCACTCACTCGATGCACGCATCTTGGATGCGACACATCCATGGGATGCACTACCAGGGGAGCGAGCGCATTGGCGCGAACACTTTTACCAGACACGATCCTGCGCGAACGGTACAAGATAGTCGAACTGGTCGGCATGGGCGGCATGGGCGCGACCTATCGGGCCGAGGACCTCCGCCTGCAGGGCCGCTTCTGTGCTTTGAAAGAGGCCATGCCCGATCCCGACGCTTCCTCTGAAGAGCTGGCACAAAGCCGCGAGCAGTTCTACCAGGAGGCCAGCACGCTTGCTCGCCTGGACCACCCCAATCTGCCCAAAGTCTCGGACCATTTTTCCGAAGAGGACCGGGATTACCTCGTCATGGATTTTGTCCCTGGCGAGGATCTGCAGCAATTGCTGGCGACTGCGCTGCGCGAAGGGCACCCCCTCACTGAGCGGCAGGTCCTGGCCTGGGCCGACCAATTGTGCAATGCCTTGGGCTACATGCACAGCCAGACTCCCCCCGTGCTCCACCGGGACATCAAGCCCAGCAACATCAAGATCACGCCGTCGGGCAACGTCAAGTTGGTGGACTTTGGCCTGGTCAAGGTGCTGATCCCTGATGACCAGCGGACCATCACGGTTGTGCAGGGCCGGGGCACCGTCCAATACACGCCCCTGGAGCAGTATGGTGGGGACACCGGTCACACCGATGCCCGTTCCGACATCTACTCCCTGGGCGCCACGCTCTACCACCTCTTGACAGGTCAACCTCCCCTGGATGCCAAAGAACGCTTCCTGAGGCCTGGTTCGCTGCCCAAGCCGCGCCGCCTGAACCCCGACATCTCCCCGCAGACGGAGCATGCCATCCTCTGGTGCCTGGCCATGCACCCCAAAGACCGACCTGCCAGCGTCTCTGAACTGCAAGCCGAGCTAATGGCCCCGGGCCCCGTCAGCCGCGCCATGGCTCGCATCTTTGACCAGGAACGGCCGATGGCCCAGTTTGTGCGCACCAACCGGGGCGTGTTGGCCCTCATTGGCGCTCTGATCCTGGCTGCTGCGCTCATCACCGCCCGGCCCGCCATGCTACCGCCTGCTCCGACGCCCACGCCCACGCCCACGGTCGTGACGCCGACGGCTACCGATACGCCGGAGCCAACGCCGACGCCCACCGTCACACCCACAGCCACCCCCCGTCCGACGCCAACGCCCACCCCTAGGTGGAACTAGGCCCGTGTCCGCCGTCGTTGTCGACGGCGCGCCAGCCAAAAGACAGCAACGATAGGCAGCAGCCCGCAAAAGAAGCCGATCAACAGCCCCCGTAATCCTGGCTTTACGCCCTCCAAGAAGCCGCTACCTGGCAAGGCCAGCCCGTAGAACAGATATCCGCCCAGGCCCAAGACTACACTCCACAGCGCTACCTGCAGGGCGGTACTCCAGGCGTGGGATTGCAGGCCCATGGCCCGCCCGGTCAGCAGGACGATGACCCCGGCGACCAATATCCCCCCTAATGCTAGAGTAAAATCCATCCACTCCACGCGGGGCTTGGGCGGTGGTGGAGGAGTGGGTTCCGGAGTGGGGCTCGGCGTAGGCGTGGGGGTGGGCGTCGCAGTCGGTGTGGGCGTCGGCGTGGGCGTGGGGGTCGGGGTCGGGGTCGCCGTAGGCGTAGGTGTGGGCGTAGGTGTCAGGATCACGGTCGTCTCTCCCGCCAGCCTCACGACCAGTGGAATGGAATTGGTGGGTGGATCGCTGATAGCCGTGATGTATAATTCGCCCTCGTGGGCCAGGGGAATGGTAGCTTCGGCGATCCCGCCTACCGTCGTAGCACTCACCTGCCCCCCCAGGCCACTCAGATTTTCCTCTTGATAGACATAGCGAAAAGTCACGGGCGTGCCATCGGGCACCAAGTTGCCGTTTCTATCGACGATGAGGCTGGTGCGCACGTCAAGCGAGTCGCCGACCTTCAGTTCCACCGGAGGAGGAGTCCCTTCGACCGGGGCCTCCTGGCCGGCCTGCTCGACCGAGGTCACCTGTTCCGGGTCGGGCGACAACTGAACCGACAGGTCATACCCTACCCCCTCGACCGTCACCGGCGAGCGTCCTGTGGGTCCAAACTCCAGGAACAAGGCCCGGACTGACGTCTCAATGAAGGGATCCTCTTTGCTATAGATACCATAGTAGGCCGCCAGCTTGCTGACCTCGGTAGTATCCAGGTAGTAGGGAGCCTCATAGGCCATGACGACGACGTTCTGTGTTTCCAGGCTAGTTGTCCACTGACTGAGAAACAGCTTGAGCGCCTCAGAACTTGGATGATCCTCAGGCGCATAGTCCAGCGTAGCGAACACGATCCAGTCAGCTTCCCTGAGGAATGGCTCCAGGTCGGGGCTGTCGAACCGTAGAAAACTGCGCAACTGGGCAAAGGTGAACGAGGTGATCCGGTCGGCATCCACCTGACCGGTGGCTTGCGGCCCATACATCTGCAGGATCGTGCTTTCCAACACCTGTGGGTCCAGCACGTAGAACGGCGGACAGAGGTCACAGTCGCGGGCCTCTCGGGCGTCGGTGAAGATCAAGATATTCTCATCCTGGCGCGGAGGGCGCGGCAAACGTACAGCCAGCTCGCTGGTCGAGGGATAGAGCAACGTCACTGCGCGCTGGGCAATCCGGGCCATAACCTGACGCGAGGTTCCCACCTGGTCCAATGCGTCTTCGTTTCCTATACAACCTTGCAGAGAGAACTCGTCACAGATGCGCAGCTTCAAGCGCAAGATACGCCGCACCGACTCGTCCACCCGCGCACGGAAGCTGGCATCCGTTTCGTACCGCTCCTGGAAAAAGAGGATGGTATCCTCGATGTTGCTCATCTGCTCGTCCCAGGAATCGGTCAGGGAAAAGCGGGACAACATCAGCAGGTCGTTGCCCGCCTGGAAGGCATCCAGGGCAATCTGCCGGTGGGGAAAGGAAACCAGCTCGGGAGAATAATAGCGCCGCACCGCCGGCACCCCCAGTGAATCACTGACCAGCACGCCGCCCCCCTCGCGCCAGGGGACCAACTCCGGCTGAGCGATGATCTGTTCCATGCCCAATGAGTGCAGGCTGATGGGCGGAGTCACGTAGCGGATGTTGCCCTGGAACCCCCGGTAGCGGATGTGGGCCGTCATAAGTGCGTCGGCCGTGTCGGTGATTGGATCGCCCTGTGTCACGGCAAAGAAGGGAGGCAGCTCGATCAGCCGCAGTTCCCGGAGCGACTTGTCCACGGTGGCAATTTCTTCCTCCAGGCTGCGATCACTGGCTCCCAGCCCTGGCAGGTGCTTGGCTACCGTCGCCACGCGACCATCGCTGCCCAGGTGCACACCCCGGATATAGGCCTGGCCCATCTTGCCGACCCAGTAGGGGTCGCCACCAAACACTCGCACACCCAGGTCGCCGCTCTGACCTGGCCGGGGGGCGTTGAGCACGTCAAGGGACGGCCCTAGCAGCAGGTTGACGCCCACAGTCTCCAGTTCTTTCCCCACGACGCGCCCGAACGATTCGGACAGGCCGTCATTCCAGGTCGCACCCACCGCCATGTTGCTCGGCAACTCGGTAAAGTCCGCACGTAGCATCGTGAAGGGATAGCCATCGCCTTCCTGAGACACGGCAATGAGCAGCGGGATGTCCTGTGCGGGGAAGGTAATGACCTCCGAAACGGTCACCACCTGGGTCATGGTCACCACAGCCGTCCCTGTCGGGGGTTGCGTATCGCCCAGCGGCAACGTGAAGGTGACCGGTACGCTGCGGGTGAGCGTCACTGGCGACGACTGGGTGAAGGCCAGCTCCTGCAAGCCGGTGGTAAGGGATAGCACCTGCTGGGGCATACCCGGCTCGTTGCTCACGTTGCCGTTCTCGGGCGAAAGGATCACCCCACCTACGCGCAACACCTGGACCAAGCGGGCGATATCCGACGCGGTGCTGGCATCCCCGCCTTCGAAGGTAACCAGAAACAACTGGCCCACTTTGTCAGCCGTGGACATGCCGTCCATCGTCTCGTCCAGCCAGGCCTCCACGTCCAGGGGAGCCGGCTCCACCGTGGGCTCCGGCTGCGGTGTCTGTGCGTATGCAGCCAGGGGCCACACCAGGGAAAGCAGCAGCCCCAGCAACACTGTGCCCCTAAGCCAATGACCCCAATGGGTCCTCATCCCTCTTTCCTCCGACAAAACGGTACCCAGACTGCTCCAAATGCGTGGAATGGATCAGTCCAGGCCGATTTCCTCGTCCTCGATTATACCGCAAGAGCCAGCAAACAGCAAGCGACCATCGCACAGCAGATACACACTTTGCCTTTTTCCCCACTTGTGCTAGAATAGCCCTCGAGAATGTACCTGGAGGTACTTACATGGAGCGTCACATGCGATGGGCCGGGCTCCTGGTCCTGTGCCTGATCCTGTTACCGTCCCTTCTGACTGCCTGCGGTGCGACCCCTACCGCCGAACCGACTGCTACTCTCGAGGAGCCGGCCTCCCCAGGTGACGTGGACACCGAAGCCGGCCCCACCCAGGGCGGCAAGCTTGTCTATGGCCTGACCCTTGCCCCTTCTGGCATTGACCCTCACGTCGATGCCTCATCCGAACTGGGCATACCACTGACCAGCGTCTACGACACCCTCGTCTACCAAGATCTCGATGGCGGGTTTGTCCCCGGCCTGGCTGAGCGATGGGAGATCTCGGACGACGGCCTGACCTACACCTTCTACCTGCGCCGCGACGTTACATTTCACGACGGCACTCCGTTCAACGCACAGGCGGTGCAGTTCAACCTGGATCGCATCGCCAATCCCGACACCCAATCCCGCAAGGCCAAGGGTATGCTCGGTCCTTACGATCGTACCGAGATTGTGGACGACTATACGATCAAGGTGCACTTTGCCGAACCCTACGCCCCCTTCCTGGATTCGGCTAGCCAGGTGTACCTGGGCATGGCCTCACCGTCAGCGGTGCAAAAATGGGGTGCGGAGTATCAATTGCACCAGGTTGGCACCGGCCCCTTCATGTTTCAGGAATACATACCGAACGATCATCTCACTTTGGTGCGGTACCCTAGCTATGCCTGGGCACCAGAGGTCTACAACCACAATGGCCCTGCCTACCTGGACGAGATCGAGTTCCGCTTTTTCGAAGATCCTGCTGTGCGCAGCCTGGCCCTCGAGTCGGGTGACGCCGACGTGATGGGCGAAATCCCGCCAAAGGATGCCGTGCGCCTGGACAACGATGAGGGCTTTGACCTTTACGAGGTACCGATCCCTGGACAGCCGCTGCAATTCTTCCTGAACACCGAGAAGCCGCCCACCGACGACCCGCGCGTGCGCCAGGCACTTCTCCTTGCCACAGACTGCCAGGAAATCGTAAGCACGATTTTCCAGGGATATTCGCCCGTGGCCTACGGGCCGCTTAACGCGACCACCATGGGCTACGAACCGTCGGTTGAAGGCATCTACACCTACGACCCCGACCAAGCTGCTAAGCTATTGGAAGAAGCAGGTTGGGTGGACGCAGGAGGAGACGGCATCCGCGACAAGGACGGCCAACCGCTCCTCCTGCAGGCCTACCTGATGGGCTGGGGCTATTTGCCCGAAGTGGGCCAAATGCTACAATCGCAGTTTCGGGCCGTGGGCATCGACCTCGAGACTCAGCTCGTGGCCTTTCCCGCGGCCGTGGAAGCAGCGGGCAAAAGCGAGCACCACCTGGCCCCTATGACCTTCTCCAGCAGCGATCCCAGCGTTCTGAACCTGACCTATCTGTCTACGAATGTTGATGGAGGGTTTAACTGGTCCAAAGTGCGCGATGACGAGCTCGACCGCCTGCTGAACGAGGGCATCAACGAGTTGGATCCCGTCCAACGCGCCAGCCTCTATGCGCAGGCCCAGACGCGCATCATGGATCTGGCCCTCGTTCTGCCCATCAGAGATTACGTTAACTTGAATGCTGCGCGCGCCGCTGTCCAAGGCCTGCAATATGACCGCCGGGGCTGGTTTCCCTGGCTCTACGATGCATATCTGGAAGAGAGTAGATAGACAGGTGGGCAGGTTGACAGGTGAACGGATACAGGAGAACCCCATCCTGCATTCCCTGTTTGCCTGGCCACCCACTCCCGACGCCCTGTCTCCCTCATTGCCATCCCTAACTACCTGACATGACCCGCTACATCGGACGACGCTTGATCGGCGCACTCCCTGTGCTGTGGGGTGTGGCGACTCTGGTCTTTGTCATCATGCGCCTGCTGCCAGGCGATCCAGCGGCCCTGATGCTCTCAGAGGCCGGAGGTTCAGCCCAGGCCATCGCGGAGCTGCGGGCGGAGTTGGGCCTGGA
>Ga0180438_10003874_pt1 | contig 22124 bp, 19 predicted proteins | sample SS_ome_12_FD_132455 | JGI IMG/M metagenome (GOLD analysis project Ga0180438, IMG submission 132455) | Hypersaline lake sediment archaeal communities from the Salton Sea, California, USA - SS_3_D_2 metaG | ecosystem: Environmental > Aquatic > Non-marine Saline and Alkaline > Hypersaline >...
CCGACAATTATATTTTGTGGCCCGACACGCAAAGAGCCATTTTCCCACCCCCTTTTCGGAGAGGGGGCATATATCTATGAAAGAACGCCCCCTTTTCTTGTCCCAACCGTGTAACGCTCACGGGATGCAAGGGGTGGCGGTAGGTCGACCACGAATTGAGCTGGTAGTGGCGACTTTAGTCGCACTATGGCAGGACGACTGAAGTCGTTACTACGAAAGGCGACTTTAGTCGCACGTATGGCACAGGACGACTGAAGTCGTCACTACGAAACCCTGATCTACCGGCTCCGCTTCACTCCAACTCTGGGTGTGCCTGGCGGAAGCGGGCCAGGCCCTCCTCCGCCTTGGTCAGCGCTGCCTCTGCCTCTTCCACGCCGCTGCCTACCTGACGCGCTTCCTCCAGCGCTGCCAGGCACTCATCGCGGTTGGCGCTGAGCTGCTGCAGCTTCAGCCCCGCTTCCTTGCGCTTTGTGGTTATTTTGAGCGTCACGACCTCGATGTACGCCTGGCCGTCCCTGGTGATGCGGGCGGCGGGGTTGCCCTCGACGATCAGCTCGTCGCCTCTGCGGTACTCTGCTTTTTCCCATTGCTTCTGGGTGCAGTAGACAACATAAGAAGAAGGGAATGGTTTCGGTAGTTCCTTCGGTACTGTGGTCTGCGCCGGGGACTCTACCATCTTGAAGGCGATTACTTTGCCAGTCTTGGTGTTTCTGCTGGGTCTGCCGGTCAGGATAATTTTGGAACCCATTTTCTATTACCTCCTCAAGACCCGGCCCCACCTCTGCCGGTTTATGATCTGTCTATGAAGAATGGTCGCAGGCTCACCGGAATACCAGACGGTGTCCTTTCCGGTTCATCGAATGCTGTCATTTGATTATTTCCTCAATCTTATCCGGCAATATTAGGCGCAAAATCGGCCAGGAACGCGCCCGGAACGCGAATGGGTCGCCCTGTCTCCAGGTCCACCCACACCCAGAGCGTGCGCGCTCGCGCCAGCAGCGCGCCATCGCTCACCCGCGTGACGGTGTAGTGACGGACGGCGGTGGCCCGCTTCACGTCGGAGAGCCACGTGGCCAGCTCCAGTTCATCGTCCAACACGGCGGGCTGCTGATACTCGATCCGATGCCGCCGCACTACGCTGGCAAACCCTTCCGCCTGCATCCGCGCCATCGGCCAGCCGTGGGCCGCTGCCACCTGCACCCCGCAGTCCTCCAGGTAAGCCAGATACGTGGCATTGTTCACGTGTTGCGCCGGGTCAATGTCCCGCCACTCGACCCGCCGCCGCACCTGGAACACGCCGGGCGGGGGTGTCGGAGCCGACGGAAAACGGGGGCGCGGCGGGGCCGGGTCCGGCAGCCCTTCCGGGAAGAAAGCGGCCATCATCTCCGGCGGGATGGGAGCTGGTCGCAAGGTGGCGCTGTCCAGGAACACCCAGTCGGTATGGGCGCGCGCCACCAATTCACTCGACCCGGCCAGCCGGAGCTCGTAGGCCCGGAGCGAGCGAATCCGCCGCAAGTCGGCCACCCACGTTTTGACCTGCACCGAGTCTCCGTAGCGCAGCGGGCGCAGGTACTCGATATCCGTCTCGCGGACCAACCAGTGCTGGCCCATCGCTTTGTAGCGGTCCATGTCGTAGCCGGCAGCGGCCGAGGCGTCAAAGGCCGCCTCTTGCATGTAGCGCAGATAGTTGGCTTGATTGACGTGCCCGTACGCATCACACTCGTAATGGCGCACGCGGAACGTCCGCATCTGGGTCAGTGGCATAGCGTGTCCTCTAAGTTCTGTACATTCCTCGCGGCTTACAACCCAGCCTTGTTCAGTTCATCCCGCAGGGCTGGCAACCGGCGGTTCTGCTCTTTAATCTTACCCAACATGGTCCTTACTCCAAGATGCTTGACCGGAATCGTCAGTGCCAGAGCCGCCAACGGCGAGACTTTGGCTCGGGCACGGTGGCCGGATCGCCACCTGCTTCACGCAGGGCCGCTTCCAGGTCGGCCATGATCTCGTCGTCAATGCAGCCGGGAAAGTCGGCCAGTTGCTGGCGGGCCTTCTGCAGAGCCAGGCTGAACTGCTCCCGCGCCTCGTCCTGCCGGCCCTGCCTCAGGCAAAGATGACCCAATGAGGCATGGCACTGATGGTCGTGGCGGAAGCGGCGGGCGGTCTGGCGATAAAGCGCCTCGGCCTCCTCCCAACGGCCCAGCCGCTCCAACATCCCGCCAAAATTGTAATAGGTGGCACTGTCGTCAGGGTCCTGGCGCAGCAGGCGGCGGTAAGCTGCCTCGGCCTCGTCGTATTTCTTCTGAGCCTCGAAGGTGGAGGCCAGGTGAAAGTCCAGGTATTGTCCCCACGGGTCCTTGAACTCGGGGGTGATGGCCTGGACCAGTCGCAGCCGTCGTTCCCTTTCTGCACGATCGTCGCAAACCAACCCATAATAAAAGTTCACAGCCGGGTTGAAGGGTTCAGCCTCTAACAAAGCCTGCAAGAGCCGGCGGGCTTCAGGCCACTGCGTCCGACCGCCATGGTAGAGCTGGATGGCTCGTTCGAGGCGGCGCAGGTCGGTCCCTTCCATGTAGGCGCTGCGGCGGGCACGCTCCAGGGTGGGGACGAGCTCGACCGTCCCCGGGCCCTGGCCGCTGGCGACCAAGTCGGCCAGAAAGTCGGCTATATGCTCCTTGAGGGGGGACGGCCAGGGAGCTGCAGCCCCGGTAAAGCGATATTCGTTGGGCAGGGGTAGGATGTGGGCCGAGACGAGTTGGCCGGGAGCCATTTGACGGGTGGCCCGTTTCTCGATCACGGTGTACACCTGACCATCCTGCAGGTCACGCACGGTGACGGAGCGATCTCGAACCACCTCCAGCACCTCGAAGACGCTGACGATAGAGTGGGTCAGTTTTTGATAGGCAGCCAGATCCTCAGCAGACAGATGCTCTCGGTACTCTTGAATAAAAGTTTGCAGAGGAGTAAGTCCGGTACGCAGCGGGCGTTTGTACGTGAACCAATCCGCCCAAAAGAGCATACCGGCATTCATTTCCCCGCCGGAGCCGATTTCAGGGACAGAACGCCCCCAGAAGGCGCGTTTGGCAGGCTCGATCTCCCGCTTAAAGCGACCACTTTGCAGGGCATACTCGATGAGGGTCTTGTTGTAGTCGCCTGCAACAGGTGGTGGGTGTGGCCCGGATCGAGGGCTATGGGGAGTAGCCTGCCGTCTAGATAGAGTGCGCCGTGACTTGCGCCTGGTCATTTACACATACCTTCACTTTTTATCGCTCATTCCGTCGTCGCACCGACAAGGCCAACGGGGGGTAGAAATGGCATTTCCGAACCTCATTGACCAGTGCCTCCAACGTCCGTCCCTTCGCCTCCGTAACCTTCCAGCAACTCGAAGGCAGGCTCCAGGCCCTCGATGCCCGCCGCACGGATCATCTCCAGGTCTCGGAGCGCGTCACGGACGACGCCCAGCGCGGCACAGACCTCCAGTGCCCGCCGGTATTCCGCCAGTGCCGGGGCGAGCAACCCAACCCGCTCGCTTTCCTTTGCCCAGCGTGGGTCGCAGACCGCCTGACCCACCAGCGCCGCTGCCAGCGCGTAACGTGGTTCGTACAACCCCGCTGTCTTATCAAGCATAGCCTGACAGCGGGCGGTCGCGTCTGCAAAGGCCTCCCTGGCAGCTAGGTCATACTGGCGCAAGAGCACGATCGCCAGCACCAGTGCAACCCGGTAACTGACCTCTGGTGCGTTCAGAGACAAGGCTTCGATGCAGTGTTGGCGGGCCTTAGAGAGCTCTCCAGCAGTCAGCAGTACCCGGCCCAGTCCCCACAAGCGATAACTTTCCCCCCGGCGGTCGCCTATCTCGCAGGCAATAGCCAATGCCTGTTCATGAAATTCGATGGCCCGCTCGATCTGTTCCAGAGAATGGTAGGCAATGCCCAGTCCGTCGAGGCAAATCCCTTCCCACCAACGGTCGCCAATCTCACGGGCAATGACCAGAGCCTGTTCGTAGAGCTTGATGGCCCGCTCAACTTGTCCTAAATCCCGGTAGGCTCGGCCCAGGTCACCGAGGCGATTGCTTTCCCCTCGGCGGTCGCCGGTCTCGCGGGCGACGGCGAGGGCCTCTTGGTAGAGTTTGATAGCCTGCTCAACCTGCCCCAGATCCCGGTAGGCTCGGCCCAGACTGCCGAGCCAGGCGCCCTCCTTCCGGCAGTCACCGATCTCGTGTGCGATAGCCAGGGCTTCTTGGTAGAGCCTGATGGCCCGCTCGACTTGCCCCAGGGCACGATAGGCGAGGCCCAAGCTGCCTAGGTAGATCTCTTCTACCCAGCGGGCGTTGATCTCACGGGCGACAGCCAACGCCTCCTCGTAGAACTTAATGGCCCGCTCGACCTGCCCCAAGCCACGGTAAACGCTGCCCAGAGTACCGAGGCTAGTCCCTTCCACCCAGCGGTCACCGATCTCGCGGGCGATAGCCAAGGCCTCCTCGCAGAACATGATAGCCCGCTCGATCTGTCCCAGGAAGTAGTAGGCGCTGCCCAGGTTGCCAAGGCTAGCCCCTTCTACCCGGCGGTCGCCGATCTCGCGGGCGATGGCCACGGCCTGCTCGTAGAGTTTGATGGCCCGCTCAACCTGCCCCAGAGAGTAGTAGGCATTGCCCAAGTTGCGAAGGTGTCGTCCTCTTACTGCACAGTCGCCGATCTCACTGGCGATGGCCACGGCCTGTTCGTGGAGTTTGATGGCCCGTTCGACCTGTCCTAGGGAGTGATAGGCACAACCCAGGTTACTCAGGTTGGCTGCTTGCAAGCCAGGTTCCGTTAGCCGCTCCAGGAGTTTCTCCCGTAGTTCGACGAGTCGAACGTAGTGGCCCCACAAGTATAGATAGTCTTCGTCAATCGGCTCCAGCACCTGGCAAGCATCGTCGTAGTCCCCGGCGCGGACACGGTGCTCGAACTCGGCCAATTGCGGCTCCAGGTCGTCTATCGTCTTCCAGGTTTCAGGCGGGGTGCGGAGTTGGACGTAATAGTCGGCCGCGCGGCGTTCCAAAGCCTGACGGGTATAGGCAGCCTCACTGCCATCCTCCGGCAATTGGCTGTAGGCATAATCCTGGTCAATCGGATGCAGCGTCACCGTCTTGGCAGCGCGGTCTACGCTCACCATGTTGGTGCGTGTCAAACGCCGGATGATGCCCGGCACATCCAATCCAGGGACAAACGGCTCCAGCAGGTAATCCACAGCCAGCGGCGGCATCAGACGCCGGAACACGGCCAGCGCCTCGATAACCCGCCGGGCGTGGCTGTCCAACCGCTTGTAGTTCTCTTCGATCAAATTGTGGACCACATCTTCCTCCCCATAAAACTGCTCCAAGACGTCATCCAGCGATGCAAAGGGGTCATTGGCCAGGATGCCTGCCAGCACTTCCAACGCACGCGGCACGCCATGGACCAGCGATACGGCCTGGGCCAGTTGTTCCTCCGGTGCGGCTTGCAACCCGTAATCGCCGTTCGGATCCAGTTCACGCAGCAAAGCGATGCCGTCCGGGATGGGCAGCCCCTCCAACAGCTTGACCTGACGGTCAAAGCGCATCACCTCGCGTCGGAAGGCCAGGGCTGTGCGTGAGGTCACCAACAACTGTGCGCCGTGAGAGGTGGTCAGGCTGTGCTCAAAGAAAAGCCGCAGGTCCGCATCCACAAGCTGCCCTTGATCGTCGAGCAGATCCTCGATATTGTCCAGCAGGAGCACATAGCGCCCATCGCTCATCGCCTCCAGCAGATGAGCTATTTTGTCCTCGGTCCCGATCTGCGGGTTGGTCCAGATGGCATTGAGCCGTTTTTCCTGCTCGCCGCCCAGCACCTTGGCGCAGTCGAGGAACAACCGTTCCAGGCTGAGCCCCGCTGTTCGGGTGCTGAGGTAGAGGATGCCATCCAAGGGCGGGAACCCTTGCGAAGGTTGCGAGTAAAACCTTCGCAAGGGTGGCTGAGTGTGAGGCCAGCGGTGGCGCTCCATGTCCCGCAGGACCTTGCACGCCAGGGCGGTCTTGCCCATGCCACCGTGCCCGATGAGGCTCACCAGCCGTGTGGTGGGTTCGGCCAGCAACTGCCCGATGGTGGCCAGCTCCCGCTCGCGGTCCTTGAAATAGTCAGCCACGTCCAGTGGAGGCCGTCCGACGACCCGCAAGCGCATTTCATCGCGATATCGCATGGCCACCTGCTGGCGTTGGGCTTCCAAACCGTCGGCAATGCGCTGCCGCTGCTGCTCTACGCGCCCATCCCATTGGGCAATGGCAGCTTGTAGTTCGTCAATCCGGGCCTGAAAGCGGCGCGGATCGGGCGCATCTTGCTGCGCAGCTTCAAGCAGGGTGAGCTGTTCTTCCAGGTATTCCACGCTATCAGCCTCCAGGCTCCTCTGTGCAAGTTGGGGCCAGGCTTCGATCAGCAGGCTGGCCGGGATCATAAACGCGGCCTTGATCCCACGATCGGTATCGGCAGCCACGGCCATCCCCACCACACCATTCAGTTGCTCGTCCCACACGGCCGTACCGCTAAAGCCCGGTTGGACCCAGTAGCCTGGCTCTTTCACGTCCTCGATCTGCACCCAGCCGGCGGCCTGTCGCCCCCGCAGCACGCCGGAGGCCCACACGCCGTCATCGTAGCCACTTGGGAAGCCAAAGGCTCGGAAGGCGTGGGCCCACAGGTCTTTCGCCGTCACCAGCCGCACGGGCCGGGTACCGGTGGGTGGATCGCCGTCCAATTCCAGTCCCGCGACGTCGCTGTCGGGCTGCCAGTGCATGACGCGCGCGGTGAGGCTACGCCCCGGTGCGACCAGGGGAAAGTCCAGGTACACCTCGGCCTGTGGTGTTTCCGGCGTGTCCTCTGGCAAACCCAGCGCCGCGGCGACCACGTGGGCACAGGTGAGCACCTGCCCTTCGGCGACCAGGAACCCCGCGCCGACGGTTCTCCCGTCCGGCGCCCGGATACGCACGACAGCAAGCTTGATCGTTGTTATCACAACCTACCCCTCACTCCCCCTGGTGCAAGTACCCCACAGTCCTCCCACTCTTGTAGCGCCCGGCGCAACCGCCTGGCGAAATCGGCCAGTTGTGCATCAGGCCTGCGGTCCGGTGGGCGCTCGGGGTCGTCCCACTGGCGGGGCAAGCCAATCCCCTGCCAGGCCGACAGTTCGACGCCGGTCAGGTACAACTGGCCATCGGGGCCGCAGTGCAACCGGGCTTCAGGCTCACCCCGCCAGGAAAGCGGGGCCACTTCAATCTCATCCTCGTCCATGCCACGGATGGGTAGGAGCGGCGCCAATCGGGTGGTCACCTCGGCCACCCAGCGACGCCAGGCACTGGCATCCGGCATCGGGAGCGGCGAATCCATTGGCAACATGGCTCTCAAGGTGACGTCCACCCGCAGCCAGGGCTGTTCTGTGACCAGGTAGTACCCATCCTGGCCCAGCAACTCGATCAGAAGGTCCTCTTCCGTCGTGGCGCTCCGTGCTGCCAGGGCCGCATCCCACTTCCAACTCAGGCCAGCATTGATGCCGAACGGCCCGGCTCGTTGCACACCACGCAAACTGACGCGGATGCTGTACGTGCGTCTCATCCAACGAAGGTCCACAGCCTCCGAAGGCCAGGGAGGGAAAGGCAACAGGCCGGCCTCGCCCAGGGCCTCGTGCCAGACGGTGCGGAATTGGTCATAGTTCATGAGTGCCCTACCTTATTCTTGACCGCACTTTGTGCCACGATGCGGTGATCAGGAAACTCTCGTCCATATTTTCAACCATGCCGACGAATTTGGGCCACGGGACGGCAAAGGTCAGCACCCCGGAAGGAACACAGGGGCGAGCGGACACATCAAACATACCGAGCACCGCTCTTGGATGCTGCGATTGGAGCTCTTGATGCGGATAATAGACGATAGAAGAACAGCCCGAGCCGAAGGGGGCGATGACCGCGCAGGGGTCCGATTCATCAAAGTTGGCCAGGGTGAACAGGCCAGAGAGGACATCGGGTGGAGCAAAGAACACGACCACCGCCGGATCATCCCCCTCATTCATCCTGTCCCATCTCTTGAACACAATATACTGGCCTGGCGCTTTGAATGGCTGCTGATGTTTCAATTGTTCCTTGACCAATTCAGGAGACTTCTTGTATCTTTCTCCCTCCATTTCACCCGGGATGCCACAGGAAAGAAAGTATTCAAAGTTGGGCCTCAGACCCGGCACAAAACCCAGGTATCGCTTGCCCCCTCCACAGCCGACGGCATTGACGTCAAAGCATAAAGAGTTTCCGTTGCGGGCTTTTTCCAGGTCACAGATGACACAGCGAAACCCTTTGGGTGTCTGCACCTGTTCTCCCCTGCCTTCCTCATCGGTGTAGTAAAATGCAATGGGCAGGTCTGCACCTGGGAAATACTTTTCCCAACGTTCGATGAATCGTCGCTTGAATTCTATGTCCATAGTGAGTCTCCCTCATTATAATCTCGGGCCTCACTACCCGACATGTCATTCTGAGAGACCGAAGGGAGCGAAGAATCTCGTAGCCAGATTGCTATTTACCCTTGTGACAACGAGATTCTTCGCGCTTTGCGCTCAGAATGACACCCTTTGAAGGCGTCTGGTAGCAAGATGTCGGGTAACGAAATCTCAGGTTGGTCTTTCGCGGCGGGAATTAGCTGACCAGAACCTTCGCCCTTTCCGGCTGAGCCACGATCCACTTGAGCTTGACCTTGATCTGCGCCCCGGCGCTGGCTTTGGCCAGGAGTGCGCCGGATTCCGCATCCAAGGTGATGCCAAACTCGACTTCGGCTTCATCCGGCCGGGCCTTGTCCTCCAGTGCGTTGACCGTTTTGGCCACGCGATAAGCCATAGCCCGGATGGTGCCCATGGCCAGGTTCAGGGCTTTCTGCGATTGTTGCTTCATCATTTCCGCTCTGTCCTCACGAGCGGCTCTTTGGATGCCCCCCGGCGCGTGGGGCCATTCGATCAAGATCTCGAACTCTTGCTCTTCCGGTGCTGCGACTGGTTGTTGATTTTCTGTCATGTTTCATCTCCTTGAAACAGGTTGAGTCCATCATCAGCGTTTGCCTCCATATAGAAAAGCCGCCTCCCATTTGCGCAGAAAGCGGCTTCTTGGTATAATGCCATAAGCCCTGCTTCCTGGCCCTGGCAGGAAGTGAGGCGTTCGTATCGGGATCTCAGCGACTACTTCTGTTGATCCCTTTTTGTTTCATTGGAGTGCGCTTTTTACAATTCTGCCAGTATTATACTAGGCAATGTCTTTTATGGCAAGTCTTTGTTGCTAAAAGAGGTCAGGAATCATGCAGTTCTATTTCATCCGCCATGCTCAATCGGAGAACAATGTGCTCTGGGAACGTACCGGCTCCAGCACAGGGCGCAGCGAGGACCCAGAGTTGACCGAAGTAGGCCAGCAACAGGCCGAATTTTTGGCCCGGTTCTTGAGCGGGGCTGACTCAACCCCTCGTCTTGCTCAGGACACCGCCGCAAAGGTCCATGTCAGGGACGTTCATAACGTGGCTGGATTTGGCATCACTCATCTCTATTCCAGCCTGATGGTCAGGGCTGTGGCCACCGGGGCCATCATTGCTCAAGCGCTCCATTTGCCCCTGGTGGCCCGCGAAGATTTGCACGAAGTGGGCGGCATCTATCGGAAAGACGAGGAAACCGAGGAGCGCATCGGGCAGGCCGGCAATAATCGCGCTTATTTCGAGGCCCACTATCCCGACCTGGTTTTGCCTGGCTCTGTGGGTGAGGCCGGTTGGTGGAATCGCCCTTTTGAGGAGCTGGAGGAAAGGCCCCTCCGCGCCCAACGCTTTCTGCGCGATCTATTGGAGAGGCATGGACACACCGATGACCGGGTAGCTGTGGTCAGTCACGGCGGCTTTTACCAGTATCTGATGGCGGCCGTTCTCAATTTGCCCAGCAGAGAAGGCTATTGGTTTGCCATTAACAACGCAGCCATCACCCGCATGGATTTCCACGAGGAGCGGATTGGGCTGATCTATTTGAACCGCGTGGATTTCCTGTCGAAAGAGCTTGTCACGTAATGCGTTCCTCCAAGTGTCTGTCCGAAAACCTGCTCAAGGTGGACCACAGTCCGCCGCTGGACGGCTCGACCGAGCTCGAAGTCTGTGGTCCAGCGAGAGCAGCTCGAGTTTGCGGATAGGCTCTAAACGCAATACGGTTTACTTAGCAGGCCGGGCTCCCATGCCCGGCGGCGTGGGAGCCGCCTCCTGTCTTAAGTAAACCATATTGACTCTAAACGCAAGCTGGGACACACAGGCACACTTGCTCCCGCGCGGGGGTCGTGGTATAATCGTTTAAGGAAGTGGTGCCCTGGGGCGTGTTATCCAATCTTTCGGCTTATGATGCGAGGTACTGCGTATCGTGACGAGTTGGCAAAAATCGCAGGGAACCAAAGAGGAGTGTTAGGAAATGGGCGCGCAGCACAGTGCCAGACTGGAAAAGATAAAAAAGAGGTATCCAGAAAAATTTGTGTCCGAAGACAGGATATTCGGTCACATCCATCGCGGTGACAGAATATTCATCGGCACAGCTTGTGGTGAGCCCCAATATCTCGTTGGTGCCCTCATCAACTATGTAGAGTCTCATCCAAAGGCCTTTTTCGACGCCGAGGTGTTCCACGTGTGGACCCTCGGCGTCGCGCCCTATACGGATGGTAAATTCAAGCGCAATTTTCGGCACAACTCTTTCTTCATTGGAGACAGTACCAGAAACGCAGTGAACAAAGGACTTGCCGATTATACCCCGATATTTTTGTCAGAGGTCCCGGACCTTTTCTATCGCGGGATCGTACCGATTGATGTCGCTTTGATACAGACGTCGCCACCGGATGAACATGGCTATATGAGCCTGGGTGTGAGCGTTGATATTGTCAAGGCAGCTACGGAGAGAGCCTCACTGGTTGTCACTCAGGTTAACTCTAATATGCCACGGGTGCATGGAGATGGGTTTATTCACGTTAAAGACGTAGATTTCCTCATCCCACACGATGAACCGATATTGGAATACAAGGCAGTTCCAGATGATGAAATTGCTCAGCGGATTGGATCGTACGTCTCGCGTCTCATTGAGGATGGTGATACGATTCAGGTGGGATACGGAAGCATACCCAACGCGATTTTATCCAATCTTTATCACAAGAAACATCTGGGTGTCCACACAGAGCTTCTGAGTGATGGCATCGTCGAATTGATGAAAAGGGGCGTGATTGATAATACCAAAAAGAGTATTAACCGTGGGAAAACGGTCGCGACATTTTGTATGGGTGAAAGAGAGACTTATGAGTATCTGAACGACAACCCTTCTATAGAATTCAGGACGGTTGAATATACCAACGATCCGTTGATTATCGCCCGGCATGACGGCATGACAGCCATCAACAGTGCTCTGGAGATAGACCTGACCGGACAGGCAACCGCGGAATCCATAGGAAAGACGTTTTACAGTGGGATCGGTGGACAGGCCGACTTTATGAGAGGCGCTGTCTTGTCGCGCAACGGCAAAACCATCCTTGCCATTCAATCCACGGCCGAGAGTGGTGAAGCTTCGAGGATCGTGCCGTTTCTCAAGGAGGGTGCGGGCGCTACATTGAACAGAGGCGATATCCATTATGTCGTGACGGAATATGGCATAGCTTATTTACATGGGAAAAACATCCGGGAACGGGCCATGGAATTGATCGCCATAGCCAATCCCAAATTCAGGCCGTGGCTCATTGAAGAAGCAAAAGAGCTGGACCTCATCTATAAAGACCAGGCCTTTATACCTGGAAAACGAGGGGAATACCCTGAAGAGCTGGAAACTTTTCGAACCACCAAGACCGGATTTGAAGTCCTCCTGAGGCCCGTGAAAATAAGCGATGAACCCCTGTTAAAAGACTTTTTCTATTCCCTCTCAGATAGCAGCCTCTATCGCAGGTTTATGTCCGTGCGGACGGATATGCCGCATGAACGCTTGCAGGAGTTTGTTGTCATTGACTATACTAAAGAAATGGTGATCCTTGCTATCATGGCACACGACGAGAAAGAAGAGATCGTGGGAGTGGGACAGTATGCCATAGACGAAGCGACACATACTGCAGAGGTCGCGTTGGTGGTAAAAGATGATGATCAGAACCAGGGTATCGGCACGGAAGTGCTTTCTTATCTGACCTACCTGGCAAAGAGACAAGGGCTTTTGGGCTTTAATGCAGAGGTGCTTGTAGAAAACAGACCCATGCTTCATATATTTGAAAAAATGGGGTTCGATATTGAGAAGAGAATTTCCGAAGATGTGTATGAGCTAAAGGTATCGTTCAGGGAAATATGATGCTCGTTACGGATAACGTAAGATTCTCTATCTTATGGGGGAAAAGTCGTTGTAGGAGTTGACTTTTTTACGAAATTCGCTATAATAGTGAGTGTGGATAGGAAGGGCAGGGTGGATGGACGAGATTGATCGAGCCATTATCGCCCGTCTCCAGTACGACGGGCGTATGCCGTTTACCGCGATCGCTGACCAGATCGGTGTCTCCGAGGGCACAGTCCGCAACCGGGTGGCCAGGCTTCGGGAGGAAAGAATCCTCCAGGTCGTTGGTGTGGTAGACCCGCACCTCCTGGGCCTGCGGGCCACCGCCATCGTCGGCGTCGCCGTCCAGCCCGCCCGCCTGAAGGCCGTCGCACGTGAGATCGCTACCTTTGAGGAGGTCTCCTACCTGGTGATGATCTCAGGAGCCTTCGACTTGTTGGTGGAAGTCCTTTGCCAGGACACGGACCATCTGGCCTCTTTTCTCAGTGACAAACTCCTCCGCGTGGAAGGGGTGCAACGGACGGAAACTTTTTACATCCTCCGCACCCACAAACTCTCTTATCGTTGGGGGATGTCACCGGAGGACGAAGCGGCGTTTCTGAGCAGGCAAACCGCATAGCCATCATCTGTTAAGGAGAGAGTTATGTCAGAATACGCGGTCGAGTTGGAGGGGGTGAGCAAGCACTTTGGCCCGGTCGTGGCGGTGGACGGCGTCTCGCTCTCCATTCGTGATGGGGAATTCTTCTCTCTTTTAGGCCCCTCAGGATGTGGCAAGACCACGACCCTGCGCCTTATCGCTGGCTTTGAACTGCCCACAGCGGGAGAAGTCTACATCGGCGGGAAGCCGCAAGGGGAGACGCCACCCTATCGTCGGCCGGTCAATACCGTTTTCCAGAACTATGCTCTTTTCCCTCACATGAGCGTCTTTGGGAACGTCGCCTTTGGGCTGGAGATGCAAAAGGTCTCAAAGGAGGACATCCGGCGGCGTGTTCTGGAGTCTCTGGAGATGGTCCAACTGCCGGGGATGGAGAACCGCAAGCCTGGTCAACTCTCTGGCGGACAGCAGCAGCGGGTGGCGCTGGCCCGTGCCCTGGTCAACCGGCCCAAGGTCCTCCTCTTGGACGAGCCACTGGGGGCGCTCGACCTGAAGCTGCGCAAAGCCATGCAACTGGAACTAAAGGCCCTCCAGCACCGCATAGGGATCACGTTCATCTATGTGACCCACGACCAGGAGGAGGCGCTGACGATGTCGGACCGGATCGCGATCATGAGCGGGGGGCATGTACTTCAGATCGGCGCGCCGGGGGAGATCTATGAGCAGCCAGCGGACCGATTTGTGGCTGACTTTATCGGCGAGACCAACTTTTTGGTGGGTAGAGTGAGCGAGATTCGTGCGGGGGAGGCCACGGTGCTGGTAGACGGCACGCTGGAGGTGTGCGCCCTGGCGACCGCCGACGTGGTGGCCGGGCAGGAGGTCACTGTAGCGGTCCGCCCCGAAAAGATGACGCTCCACGCCGCTCCCCCTGACCCTCTGGCATTGCCAGGGAGAGTAGAAGAGGTGATCTACATCGGCACCGACACGCGTTACCTGGTACGACTGACGGAGCAGACGATAGTGGTCGTGCGAGAGCAGAACCTAGGCGCGGCCACCACAGCCCGCTTCCACGAGGGAGAGCCGGTGTACGTCTCCTGGACATCTGGCTGCGACCGGCTGCTGACAGAATAGGAGGCAGCGATGACCCGCACCTCTCGACGACAGACCTGGCGCATCCTGTTCCTGATCTCCCCCAGTCTCTTCTGGCTCATTGTGTTCTTCTTTCTCCCCCTTATCTTGGTCTTTGCCATCAGTTTCGGCCAGCGGGGGACCTATGGGGGTGTGAAGTGGTTGCTGAACCTGGGAAACTATGCGCGGTTCTTCGATCCGCTCTATCTGCGCATTTTCGGTCGCACGGTCTATATCGCCGGTGCCACGACCCTCATCTGCCTGCTGGCGGGCTACCCGCTGGCCTACTTTATCGCCACGCGCCCGCCCCAGTGGCGCAACGTTCTCTTGCTTCTACTGATGATTCCCTTCTGGACCAACTTTTTGGTGCGCACCTACGCCTGGATCCTGATCCTGCGTGACCAGGGGTTGATCAACACGCTCTGGACTGGCTCCCTGCACACTGGCCTGCTGCAACTTTCCAACCTGGTGCCGCTGCCGATTTGGGAGCCGCTGCTGCACGCTACCGCACAACCCCTTACCCTCTTTGGTACCGACTGGGCGATCATCATCGGGCTGGTCTACGGCTGGCTGCCGGAGATGGTGCTGCCCTGCTATGCTGCCATCGAGCGGTTCGACTTTTCGTTGGTCGAGGCAGCGCAGGACCTGTACGCCAACCGGGTCAAGACATTCCTGCGGGTGATCCTTCCATTGACTATGCCGGGCGTCGTCGCCGGGTCGGTGCTGGTCTTTATCCCCTCGCTGGGGGCCTACGTCACGCCCGACCTGTTGGGAGGAGCCAAGTCCATTATGATCGGTAACGTTATTTACTCTCAGTTTATGGCCGCTAGAGATTACCCCTTCGGTTCGGCGGTTTCCTTCGTCCTGATGGCTGTGATGCTGGTGGGTACCCTGATTTACTTTCGGGGAGGGACAGACTGATGAGCAGAGAGACGAGGACACAGAAGAAACGACGAAGCCAGTGGCTCAACTGGCTGCTGGACCTGCACGGGATCTTGGGTTACATCTTTCTCTATGCACCGATCGTCATCCTGGTAGTCTTTTCCTTCAACGCATCCCGCTTCTCCTCCGATTGGCGAGGATTCACCCTGCAGTGGTATGCACAGCTCTTCGGTCATGAGGCCATCGGCGCCGCCCTCAAAAACAGCCTCATCGTGGCCCTGAGCTCGACGTTGATCTCTACCGTGTTTGGGACGATGGTGGCGATAGCGATGGAGCGATACAACTTTTGGGGCAAACTACCCTTCGATGCGTTGCTCTACCTGCCTATCATCATCCCCGACATCGCTATGGCGGTGATGTTGCTCCTGTTCTTCGTGCTGGTCAAAATGAACCTGGGACTCGTCACCATCATCATCTCGCACGTGGCCTTTAACATCTCGTTTGTAGCGGTGGTGGTGCGCGCCCGGCTGGCCTACTTTGACGTCACTCTGGAGGAGGCAGCCCGGGACCTCTACGCCAACGAGTGGCAGACCTTCAGGCGGGTGACACTGCCACTGATTATGCCGGGCATCCTGGGTGGGGCGCTGTTGGCTTTTACGCTTTCGATTGACGACTTTGTCATCACCTTTTTCACTGCCGGCCCAGGCTCGACCACGTTGCCACTGCGCATCTATTCGATGGTCAAACTGGGCGTCACCCCAGAGATCAACGCCCTCTCGAGCATGATGTTGTTGGTCTCCATGGTGTTGGTGTTCTTGTCGCTGATGTTGCAGAAAGGAGGTGGAGGCGGAATCGAGATTGCGTGATGTCAGGACGGGCGACTCCTCGAGTTGCCCCTACTCTCAAACCCTGAAGGAGGCATGGAGAGATGCGAAAGATTCTAGTGCTACTCATCATTATGGTCAGTGTGGTTTTCCTGCTCGCGGCGTGTGGCGGCGCTGGTAAGCAAGAACTGGCCAAGGAACTCCACGTCTACAACTGGTCAGAGTACATTGACCCCCAAATCTACGCCGACTTTGAGGAAGAGTTCGGCGTGCACGTGGTGGAGGACACTTTTGCCAGCAACGAGGAACTCCTGGCCAAGTTGCAGGCCGGCGCCACCGGATACGACATCATCGTACCCTCTGACTATATGGTCAAGATCATGATCGAAGAGGGGCTCCTGGCGGAACTGGACCGCGAGAACATTCCCAACATCACCAACATTGATGTAAAGTTCGCCGACCCGCCCTATGATCCCGGTATGGTCCACTGCGTGCCCTATCAGTGGGGGACGACCGGCATTGGCTACAACTCTGAAGCCTTTGATGAAGCGCCCGATAGTTGGGTCTACCTCTTTGACCCAGCGGTCGCCGCGGAGTACGCCGGGCAGTTCACGATGCTCAACGACAGCCGTGAGAGTCTCGGTGCGGCGCTCAAGTACCTGGGCTACTCGCTCAACACCACAGACGAGGCCCAACTGATGGAGGCACGGGACCTGTTGATCCAGCAAAAGCAGTGGGTCTATGCCTACGACAGTGAGCAATACGAGGATCTCATCAGCGCCGATGAGACCGTGATGGCTCACGGCTGGAGCGGCGACTTTTTCATGGCTGCCGTGGAGGATGAGCGGATCTGGTACGCTATTCCTCAAGAGGGCGGCGTCATCTGGGCCGACAACCTGTGCATCCCCAAGACCGCGCCCAGCCAGTACACGGCCGAGGTGTTCATCAACTACCTGTTGCAGCCAGAGGTGGGAGCAGCCATCTCCAACTTTACCTGGTACGCCAGCCCCAACGCGGCCGCTTCAGAGTTCATTGACGCCGAGATCCTGGAGGAGCCAGCTATCTACCCGCCCCCGGAGGTGCTGGAAAAGCTGGAGTGGCTCAGGGACGTAGGCGAAGCCACGCCGCTCTACGAGCGCATGTGGACTGAGATCAAGGCGGCAGGGCCGTAAAAAGTCTGAAAGTAGAGGAGCAAGGGCACAAGGGGGGCGCTATGCCCCGCTTGTGCCCTTCCCATATAAGTTGATAAGTTACTACTCAGCCCCGTCATTCCGAGCGACCCCTTCGACTGGCGCTCAGGGCAGGCGAAGGGAGTCGAGGAATCTCTTGTCGGAGTCACATTTGCCATTGCAGTGGAGATTCCTCGATTCGCTACGCTCACTCGGAATGACGTACCAGGAGAGACTGAGTAGTAACGTTGATAAAACGGTTGCCGTTGGTTGAGTTAATGGCTTTACCGAAAGATGCAAGGATGACGCATTCTATTGACTGGACTCTGTGGGGATTGCTTCTGATCGCAGCTACATTGGAGATCATTGGCGACCTTGCTTTCAAGTGGTGGGCCGAAACATCTCGCTGGCTGGGGCTTGTCATCGGACTGGCCGTCTACAGCCTGGCGCTGATCCTCTTTGCCGTGATGTTGCGGCGTGCTGAACTGGCCGCCATCTTTGCCTTATGGGTGGGAGTTGCTGCTGTGCTGCTGACCCTTGCTGGCTGGTGGTTCTTTGGCGAAGCCTTGTCCCTCCGGCAGCTAGCGGGGCTCACCCTCGTGATTGGGGGGATCATTCTGTTACAGGTTTAGCCATCGGGAGGCAGAGAATGAAAATGTGGGTTGACGACGCGTGGGTGGATTCGACCTCGGGACAGGTCATCGAGGTCACCAACCCCGCCACTGAGGAAGTACTGGACGCAGTGCCGGCCGGTACGCCGGAGGACGTGGAACGGGCTGTGGCGGCGGCAGCAGCGGCTTTCCCTGCTTGGCGGCAAACCACCGCCGTGGAGCGGGCACAGATGCTGCACGAGGCGGCGGCAAAGATGCGGGAGCACTCGGACGAACTGGTGCGGCTTCTCACCCTGGAGGAAGGCAAGCCCATACCGGAGAACGAGGAGGAGATAGACTGGTCCCTCAATACCCTCGACTACTACGCCGAACTGGGCCGCCATATCCGGGGCCGGGTGATCCCCTCCCCTGACGCAGGTCAACTTTCCCTGGTGCTTAAGGAGCCCTATGGGGTGGTTGGCTGCATTGTCCCCTGGAACTATCCCATCCTGCTCCTGATGTGGAAACTCGCCCCGGCCCTGGCGGCGGGCAATACCGTCGTGGTCAAGCCCCCCAGCCCGACCCCCCTCACTATCCTGCGGATGGTCAAGGTGGCCTTTGACCACCTTCCGCGGGGGGTGGTCAACATAGTCACCGGACGGGGTGAGGAGGTGGGAGATGCCCTGGTGACCCACCCCGACGTGCCGGTGGTCGCCTTCACCGGCTCCACCGCTGTGGGCCAGCACATCGCCCGCATCACCGCCGGACAGATGAAAAAGCTCCACCTGGAACTGGGGGGCAAGGACCCCTTTGTCATCGCTGACGACGCGCCGCTGGAAGTGGCCGTGGAGGCGCTGGCTTACGCCGCCCTCATCAACGCCGGGCAAGTCTGTACTTCCACGGAGCGGGTCTATGTCCCTCGCTCGATGCTGCCCCAGTTCGCAGAAGCGATGGCGGAGCGGGTGAGCCGCCTGCGGCTGGGGCCGGGCCTCGAGCCCACCACCGACGTGGGGCCGATGATCGGCGATTCCTATCGGTCCAAGGTGGAGGAGCACGTGGCTGACGCGGTGGTAAAGGGGGCAAAGGTCCTGGTAGGCAGTCGGCGGCCGCCCCACCTGGAGCGGGGCTTTTTCTACGAGCCGACGGTACTGGTGGACGTGGACCACTCGATGCGCATCATGCGCGAGGAGACCTTTGGCCCGACCATTCCCATCATGGCCTACGACACCTTTGATCAGGCCATCGCCCTGGCCAACGACACCGAGTATGGCCTGGGGGCCTGTCTCTGCACCCACGACGCGCGCAAGGTACGCCAGTTCTACGAGGAGGTGCAGGCTGGCACCATCTGGATCAACGACCCCCTCACCGACAACTATGCCGGTCCCTTCGGCGGGATGAAGATGAGCGGCCTGGGGCGGGAACTGGGCGAGGAGGGTCTGGAAGAGTTCTGGCAGACCAAACACGTGCACTGGGATATGGAGGGAGGCATAAAGGAGTACTGGTACCCTTATTAGCGGTAAGGTTCATCTGAGTGAGGACAGACAATGACAGTGACTGATGCTCTCTATCTACCTCATCGGGACTTTTGGAGTGGGTTGGGCAGCGATGACGCTGCCGCCGAAGTAGGAGTGCTGGGGGTACCCTTTGACGGGGCCGTGTGCTTTCGGCGGGGTACAGCCTTTGCCCCCGCCAAGCTGCGGGAACTGACCCCTTATCTGTCCTGTTGTTCTGAGGAGGGACAACCTCTGAGCCTGCGGGTGCGGGACTATGGCGATGTCTCTCCCGACCTGGAATGGCCCCGTTACTTCCAGACGGTGGAGGACCAGGCGATGGAGGTTCTCCAGCACCCATTGGCCCTTTTCCTGGGCGGCGACCATTCGGTGACCATCCCTTTAATGCAGGCCTTTAACCGGGCCGTGGACGGGCCTTTCGGCGTCCTGCACTTTGACGCCCACCCCGACCTGTGCGACATCTACGAAGGGCATCGCTGGTCCCACGCCTGCACGGAGCGGCGGGCTCTGGAGCTGTCCGGCTTGGAGCCCCGACACCTGGTCTTCGTCGGCCTGCGCTCCTTCGTCCGGGAGGAGTGGGATTTTTTGAAGGCGCACCCCGAGATCACCTACTACACTGCCCGCCAGTGCTACCAGCGGGGCATAGAGGCCATCGCTGAGGAAGTAGTGGAGGGGCTGCAAGGTGTGCAGGCCGTGTATTTTACCCTGGATATTGACGGCCTGGACCCGGCCTATGCTCCTGGAACCGGTATACCGGAAGGGGGCGGGCTTACCACGCGAGACCTGCTAGAGCTGGTGCGGGTGGTCTTCCAGGGACTACCGGTACGGGCCATGGACGTGGTGGAGGTGGCCCCATCTCTGGACCAAGCAGACATCACCTCCTTCGCCGCCCTCAAGGTCATCTACGAGGCCTGGGGAGTGATCCAGGAAAAGCAACAAATCACAAATCATCCATCATGATAAGGAGGCAAAAAGATGCGAGCCTTGGTACTCGGCGGTGCGGGCGCGGTCTGCAAGGAGACCACCCGCGACCTGGCTCAGTACAGCGATTTTGAGGAGATCATTGTCGCTGACTATAACGTGGCGGCAGCTTGGGCGCTGGCCGACGCGATTGGCGACCCTCGCCTGCGGGTCATTGCTTTTGACGCGGAGGATTATGAGGGGATGCTGCGGCTCTTTCCTGACTTTGACATCGTCGTCAACGGCCTGCCCTTCAAATACGACTATGTCGTCAACAAGGCCTGCGTGGAGGTCGGTGTGAACGGACTGGATCTCTCCAGCAGCGACCCGCAGTTCGCCCTTCACGAGGAAGCGCTGAGGAAGGATATGCACTTTGTCCCTGGCATGGGGGCCACTCCCGGCATCACCAATATGATGGTCCGGCAGGCCTCGGAGGTGCTGGACAGAATGGACGCGGTGGACATATTCTTCGCCGCCTTCCGCTGCCTGGCTCCCGCTCCGGGACTGTTGCAGACCACGCTGTGGGAGTTCAATCCCGAAGAGGAGGACCGCGAGGCGGTCTACTTTGAAGATGGGGCCTGGCATCCCACGCCGCCCCTTTCCGGGGAGCGGGTGGTCCGTTTCCACGATCAGATTGGCGAGCAAAAGGTCTACTATGTGCCCCACGACGAATCCAATACCCTTCCCCGTTCGTTCCCTATGCTGCGCCGGGCGGCGGTGCGGGGCTGTTTCCCGCCCCACGTGATGGCGTTGATGGGGGCGTTGACGCGCGGTGGGCTGCTCTCCAGCCGTCCGGTCCGGGTCGGCGACACGGAGATGCCGGCCATCGAAGTGGTGCGGACGCTGCTGGCCGAGAGCCCCTTCTCCAAAGAGAATCCGGTCTGGGCCTACGGGCTGGTGGTGGAAGTAACCGGTGAGCGGGGCGGCCGCCAGGTGAGGTGTACCTACCGCAGCAAGCACCCACCGCAGGAGGAGTGGGGTGGCGAGTCGGCCTACTTCAAGAACGTGGGCATCCCGCTCGCTATCGGGGCGCAAATGATCGTCCACGGGCAGGTCACTGGCAAGGGGGTCCTGCCGCCGGAACTTGCGTTCCCTACAGAACCCTTCTTCATCGAACTGGCCCGGCGGGGTATCGTGGTGGAGGAGGAGATCGTCGAGGAGGGAGAACTGGGGTAAAGAGGAGGTCAATATGACACGCAATCTGAGCAAGACCCATGCCCTGTTTGAAAGGGCTAAGCAATTCATGCCCTACGGCGTCAACTCTAACTTTCGGTACTGGGGGGACGAGGACACCCTGCTCATCGCCAGGGGGGAAGGGGCCTATATCTGGGACGTTGACGTCAACCGGTACATTGACTACCGGCTGGCCTTCGGCCCCATCATCCTGGGCCATGCCTACCCATCGGTAGTGGAGCGGGTGACGGACGCCATCCGCGGGGGCACCCTCTTTGCCTGGACAACCCCTTTGGAGGTCCAGGTGGCGGAGCGGGTCATCCGCATGACGGGTGTGGACAAGGTCCGCCTGACCAACACTGGCACTGAGGCGACGATGCACGCCCTGCGTTTCGCCCGCGCCTACACCGGCCGGGAGCGATTTATCAAGTTCGAGGGCCAATACCACGGGATGCACGACTATGTGCTCTTTAGCACCGCCTCAGCCGTGGCTGGTGGTATGGGTTCCCGGCGCAATCCTATCAACATGCAGGTCAGTTCCGGCATCCCAGAGGGCCTGCGTCACTATGTCATCAACCTGCCCTTCAACGATTTGGAGCGGTTGGAGGAGACGGTAGAGGCCCGCTGGCATGAACTGGCAGCGGTCATCGTGGAGCCGTTGCTGGGCAATGCCGCCGGTATAATGCCCAGGCCTGGTTGGCTGGAAAAGATCCGAAAACTGTGCAACCGCTACGGTATTGTCCTCATCTTCGACGAGGTGAAGACGGGCTTCCGCATCGCCCGGGGTGGGGCGCAGGAGTACTTTGGCGTGAAGGCCGACCTGGTGACCTACGCCAAGGCGATGGCCAACGGCTTCCCCATCGCAGCCATCGGCGGCAAACAGGAGGTGATGATGGTCATCGAGCCGGGACGAGTGGCCCACGGGGGCACCTACACCGGCAACGTCGTCGGAACTGCCGCCGCCGACGCGACGC
>Ga0180438_10003875_pt1 | contig 22118 bp, 24 predicted proteins | sample SS_ome_12_FD_132455 | JGI IMG/M metagenome (GOLD analysis project Ga0180438, IMG submission 132455) | Hypersaline lake sediment archaeal communities from the Salton Sea, California, USA - SS_3_D_2 metaG | ecosystem: Environmental > Aquatic > Non-marine Saline and Alkaline > Hypersaline >...
CGTAGGAAAAACAACAATTGAAGATGAAAAATTAATATATCGGGCATTTTGCAAATTTATTACTCGGGGAAATGCATCAAAATTACTTAGTGAACTTTGGTCGGAAATCGATCCCCTTGATGGGGAATTCGAAGAAACCCTCCTTGATCAATTTATGTCACAGGCCGATAAACGCGTCAAGGAAACAGAAACTAGCAATGTAACAATCGGAGGATGCTCGGTGGATATTACCGTGGAGTATGTGTGCTCTAATAAAAACTTTAAGAGCTGTAATCTACATTTTAAATTATATCAACGGCTCGGATCGATCCGGAAACAATTAACAGTGTATGAAACCACCCTTAATTTGTCTGCACTCCAAACAAACCAACCCGTTGAAAACGTAGAAATCGATTCTTTGTTAAAAACTCCTGCGGTGCAGGTAAAGGCTCGGAAAGCACGGCGTCGTAATAGCAGAATTACTCTCGAGGATGCTGTATAAATGTGCGGATTTTATATATTTGTCACAACAATATATAAAATTCACTTATTTGGTTGGTTCTTTAATTCCGACGGCACATATTGTAACGCCTGTGCATTTTGATTTACTGCAATTTCACATATTTTGGGGGTTTTTAGTGATGGTAATATAAATCGCAACATTAATCCATCGTGCTGTACTGCATATTCACTCAATTCCAATGTTGACAAATTAGGGACCCGAATATGGCAATTATTGATATGTTCTACCATCTATTAAGGACTTTAATGCGCGTCACAATATTCACTTTTATCGATTCTGGATGCGGTTAGCCATAATATATCATGTAAATGCAATTTGACTAGTTTTAATCGTGATTCCGTTACTATGGTCAATACTTCTCGACAATCATTCGATATTGCTAAAATTGCTTTAGATAATTCACGGATATAAGAATCCGTGACATGGTTTTTGTTTAAAAAATCATAAATACAGTTATTTTTGGGGGTATTTAATGTTTTGTATTTTTGTATAAAATTTTGGAGCAATAATTTTAATGGTTTCTCAATATTTTTGATAATACGATGATGATCGACAAAATTGGGATCGATAATTCCGCAAGAATCGAATAATTTTTTTGAATACGAATTTACGAAATTAATTTCTGGATCGATTGCAGTGTTGTCATCTTTCATTATTGTTATTGTATACAATAAATAGAATATCCCCAATCGAATTGTGTGTGGATCCAATGATATTCACAGTGATAATCTTCACATATTGTAATGGGTATCCAAGAAGGTTTAGGTTACACTTTGAGAGATTACGATCCGTGTTTTAATTTCAATCAGGATTTGTTTTGTTGCAGCAAGCCTGGCGCTGAATTACGCCAAAATTTAAATTCTTGTAATAACGCAGTTCCTCGCGTTCACGGAAATCATAACGTTCTTCGAAATCATATGCCGGAATATGATGCATCAATGGCCGGTTCTGCCGCTTCTCAGCTGTTCCAACCCAGCTCTTATGTATTCACACCACAAGCCGATTGGAATATCAGCTGCGGTCGTATGAATACATGCAACATCAATGCAACTGGCCCTCAATGTCAGCACAACCAGCCTAGCTGCAAATATAATGGAGCATGCGGCGGTAATTAAATGGATTTTTATTCAATATGTATCAAAAATTGAATAAAAGTGAAATATGGGGGGGGGGATGTACCAGTTTTTTTAGTTGTTGTGAACATGTCATCGTCACCACAAAAAGAATTTACTACTGCTGCAGAAAATGGACATCTTGAAATTGTAAAGCTATTATTAACGGATAATCGTGTCGATCCCAGTGATAATCATAATCTGGCAATTCGATGTGCTGCAAAAGATGGACATCTGGAAGTAATAAAACTGTTATTAGAGGATCCGCGTGTCGATCCCAGTAAGAGTATAATTATATATGCTGCACTAGCAGGACATCTTGATGTTATAAAACTGTTATTAGAGGATCCGCGTGTCGATCCCAGTGATCCTCATAATTTTGCAATTATATGGGCTGCAGGTGCTGGACATCTTGAAGTTGTAAAATTATTATTGGCGGATGATCGTGTCGATCCCAGTGCTGAGCAGAATTGGGCAATTCGATGTGCTGCAAATGATGGACATCATAAAATTGTAAAACTTTTATTAACGGATCCGCGTATATTTTCATCAGGCCCCAGTATACCATGCATTAAAACAGCAACCAGTACTATAAAATTGAATATTCTAATGATACTTGCATACATGCATTAAAATTATTGTATTGAATCAATATATATACAATAATTGGGAATAAAGCACCATTTTAGTTGTCCATAGTGGATGGATAAAAAGTTGGTTTATAATCTCCACGATTCATATTTGCTGCAACGTTTCTAATAGCTGTAGCCGGTGCAGTTTGCAGTTTCTGAACATCTGAAGTATTGGTATCACGAACTGCTCGTACTACTGTCGGATTCAATACTTTTTCTTTTTTGGTATCATACATTAAATAATCACGTGCTTTTTCGGTTATTGTTTTACGTTTGCGAAGAGCATATACCACAAGAGTCAACATGGTACCCATAATACCGATTAAAGCACTGATCATTGACATATCCCATGCGGATTTCAAGTGCGCATCAGATTTGCTGCATTGAAGATTAATGGCAGCAGACGCTCCAATCGATCCACCGACCAATAAAACAAAAACACCGGCAATAAATCCTATTTTAAGCATCGTACCAGTTTTAGTCATTGTTGCGCGTTTTGTAAACATGTAAATTCCGACACCTACGAATATTGCAACGGCAACAAATTGCATGATAATCGATATTAACAGCAAATCTTTTGTTTTTTTGAGTTCATCGGCAGTAATTGCGGTAGATTTCGATGCCTTGTCCACATTTACAAGAGAAATGGTTTGCATAATCGCAGAAGCGAATATCAACAAAATAATAAAAACGATTTGTATACTAGTAACAGTATTAGCTTCCATTAGTTAATGCACATAAAATCATAAAATTGTCGAATCATAATGGCGAGTCGCTCAAAATTACCAGCCGATGTTCAATTCAAAAAAGGACCATATCCCAAAAAATATACGGCGATTTTCACGGATCCAGTGTCTAAAAAACAAAAACGAGTACATTTCGGGGACCGACGGTACCAACATTTTAAAGATTCTGTACCGAAATCCCGTGGTGGGCGTATTTGGTCAAAATTAGACCATGGTGACGCAAATCGCCGTAAAAACTATAGAAAGCGTCATGCAGGTATGAAATGCAAAGATGGACGCCGATGTATCGACAAAAAGTACAGCCCATCGTGGTTTTCATATTATTATTTATGGTAATACATCACTGGGCGTATCACTGGGCGCAGTGAATGACGCTAGCGATGCTCCGGCTAGCGCCTCCGCACGCGAACATCGCTACTGTCATTTATTGAGTCCATACCACCAAAGTTCAAAAATTGATTATGCTGTATATAATCAATTTTGCAAATCCGAAATTACTATTTATTTTTATGGACTCAATAAATGACATTAGCAGGTGTAGATGCAAACGGAGGCGCTTGCGCCGGAGTGCAGCAATCTACACACTGCTAGCGTGATTTCGTGAAACAGCGTACGCTGTTTCACTCATGAAGATTGGGAGCGTACGCTCCCAATCGAATCACTGCGCCCAGTGACGTGATTACATAGGTCTGACATCAGATTGTGTCATTTGTGGTTGTGGTGCCATCTGGGCTTCTAATTCTTCACGTTGTTTTTTCATATTTCCCAAAACGGCACTTACGCTTATTTTTGCATCCGGATCTGCTTCTTTTACTTTTTTCACACTTTCGGGAGTTTCTGATAAATCGATGAGCGACACCGGTTCATCGGACATAACGTGTTCTCCTCCAGGTGGTGTTCTTGTCACATGTGGTGCCTCGGGAGGTTGGCTGACTGGCGGCGGGCCTCCAATCGGTGGTGGACCTGTACTTGAAATCGGAACAGGCTGATCATTTACACCCATTGGAAATTGTTGCTGTTGTTGAGCTTCTTCTTCTGCTGCTTGCACCATTTGGTTGTAATTACCGACAATTACAGCAAGCCATTCATCGAGTTTGGCGCGTGATAACACATGATGGTCTCCATTTACATATATAATCAACAGTGAAGGTATATCAGTGATTCCATAGGTTTCATCATTTAAAAGTATATCCCGTACTTCCGGCGTATTCGCACATATCATTTCTAATTTGCTGGGATTTATTTGTTCTAAAATACCTATTATTTCATTACAATATTTGGATTTTTCATTGTAAAAGAACAACATCCGTTTTGTGGGTATTGACATATTAAATTAAGCAAAAATACTTAAGGTCACTGGGCGCAGTGATTGGATAAGAGAATAATTCATAATTAATGAACACGAATATACCTCGAATTTGTCTTAATATGATTGTCAAGGACGAAGAGCACGTCATTACGGAAACTCTTGATTCAATCAGACCATATATTTGTTATTGGGTTATTTCGGATACAGGATCCACTGATGCAACAAAAGACGTAATCACAAATTATTTCGAGAAACACAATATTCCGGGTAATTTATATAATGATAAATGGAGTGATTTCGGTACAAATCGTACAATTGCACTCGATGAAGCATCTCGTCACGCTCCTGGCAATTTCGATTACATCTGGGTTATTGATGCTGATGATTTGGTTGTTGGAACCCCTCAATTTCCCCAAAACAAATCCCCCGATATGTTTAATTTGTCATTTACAGAAAATGGCAATACAAACTTTAAATATTTGCGTCCTCAGTTGGTCAATGTTCGGCACAAATGGAGATATTGTGGTGTTTTACACGAATACATAGATGCATATGTCGAAATTCCACAGAAATCCGATACAACCGAATCGTCGTCAACAAAATCCAAAATCAAGCCCCGTAAAAGTGCCAAAGAACGCATGAAAGAGAAACTTGATGCTAAGAATGCTGTAGTGTCACCGCCATCAAAGTTCAAAATGGTCTCAATTCAGAATAAAACCGTAGAATTGCTCCAAGGATGTACCATTCAATCCCGTCGAATGGGTTCTCGAAGCAAAGATGCCGATAAATACAAAAAAGATAAGCATGTATTTTTAAAGGCTCTCGAAACAGAAACAGATCCTGGATTACTAACTCGGTATTATTTTTATTTGGCTAGAAGTTGTGTGGATTGCGGTGATTATGCCGATGCAATTAAATATTACAGGATTCGTATAAAACGCGGTGGATGGATTGAAGAAAAATACTATTCATTGCTCGAAATTGCTCGCTGTAAAAAACGACTAGAAAAATCATATGATGAAATCGTCGATGCCTATTATGACACTTTTACTATTTATCGAGGATCTGACGGCAAATTTAGTGCATCCAATAAACGTGTTGAAGGTCTCTATGAAATGTGTGTATACATGATCGGCGATCAAGGTAAAAAAGCAAATGCCGGTGACGTTGACTGGAAATTAATATATGATAGAACGGCCGATGGATTGGATGCAAAATTCGATCCCAATTATTTGTTTTGTACAAAACCGCCATTTGATTACGGAATTCGCGAAATGCATGCAAAGGCTGCTTATAATCTCGGATATTATACACGCGCATATGATTTATATTCTGAATTATGCGTGGATACCATTATTCCATATCATTTACCCAATGGAGTAAATTTACATGACGCATTGGTACATTACAGAAATTTGGCAGCAGCAAAAATAAAAGATGATTTTTGTAAATATCCGGCAGCAAAAATCGCAGAATTGACGAAAGTGGCGGAGGCATCAGAAACACCAACCAATGTTACGTTTTCTATTACTAGCTGTAAACGATTCGATTTATTCCACAAAACAGTAAATAGTTTTATTAATTGTTGCACTGATGTTCATAAAATCGACCGATGGTTGTGTGTCGATGACAATAGTAGTGAAGCAGACCGTCAAAAAATGAAAAAGTTGTATCCATTTTTCGAATTTATATGGAAAACTCCTGCCCAAAAAGGTCATCCCGAAAGTATGAATATGATATTGGAAGCAGTTGATTCGCCATATTTGTTACACATGGAAGATGATTTCCATTTTGTGACAAAACGGAATTATGTTCAAGAATCCATGGATATCCTGTCCAAAAATCCAAAATTGGGACAAATATTATTTAATCGCAATTATGCAGAAGATTTCGATGATATTTCGATCCCAGGTGGCTTATATGTATTTGATGACGACAATGCCACCCCGGATATGTCTTCTCAGCGTCCATTGTATGTAATACATGAACATTATCAGCCAGGAACACCCCAATATCACGAATTTCACAAGAACCATCCGAATCGGGGAACCAATGTATACTGGCCCTATTATTCATTGCGCCCATCCATGATTAATACGCGGATATTTGGGGATCTTGGATGTTATCCGCAAAATGTTGTCCATTTTGAGCTTATTTTTGCCCGTAAATATAAAGAAGCTGGATGGGTATCAGGATTTTTCGATGATATTAGTTGTTTACATATCGGAAAGACCACAAAAGAGAAAAATAGCGAAAAACGGAATGCATATCAATTGAACGACGAGAATCAATTTTCTGATCGGAAAAAACAAAACGGTGTAAATGTTGACAATGATGCAATAATATCTAAATTCGGGGGTGCTAGCAACAATAGAAAGTCAATGCCCTTGGTTCCGACCGAAATCGAAGAAATAGACGACGACGATTTCGAATTTTATTATTACAAAGATACAATTGGCGGTGATATTGAATTTATATCGGCAGCGTCGAGCGATATTGCCACCATGAAACAAAAATGCATGGCGACCAGTAATTGTGTTGGATTTAATACATTGGGGTATTATAAACACACAATCTGTGACGAATCACAGCTTGTAACAGTTAATTATGCGCAGCTAGGGGACAATCATGGGAATAAATGTGGTTTATATGTATACATACCCCGATTGGCTCAAAAATTAACAGAAAGAATTAATAAATTGAATGCATCTCGGTCACATGAAGTTACATTTGTCATTACGTCGTGTAAACGTCTTGGTTTGTTTAAACGTACAATGAATTCGTTCCTTACTTATTGCGATGATGCGGAAACAGCGATTACTCGATGGGTGTGCATTGATGACAATAGTAGTGAAGCAGATCGTCAGGAAATGAAAAAGTTGTATCCATTTTTCGAATTTGTGTGGAAAACGCCAGCCCAGAAAGGACATCCTCGTAGTTTGAACATGCTATTGGATTCCATCAATACCCGGTATGTGTTGCATTATGAAGATGATTGGATTTGTACACATAATTTCAAGATTAAAGAGTTTTTAAATACGCTTGAATCGGGAAAGGCCGATCAGATTGTATTTTATCCGAAAAAAGGAGCACATCGTGAAATTGATGCGATTGGTGGATTTAAAACATGGGAATATTTGTATAATAAGGATTCGCCAGTAAAACCAGAATTAAATAAACAATATGATATGGAGCACATTAATAGTAGATATTATGACGACGATGATTCAGAAAAGATGAATATCAACCATGGATGGTGGTGGCCCGGTTTTAGTTTAAATCCAGGAATTGCGGATTTCCATAAAATTAAAAAGGTTGGGAAGTTTGACGAAGAAATTCGTCGAGAATTATTTGAATATGAATATGCATTAAGATTGCATAAAAATGGATTTAAAGTTGCTTTTGTGAATTTGGTAGATCACATTGGATGGGACAATTCTGCATATGTACTAAATGACGATGCTAGGGAATACGATCGGCGATAATCGCTGTCGGACTTTAACAATAATAAAAAATCATTACAATATGTAATGGACGTAGAAACTATTAAAAAAATTAATCGTAAAGCATTGGCCGATGCAAAGGCTGGATTAGCTTCTGGTAAACGTGCTTCTGATTCTGGTGCTGGTCTCGGCGGAAGCTTATATGGCTCTGTTGGTGGCAGTTTAAATGTAGGTGGTGGTAAAAACAACCTTATGAAATATATGGTTGCACTGGTCGTTGCATTGCTCGTATATTTCATTCTTCGCAGCTACAAACCCGATTTTGTCATGAAAACCAAGGACAATGTAAAGGAGTTCGATGAAATGAAAGGATTGTTGTTCGGTGTAGGTGCTGGTGTTGTTGTTTTGCTTCTTTACAGCCTCAATGGTCAGTAAAGATGCAGATCATCCTCAATAAATTATAAAGTCCAACTCAGTTAATTATGAACACGAAATTACCATAGTTGCATCATATTTAAGATACAAATGTATACAAAGTATGTACGTAATTAACTGAGTTGGACTTTATATAGTAGCGATCATTACAGTTGATACTACATAAATCATAAATAAATTTGATATAGTCACATTGATAATTTCCGCGAATAAAAATATGTATCAATAAGAATGATCGCTACTTATATTTAAATAAACAAATTTGTTTATTTAAATATCAATATTTACTATAGGCCAATTCAGTTAATTATGAACACGAAATCACCACAGTTGCATCTTATTTAAGATACAAATGTATACAAAGTATGTACGTAATTAACTGAGTTGGCCTATATTTTTATATTTCATTATATTGCGATTTGATAATTTTGAAGATACTCGAATGTCATCTAATAAGGTTTTTACAATATCGATATATTTTTTTAATGATGCTAATCTAATTGCCCTATTATTATTACAACTTGGATCTATTTTTTTATTCTCTAATAAAAATTGTAACATTTCGAATTGTGTATATTCTATAGCATCTCCGATTACAAAATTGGGTTTCTTTATCATTACACGTGAATCCGTTAATAATAACTTTACAACTTCAAGATGTCCATACCTTACAGCATCTCGAATTGTCCAATTATTCCGATCACTAGGATCGACACGCGAATCCGTTATTAACAACTTTACAACTTCGATATGTCCATATTTTGCAGCTTTTCGAATTGCATCATTATGATCATCACTGGGATCGACACGCGGATCATTTAATAAGAGCTTTACAACGTTAAGATGTCCACTCCTTGCAGCCCATCGAATAGCTCTATTATGATCATCACTGGGATCGACACGCGAATCCGTTATTAACAACTTTACAACTTCGATATGTCCATATTTTGCAGCTTCTCGAATAGCTCTATTATGATCATCACTGGGATCGACACGCGATTCCGTTAATAAGAGCTTTACAACTTCGATATGTCCATATTTTGCAGCTTTTCGAATAGCTCTATTATCATTATGACTGGGATCGACACGCGGATTTGCTAATAATAACTTTACAACTTCCAGATGTCCATACCTTGCAGCATATATAATTGCATAATTAGCATTAGCACTGAATTCGAAACGCGAATCCGTTAATAAAAGCTTTACAATTTCGAAATGTCCATAATATGCAGCATATCGAATTGCCTGATTCTCATTATCACTGGGATCGACACGCGGATCTGCTAATAAGAGCTTCACAACTTTAAGCTGTTTATAATCTGCAGCATATCGAATTGCATAATTGTGATAATCACTGGGATCGACACGCGGATCTGCTAATAAGAGCTTCACAACTTCCAGATGTCCATACTCTCCAGCATATCGAATTGCAGCATTATAATAATCACTGGGATCAACACGATTATCCGTTAATAAAAGTTTTACAACTTCGATATGTCCATTTCTTGCAGCCCATCGAATTGCAAGATTATAATCATCACTGGGATCGACACGCGAATCTTTTAATAAGAGTTCTACAATTTCAAGATGTCCATTCATTGCAGCATATCGAATTGCCTGATTCTCATTATCACTGGGATCAACACGCGAATCATTTAATATAAACTTTACCATTTCAATATGTCCATTTTCTGCAGCCCACTGAAATGTGTTTTGTGGATGTATTACTGGTTCATGACAAAAATATCCGTATTTATAGTTTATATTGTGCGCATAACGTCCAACGTTGCATACTACAATGACATTTAACGAACGCCTCATTGTTGATTTTTGAAATAATGGGACATTGTAATTTCACTTTAATTGCAAGGTTAAATAATAATCATACGCAATTTTTGGGATTTTTGTGGATCTTACTATAGTAGCGATCGTTGCAATTGATACTACAAAAAAATATAAATAAATTTAATATAGACACTTTAATAAACTATATTAAATCTGAATTCACAAAAATATGTATCAATAAGAATGATCGCTACTATATATTTGATACACGCGGATCCGCTAATAACAGTTTTATTATTTCAGATGTCCATAGCGTGCAGCACCTCGAATTACAAGATTATGAAGATCACTGGGATCGACACGCGAATCTTTTAATAAGAGTTCTACAACGTCAAGATGTCCAACCTCTACAGCACATAGAATTGCAAGATTATACTGATCACTGGGATCGACACGCGGATCATTTAATAACAACTTTACAACTTCCAGATGTCCATACCTTACAGCATATAGAATTGCATCATTATCCCGATCACTGGGATCGACACGATCATCCGTTAATAAAACTTTTACAACATCAAGATGTCCATTCATTGCAGCATATACAATTGCATAATTATTCTCATCACTGGGATCGACACGTGGATTTGCTAATAAAAACTGTACAACTTATGTATGTCCATATTTTGCAGCTTCTAAAATATTATTATTGAAAATCCAAATGTTAATTATCGTGCGTAAGGTGGAATTTATAGTTTCGAATCTCACGATCTACGTTTTTTAACAGTTCCACTCTATAACTATCGAGCAATCTAATGGTCTCTGTATAATTACACCACCGAAGTTCTGATATTTCGTCAGATATAGAATATTTTCTAATTCCACCATCAACAATGGATGGAGAAGGGATCGACTCGTCATTTGTATAGCATACAAAATACTTTGTACGGTACATTTTATTATTTGTACCCATAAATGTTTCAGTTGGAGGTGTAATATATAAAATATTATTGTATTCTATTGTTCCTTTCATATTTGTTTCTTCTCGAAATTCACGAATTGCACAATCAATTTCATTTTCACTATTTTTATTTTTACGTCCCTTTGGAAATCCCCATGATGTCGAAATTATAGGAGATCTATATTTGCAACATCGTTCTCGTATATCCTTACTATCTATAAATTGTGATTTGGCTTTTTTCTTCATAAAATGGTACAATAAATTAGAATGATCTGTCCATAGGTCATCCCATAATTGATCAAATGTATAATTAACAAGTCTATGTTTTTCTTCATTTGTCATTAAGCGAAAATATCGCTCTAAATCTTGATTTTTGTATATTCCTCGTATATAATCTGAGTATTCTATAGTATCCCGACGCTGGCTCAACAGATAATAAATTCTGCCAGTTTTTATCGTAAACAGTATAATTCCATAGCTTGTGGTCGATTTTTGAGGTGTAACGTTTTTAGGGGGCGGTTCTCGAATACGAGGAGGTATACTTTGATTACGTTTCCATACATTTGAGGCAACTGATGTCATTATTAATAATGGGTCTTTATCACTGGGTGCAGCGATTCGATTGGGAGCATATGCTCCCAATCTTCATGAGTGAAACAGCGTACGCTGTTATACTCAGAAAAGAAACCTTCGGGTTTCTTTTCTGCGCCTACGCTCCCTCACGCGAACATCGCTACTGTCATTTATTGTGTCCATTATAATTTTATAGAATTCGATGGTATGGACTCAATAAATGACATTAGCAGGTGTAGATGCAAACGGAGCCGCTTGCGGCGAAGTGCAGCAATCTACACACTGCTAGCGTGATTCACTGCGCCCAGTGATATTACATTATATTATTGTAAATGGGAAACAATAAATCGAAACAAAGTGTAGTGACCATGACTTCAACCAATATTGCGCACACTGATCCAGATTTATCAATATTTAATGCCGAAACACACATTCAGAGAGACCTCGATGATTATATTTTATACAATACTGCATGTAGAACCTTGTGGTCCTACAAATATCACAATATTGCTCATATTATTTCTAAATATTTATCTTTCAAGCGTCATGGGACCAATAGGCGCAAATTGTCCACAAATCATGACTTTAGACAGTATTTTTTGCGTAAAAATAACAAAATTAGACGATTACAGTCAACCACGCAAACAATGATAAATACATTAAATGGACGCCGAATAAAATTTCTCAAAAATGACAAGCAAGTCACATATATCATTATGAATTTATGTAAAACACACAATTATTTCATTGATTATGTAAAAAACTTGACAAATATGTACATTGCGCGTCGAGGATATAAAAATGCCCCATATCGATTGGAATCCTTGGAGTATAAACCGGATAAAGTAGCTTACGACACAAAATATACACTTGGGTGTATTGGGACCCGTAAAAAATGCGCATATTGGACTTATACATTGATACCCGTATATAAAAAGTTGGAAAATGACTCGACAGGGAGCGTACGAATAGCGTGATTTATTTTACTCATTGCAAAAATATTATTTTTGGAGCTAATTTTTTTGTAAAGAAAATACTAGTTATATCACAGATAAGTATATTGTTGATCTTTGTATGGCAATAAATTCTCTAAACATTATTATGATGTATATTAAACATGTTCATTTTAACAAAAATCATCCTGAAAATCATAATATTAAAATCGGAAGTAAGAAACGAAGAGAAATATCAGATATTGTAATAAAAAATATGTCTACATGTGTAAGAGATTTATTATTAAACGGACCAGGTAAAATGTTACTAGCATGGTGGGTTTAAAGTCTGTAATTTATTCATAAAAAAGTTCAAAATTGATTATCAACCATATAATCAATTTTAAATTCCTTTTTACACATATTACAAGTTTTATTGTCATTGATATCCATTAGTAATGTACTTCTTATCGCCGAATAAAGTGATTTTTTGCGATTGTCCCATCACCTTTGTACTTTTCAGAATGGCACCCACTCAGGTTACTTTTACAAACGGCTCTTACTCGGGAACTGTCCCGGGTGAAAAACTTTACCTCGCAAAATCAATCAATGTGATTGTCGAAGATTTGGATATTGAAGATTATACTGCGGAAATTAAAGCTTCTGATGCTATTCTGAAGTTGGCTGTTTATCTTCTCAACTCAGACACCAACAATCAGGACGCCTTGAATGAATTTAAGGAGACTTGCTTTACAAACTATGAATTCGTCGACTATATGCAGGTCTTCAGGCTTGCAGACTTTATGGGATTTGTTGAGCTTGTCAATGTGACATTTGATGTTATGAAAAATGACGAATCCCTTGAGATTACGGATGAACAATATGTGGAATTGATTGAAATGGCAAAATTTATCGATTTTGATGTGATGGTGGACGTTGTGAAGTATTTCACCAAAAAATATCAGAAGTTTGTGAAAAATAACATCGGTTTCAATAGTTTGAAACCAACAACCGACAAGAATGTAGTTGATTATACGGAACACAATGCATATGCAGAAGCTATCAAGGCTGCTCATTCCAAGTATAACCGAAACGCGGATCCAACGTCACAGCGTTCGAAAAACGAATATATTGACGAACTAACAAGTGCGCATGGAATTTTTAATATGTGGTCTTCCCTGGATCGTTGTGGACATGGAGACGACAATAATACGAATCCTCTTGTGATGAATGCTATTATGATGAAGCCTGAAGAATTTGCAAAGTTTTTGGGTGTCAAGATGCCGACAAAAGAAGAGTTTGATCGCCTATTGGAAATTTACAAAGAACCCATCGAAAAGATTCTTACGCCCCCGAAATATGAAGAAGGCACCCCCATGTGGGATTATTACAAAAAGAACGAAAATGAATTCCGGGCTCAAAAAGAAGCAGAGGCAAAGGTACTGAAGGCACAGCTCAAAGAAAAAGCAGAAGCAATGAAAGCACAGCAGCAAGAAGAGGTAGCCGCGGCAGAATAATTAAAAAATACACACACATTCAATTTTATACAGTAAAAACACAACTGTATAAAATACTGGATTATTTCCACGATTACTTGGCTCTTGGAGCTAATCTGACATATTCGGTTCGATTGCCGTCGTCGCTATCGTCATCTCCACCATTTTCCACTGCCGATTTCCATCCAGTAATAAATCCTCGCCTCGACAAATACCATCTCCGTCGTTGCTTCCAATGATTAAAACAATTTGGATCTGAATCGACTAAATCATAAATGATTCTGTCTTTCAATCCAGCTCGTAAACGCCCCGCATACTGTTCAACTTCCTTGATACTAACCGCCAGCACCAATATATTTAATCTTTTGTCATCAAATCCAACTCCTAACTTCGAAAATGTCGATAATAATACGCGAGCGTCCATATCATATGACGTCTGTGACCCAACCATGATTGTCGAGTGTATACCAGCCTCTGTTAACATTGATTTGAGAAGCTCACAGTGATTTTTACGCTTTGTAAGCACCATAATATTGTTATTTGGATCTGCTGCATGAGATTCGACAATAATGTCAAAAATAATGCGATTACGTTCTTCGTTTTCAAATAAACTCGTTAATAAACTATTCCAATCTTTACGACCCATAGTATTTGTGGCAAAAGCCGGTTTTATTCCAGTATTTACACGCATTACACGAAATTTAGACTGAGAAATACGGACAATTTGGGTTGTTTCGGGCGATTCGATGCTTCGAGATCCTCTTACCTCTGCAAATTTGCCATAATATAGATTTAAAATACCGTCAAGACCATCTTCTCGATGTGGTGTCGCTGACAACCCAATCATATATTTGGGACGGAAATATCGTTTAGCTTTTGCCATTTCTTTGGCGCATGCAACGTGTACTTCATCAATAATAAGAGTACCGATAGCAACATTGTCATAAAAGTTTAATTTTTTGTGAATATCCTGTTTTATTTCACGATCACGGAATTTTGAGACATTCGCAATATTGATTAGGTAAAAATCCGCATTCGGATCCAACTTGTCATTTTTGGATACAAGCTGTATACGAGCACCTTTCACATATGCTGTAATTGATTGTTCCCATTGTAATGCAAGACATCCCCGATGATATAAAATAACAGTTTTTAGGCCGATTTTCACAGACAATCGAATACCAAGATATGTTTTGCCGAATCCACAGAATAATGATAATAAAATCGAACGATGTGTGTTTAAAATTTGGAGGGCTTCAGTAAAAACCTCTTTTTGGTTGATATTGTTCTGAAGTTCGAGTTTAAAAGGGAACCCGGATTTGTCGAATTTAACGCGTTTAGACATTTTGCTGAAACCGTCAGTAAATCCAACTTGTGCTTCTGGATATAATTTGCGGGCGTATGAAAATGGTAAAAATAGGGAATATCTGGTTTGTGAATATGCAAATAACCGGGGTGACATACCATAATCAGATTCTTTGCCGATAACTGTGCATTCTTTTTTTGCTTTTTGTATAAAATCGGACGGAGCGAGGCTTGCTAACTTTGTAGTATCGAATTTGATACTCATTAGTATAATATATATGTTAACGACGCAAGTTTCATCACTTTATCACGTACGCGCTATACCTCGAGTCACTGCGCCCAGTGATGATTTTAGTCTTTCAGTGAATCAGCCACATTAAAAAAGAATATTTTGAATAACCTTCCATTTTCCAAGCAATCTCCAAAGTAATCGGCACTTATGTGGCTCGCAATTCCTTGAAATATTGATAATCTATTAAAACGATTCCCTGCAACGTCCATTATGTTCCAAGCATCCGGATTATAGCTGTCCTTGTCAAATTTCCCGTCTGTGTTATCGCTTTCAAGCGTTCCTCCAGTTTTATGTTCATATATAATAGTTCCGCTGTTGGGTGCTGGATCAGGCGTCAAAAATATCATAGCAGAATGCGTCGTTTGATCACGATGTATCCACGATTTCATCGATTTTGTTACATATTGATATGATCCGTTATAAGTATCGGGCCAATATGTTATTTTTTTACCCAAAAGTTCCTCAAACATGCGCTTGTCATCATCCGTTGCAAACGATTTTGTACGATGTCCCGGATAATTTCCGTCCACATTGAAATCCTGTTTTAACGCGAATTCACGTTCTGCCATCGGATTATCCAGGAAATTGTCCACAATAAGTACAGAGGGAGCCTTGTATCTACTTAATGCAGTTCTTGGAGCAATACTTTCGATCCGAGAATCATAAAATTTCATATTATTGGCGTGTTGGCCATTCAATGGATGATTTTTCGGCACCAATTTTACCAATTCAGACAATTTTTCGTTATTATTACTATAATACGCAATCATACATAGCTCAAAAGCGTGTCTTGCAACATCATTGACAGGAATTTTGTCAAGACCGTGCTTTTTAGCAGCTTCATACCCTTGAATACCAATTTGATAACTAAGTTGCTTATTTATTTTGTTCCAATACATCATAATATCAAACCAAGAATCCAATGCATGTGGCTTGAATTGAATAATTCGTGTATGTAATTCAACACGTTCCGATTCCGTATATGTGTGATTTTTCAACAAATACTGGGCTGCTTTATATTTTTTGTCAATGTCTACATCCACATCAATGCATTTTTTGTAATAATTGCGCACTCTATCCTCCCAATCAGGGGTTTTGAGCTGGATATGCAGTTGTGCCAATTCATAATTACGACTTCCTTTCCACTCTGTGAGATATTTCAATGAATAATAATCGCGGTCGTCCTTATATGGTTTGACTTGAGATTCATAGCCAGGTTCACCTGGAAGCATTTTTTTACCTCGAGTAAATTCGCCAAGATGCATAACTCGATGTTTATCGGCGCGTTTTCCGTATAAAGCAGCCCGAAGATATGGGTACTTTTGTCTAATTACATGCCGAACCACTCCTTCTTGCGGATTTTTAACATATTGTAATCTGGCAATCCATGCTGGATAAATTCCTGGATGTGGAATAAACCACCCACTATTGAATTTTACAATGGGAACTCCATCAATATCCATTTCAACTCCTTCCTTGCCATCTTCAATTTCTTTTACAAAATCTCCGTGACTATAACAAATATTGCGTTTCATGATAATTTGATAAAACGCATGTGGACAAACCGGTGTCTCTGATCCCGATGGAATGTCAGATATACCATGTTCAAGGACATTAATCATGTCATCAACATTAACAGGCTCCAATATTTCCATATCATCTTCTTGTTGCCATATATAATCGACATCAGACGGCACAAGTTCCCATATTTTGCGCCAAGCAGCAGATTGTCCCATATTTACATCATTTCTAATCATGACATCCATGCTGTAACGATCCTTGATGTAATCTAACAACGAATCATCGCGATCCCGAGGGTAATCGTCGATAAAAATGCGGATGATTTCGGTATTTTCACCCCAATCAATGAATTTTTCCATGGAATCCAAAACCGGAAATAGATATTCATATCGACCGGTACTGAAATATAATATAGCTATTTTCACCATTTATATTATATTTATTATTTTATACACAACTTATCCAAAATAAATCAAACTTGTGTGTTTACATATTGTAATGCCCGTCCAGTTTGTTGTACTGCAGCCATACAAAGTTCAGGTGTCTGATATTCTACATATTTTAATGCATCTCCATTTTGTGTAACAGCAGCCATACAAAGTTCCGGGGTTTGAAGGTCCTTAATTTCTTCTAAAAGTGTAAGAGTATCAGTCACTGATTTATCACCTTCATGAATAATAATACCAGTAGCTTTTACTTTGAATACTCGAAATTTTGGATGTTTAATAAAATTATAATAAGTCAGTACATCCACTAATTTTCTACAAAAATGGAATCCAGATTTACATATTTTGATATCGTCATCAATAGTATGTATTTTATCGGTACAATACTGGTAATCTCTGCAAGATAAATCGTTTTTAAACGCTTTATATCCAATACATACGGATTCGGCCATGTTAACTATAACTGAAAAAACAAAACTAAAAATTCACTTTACATCAACTGACCATTCAGTGATGATTAAGAATAACGCCTGTATAATGAACAATCCGCATCTTCCTGTAAACCAACCTATTAGTGATTCTAATTTGCGTGCATCTTTATTGGGTAAAGTGGACATTGGGTCGTCAGATCCAGTTGTAAAGGCCCTTACACATCATAAAACCACGAATATCGATGAATTTTGGGAGAAATTAGTTGTTCCGATGCGTGAAAAGGGCAATTTCGATCAAAATAAGATTAAATGGTATTTCGAGGTATACCGTGCGGGTGCTGGTACTAAATATGGAGATGGTGATTCTTCTATTTTTGGAATTAGCGACGAAAAGGTTCGGACAATTGTTGATCATTTGTCTTCTCTGGAACTTGATGATTATTTCAAACTAAACAGTCATTATTTAACAAATTGTGGCTTGTTTTTGACGTCATGGATTAATTATAAAAAGAGTCAACAGCGGTTAGATACGATTTTTAAATCGGATGATCCGTGTGATTGGATTACCGAGATGGAAAAGTTTACAAAAGAGAATCCAGAGACATTCACGATTGATATGGCCCCAGAAGTGTCGAAAATTTTGGAAAAGGTACAAATTGTAATGACATTGTACATGTAAATTATGAATTATTTAATTGATTGCGTTAGTTACGATCAATTAAATTGATTGAAGTTCAATTTCTAGACAATTGAGGGGATGTAGATGCGCTAATTTCACATATTTTCTTTAAATCCTCGGTTTTACCACTTTTGAGTATATTAGTACATAAATTATAGTTCATACCAACCATGCTACTAGTAGTATTTGAATTGATATCATTTACTACATTTGACTGGATATCATTATTAACTTTCATTGTTGCCGCAGCTTTACACATTTGTAATTTCATCAGGGTTCCACTGCCCATTATAAAATATAATTATTATTGAAGAATTCACATTGAATCATTGTCATTGTGCTCCAATGACTGGTCACCAACATCAATATCGCTCATATTGTCGAAAAATGACGTCCCTATATCGTCCGTCCGTGATTCTACGGTCGTTCGACCCTTTAAATAGTCAGAAACTTCACCTTGTGATAATTCCCATGCTAACACCCCGTTATTGTCGTATATATTAGGATCTGAACCATTTCCTACTAAAAATGTAATAAATGACATATTATCTATAAAATGCAATGGCGTTTGACCATTATTGTCCTTTTCATTTATATCGGCACCGGATGCCAACAAGGAATGGATTTTATTGATAGAATTAGCATAAAATATGGGTGTTCGCCCCCATACATCGCGATGGTTTACATCAGCGCCGTTTATTATAAGTGTATCGAGGGTTTCATCGGATATACCAGGTAAAAACAATCCAGTTCTGTCCAACGGCGGAATTAATTCATCGGCATTTACATTTTTATCACTTATTGCCTCTTGTATCGCATTTTGATCATTCGTCTCCAAAATAGCAACCCATTCTTGAATTGGAATAACATCACCATTGTCTATGTAATCGATATCGGTGTCAGCATTTTGATCAACAAAATCATCTTCACCAATTGCTGCCATCGAAAAATCATTTATTTCAGAAGCAATTTGGGCAGCTTCTTGATCTGTATCCGTTATATCATATAATGCGCCATCTTCATCATAATCGTTGTCAGTCTGTGGAAAGTTGTTGTATACATTTATAATTTTGGAGATTTCGATGTTCTGTGTCAAAAGTTGCGTTATAAATCGGTTATTGTCTGTATTCGCATCAAGTATATATCTGATAAACGCCACTGGATTTATTAAATTCGATTTTTCTTCAAATATATCAGTTATTATTTTTCTATATTTTGTTTCAGTCATTCTTTTATTACTTCCAATTACATTCGACAAATCACCCCCGATTTCATTTAAATTTGATGTACCCCAATCTATTATTGCTCGGCTGATGGCGCCTCCAAGAATATTATCTATTTCTATTATATTTGAAGTTTTTGTATACATTATTCGTGATATGATTTCTGCTATACCAGTTTCTAGATTTTCAGCTAAATAATAAGTTGGTTCACCGGGTGGATACTGACCGTGAAGTGCACCTACTCCAAAAGCACCACCCCTATTTCCGATTCTATGATTTCCTAAATATATAGCAACAAAATTATGAATTTTGGTGCCATTGTCGGTATTTTCTTCCAACAAAACATCAAAATTCATAACATATACGTTGTACATGGGTAATTTTGTTACATATGTATAACCTGGACCATATCCATATCCATTCGGATCCTCTAATGTCGTGTTTCCTTTTCGTTTCGGGAGCCAAAACGATAAAGTATTCGATATATTTTCATACCATTGTCGCAATTGTTCTAAATGATAACAATCAGTTCGATTTTCACGTAAAAATCGGATTTTAATGGATGGTTGATTTGTTTCGGTCCATGAATCCCCTGTTATATCCATTTCATTGTTACAATCCGCGGCATTCTCTGGAATTATAGATTCGGCTTGTTGTGGTGGGGCCTGTGGTGCTGCATTTCTCGCAATTTCATCGATTTTGCGAATTAAATCAATGTTACGAGCTCGCATTGCTCTCATTTTTGCAGAATTAACACCAATTTCATCAATAAGCTGCTGGGCTATTTGATTTCTTTGATCCTCTGTACAATTTTCATAATTTTCAAAATTACATTCAGTATCCATAATTATTGTACTCGCGATGGACGGAGACGACGGGGACGACGGCGACGGATAAAATAGGGATGGATCCGATGGAGATGGAGGAGACGACATAGGTGTATCCATATTAGCCACACCAATAAATTCAATACCACCATATTTGGCCAAATTGTATTCGGCTAATTTTTGGATCGTGCTTACATTTGCAGAAATCATCATTAAATTCAACTCTTGCGGATCATAATTTTCTTGTAAATCTTGTTGTATTTTATACATAATATTAATATCCATTATTGAATATTAATATTTATTGAACCAAAGTTGGACTATTTTGATCCATGTGTTACATTTACAAATTTATATATTACATCAAGCAATTCATCCGGTAATTTAGTTAGATCTACACGAATATCTTGTTTATTTACACATTTTATACCAAATGGATACATAATCGACCTTGAATTGTTTGTCAAATAATTGTACAGAATTAATTTATATATATTATTACATTCATCTGTTGTGAGGTCACTCATATAATTCATTATTGTTGTTTTTTTGTCAATATTTGAAACTTCGTCATTATATTTATGTGACAGACTATCGTACAAATTACTTATGGAATTTTGCATTATTATGTTAAATTCCTTAGATCTATTTTGCATCTACGGTACAACTATTGCATACGGTTGGATGTTGGTTACAAAAGTTCAGACATGCTACACGTCCATTTTTAGGTCGTGTCCAAGCTAATGAACCATCCTGTCTATAAGTACGACATATCCCCTTTTTAGATCCAATTGACGATCCACACTGATGTAAGACCCCATCTTCAGATCTAAAATAATCTGTATTTCCACGATCCATCTTGGCAAACGCCTTTCGACCATGATACAACAAACATGACAAGCAACCAACAGCTGCCAATACCATAATAATCATTGAAATTCTTCTGTTACGAGAAGAATGGTCTTTTTCGGCCTGAGTCTTTACATCAGAATCACTATTTGTGAAATATACATAGAATGCTACCGCAAATGCAATAAAACAAACTGTACAAATTACAGAAGTATACATCATTATATTAATTAAATATTATCCAAAATCACCAATTTATACACTAATGACTCCATCATCCGCTGCTATTATTTTAAATTCATCATCGCTTAATGATTTATTTGTAGATTCATCCGAATTACGGGATCTATTTCGGAGATCTATAACGGAAACGGTGGACGATTCTGTGGTATTTAGTGTATTATTCGAATAATCATCAATATTAATTATAACATGATCATTACTATTATTTGTATCGGTCATTTCAATTACAATGGCTGATTTTTGGATCTTATCGTCCTTTTTCGATTTTTTCCTATCAAAACAACCACATCCACAACACCATGATTTCGATATTTTTGCACCCATTATAATTTACAAATAACTTTAATCATCATATCACTGGGCGCAGTGAATCACG
>Ga0180438_10003877_pt1 | contig 22113 bp, 20 predicted proteins | sample SS_ome_12_FD_132455 | JGI IMG/M metagenome (GOLD analysis project Ga0180438, IMG submission 132455) | Hypersaline lake sediment archaeal communities from the Salton Sea, California, USA - SS_3_D_2 metaG | ecosystem: Environmental > Aquatic > Non-marine Saline and Alkaline > Hypersaline >...
ACGCCCACACCGACTGTCGCATCGACACCCACCGCCCAGCCGACGGCGACACCCGTGCCGGCGATCAGGGGGTGGCGCGGTGAATACTACCGGTCGCACGACCTGACAGGCGGACCGTCGCTGGTGCGGGACGACGATGACGTGGACTTCGAATGGGGAGCGGGTGCACCGGCGCCGGGGCTGCCCTGGGACGGGTTCTCGGCCCGCTGGACGCGCGTCCTGCGCTTTGAAAGCGGCACGTACCGGTTCCACGCGATCGTCGACGACGGTGTGCGGCTGTACGTCGACGACGCACTGGCGATCGACGCGTGGCACGACGGCGGGAAGCGCGAGGTGACGGCCGATCGCCGCCTGGGCGCCGGCCTCCACAGCCTGCGGATCGAATACTACGAACGGAGCGGTGACGCGCTGATCCAGGTGTGGTGGGAGAAAGTCACCACCTACCCCGACTGGTGCGGCGAGTACTGGCCCAACCGCACGTTGCACGGCAGCCCGGCGCTGGTGCGGAACGACGTAGCGATCGATTTCGACTGGGGCCGGGGCACACCGGCCGCCGCCATCCCCGCCGACGGGTTCTCTGCCCGCTGGACGCGCACGGCCGGCTTCGACGCGGCGACCTACCGCTTCCACGTCCTGGTCGACGACGGCGCCCGCCTGTGGGTCGACGACCAGCTTATCGTCGACTCGTGGCGCGACGGCGGGGCGCGGGAGGTGACGGCCGATCACGCGCTGGCCCGGGGTACGCACCGCCTGCGGGTCGAGTTCTACGAGCACAGCGGCGACGCCCGGATCCGCGTGTGGTGGACGAAGGTCTCGTCGCCCTCCTACCCGGATTGGAAGGGCACGTACTGGTCAAACCGGCGGCTGAAGGGCAGTCCAGCGCTGGTGCGCAACGACGACTCCATCGACTTCAACTGGGGCCAGGCAGCGGCCGCGCCAGGGCTGCCGGCGGACGATTTCTCGGCCCGCTGGAGCCGCCGGGTGACATTCAGGCCGGGCGTGTACCGCTTCTACGCCCGGGTCGACGACGGGATTCGGGTCAGCGTGGATGGTGAGCGCGTGATCGACGAATGGCACGAAAGCGCCGGGGACGCGCTGTACGTGGCCCAACTCAGATTGCGCGGCGAGCACAAGGTGACGGTCGAGTACTACGAGCGCGGCGGGAAAGCGCGGGTCGAGTTCTGGTGGAAGCAGGTGGGCGACTGGCCAACGCCAACCGCAACGGCGACGAACACACCATCCCCGACGGCGACGGCCACAGCGACGCACACGCCGACGACGCCACCAACCCCCACGCCCTCGGCGACGCCGACCATCACCGCGACGGCGACCCAGACACCCACACCGACGTCCTCGCCAACCATCACACCCACGCTGCCGCCGACAGCGACGCCGACCGCCTCGCCGACGATCACCGCGACGCGGCCGACGGAGACGCCGACGAAGACGCCCGATCCGACGGCGACACCCTCGCCGGCGCCCACCGATCCACCAACGGCGACGCCGACACGCACACCGACGGCGACCGCGACACCAACCGCGTCCCCGACGTCCACGCCGGTGCTGACCGCGACCGGCGTGCAGCTCAACGAGGTGCTGCCCGCGCCAGCCGCGGTTGACTGGGATGGAGACGGGAGCGCCGACGAGCGGGACGAGTGGATCGAGCTGACCAACACAGGATCGGTCGCGGTCGACCTGGGCGGGTGGGCGCTCGACGACGGGGAGGCCGGCAGCGGTACGATCATCATCCCCCAAAGGACCGTCCTGCGCCCCGGTGCCTTCATGGTCTTCTACCGCCGGGAGACGGGACTCGTCCTCGACGACGCAGGCGACCAGGTGCGATTGCTGGCACCGGACGGCACCGTCGCGGACAGCGTGGTCTTCGGCGCGGTCGGGGCCGATCGGAGCGTCAGCCGGGACGAGGATGGAACGTGGCACACTGACTGGCCGCCGAGCCTGCAGGCGCCCAACTGGCCACCGTTGCACCTGCACCTGCGGGGCATGTGAACTTTGCGCAGGCCCGAGTCCCGGGTTGGGGCATTGCGCGAACCCGGGCGATATAAAAGAGGCGCCCCGCCTTTGCAGGCGGGGCGCTTTTTGTCGCGTCGTATTCAGCCGGTTACAGGGCTATTCTTCTTCGTCTTCCCAGTCGTCATCCTCCCAGTCCATATCGAGCGGGTAATCCACCTCGAACGGGCTGGTGCTGATGATCTCGAGTTCCTGCCCACACTCGGCGCAGTTCACCGTCGCACCGATGCGGGGCTGTTCGACGCTGACGACCGCGTCACAGTTCGGGCAATATGTTTTGGCCATTTTTAGCCTCCGATTCTGGTTTAGCATCCCCGCCGCTTGTTCAAATGTCCGGCGAGTCGGGCGCAAGTATAGCACAAAACAGGCCCGCCGCGGTAAGCGGTTGGTGAACGAACGGTGAAGATTTGGGGTGGGGATTGATGGCTGGTACAAGTGGTTTTGCGTCTAGGCCAGGGTGTGCTATACTAAACGCAGCACAGGTTGGAGCGGCCACGAATGAATTCGCGGCCTGGTACCGAAAACACGTTCAAACGTGTTCCAGAACATCCAAACATCAGTCCACGTCCGAGGTGAAGCATATGGGAAAAGGAAACACCCGTGCGAAAGACACGGCAGATCCAGCCCAAGCGGCCTCGCTTCGCCATCAATTAGATGAGGCGAAAACCAATTTGCAGATGATTGAGGAGCGCGAGGCGGAGTACGTCCTCAGTACCGACGTGTCACTGCAACTGATCAAAGAGAGGCGACGCTTACAGAAGCGAATTGCCGAACTGGAGGCACAAGTGACAAGGTCAGACGTCTATTCCCACTATGAAACTGGGCTGCATCAATTGCTGAGTCGAGTGAAGCGAGATCATCCGCGCTACTCTGAGCTCCTCGTCTATCAGCAACGGCTGACCGAGAATATCGTACGTTCTCGGCGATATGGGGATAGCGAAACGCGCAAAGCCGACCGCTCTGAAATCATTGATCACTTGAACGAGCTGTCATTGTCTGCATTGGATATGCCTTTCAACGATCTGTGCACACCAAGCCTACCCACTACGAGTCAAGAGCCGTCTGAACATTTGCGAACAGAGAACCTCGATCACAGTGTAAACGCGACGTCGCCATTCCTATGTAAATCATCAGAGGATGGCGCTGTATGGCTTATCCTAGGTGAAACTCGGCATCATTTAGTACATGGCCCAAACTATCGCTCTTTCAGAAAACGCTTTGGCCCCACTGATGTCAAGTCGCACCAGGAGATTATGCAATACTCAGAGGGATCGAGAGTTCCCAGCGGCGTACCGCAAGTCGTCCGAGATGAACGGGGACGGACCTTTCTGAAAGCCTACAAGACCACGGTCATCCGAGATGAACGGGGGCAGCCCTGTCTGAAAACCGACGAGACCAAGGCAGAGATCAAAGACCCCAGGATTGTGGACTACCTGTCCGATGGCCAAGAACCCTTCCCAATTGCCTCAGAGAGATTGGCTCCTCTTGTTGATAGTCGTCCTATCCCGTCTGACGCCGGTGAGAGGATGATTCGCTCGTCTTTCTACCGCATACAAAGTGTTGAAGGAGATGAAGTATACCTGCTCAGGGATCCCTTCATCCGGTACATCCCCAAACGCGAAATTATGGAAATATTGGCTGATCGCCTGGGACTCCCTCAGATTTGCGAAGTCCCGGACGAGGACCTGGGGTCCAAATACAGAGACGGGCCTGCCATTCCTGAATCCGGTGACTACGGCATACAACACTTGCAACAGTGGGACCATTCCTACACGCCAGCGACTCCCCAACCTTCCCAAGAAAACACAGATGCTTTCTATGCTCTCCTGGTCGGTATCACCGCCTATCACAATCTACGTCCCCTCTCCAAGACCACCAGGGATGCCCGCGACCTGCGCGATTTGCTGGCGCAGAACGGCTACCCCGCCTCCAACCTGGGCCTCCTGCTGGACGACCAAGCGACCAAGGGCGCTATCAGCGACGGGCTGGACTGGCTGGCCCGCCACGCTGGCCCTGACGACACGGTGATCGTCTTCTTCTCCGGCCACGGCGCGCAGCGCATCGGGGGCTTCGAGCCGGGCGAGTACCTGTGCCCGGTTGAGGCGGACTGGTATAACCTGCGCGGAAGTGCGATCTCCAACGAGGAGCTCACCACCGCACTGCGGGCGATCCGCGCCGGGCGGGTGGTCGTGTTCCTGGATGCCTGTCACTCGGGCGGGGTCGGACAGCCAAAAGATGCTGCTCTAACCATCAAGGCCGGGCTTTCCGAGGCTACGTACGATCGCCTGGCCGAGGGGCGTGGGCGGGCGGTCATCGCCTCCTGCCGGCCCGACGAGGTATCCTGGGAGTTGCCGGATATGCGCAACGGGCTCTTCACCCACCACCTGCTGGAGGGCTTGCGCGGGGCGGCGGCCGAGCCCGACGGAAGCGTGGGCATCCTCGACCTGTTCAAGTACCTGTCCCAGCATGTGCCGCAACACAAGCCACAGCATCCGTTGTTCAAAGGGGAGATCGAGTTGAACTTCGCCATCACCGGCGGGGCGAAACCGCCGGTCGCACCGATCCAACCTGAGCAAGCGCCGGCTGCGCCTGCTGCACCACTGAAACCATTGGAGGAGGAGATGGATCCAAACACTGTTGATCCGACCAAACTGCGGTTGGCGATGCACTCCGCCTACGACCGTCCTGCCTTCGAGATGCTGTGCAAGGACCTGGTGGGTCTGGACTATCACGATCTGCGCGGAGAAACGCTAGAGCTGAAAATGATGTATCTGATTGACTGGCACCAGCGCCGGCGCGAGTACGCAAAACTGGTGCGCAGGGTACTGGAGGATCACCCATACCTGGCCCAGGAGTTGCGATAGAGGGCCTATGGCATCTATGGAATGGATAGATTGGTGATCGGTTCCTTCAACACCTGACCTCCATCATCATGCCCTCCCTGTAGCCGACGGTGACGGTCTTGTACCCGCTAAGGGCCTGGTCCAGCTCGAAATCGCCGGTGTCCACCCGCAGGCAGTCCAGCTTACGCACTTTGTCCCTGGTTCCCACTACCAGGACGTTGTCCCGGCCGACTTGCCGGATCACGTCCGGGGTGAATTGCTTGCTCCCCCGGCCAAAGATGAAGCCGTTGCCACCGATGGGGGTGACGATGATCTTCCTGCTCGCATATCTCTCGAGCAGGGCCAGGATGCCGCGCTCATTCAGGTCGGTTCCCACCAACGCCCCTCCAGAGACCGCATCGATGCCCAGGAGGGTCTTGGGAACGCCCAGCTCATCGGCGACGGCCTCCACGGTGGTCCCCGGCCCAAGCAGGTACAGGCACTCTGGATCCATCTCCTCGACGATGTGCGCGGCGATGTCCTTCTTGCTCTCCACGGAGGAGACGCCGACGTTCGACGCTGCCTTGCCCGGCTGCAGGAAGCGCCGCACGTCGGGCACGAGGAGATAGCCGTACAGCCGGGAGGCCAATCGGTCCTCCCGGAAGGCATCCTCGTCGATGTCCAGGACTTCCTCCTCGGTCACGCCGGTGCCTTCCACGAAGGCATCCACCATCTCGGCCGCCGCCCGGGCGCTGACGGCAAAGGCGGCGCTGAAGATCTTGACCCCGGCGGGCACGGCGACGACCGGTATCTTGGAATCGATGGCGTCGTAGACGTCCCTGGCGGTGCCATCGCCGCCGACGAAGATCAGCAGCTCGACGCCACGATCGACCATCTCGCGGGCGATTCTCCTGGTGTCCCCTGCTGAGGTCCGCTGATCCACCGTTCCGATCACGGTATGTGGTATGTCGAGCGCCGCGACGACCTGCTCTCCCATCTTGCCCGGGGCGACAAACAGATCGACCTCGTCGAGATGCTGGATGTGAGAGAGAACGTCCTTCGTCCTCTTGGGGGTCACCGGCGTGGCCCCCAGTTCCAGCGCCCGTTTCCACATCTGGCCATCGGTGCCTTTGAGGCCGACGCTGCCACCCATCCCGGCCACCGGGTTCACGATCAAACCTATGGTGCTCGTCATATCATCTCCTCATCCTTCTCAGGTATCATCTCAAAAAACTGGGGGGTGGGGGGTGTGCGGGCGGCTGCGCCGCCCGCACACCCCCCATCTTCCCCGATTTATTGAGATGATACCTTCTCAGCTTGTTCCCTACGAGAAAAAGAACCCTTGCGAAGGCCCGGCGCGCCGGGGCCTTCGCAAGGTCAGCTATGTACACCTATCCACAGGCCTACGCCCCGCGCGTCATCTGCGTGCCGCACTCGGGGCACTTCTTCTGGTAACAGGGCACTCCCACGGTGTGTGGCTCCTGGTGCCCGCAGTTGGGGCAGACGCAGTAGCCACCGGGACCGGCGGCCTTTCCACCGCCCATCCGGCCCGGCCCACGTCCGCCACCACGGCCAGCACCACCACCGCGGCCGCCTCCACCTCCACGACCTCGAACCATCTCACTCACCTCCTCTCATTGTCAACAATGGCACCCGTCCCCTTCGAGACAGGGCGGCAGGCAAAATCGCTCATCCCGATCCTGTCACTTCCCAAGGGTTTTCAGACTATACCAGGGCTCGCTACCTTGACAGGCCGGTTGTTGAAGGGGCTTGGACCGAGCTGTTCGATGGCCTCTGTGAACTCCTCCACCGCTCTCTCGACCCTTCCCCTCTGCAACGTAGGGATCCATTCCAACCCGAGCCTCTCGCTCCCGATTCCCAGAGCCTCAAGGAGAGGCTTCACCTCCATAACCCTTCTCCGGACGAGGAGGTTGCCTCTCTGATAGTGGCACTCCCCGGGCCGGCAGCCGATCACCAACACTCCGTCCGCTCCCCGTGTTAGGGCAGTCAAGACAAGCGAAGGATCGAGTTGACCTGTACAGGGAACGTGGACCACACGTATGTGAGGCGGGAATTGGTCAACACGGACCACATCATCCTGCGCTCGCAAGCACCAGTCACAGATGAATACCACGATCTTGGGTTCGATCTCGCTCCGCGTGGACCGCTCACCGGCCTGCATCCGTATGGCAATCTGCTCACGGCTGGTTCCCTCGACGCTAATGGCCTCGGAGGGACACGTAGCAGAGCAGATCCCGCACCCCATGCACAGGAACTTGTCGATCCGAGCCACCACGTGCCCATTCCCCGGCACGGGCTCGGTCGCCAGCTCGATACTTCCATACGGACAGGCCGAGACGCACATCCCACAACCTGAGCAGAGATGCTCATCCACTACGGCGAAGGGTCCTGGGGGCTCAACTCCCTCTCGGATGGCAATATCTCGAATGGCTTTCATCAACTCGGAGATGTGAATCTCCTGAGGGCACATGGGAAAGCATAGATCACAGGCCGAGCAAAGCCAGACGATCGGGCTGTGGAGCACCTCTTCTTTCATATCCAGCATCACCATATGCAGGATCTTGCGGGGATTAAAGTCCGGATTGACCCTCCTCACCAGGCACATGGACGCACAAGTACCGCAAGAATAACACCTGTACAGGTTTTCGCCGCCGGGCTCCGCCAGCACCTCTTCTCGGAAACTCCGGTCAGTGCGACTTGCTTCCATAGTCTTCCTCCTCTATGTCTACGCTAGAAAGATATGCTGACAGCGTCCACGCTGGCCTCTTCTTCCGTCACAGTGGTACACGGGGGACGGGCGCTCAAGTTCATGCCGGGGTCGTACTTGAAAACTCCCGCGATCTCCCGGTTGAGCATGAAAATCAAGCGGCTGAGAGGCAAGTTCATGGAACAGGCATCCTGACACTGGCCGCAGTTGACACAGGAATCCATCACATGTGCCACCCGCACCATAGGCCACATAACGTGAGGTGGGATCTCCCCGCCCTGCACGTAGCCCCGTTCAGCCTCCAACCAGCATACCTGGCAATAGCATATGGGGCACGCGTCGCGGCAGCCAAAGCACTTGATGCACTGGCTGAACTGACTCGTCCAATAAGCGAACCTCTGGTCAAGGCTCAGTCCCCTGAAGGGAGCGAAATCCCTTTCCTGCCAACTCCGCGCCAGTTCCGTGGCTGCTTGGGCCTTGGCCATTCTCCTCTCCACAGCCGCATTGTCCGGCTGCTCGACGAGGATGTACCCGGCGTTGATGGCTCCATCCACCAGGGTGGATCCCTTTTCCGACAGGATCTCTACGAACGTGGCCTTCCGCCCATCCTCCACACCCCACTTCCCGCACGCCACGTCGGCCATAGTCGGGATGTTTGTCTCACAGCGCCGGCAGTTCTCCCGTCTCCCGCCCCCTTTCCGTTCCAGCTCTGCCAGGTCGGCCTTTATCTCGCTGCCATCCCTCAACCAGACGGTGAGCGTGCCATCCTCGATGTCCTCACGAACCACTTCCAGCGGATCGAGGCCCAACTCTTCCTGGAACATCTTCCTAGCCGTCGCCGGCGAGAACGTGCCGGTGCAGTTCAGGCCGATGAGGAACAGATTAGCGACGTTAATCTGCTCCCGTTTGCCCAGCTCGATGATGGCCTTGGCATCACACGGTTTGCAGACCACGGCTATCCTCAGGTCGGCGGCGCCGTCCAGATACTCTTTCAGGAAGCGGGCCAGGTTGACCGGCGAAGCATGCAACGTCCCTGCTGTCTCGATCAGCTCTTGCGGATCGGTGATCAAGACAGGTATGCCGTCGTACCTGTTGCCGTCTCTCGCCTTTGTAGCTAACACAGCATCCACGCACTCAGTCTCCAAGGCAAACCGCAGAAGGGAGGTCACTGCGCCACCGCACTCAGCCCTTTCCCGCACATCTTCATCTGAGGACCACGCCAAAACCACGTCACCGTTCATTGTTGCACCTCCATCTTTGCAGCGCACACTTTGTATTCCGGCATCTTGCACGCGGGATCGAGCGCGGGATTCGTCAGCACATTGGCGCAGGCCTCGCTGAAGTGGAATGGGACGAAGAGCACCCCAGGCGGTACGTCGGCCGTCACTTGCGCCGGGACGGCGATGCTGCCCCGCCTGCTGCTCAGGATGACCATATCTCCACTCCTGATCCCCTCATCCGTGGCATCCGTGGGGCTGATCTGGACAACCCCTCGCGGCACCTCGTCGTTCAACTTCGGAGTCCTGCGCGTCATCGTCCCGGTGTGATAGTGGAAGATGCTCCTTCCCGTGGTCAGCACGTAAGGATACTCTTCGTCCGGCACTTCCGCCGGGGGCTTGTAGTCCACCGTCTGAAAGTGCCCCAACCCATCCGGGGTGTTGAACTTCTCGACGAACATCGTGGGCGTGCCCGGGTGGTCTTCAGTGGGACACGGCCATTGGATCCCCCCCGTCGTCCGGCTGAGCCTCTCGTAGGTGATCCCCGCGTACGGAGGCACACACCGCCTGATCTCCTCGAATATCTCCCGCGGGGAAGAGAAATCGAACTTGTCCCGGTACCCCATCCGTTCCGCCAACTGGCACACCACCCACCAGTCGGGCTTGGCCTCACCGGGGGGATCGATCACCTTGTCGATCTTCTGCACCCGTCTATCCACCCACGCGTGGACTCCCTCCCGCTCCACCCAGGTGGCCGCGGGCAGCACCACGTCGGCCAACTGCGCCGTCTCGGTCGGGAAGATGTCCTGAACCACCAAGAACTCCAGATCCTGCAAGGACTGGCGCACGCTGTTGACGTCCGGGGCGGCCATCATGGGATTCGTCCCCACCACGTAGAGGAACTTGACCTTCTGCAACATCAGCGTGTACGGGAAACCCGGCTTCGTGGGCAGGCCCTCCACCCCCCAGGCCTCCTCGAAGATCTTCGCCACGTCCTCGCTCACCCGCTTGAATCCGGGATAGAAGACGTTCAGGCAGCCCATGTCGCCGGTGCCCTCACCGTTGATCTGCCCTCGCGTGGGGTTGACGCCCGTACCGGGTCGGCCGTACTGACCGGCCAGCAACGCCAGGCTGGCGAGCGCCTTCACGTTGTCGGATCCGGTGGTGTGCTGGTTCAGCCCCTGATCGTACAGGACACAGCCCGTCTCCGCCGTGGCGTAGGCGATCGCGGCATCCCTGATCGTCTCCAGCGGCACGCCGCTGATCTCCGCCATCTCCCTCAGGTCCAGCGAGGAAAGGTGCTGGCGCAGTTCCTCGATCCCGGCGGTCCGTGAGGCGATGAACTCCGCGTTCTCCAGCCCCTCGTCGAGGATGATGCGCATCATCGCGTTGAGCACGGCCACATCCGTGCCGGGCCGCAACGCAAGGTGGATGTCTCCCAGGTACCTGGCCGTGGCAGTGTTCCGGGGGTCCATCACGATCACCTGGGCCCCCTTCTCCTTCGCCCTAAGCACCCTCATCGTCATCAGGGGGAAGGTCTCCTTGAGATTGACGCCGGCCAGGAAGATACAGTCCGCCCGTTGGATATCCGTCTCCGAGGTCTCCATCACGCCGGAGCCCACCGTGGGGCCGAGGCCGGCCGCGGTGGGGGAGTGGCACAATCGACCGCAGTACTCCACGTTGTTGGTGCCCATGACGACGCGGGTGAACTTCTGCAGCACGTAGGCGTCCTCGTTGGTGTTCTTCCCAGACACAAGCATGCCGAACGTCTGCGGCGTGGCCTCCTTGAACCTGGCAGTGATGAGGTCGAGCGCCTCCTCCCAGGAGGCCTCCTCAAGCACGCCGTTCTTTCTCACCAGCGGCGTCTTCAGCCTGTCCTCAGCATAGAGGAACTGGTAGGCGTTCTTGCCTTTGGGGCAGTTCTTGCCCTCGTTGATCGGATGGTCCTTCCATGGCTCCTGGCCGATGATCTGACCGTCCCTCACCACGAGATAGATACCGCAGCCGCAACTGCAGTATGGGCATATGGCAGCCTTGTATTCAATCTTCATTTAGCTCCTCCCTGAAAGGACTGGGACCGAGATCGCGTATTGCCTCCGTGAAGTCGGCAACAACCTCGGCCATCTTTGGGGCCTCGGAACCCGAGACCCACGTCAACCGTAACCTATCTCGACCGATCCCCATAGCATCTAGAAATGGCTTCAAGGCCATCACCCTCCTGCGGGCGCTCAGATTACCCTCCTTGTAGTGGCACTGTCCTGGATGGCATCCAGAAACCAGGACACCGTCCGCCCCCAGAGAAAAGGCCTTGAGAATCAATCTTGGCTCGACCCGCCCCGTGCACATCACGCGCACGACGTCCACGTTGGGAGGCTGGCCCTTACGCGAGACACCGGCCGTGTCGGCCGCCGCGTAGGAACACCAGTTGCACAAGAATCCAACGATGTGGGGTTCAAAGTTCTCTTTATCCATTCCATAGCCTCCATACATACCGATGCTCAGATCGAACGTGCGACTCCGCCGTCTTGCCGGGACCCGATGGTTCCGTCCTGTTTGTTGGTCCCTCCAACCCTTTTGCCTATCCAATATCCTCCTTTCCGCTCTCTGGCCGCATCTCTGTCGCTGCCGTTATCTCCCGGCGTGAGCAAGGCCATCCCAATAAACCCTCCCCACGGCAGGGACGGCCGCTTCCATGGCCAGCCGCGGGGGAACAGAGTAGTGTGCCACACGATATGCGCCATCCCACCAGCGATGGCGCGCAGCAATCGCTCCAACTCGCCCACGCCATAAAAGTGGGCCGCATCGTAAACGGTCTGACGAAATAGCCCCGCCAACCGGCGCTGCAGGCCGAGCACGCTCCAGCGGTTGAGCACACCCAGGATCACGCCACGCCGGGACACGCGCAGCGCCTCCACGAGCGCCTGGCGGGGCTGCTCCAAGAACTCCAGCGTGGTAATGAGGGCCGCCAGGTCGAACGCGCCATCGGCGAAGGGAAGCCTCCGAGCGTCGCCCCGCACCAGGGGAACGCCACCCAAGGCTCGCGCCTGCGCCAGCATCGCCGGTGAGAGATCGAATCCCACCGCCGCCAATCCCCGGTCGCTCAGCCAACGGGTGAAGTGACCCGTGCCGCATCCCAGCTCCAGCACGCTGCCAGACTTGGGAAACCGGTGCAGCAACCGGCCCAGCGCAGCCTTCTCCAACTGGTCGGCCCGGCGCCCCTCCGGGGTCTCGTACCAGGCTTCGTAATGGGCGGCCGCCCGCTCGCCGAACACGGACATCGCTTCACGACCCCTCGGGCGATGGGCAGGCGTTGGATAGGGCGACGACCATCACCGTGTCCCCGCCTCCCGCGGCCTGGTGGAACGCCTCCTGCATAGCGGCGAAGACCGCCGGCTCCTCACCCCACACCAGCGTGCTCATCGCACCGATGCGGGCCTCCAGGCCACGCTCACGGAAGACGCGCATCGCCCGGCGGATGGGCGGCCCAATCGAGGCCTGCCGCAGCGGGTAGAGACTGACCTGGGCGGTGATCACGCTCATCCCCTATCCCTCCTGGTTCCCTTGCTCTGAAGCGCCCCCCGCAAACGCCGCGGACAGCGCGTCCTCCAACAGACCCTCAAACCGGTCCAGGGTGATCGGATGAAATTCCACCTCGAGACCGGTCCAATCGAACAGCTCCAGAATCTCCTCGGCGTGTTGGATCATGTACTCCTCGGCAAGACCCAGGCTGTCCAGGACGATGATCTTGTCGTAGAATCCGGGAAAGTTGGCGTTGGCGTCCGCATCATCCCAGCCGAAGTACTTCTGGTAGACGGCCCTCCAGTGCTTGAGCCAGCCGGGCGTGAACCAGAGGGTCTTGTCCTGCCTGCCCCCACTGATTCTCTGGCGATCCTCGAAGCCAGCCAGCATATCGTAACCGTATTCCCCCTGCACCCGGACGATTCGCTGGCCGGCTGCTTGCAGGATTGAGTCCACCCGCTTGAGCGGTTCATCGGTGCTGATGTAGCACTTCTTCCCATATGCGACGATGATCCTGTGGTCGGGACACGATTCCCGGGCCTGTGCCAGCCTGTTGAGCAGGTGTTGCTCCAGCTTGTCCGGCAAGGCATGGAGGCCCGGCGGCGTGAAAAGGATGCGGTGTGGATTCAGAAAACCGGTCTCCACCAGATAGGTCATCTCCGGGCGCAACATCCCGCAGGAGATGATGCAGTAATCCTCAAACGCAGAACGGGGCATTTCAGCCATCGCTCTCCTTTGTCCTTTCCTGAATTGAAGCTACGCGGCTGCCTGACAACTGACGGTTCATGTGGGGTTCAGCGGAAGTATGCCCGGCCGTCGAACGTGAAGGCATCGCGAGCCTTGGCGACGCAGCACGGGCGCATGGGCGGCAATTCATCGTCAGGGCCAAAGTAGCGCGACCCCACGATCTCGTACATATCCGGCCGAAGTTCCCCCTCCAAGACGCGGCACTCGAAGAAGATGGTCACCGGCTGCACCTGGTCGCCGTTGGGATAGGCGAAGATGTACGCCGGGCCGGAGTAGACGCCGATCAGCGCCACCGGCTCGACCCGCAGCCCGATCTCCTCCTCCACCTCGCGCGCGACCGCCTCATCGGCGCGCTCGCCCGGCTCGATGGCGCCACCGGGGAAGCCCCACAGGTCATCACCGTCGCTGCGCCGCAGGAGCAGGATACGCTCCTCCTCGTCCCGGATGCAGGCCGCTGCGGCAGGAGACAGCAACACGTCGTGCCCCACACATTTTCGCAGGCGGCCCAGATAGCCCGTCGCCCCCATTTCAATCCTCCCTATAGCGGCGCGTATCGGCTTCGCCGCGAGCGTAGGCCGCGTGCCATCCTTTGGGCACGGGCATCTCCCGGTACAATTGCTCACGTCGAGCCTCAAGCAGGCACCGGGGACGGTCCATGAAATCCGCGGCGCAGATCACAGCATGGCCCGTTTCGGACGACAGGCGGACGAGCCAGGAGACTCCCTCTTCGGAGCGCAGCAGATGGTGATCGAGGATCAGCGTATCCACGTCGCGGGCCAGCCGCAGCGCGTTTCCCCAGGCCACCTCCCGTCGCTTCGGCGAAAGCCAGGATAGATACAGCGGTGGCCCGCCAGCCAGCACGACGTCCGGATGCCAGGCCAGTATCCGCGACACGGCCTCGCCATTGAGAAGCTGGATGTCCGAAGCGTGCACAAAAACGGTGCCATCGCCCTCGATGCGGGTCATCATCACCATTCCCAGGCGACTACCCGGTCGCCCGTGGGGCACCGGCAGAGAAAAGGCCAGCGGCCCATCCTTTTTCCCCTCTGCATTCGGCAGGTCTCTGCCCAACACGCGGCAGAGAGACTCCCGCCGGTGCAGCATGTTGTGGGACAGCCCTGTCAGTCCCCTGGCCCAGAATCGAGTCGTCCGGCAGAGCGGGGCCACCCGTTGCGCTTTGAGCTGATAGGGATTGGCGTCCGGCAACGGGACGTGATCCCCGTGGAAGTGGCTCAGAACTACGTCGGTGGCATCCTCGAGCGCCGACAGTATTCTCCGGCGCACCTGCTCGCCGACCGCCACCTGGGCCGGATGGGGAAGCAAGCCATGACGCTGGTAGCCCAGCGCCAGCCCGGGGTCAATCACGACCTTGTGATCACCGACTTCCACCACACATGAGAGACCACGTACACCAAGCGATTCCGCTCCGAGGATTGCGATGCGCATTTTGCCCCTTTGCAATATCCACGGCCGTGCAGGTCAGGGGGCCGCGTGGCAGCGCCCTGCTACACACCCATCCTACCAACGTCCCCGTCGCCGGCGGCGCGCACGCCGGCCGCCACCCCGCCCGCCATAGCTCCTGGGGGCAGAGCCACCTGGGGCATTGTAGGAAGTAGCCTCGACGCGAGAGGGTTGGCTCAGATTTCCCAAGAGCGTCGCGATGCGGGGCACCACCTCCCGCCCGACGAAAGCCAGCGCCGTGCCCAACCAGGGCCGCGTGCTGCTGGTGGTCCGAGGGGCTGGTGCCACCGGCGAGGCCGGAGCAGGCATCGGCGCGGGCACACGTACCGGGATTGGTTTGTCCACCTGGGCCGGCTCCCGTATCGCCAGAATGGCCCCAGTCGGGCAAGCGGAGAGACACGACTCGCACTCCCGACACAGGGTCTGTTCTACCCGCGCCACACCGTCCACCACACGGATGGCCCCTGTGGGACACACGTCCGCACACAGGCCACAGCCCGTACATTTTGTCTGATCCACGTACACCAATATCATCACCTTCTTTCCCACTGAAGCTTCGCTCAGAGCAGTCTGACCAGGCTGGCGGTAGGCTCGAAAACCCCTCCCACGGACAAACGTTCGCGTTGCCATATGCCAGTCTCGGTCTTCTTAACCTGCCGTCAATCTGTCCAGGCGCTCCCTCGCTTCAGCCAACTGCTGCTGCAACATCCCGGCGTCCTCCCGCAGCTGGTCTATCTCGTGCTGTTCATACCCGCCGTCGTGCGACACGCTTCGTGCGTCGCGCGGCTCACTCCCCGCGTTCCAGCCGGTCGATTCGCTCGATCACTTCAGCCAACTGTTTGCGCAAACCGCCGGACAAGTCCTTCAACGCAACGATCTCCTCTTCCCGAGAAGCGGCGGTAGCGGGCGAAGGCGTGGACGGTGTTGGGGGTACAGCCGCAGCGCGGCCCATACCTCGCCCCATTCCCATCCCGCCCATCCCGGCGTGTGCCGGGGCACTCGCCCCGCCGGTGGCGGATAGTTGCCCGGCCTTGTACGCCTCCACCGCCTGGCGCACCGTTCCACCTCTGAACAGGTAAACGGGCACTTCAGCCGGCTGAAGGACGTTGAACGCGTTGGGGCCCGCGTTGCCGGTGACCACCGCCTTCGCCCCGCGTTCGACGACGAACTGCGCCGCCTGGATCCCCGCTCCACCCGGGGCACCCATTGCTGGGTTCTCCATGGCCTCAAACGCCATCGTCTCCGTGTCCACGAAGATGTAGGTGGGACAACGCCCAAAGGCCGGACTGGCCATCGCGTCAAGGTCTGTGCCATTTGCTGTGACGACTATTTTCAATGTATTCTCCTGACAAAAGTATCATGTGATTCATCCGCCGGGTGGGGAACCTGGGAGGCCCCCCACCCAGTCGTGGTGCCGCGTAGTGCGGCTACTTCTCCTGCTCCAGTTCCGCGATGCGCTCGCTGATGGCGTCCAGTTGTTCCTTCATCCACTCGGCCTGGGCCTTGAGCGCCTGGGCCTCCTGCTCCGGCGTCGGCGGCGCCGCATAAGGGCCATACGCCGCAGCCGGTGGCGCTCCCCAGGCGGGCTGTGCGCCCCAAGCGGGCGGCGCGCCCGCGGCGGGCGCGTAACCAAAGCGGGCCCAGCCTGGCAGCCCGGTGGCGTAGTACCAATTCCGCCGGCCCCAGCCGCCACCTCGACCCCAACCCCCACCCCGTCCGCGGCCCCAGCCCATGCCGAAGCCACGTCCAGGCATAGCGTTTGCATATCCGGGCGCTTCGTATCCGGCGCAGTAGCCGGCCCCACGCCCTGTCATCGGTCCCATTCCCGTGGGTCCAGTTCCATCTCCTGCTGGCATTCTATTCACCTCCTGATATCGTAGGATCTAACGTGTTTCGTTCTTGTAACGGACGTCCTCTACCGCTACCACCAACCACGCCCCCTGCCTCGCCAACCACGTCCCCAGAAGCCTCGGCACAGCCCCCAGCGGGGACGACCGAAGCCGTAGACGGGCGGATAGGCCGGGTAAGGAGTTCGCATCGGGGCCATATATCGCCGATAGTACGGGCCATAGCCAGCGCGCATCGAGCTGTACGGATTGCACCATCCCCGTGCCCCGCCGGTCATCGGGCCCATTCCAGCCGGACCTGTTCCATCAAACCCTGGCAATTCGCTCACCTCCCCTCTGTCATTTCTCGTCGAATCCGTGACTCACCAACGGCCCGAACGGCGGCCGCGCCCTCTGCCCGCACCACGTCCGCGCCGGAACCCACGCCCGAGTCGCGTCGCCGGACGGAGCCACCGAGCGAAGCGGGCACCGAGGGTGGGTCGAGCGACCGGCGTTCCCATGCGCACGGGCGTACCTTGCACCCCTGCATACCCGTACGGGGCCTCCCCAGACTCAGGAGTCCTTATCGCACAGTACCCCTCGCCGCGGCCGGTCATCGGCCCCTGTCCTTGTGGTCCTGTTCCATCAAATCTCGGCATATCATTCACCTCCCTTGTACGTGCGACTGCTCCGGTCAGGTGCCAGGCACCCAATGAGCACCATCCGCTTGAAGACCTGGACGAACATTAGAAGGTTCTGCCTTCAAACACGAGCCCAAGCGGCGGCCACCGCCGCCAATGCCTGGCATCAGTAGTACCTCCAGAACCTCACGCGACCAGAGTATATCACACTATGTGCAATTTGTCAATAGTTGGATTACATATAGTACAGCCGCATACAGTCAATCAACAGATAGATAGGAAGCTAGTCTTCGACACCGGGGCGAAGCGGGGGCGTAGCGCGTGGATTCTGATCCAGGCAGGAGAGGTCGAGACGCTACAGGGCGAGGACGATGGGGCGGCCATGCACGCGGACTACCTCCACAGGCAGGCCGTATGTCGCGGACAGATTCGCCGCATTGAACACCATCTCCACCGGACCGGCGGCGACGAGTTGTCCCTGACGCATCAGCACCACGTGATCCGCCACGGCCGCGGCCGCGTTGGGATCGTGGGTGGTCAGAACTGCGGTCACCCCGCCGTCGGACAGCGCGCGGATCACGTCCAGGACACAGCGCCTGTTGGACAAATCCAGGTGCGCGGTGGGTTCGTCCAGGAGAAGAACGGAAGGCTCCTGGGCCAACGCTCGGGCGACGGTGGCCAATTGGCGCTCCCCACCGCTCAGCGAGGGAATCGGACGCTGGCTCAGCGCGGCCAACCCCGCCGTCTCCAGGGCTTTCCAGGCGGCCTGGACGTCGACCGGGCCGGGCCGCTCCAGGAGCCCCAGGTAGGGTGCCCGGCCGAGCAAGACGTACTCCAGGACGGAGAAGCCAAAGGGGTAGGATTCCTCCTGCGGCACCAGGCCCATCAACCGGCTCATCGCGCGGCGGGAGTAATCTGCCTGAATCCTGCCGTCGATGCGGATCGTCCCCTCCTGGGGGGAGAGCATCCCCAGGATGAGGGACAGGAGGGTGGTTTTTCCGGAGCCGTTCGGCCCCAGGATCGCGGTCACCGCAGCCCTGGGAATCGCCAGCGAAAGGTCGCGCAGGACGGGCTGGTCCGGCCCGTCGTAGCTGAAATGCACGCCAGCCAGGGAGATCATCGGCCCAGGGTTCATTTCCCCACCCTCAGGTCGTTGCGGGCGAACATGGCGATGAAGATGAAGGCCCCGATGAGCGACGTGACGATCCCCAGCGGGATCTCACCGGCCCGCAGGGTGCGCGCCAGGTTGTCGCACAGGAGGCTGAACACACCGCCGATGAGCATGGAAGCCGGAATGAGCTTCTGAGCATCCGCCCCCACGATGCGGCGGGCGATGTGGGGAACGATGAGGCCGATCCAGCCCACCACACCGCCGACGGCGACGACGACGGCGGTGGCGGCGACGGAGGCCGCGAGCACCAGCGCGCGCTCGCGGGCGGGCGCAGCGCCGAGCGAGAAGGCGGTGTCGTCGCGCAGCGCCAGCAAGTTGAGGCGCCAGCGCATGGAGAACAGCACGGCCAGACCGCCGACGACGACCGGGAGGATGTAGAGCAAGTCGCGCCAGGTGACCGCCCAAAGGCCTCCCATGAGCCAGAAGACAATGTCGGGAAGTTCGCTGAGGGGATCCGCCAGGTACTTGAGCACCCCCACCCCGGAGGAAAACAGGGCGGAGCTGACGATACCGGCCAGGACCAGGCGCAGGACCCAGTCGCCGTAGCGGATATTCCAGGCCAGCAGATAGGACACGACCAGGGCGCTCAACGCGAAACCGGTGGCGCAGATTTCGATCACCAGGGGCGAATGGCTCAGGAAGATGATGCTGAACGCCGCGCCGAAGGCAGCTCCCTGGGAGACCCCCAGGAAGCCGGAGCAGACCAGCGGATTGCGAAAGATGATCTGCATGCAGGCCCCGGTTGCGGCAAGCGTCACACCCATGAGAAAGGCGGTAAGGAGACGGGGTAGCCGCAGGTGCAGCACCAGGCGGCGGGCCAAGTCGTCGCGCCAGAGGTACGAGGGCGGCATCCAGGGCGGCGTGGGATAACGGCCGATGAAGATGGAGAGAGCCAGGGCCGCAAAGACGACCAGCCCCAGCCAGCGGAACCGTCGGGTGGTGTGACGTTCTTCTTTATACATTAGACAAGTCTAGACCTGACAGGTCTTTGTACAGCTCCACAGGCAACAAAGGGTGTGGTGTGGATGCACACATTGGATGGCCTGGTGCTTTTGGAGACCTGTCAGGTCTATGTGCGGGTCAACGGGTACTACCCGCTACTGGATGTCCCCCTTGAGCTGCGGGACGATGATCTCATCCACGGCGGCCTGGTCCATCCCGTACATCTGCCCATAGAAATCGTACACTTCCTCCATGATGTCCACGTCGGCGAAGCGATCCGGGTGGATCTTGGTCGCCGCCCAGGTCATGCCCAGGACCCAGCGCGGGTCCGGCACGTCCCAGCCGTAGAAATCGGCGGGGAAGGCGTAGAGCTCCCCGTCCTGGACGGCCTGCAGTCCCTGCCAGGCGGGATCGGCCTTTAGCTTCTCCATCACCGGGTCAGGGTCGGCGCGGAAGACGATGAGGAAGATCTTGTCGGGCGCCCAGGCGGCGATCTGCTCGAAGTTGACCACCTCCCAACCCCCTCCGCCAGCGGCCTCGGTCCAGACGGGAGCTCCACCGGCGAGCTGGACCTCGAGCGTCTGCATCCACGAAACCGGCGGGACCTCGAAGGCCATCTCCTCGCCGGGGGCGTTGTACTGGATCACGAGCACGCGCGGTTTCTCGGCCTCATCCAGGCCCTCCAGGCCCTGCTGGATGCGATCCATCTTGGACTGGTAGAAGGCCACGACCTCCTCGGCCCGTTCATCGTTGCCAAACATCTGCCCAATCGTGGTCACGTCGCTGAAGAACTGGTCGGGGGTCTCCAGTTGGACGTACACGACGGGGAAGCCAAGCTCCTCCAGCGGCGCGCCGAGCTTCTCCGCCATGTAGCTCTTCATAACAATGGCGTCGGGCTTGAGGGGCGCGATCTGCTCGGGAGCCGCGTCGTGCTCCAGGTGAGGCCTCTCGTCAAAGCCAGGGATCAGTGCGACGAGGAAATCGCTCACGTTGCCCTTGCGCACCTCCATCGCCAGCACGCGCTCGGACGCCTCGGGGAACAGGTAGAGCGGATGGCCGACCATCCAGGAACCCTTGCCCGGGACGACGATGTTCTGGGGCAGTTCGGCGAACTCGATCGCCTGGCCCGTGGCGTCGGTGACCGTCACGCCACCACCGGCGCTCTCCGCGGCGCTTTCCGCCTCCCCGAAGCACTTGACCTCGACGACGCCCTTGACCCAGACATCGGTGCCCATATCGGGCATCACAGCCCGCAGCCCACCCTTCGTCCGGTAGGCCAGGAGGCACCGCTCGGTCAGGGAGGAGACGGGCACCTCCGCCTCGTAGCCATCTTCGGCGACCATGACGAGCGTCGCGCCCTGCACACTGGCGGCCTCCAGCAGGTCCTGGATGCGCACGCCGGTGTACTCCTTGAGCTCATCCTTTTGCATGGCCTCAACCGTGACCTGCTCCATGGCCTTCAAGTCGTCCATGGTGAACGGGACGCCGCTCACGACGACGACCACCTCGTCCCCGCCCTCCTCGGACGGTTCTTCAGCCGGGGCATCTGTGGGCGCAGCGGTGGGAACTTCGGTGGGCACGGCGGTGGGGGCCTGCGTTGGCTCCGCCGGAGGGGCCTGGCACCCGGCCATCAGCAGGCCGGCCAGGAGAGCGAGAGAGAGAACGACAAACCAGAATCGTTGATGCATCGATGAACCTCCTCCTAAAGAGTATATTTGATACGGCACAATTATACAATTCAGAAGGAAGAAGTCAAGGAGGCGCGTTTTATCGCAATTGGAGGTGAAATTCACAAAGCGGATGGGATGGCTCCAGATCTGGTTGAAGAACAGATCCTGCCCGTTTACCAGTTGCTAAAAAGCCCATCCTCGTAGGCTTCGGCGTCCTCGATGTATTCGTCGCGGTTCTCTTTCAGATCGAGGAGGATCTCAGCGACGTCGTCAGCATCCATGTGGCCCTCCTGCTCCATCCACCGGAAGAACTTCTTGAACGAAGCTATGTTGCTGCGCACGGCGCTGGGAGACGACCACATCGCCTTGCGCAGGAACCAGTCGCTCAGGAACAAGCTAACGTCGCTGACGTCGGCCTCGTCCACGCGCCGCAGCGGCTCGGAATAGGTCAGATACTTGTCCGCGAAGAACTGCACGTTTTCCAAGTGCGATCGGATCGTCCGCTCGCTCAGGCCACTCGCGGTCAGCCAGGCGGCGAACTGCTCGTAGAAGGGGGCGTTGTACTTATGAATTTCAGTCACCTGACGATCGTAGTCGCCCATCGGGACCTCCTTTCAGCTCAGAATCCTTGGCGGGGCATTCGACCCAAATGTGAATCGCGTCCAAAGTCGATTGGGATGAAGCCTGCCCCTGGACATCTCATCGCCCGCTTTTCGAATTAGGACGATCACTGCCGGCAGAAGTTTTGGGCGTGGGACGCATGCGCTCCGGCAGATTGTTCAGGGCCTCAGTAAGGCGCTCGCGCAGCGTGCCCCGGTCGGGTTTCTTCTGCCCCAGGGCCAGCAGTTGTTCCTTCAGATAGTCGGTCACGTCGGCCACGATCTGCCGCAGGCTCTCGCGCGTGGGACGCTCGCCGCGGGAGAACCAGGCCATCGCCGTGTAGCCGATGGCCACGGTGGTCGCCGACGCGATGGCGGCGCTCAGCAGCCAGCCCGGCACGCCGCCCAGCTTGGACAACTGCTGGAAGATCGTCCGGGCGATCATCCCAATGCCGAAGGTGGCGATCAACTCCCGGGCCCGGGCCAGGGTGATCTTGAACCCGTAGATGCGGGCGACGCTCAGGACCAGGCCCGACTGGATCCCCAGCAGCGGGATCAGGTCAATGAAGGGCAGCGGGACCAGCCCAACGACGCCCGCGGCGCTCGCGGCGGGCACGATCCGCTGCCAGGCCAGCCGAGCGCGGTACTCGGGCAACCCAGCGCCAAGGGCAGCCAGCAGTTCGGGCTCGAACTTGGCGACCGCCAGGATCACGCGGCCCACGTTGGATCCCTTGGTGGCCAC
>Ga0180438_10003878_pt1 | contig 22113 bp, 12 predicted proteins | sample SS_ome_12_FD_132455 | JGI IMG/M metagenome (GOLD analysis project Ga0180438, IMG submission 132455) | Hypersaline lake sediment archaeal communities from the Salton Sea, California, USA - SS_3_D_2 metaG | ecosystem: Environmental > Aquatic > Non-marine Saline and Alkaline > Hypersaline >...
ACTTCCTCGGCGGACGGCGCGATCACGGTCCAACTCATCGGACGCAAGGGCGAGCCGATCCTCAGCGCCTTGGAGACTGGGCCGGCGGAGTAAACGTCCGCTCTCAGGGGTACGTGCGCCTAGAGCTTCCAGCCCTTGCGGTACGGCGGGCGGATCATCCGGTCGGCCTCTTTGTGATTCACGATCCGACAGGCGACCGGATCGAACTCCAGCGTCCGATCGGGGAATAGCGTCGCCACGTTGGCCAGGAGAAACCACTCGGTGAAGGGCCCGCTGAAGGCATTGAAGCAGCCCATGGGCGCGGTTCCTTTCTTCATGCCATCGGCCCAGCCGCGCAGGAACCGCCCGGGCAATGGGCGCGGCAGCGACTGGGGCGGATCGGGCAGGTTCTTGAACTTCTCCTCCGGGAACATCGCCACCGTCGTGTCGCCATGCCCGAAGGTGTACATCACCCCCTCCGTGCCGATCCAGAGGTTGCCCACCCAACTGCTCCACCGCTTGTCGTCGGCCTTGCCCCATTGCGGATGCTTGGCGAACAGTTCGCGAAGTGCGTCGCGGCGGCGCTTGTCGGCCTCGCCGCCGCCGGCGAACCAGGACAGGCGGATCGGCGGCATGTCCTTGCGCGCCGGGATGTCCCAGTGAACGATGCTCGATCGGGGAAACGTCGCGTCGCACACCTCGCAGCACTCGGCGGTGACCTTGATGGTCTTCGCACCGGCGGCGGGCGCCTTCTTGCCGATCGGCCAGAGGGTCTCCAGCTTCAGGGTCTTGTAGAGGGTGGCCCAGAGGTGCGCGCCCCACCAGCCCGGGTGCCCGCAGGAGAAATCCCGCCACATGGAATGCCGCATCCAGGCCGGATGATAGGGCCGATACGCCGCCGGCCCCAGCCACAGGTTCCAGTTGAGATAGTCGGGCACCTCGTGCTTGCCCGACGGCTTCGGGCGCCGACCGGCCCCGCCGCCGCCCCACATGTGGATCGTCTGGATCTCGCCCAGGCGGCCCGCTCGAACGTTCTCTATGACGCGGACGTTGTAGCCGGCCTGGTTGCCCATCTGCGTCGAGCGTTTCTTCTCGACGGTCAGCTCGGCCAGAGCCCGGGCCTCGTGGATCGTGCGGGTCAGCCCCTTCTCGCAGAACACGTGCAGGCCGGCGCGAAGGGCCAAAGCGGACGGCGCGGCGTGGACGTGGTCGGGGGTGGCAACCACCACGGCGTCGAGCTTCGACTTCATCTCGTCGATCATGACGCGGAAGTCCTCGTACTTCGGGACGTCCGGGTGGAGTTGAAAAGCCTTGGCCGCCTTCTTCTTGTTCACGTCGCACAGCGCCGCGACGCGCCCACCGATCTGCTGGGGTACCGACGACCATCCCTTCTCGACGACAAACCCCGAGCCTCGTCCGCCGACGCCCACCACGGCAACTTGCAGCTGCTCATTGGCCGCATAGGTGCGTGCCCGGCCCCCGGCCAGCAGCAGAGCGCCGGCACCGGCCGCCGTGCGAAGCAGGCCCCGCCGTGTCAGGCTGAGCGGACGAGTGGCGGCCGAGTTGGTTCGTCCATTGCGTACAGCCTCCATGATCGAGCTCCTTTCGCGTGTTGGGTGGGCGGAAGTATCGCCATGTTCCCCGAGTGTAACTCGTCTCTGGGCACAAGGCGATGCTCTCATGCGGAAGGCGGCCGTACGTCGTCGCCAGGACTCGCCAGAGGCGATCCCCCCTGAAACGTCGCTGTTCGTTGTACCGAGGGACCTGCACCGGATTCTGAGCCGCGACCTGGCGCTCGGGGCGACTGGATTGCCTCGATTCGCCTTACCGACCGCCTCCAGTTCGCTACGGCAGGCGCCGGCTCACCGAGGGAATCCGTCGCCAGGGTCGCTTCGCGTCCGTCGGCTGAGCTTCGCTCCGCCGCCCGACAGGCGTTGGCAGTAAACCACGACCGGAGGATGGGCTCGCTTGCCGAGGCGAAGCGGAGCGAAGACTGGTGCTGGCGTTCGCGTGGGGTCCGGGTGGCGTGGTGGGGCCCGACCGATAGGCCGGGAAGAACCGGCCCGGCGGCGCCTTTCGCCCGTAAGCTACTCACCACGGCCGGGCCTTCTTCTTCGCCTGCCCGCATGATGCCGGGCACGCCGGATGGCCGGGTGGTCCCTGACCACGGCACGGCCGCGCGGGCTTCAGCCACCCGCGCGGATCTGGCCGCAGGCTTGTGCCGCCTGCATCCCCCTTGTCTCGCCACTGGGCGAGGCTGGGGTTCAGGGGCTTCGAAGACACGGGACCCGATGTTGTTGTTCTCCTTCGTCGGGTTGTTGTTGTTGCGGTTCGACGCGTGCAGGTAGAAGGCGCCGTTGTCGAACGACCCGCCCCGCCTGCCGCGATACGACCCGGACAGGATCGTCTCATTCCACTCCCAGACGTTGCCGCCCTGGTCGAACGTCCCGTAGGGGCTGTCGGAGTTCTCGAACTCGCCGACCTCGGTCCGCCAGTACGGGCTGCCGATGGTGTAGCCACTCTGGTAGAAGTTCGCGTTGTTGCCCGGGTCCGGGTCGATCAGATCGCTGCTCGGGACGCTGTCGCTGCTGGTCGGGTAATCGAAGTAGTTGTCCACCGCCGGGTTGTAGTACGCCGCCTTGTACCACTCATCCTCGCTGGTCAGCAGGAAGTACGACGTCGCGCCGGTTGACCACGCGGCACGTGGGGCCGCGCTCGGTACGACAACGGCCATAAGCTCCGCATCGGTCATAGCGCCGTTCAGGTTGTACGCCCCGGTCTCGGTGCTGCCATTGCCCTGGCCGGGCTTGGGCAGGTAGTGGACCGTGCGGGCTCTGCGGTCCAGGTACCATTCGCCCGGCTCGTCCAGAAGCTCCAGCGCGTTCTCCATGTACGACGGCAGGCTCACGCGGACGCCTTCCTTGGTCCGGGCCAGGCCGAACTGCGGCTGAAGCATTGTCAAGACGGCCGAGGCCCCCCGTCGCGTGATAGACTGCACCTTGCACCGCGTGTGGGTCCAGACGACCTGGTAACACAGCTCGATATCCTGCGTGTTCGCCCAGTCGGCCATCTCGATCTGGGAGGTCCCGTAGCCGTTCTGGCCGAGCAACTTGATGTCCCTTGGCGGCCGCCCCCTGGCCCGAACTGCGCGCACGCCGCCGACGTAGAGCTGGCGGAAGTTGTCGATGTCGGTCCGGGCCTGCCAGCGCCCGGCCGACCCGGGCCGCCAACCGCCGATCGGCCTGGCACCGCTGAGGATCGCCGCCTCCCCGCCGCGGCTCCTGTACACGACACAGTGGCCACCCGTGCCCGAATCGCGGTGGTCGAGCACGAGCGTCCTGTCCAGGACGTGCCGGCCGGCATGCAGGACCACGACGATGTCGTCCGACATGGTCTGGTTGACGGCCCGGACCGCATCACGGGCGCGCTCAATCGTTCGAAAGGGCCGCTCCGACGTGCCGGAGTCGGTGTCTTTTCAGGAAGGAGACACGTGGAATTGCCGCCGAATGGCCGCCGGGGTGCCATAAGCCAACAAGGCGACCGCCAGCAGACACGGAACGACCTGCCGCAGACCGCGTGACGCGCTCGTCCTGCTCACGGCGTACCTCCCTTCCACTGGAAGCCAATACTGCCCGGATCGGGTTGTGCCCACCGGCTACTGCGGCCCCCCAAGCGATTCTATCGTGCCCTCCCGCGCCCGCAAGGCTGCCCACAGGGCCGGCGCCTCGCCTCATCCGTCGGGCAGATCCGGTTCGGTTCGGCGCCAGGGAGTCGCCGGCCTCAACGCGAACGCCAGATTGCCAGGCGGTTGCGGCCCTTGGAGACGATGACCTTCTCTGCTGTCACGAGGCCCCAGCGGTCGGCGGTGGCTGTGCCTCTCTGAACCAGCTTGCCGTCTTCCTCGGACGTGTTGGTCCAAGCAAACTCCTCGCCGGGGGCGGCTTTGAACTGCCGACAACGGCGAGGGGTGACGTCGACCGCGCATTGATCCAGCGGTGCGGCATTGCGGCCGCGCTTGTCCCCGGCGTGGAGATAGACGGTCATCTCCCACCGGTCTGCCCGGTCCACCTGAGATCGCGCGTCGAAGCAGAGGTAGGCGTTCATCTGCCCCCCGGGGTCGCCGCCGAAGCCGATGCCGGGGTTGTCGTCGAGGCTGCAATTGCCGAAGGCCGCGACGCTGTCGGACCGCCGGAGCTGGAATATCCACTCCGGCGCGCGGTGGCCGATCAGCGGGCCCTCGTGGAAGACGCACGACCAGGCGCGTTTCGTGTCGAGCAGGGCTCGGTACAGCGGCGGCTTGTCCAGGATGCCGAAGTCGCCCCTGTGCATCCGCGGAGCGTACGTGATCAGGGGCAATTCGGCGGTGGGGTGCGTGCGGATCCACTCCGGCGCGTTCCAGTGCTCCCAGGCGCTTTGGCCCCACTCGGTGGCAGCGTGGTCCTTCGGATCGCCCCAGTAGCGCTTGCATTCCTGCCCGGCGGGGCTGCGCTTGGGGTCCATCGTGGTGCACTCGAAGCTGGCGGCGAAGAGGTCGCCGTACTGCCAGCCCCACCCGCTGGACATCGCGAACAGTCGATCGTCGTCGACGTTGTACTTCGCCTTCAGCCACGGCAGCAGCGTGCGGAACTGCCGAATGAAGTAGCCCTGTACCTTGCCCTGGCCCCACGCCTTCAGCGTGCCGCAGCCGTCGTGGACGCCGCGGGTCTTCATGCAGTTCTGGTCGATTACGAACAGGGCGCCCTCGGGCATGGGGCATTGAGGGCTGCGCCCCCACCCGCTGGCCCACCACCAGTTGTACACGAACAGCGGCCGCCGGCCGGGGGCGTCGGTCTCCGGCAGGGCCACGCTCAGATGGACGTACGTCGGCAGATTCGACAGCGGATCATCCAGCCACCAGACGTAGCAGTCCTGGCGGCGCTTCTGGTACTGAAGCTGCTGCGTGCGGAAGAGGACCGGCTCGGTGGGCGCGACCTTCTCGGCGATCGGCCCGGCCGTGTTGCCGGCGTTCAGAACGACAGTGTTTTCCTCGCCGTCCACGGCCGCGACGACGGCGTAGTGGAATCGGCCGCCCGTCCGGGAGGTGGTCGCCCACACACCGGTGGCCACCGGCAGCTCGGCTTTCGGCTGGACGGCGATACGGGGCACTCGGGCCTCGCCCACGCGGACGTTCTTGATCTGCTCGCCCTTCCACTCGGTCTTGATCTCGCGCTCGTCGAACGCCGAGTGCTGCGGCACCTCGTCCAGCAGCTGCGCCTCGGGAAGTGTACGCCGCGTGATGGGTCGGCGGTGGCGGTAGATGCGGTAGGTCGTGGCAGGACGGGTGCCCTCTCGCAGGGCCTTCTGCTCGGCCTGGAGCTGCTGCCACTGCACGTCCGACTTGCCGGCGAAGGGCGAGCCGGCCTCCGTCCACGTCAGGAAGACCTGCCCAGCCCGGTAGAACGCCTTTAGCCCGGTAGCCGGAGGAGGCGGGTCCTTGAGCTTGCCCTCGTAGGTGATCGCCAGGCAGGTCCGCCCGCGGTCAACCGTCGGGCCGCGGACCCACAGGCCGTGATTGGTCAGCCTGCCCGAAACCCACCGGCGAACAAGCTCCGTTGCGTCGAAGGAAGCGTATCGTGGCGGGACCAGCCCTAGTGGCTTGCCCGTCACGGCCGGCTTGCCTTTGCCCCTGGCCGGGGCGGACAGGGCCAGGATCACAAGCGGCTTCGAGAGCGGCACGCCGCTGATCTTGACGTGGGGCAGGAACCTCGCCCGCAGGACCCGCGTGCCGCCTGGCAGCGCCGAGAGGTCGAACCGCATCACCGTGCCGCCCGCCGCCGGGGAGACGTACGTCACCGTGCCGGCGTGGCGGCAGGGCTTCCGCTCGCCCCAGCGCTCGGTCACCACGTCGCCGAACGTCCCGGCCGCCAGGCTCCCGATCGTGCAGACAACGACGGCCCTTCTCATCGCACACCTCCCTTGCCGGCTTCGTCGGCTTCGCGGATGCGAACAACCAGCCGCCAACCCGTCGCCGTCTCCAGACCCTTCAGCGTGATCAGCCCGTGCTCGTCGGCAACGACCGTACCGGCGCGATCCTCCGGCTTCTTCCGCCGGGCCCAGTGCGGCACCTGCACGTAAGACGTCCGCCAGGAGTATTCCTCCTTGCGGCGGACTCGGAACCTCGACAGCCGTCGCGGCGTCAGGTCGAACGTGCCCGGCGGACCCTCGATGCCTACCTCGAAGCCCTCCTCGCTCTCCTTCACGCCCTGCCAGACATACCGGGCGTTGGTCTGACCGCTGCCCTCGCCTTCCTTGTCGCACGTCGAGCCCGTGATCGCCGGAATCGGCGTCGTGTTGGTCAGGTCCAGCCCTTGCCACAGGCCGGTGAACTTCCCAGGCGCCGTCAGCTTGCCCCCCCAGGCCCAGTGGCCATGCAGCGCGTGCCGCGTGGCCTGGAGAGCGTAGTAGAACCGCCCGCGCCCGTGGCCGTAATCGGGATTGCGTCCCCAACTGTAGCTGCGGCAGACGAACAGCGGCAGTTCCATGCCGAAGCCGACGGCAGAGGATGGCGCCGTCGGATAGGGCGCGTCCTTCGCCACCACCGCCGGCAGCCGCCGGCCGCACAGTAGGTAGTCCAGCTCGCCCCATGTCCAGTTGCTCAGGCCGGCCTCGTCCTTGATCTCCTCGTCGGCGGGGCCCCAGGCCCGGCGGTATCGATCGGCCGCCTTGGGGTCGAGCTGCTGGGCTTCGAAGCCGGTGATCAGCACATAGGCGAATCGCGCCGGCCGGTAGAGGGCCATGAGCGCCGCCCCGTCGCCGCCGACGGCGACCACGCGATTGGGGTCGACGGGGAACCGATCGCCGGCCCAGTCGAGGAACGCCTCGATGCGGCGGATCGTGTACGGGCGAACCACGCCTTCGGCAGGGCTGCCCCCTGTGCCGAGCGCGTCGTTGTAGCCATACCAGCCGCTCAACGGGAAGTCGTGCGGGCAGATCTGGATGCTCCGCTCCAGGAACTTCACGGGCGGGCGGGCGTAGGAGTAGCCCGGTGCGTGGAAGTACAACTCCACCGGGGATGGCTTGTCGCCGTTTGGGGGGACGAGGACCGACCAGTTGAAGCACATCGGCCGGGGCGCCAGCGGCGGGGCCACCCAGCGGACGTAGAACCGGCGCCGCCCACGGAAGTCGAAGCCGAACCGCTTGCCCACCCGCTGCTCGACAGGCTGCCATGTCGCCGGGGCCTCGGTGACGGGCCTGTCGAGGCGGTTGGCGGCTGAGAAGGTGGACTGGTTCTCCGTGCCCCCGGCTACGCTCGTGACCGCGTAGTACGCTTTCTCCTTCGCCGCGACCGAGTGGACGTGAAGCCCCCGCCCCGGCGGGAGAGCCTTGCCGTCCTCGATCGCGAACCGCGGGATGACCAGCCGGCCTCCCTGCGGGCTGTCCATCGTCCAGCCCTTGAACGGCCCGTAGACGCCCAACTCTCCCCTGTCGTCGTTGGCGAAGACCGTCTGGTTAATCAGCCGCTCGATCGACCATGAGTTGAGGTTGAACCCGCTCAGCGGGCCGACCTCCGCCACGCGCCGAGCCTTGCCCACGTTCTGAGCCGTGATGGACTCGGTGTGGCGATAGATGCGGAAACGGACCGCCTGCTTCCTGTCCATTGCCCTCCGGGCTTCGCGAAGCCGGCCCCATGTGATGGGCCCATCGCCGAGTGTATCCGTCGGATCATCCCACGTCAGGAACGTCTGTCCCGCGCGGTGGAAGGCCTTCAGGCCGGAGACCTGTCCTGCCGGCGCGCCGAGGATGGGGCCCGCCGTCGCCAGCAGGGCCACAAGCACGTATCGTGTGTGTTCCATGGTCGCTCCCGTTGGCCCTCGACGCTGGTTGCGCCGGATCGTGGTGCGGTTGCCGGTCTTGCGCCGCTCTTCGTCAATGGACTCCACGGTAGTCGCTACACCAATACTCCCGTTCGCCTTCGGGCATTGGGGTCGCTGAAGCCTCATCGGGGCCCCAGGGCCCAGCGAATGGTGCAGCTCGGGTTGGCCTGCCAGTACGGATGCAGCGACAGGCCGTTGGTCTTCGTGGCGCTCTTGTCGGCGCCGAAGACGAGGGCCGGGCCCTTGTTGTTGTTCACGCGGAAGAGAAAGCCGAACGTCCGGCCTGGCTCGGGGCGCCACGGCTTGGTTCCGAGCGAGCGCCAAGGCACGGAATCCAGCTTCATCTCCGCCCACGGAAGAGCGACCTCGTACACGGTGGTCTTGCCGTCGCGCCGGACGGCCAGCTTGCCGCCGGCGACGGGGCCCTGATCGTACTTCGCCCGAGGCTGCCGGGGATAGTAATGCCCGCGCGGCACGCCCGGCGCGAGGACCCGCCACAGCTCCGTACCGCCGTCGGCGCACGCGTAGGCGGCGTACTCGTAGTCGGCATCCGGCATGGCGTGGAAGCCGTATGGCACGCGATCGGTGTCCGGCTTCATCCTGTGGAAGTACCCGTCGATCAGGTCCAGTGAGAACTGAAACGTGTCTCCGCTCCACGGGAACTCGTTCCAGGGGACCTTCTTGTAGACGTGCCGAGCGTCAGCGAACGATGCCTGCGGGCTGCGGCGCCTGCCTTCGAAGTACGCTCGAGCCGCCCCGGTCCGTACCGCAGCGTTGGCGTCGGCATCCCCGGCCAGGAGCTTCCGGTAGTCCAGCCATTGGGGATGGGCCCTGAGCTTCTCGGCGACTTCCTTGCGGCGCATGTCGGCGGTGACGAGCTTCTCATACGGCTCAAGCCGCTCGCAGATGCGATCGTCGGCGGCGCTGCGGAAGTACTGGTCCTCGTCCCACCTGCCGCGCTGAAGACGCTGGTGACCTGCGTAGTCGGTGGGGTCGTTGACGTGTGCGGCGAGGTAGAGGAACCGATCGTCCCAGGCGAGCTTGACCTCGGCGAAGCTCCCGTCCGGCCGGGCGTCTCGGGCCTTCAGGAACGGCATCCACGCCCGCTCGGTCGGATCGGCCTTCTGGAGCTTGGCGTCGACCAACACGCCGAGGTCCGCCCGCCAGTCATCCAGGCGCCCGTCGATCTTCTTCGCGTGCCGCCGGGCCACCAGGGCGTGGAGGCTTTCCTTCCATTCGGCCCGCCCGGCGTCGCTGACGAACGCGTGGGAAAACAGGTACGTATTCGTCGAGTCCACCGCGGCCTGCTCCACGCCAAACCGAAGATCGAGCGATTGCCCCGCAGCCAACTTCGCCTTGGCTGTCGACGTCTTCAGGCGAACACCCTTCGGCGGTGTGACCTTCAGCGTGCCCTCAACAGTCCGGTTCAACAGGTTGTGCAGCGTCACGCGCACCGTTGCTTCCGGCGAGTCGACGGGCGTGACGAAGTCGCGCGCGATGATCTCGACCGGCCGGACGCCCTCGATGCGGGCGGCGCGGAGGCGTTTCTCGATCAGCTCCGCCCCGCCACGGGGGCAGCGGATGTAGTGCGACAGGTAGTTCATCGGCAGCGCGACGGTCTTCTGCCCTTCGAACTCGCGATTGCCCGCGATGTCGTAGAACTCCACCGCTCCATCGGCGTTGTCGATGGTGATCGTCCCGCCGTCGGAAAGTTGGAGCTGCCACCAAAGCACATCGCGGATGTCTCCGCCGTGGGGCGCGTAGAGCTTGCCGAACAGCACGACGACCGTATCGCGGCCCGTGCCGAACTGGAAGGCCCAGGGCAGGTGTTCGAGGAACATCAGGCGCTGGAACTCCCGCCCGGTGACGAAGGCGTTGAACACGTTGGTCGCCAGGGCCACCGGGTTGGGCATCTGGTACTTCATGGGCGCCCCGGGGACGGAGAAGTAGATCATCTCCGGGTGCCACGGCGTCATGCGATCCTGCCCGCAGGCGAGGAACTGGCAGACGATCTGCGGAAGCAACACCTCCGTGGCGGCGATCCACGTTTCGGTGTCGGTGCTCTCCTTGCCCCAATACCTGGCCACCATTGGCCCGTAGCTCGTCCGCGGCGGGACGTAATGGTCGGTGAACAGGTCCACCAGCTTGATCAGCTCCTCGCGGTCCTCACCGACCAGGAACTTGTCCTCGGTGTTCATGATCGAGCACGCCGCGGCCGTCTTGATCCGCGGGTCCGCCGAGCGGGCGCCGCGGGCGATCCGCTTCATCAGCTCGCGGTAGTGGTTCGAGTCGCTTTCCCAGCCGCTGATGGAGATGCCCTCCCACGGCTCGTTCCAGTGCTCGATCGCCCACAGGGCGCCCTGCCCGCCCTTCCAGTAGCGCGAGCAGAATGCCCGAATCCACTGCTCGAACCGGTCGTAGTGCTTCGGCAGGCAGGAGTGGTCGGGCTTGGCGGGGATGCACGCCGGCGTGGGCCGGCCGAACGGCATCGTCCACGACGGGTGGCCGCCCATGGTGACCAGGGCCTTGACCTTCGCCTCCGCCAGGCCGCCCATCAGCGCGTCGTAGCGCTTCCACTGGTACTCGCCCGTCTGCGATTGCGACCAACCCAGCTCGATCCGCACGCCCTTGATGCCAAGCCGCCCCAGCGTCAGCGCACGGAGGCGGATCTTCTCGGCGTCCTGGTCGTCGTGCGTCAGGAACTGCCCCTCGCCAAAGACGGGGGCGTCCACGTCGAAGCCCTGCTTCGGGCGATGCGCCCGCACCAGCGTGCAGAGGAACTGCGGGCCCCGGCCGTTCGGGGCGACGGTGACCGCGTAGGTGCCGTACCTCGCCGGAACGGGCAGGTCCTTGACGGTGACCTCGGCCGTGGCGCCCCGCCTGTCGGCCACCGTGACGGAAACGTCGCGCTTCCCGGCGCGGCGGACCACCTCGACGGCTGCCGGGGGGCTCATCGTCGACCAGCCCTTGAGATACTTGTTCTGGCGCGTGGCGATCTCGATGACGGCGAGTGAGATCGACGTCAGCGGCTCGTCGCCTCGGGTGACCTTGACCGTCAGATCCACGGCCTCGCCCGGATAGAAAACGTTGCCCGGCCGGTTCGACCGGACGAACATGTAGCGCGTGTCCGGCTTGGCGCAGCCGATCGTCTCGAGGTTGGCCGGCCTGAGGAGGTCCGGCTCGGCCGAGGCGACCCGATCCGTCACGGCAAGCAGTATTGCCCCGGCAGACAGAACCAACAGAGTAGCGTGCCTCGTCATTGCGTTCTCCCTGTAGGCCGACGGCACGCGTTGCGGCCGCAGTTGAGGCTCCGAGTGCCGGCCATCGTACCCGGATGGCCTTGTCTCGACCACAGGTTCCGCCGCCGCGCCCGGGCCGTAGGCCCGCATCGCCGGCAATCAGGGAGGCCGACGGCAGCGCGACAACGCGTGTAGCAGGGAACAGGTGGAGCGGATGTTCAGCAAGACGACCAGGCAAGAAGCGGCGATTGTGACCGTGGTTCTGGCCACCGCGGCGTGTGGGCGGACAGCGGAGCCGGCGGGGGCGTTCACCGACGTCGCCCGAGACAGCGGCGTTGCGAAGATGCTCGCGGATCACTACGCGGCCAATCCCCGGTGGTGGCTCAGCGGGCTCTACCTGATCGACCTCAACGCCGACGGGCACCTCGACTTCGTCACCGGGGCCCACGGGGGCGGCGAGGCCATCGCGGCGTTGAACGACGGTTCCGGGCGGTTCGTCCCGGCTGTCGGCTACGTGGGCACGGAGGTGCACATCTGTGCCGACCTCAACGAGGACGGCAAGGCGGACATCTCGATGAACCACCACGACGGAGGCGGCAAGTGGTGGCTGAACCGGTCCGGGGCTGAGAAGATCCACCTGGTGGAGGGGGCGACGGCCGGCGGCCGGGGGCAGGCCCGAGTTAACGCCCTGATCGACCTGGACCGGGACGGCAGGGTGGACTGGCTCCACGAGAAGCCGGGCGTCTGTTGGGAGCTGGGGGACGGCAAGGGGGGATTCAAGTACGGCGGCAACGTCCCCAGCGGCGCGGTGCGCAACGAAACCAACGTCCACTACGGCGACCTGCGCGGCAAGGGCGTGATCGACCTGGTGATTCACTGGGGCCGATACGACAACGGCAAGGGGCGCTCGCGCATCCTGTTCAACGACGGCAATCTGGGATTCGTCGACGCCACCGTCAAGGCGGGGCTGGCCGACCGGGACGGCATTGCCGTCAAAGGCCTCGGCGACGTCAATCAGGACGGCCTGCCCGACCTGATGCTCCTGGAGGACAGGAAGCCGCAGGTCTACCTCAACGGCGGAAAGGGGCGCTTCGGCAAGCTCGCGAAGGCGTTTGAGGGGATCGAATTGGCTCGCAAGCCCAGCTACGTTTCCTGGGGCCTGGCCACAGTGACCGATTTCGACAACGACGGGATCGCCGACGTGATCTGGAACGGCCGGAACTTCCTGTGGGTCTTCCGCGGGCTCGGCGGGGGCAGGTTGCGCTACATGAACCGGACGTGGGGCATCGATGACTTCGCCGCCGCCACCGTGGACGACGGGCTGTGCTTCGGCGACATCGACGCCGACGGCGACCTGGACATCATCGGCTACGGACTGGGTGGCGGCAGCCGCCGTCGGACGGTCAAGGTGTACCGCAACGATCTGCCGGGGCGCAACTGGATTCGGGTGAGGCCGGTGGGCGCCCCGGGCAACATCAATGCCGCCGGCGCGAAGATCCGCATCTATCGCCCGGGCCAGACGCGCAGTGCCCTGTGGGACAAGCAGGTCCAGATCGTCTCCAGCCAGAGCGCCCAGAGCTACTACTCCTTTGCCCTCACGGAACGTCACTTCGGGCTGGGGAAGCTGACGGCGGTCGACGTGGTGGTGGAGTTCTATCCGTCGGGCAGGAAGGTGGCAGTCCGGGGCGTCAAGGCCAAGACGACGGTCGTAGTTCGCGAGCGCCCCCCGGCACGGCGCGGAGGCCCGGAGAGTCCCTTCTGCGGCTCTTGACCGGTATGGCGCCCGCGGTATGCTGGCGCGAGTCGAACTTGCACCCAGACCAAACGGCGGGGAGAGGAGATGGTCCTATGCGAAAGTGGGCTGCGGGCGTCTGGGCGACCTTCGCGTTTGTGGCTCTCGGGGTGGCTGGGGCATTGGAGGTGGACCTGAGCAAGCCTCTTGTGGCGGACAAGGACACGATCTGCCTGTTTCACCTCGACGACGTGGCCGGGGGAGAGGTGAGGGATTCCGTGGCGGGGGGCAGATCAGGGAAGGTGAAGGAGGCGATGGCCGCGGAAGGCAAGTTCGGCGGGGCGCTGAGATGTGACGGCGACAAAGGCTGGGCGGACGTGACCAGCCTGGCCGAGATGAAGGGGCTGCGGGCGCTGACCATCGAGTGCTGGGTGAAGCTCCGGGGCCGGGCCGCCGGGGACGTGGTCTGCCGCGGCGGCCAGTACCTGATACGCCTGTCCACTTCGGTGACCGCCTCCTTCTGGATCGACGGGGCGTGGAGACACGTGCGCGGCAGCAGGGCCGTGCCCGTCGGCCGGTGGACGCATCTGGCGATCACATGGGACCAAGGGGAGAAGAAGGTAGGCATCTACGTCAACGGACGGCTCGACGTGGCGCAGCGTCCGGACGGCATCAACGGCGGGGTGCTCGGCGGCGGGCTGGGCATGCTGCGGCTGGGAGGACACACATGGCAGTCGCCAGCCCCGAACCTCAACGGGCTGCTGGACGAGGTGCGCGTCTCGTCGGTCGTCCGGAAGTACCGGACGTTGCCCGGATCAGAGAAGCTCGAGGCCGTGGTGACTCCGGGCCCGCGGCGGACAGCGAACGCGGGGCCGCCGAGATTCGTTCTTCCGTGGGGAGACAAGGCGGACCCAACCGACCGGCCGAAGTCTCACGTTCAGACGATCACGAAGGGAGCGGAGAAGTACAGGGTGGTCCAGGGCGGGACGATGGACGGCCGCAACTGCCGCACGCCGATGGGGGTCGGAATGAACTCGGAAGGCGCGTTCTTCCAGAGCTGGGAGTCGAACCGATCCGTGCGGATGGAGAACGTCGGCGAGACGGACATGGTGAACCCGTGGCTGTCGAACGGAAGAAACGAGTTCCGCAACGTAGCGGAGATTGTGCGGTCGGCGATTCGCCCGGACATGACGGAGGCGGAGAAGGCGTATGCGATCTGGTTCCAGCAGATCCGGTATCGCCACCATGCGGGCGGGGACAACAACGAACTCGGGGACGCCGTCAAGGTCTTCAACGTCTACGGCTTCAATACCTGCGGCAACGACTCCATCTGTCTGGCGGCCCTGTGGAAGCAGGCCGGCTTCCGGGTCGCGCCCGCCCGGGCTCTCGGACACTGCATCTCCCAGGCTTTCTACGACGGCGCGTGGCATCTGCTGGACGGAGACATGCACTGCGTGTATCTCCTGCGCGACAACGAGACCGTGGCCAGTGATGTGCAGCTCGCACGAGACCACGACCTGATCAAGCGCACCCACTCCAACGGGATCCTCCTGGTGGACACGCAATGGGACGGTCAAGGGACCTCGGCGCTCTACTTCACCGAAACGGAGATTGCCGGACAACGATCCGGAAAAGCGGACACGACGATGAACATGGTTCTGCGCCCGGGGGAGGCGATCGTGTGGCGTTGGGGCCAACTGAATCCCCTGAAGTACCACACCGCGCTGTACACGATGCCCACCTACAAGAAGGTGATCTACAACGGCCTGTGGGAATATCGCCCGGACCTGGGCAAGCCGGCCTGGCGGCGGGGAGCGACAACGGTCGAGAACGTCCGCTCGGGTCCGGGCGGGCTGACGGCCCAACCGGGGAAGGTCGGCTCGATCGTGTGGACCATGAAGAGCCCGTACGTATTCGTCGGCGGACGGATCGAGGCCGAGGGCGACGGTGCGCGTTTCTCCATACGTCAGGGCGGCAAGCCCTGGAAGGAAGTGCCCCCGGGCAATCTGGACAGGTTCTTCCCCATCGTGGGCCCGCCGCAGTACGCGTATCAGGTGAAGTGCGAGCTGGGCGGCGGGGCGTCGCTGAAGAAGGTGGCGATCCTCAATGACGTGCAGATGGCGCCCATGGCGCTGCCGGAGATGGCGGTGGGCGAGAACCGCTTCACCTACAGCGACGAGACGAAGGGCACGCGGCGGGTCCGCATCACGCACGAATGGGTGGAGCGTTCGGCGAGCAGGCCGCCGGCGGCCCCGGCGGCGGTCTATCCGCCGGACGGAGGCGAGTCGGACGGGACGGACATCGTGTTCAAGTGGACCGTTCCCGAGGACGGTGACGGAGATGGGATGAGCGACTATCAGTTCGAGCTGTCGAGGCGGCCGGATGTGAAGCTCCCCCTGTCGATGAGCTTCTACAAGCTGATCTCGCGCACGTTGGACGCATCGAGAACGTGGGCGAAGGAGGGATGGACGTTCTCGAAGGTCAAGCCCCAGTACACGCTGCGCGAGCCGGGCCTGCTGACGCCGGACACCAGGTACTACTGGCACGTGCGGGCGAGGGACGCGAAGGGCGTGTGGGGGCCGTGGAGCAAGGCCTTCAGCTTCACCGCACGGGGAGCGGCATGTCCGCTGGGCGTGAAGGTGGACTGGGACGAGGCGAAGGGCGTGGGGACCTTGAGGTGGAAGGCGAACCCGGTGGGGCGCCGGCCCGCGAAATACAGGGTCTACGGGAGCGACGAGAGAGGGTTCACCGTGATGGACAAGCTCCGCCAACTCTCCCTCGGGGTCTCCGCCAAGGCCGAGATGGCGGCGTGGAACCCGTGGGCGCCCCCGAACTTCATCGCGGAAACCACCGACACGCGGATGGTGGTCATGGGCCCGGGCGCCGGCCCGGCGGGCAACAAGACCTACTACCGGGTCGTCGCCGTGGACAACAGAGGCAAGCGCAGCGGGCCTTCGGACTATGCCGTCGGCCCTCGACCCGTCATCTACAGCAAGCCCGTCGTGACGGCGAAGGTGGGCCGCCCCTACAAGTACAAGGTGGCGGTCAATCGCTCGTTGGGGGACCTCACGGCGCGGATGCGAGGCGGCAACCAGGTGACCGGCTACTTCGACGTCGAGAAGCCCACCTTCGCCCTCGCGCGGGGCCCGGCGTGGCTTGAGATCGACGAGGCCACTGGCGTTCTCTCCGGCGCCCCGGAGGCGGCGGGCAGGGCCGAGGTGACGATCACGGCCACCATTGACCGCCAAGTGCGGCTGCTCGACGAGAAGGCGCTCGTGTGGGGCAGGGAGAAGGTCCTTTCCGCAACGACCAAACGGATCGGCAGCGCGACCCAATCGTACGTCATTGACGTGCAGGAGTGAACAGAGCCGGCCTCGGGAACAAGTTATCGGCCGATCTCATAGCCGGCCGTCGGGCAGTCAGCCGCTGAACTCTTGCCTCGACAGACCCGAGGAGTCCGATCACCCCTGCGGGCATTCCCAACGGCGAGATCTCACGCCGCCTCAAGGCTGCATGTCCAGGCCGGCATCCGCGATCCACTTGGCCACATCGCAGTGACGAGCGACCCGGGACTCGACGGTGCGGTCGTCTACTCGCCTGACGCCGGGCCTGTGCGCAGCGGCTTCGGCCTTCCGGGGCGTTGCCATCCTGACCGTCACAGTCATCGGGAGCGTGGGACGGAACGGCCCACATTCGCCGGCCCTGAGGCGGGCGATGGCCTGGGCCACTTTCTCCGCGGTCAGGTGTCGTGCCGACGCCGCGTCCGGCCCGTCGCATCTGTCGGGGTCTGTGGCTCGCTTGACGCAGGCGGTGACGATGCCGGGGAACATCCCCTCGGCCTCACGGCATGCGGCCCCATCGCCTTGCGCGAGGATCACGGGTATGCCCCAGTGCCCGGCGAAGCAGGCTTCGATTCCCATCTCCCCGACACTCTGTCCGTTGATCCTGAAGTCCTCCCAATCGAGTGTCCAAGTGTGAGGCAGGAAAGCACCGGCCGTGCCGGCCCTTGCATGGTGACCCGGCAGCATCAGGCCGTCGACGGTTTCGTCGAGCCCCGGCATCCAGCGGAGCTTGCCGTTCTGGATGCCGCGGCTCTTGATGACGTACGTGACCCGGGGGTCTGAGAGCATCTCGCTGAGGCGGATGTTCCCCCCGCCGTGATGAGTGTCGCAGACGATCAACTCGTCCACGCCGACATCCAATGCGGCGCCAACGGCTGAGTTGATGTCAGCCATCAGGAGCCTGCGCCCCTCTTCGGCGACCTTCGCCCGGGCCCGCGGTTCCCAGAACCACACCTGCTCCCGCGTGAAGATGCCGCTGACGCCCTCCATGTCCCAGTGCATGAAGATCCTCAATGGCCCGATCCTCTCTCCGTGTCCGACGGCGCAGCGATCACGGCGCGACCGTGGCTTTGACGGGGCCTCCGATAGCGGCTGTGAACGGCTGGTTGGCCTTGGGCCGCTCACGCCTCTGGTGTCGAGGAAGATGCCGGCCGCAGCGTAGGCGAGATGGAGAGAAGGATCAACTGCCATCCTGTCTGCCTGTGGGAAAGCTCAGTCCGGGCCGCGTTCAGGGCCGTTTGAGCATAATGAGGGTGCCGATGGCGCCGATGCCCCGCGACTTCTGACAAGGAGCGATCGATGGCCGGCTTCGCACTTTCGGGGATACTGGCCGGCGTCCTGGCGTCCCTGGCCGGCGTTGCGGCCGCTGCCGGCCCCGCTGCCTCGCCGGCGGCTGTTGAGCCCCGGTCCATAGCGCTGGAACTGGCCGAGAACGTCAACGTCACACTTGTGCCGATCCCGGCAGGCGAGTTCGACATGGGCTCTCCCGAAGGGGAGAAGGAACGCCAGCCCGCCGAGCAGCCCGTGCATCGCGTGAGGATCTCCCAGCCCTTCCACATGAGCGCGTGCGAGATCACCAACGCTCAATACCGCTGCTTCCGCGGTGGCCACCACAGCGGCACGATGGACGGGGATGACCAGCCGGCGCTATTCGTGAGCTGGTACGACGCCGACGCCTTCTGTCGATGGTTGAGCAGGAAGGCCGAGAGAAACGTCCGCCTGCCGACCGAGGCCGAGTGGGAGTACGCCTGCCGGGCCGGCACGAAGACCCGCTTCTCCAGCGGCGACCGGGCCGGGCAGAAAGACTCGCCCGACCTGGCCCCCGTCGGGTGGTTCGGCGGCAATAGCCGCCGCGCCAGCAAGCCGGTCGGCAAGCTGCCCGCCAACGCATTCGGATTGCACGACATGCACGGCAACGCCTGGGAGTGGTGCGCCGACTGGTACGCCTCAGACTACTACCGGGCCAGCCCGACGTCCGACCCCCCGGGGCCGGCCGAGGGGCGGGCGAAGGTCCTGCGCGGCGGATGCTACCTGTTCTGGACGACGTATTACTGCCGCTCCGCCGCACGCTACGCCTGTCGGCCTGACGCACGCGAGAGCGTCGCCGGGTTCCGCATTGTGGTGGAGGACGGGCCGTACAAGCCTCGTCCACCCGCCGCCGCGGCGCTGTCTCGTTGGCCGGCGGTGCGACGGATCGCACCGCCCTTCCGGCCGGCCGACGACAGGGAGGCCCGGGTCGCCCGAGCTTTTGGCGGGCCGGTGGTGACCGTCCCCAGGCCCGCCGCGGCGCCCAAGATCGACGGAGTGATGGACGATGCCGCCTGGCGACAAGCCAAGCCGATGGCCTTCCGCTTCACCAATGGGCGAGCCGCCCTGCCCGAGGCGCCGACGACGGCCAGGTTGCTCTGCGACGGCGAGATGCTGTTCGCCTTCTTCCACTGTGCCGAACCCGACATGCCCCGCCTTCGCATCGTCGGCCGGCGGCGCGACCAGCAGGTGCAGGCGGGCGATGCGGTGGGCCTGCTGCTGGACGTGGCCTGCGACCGCCGGTTCAGCAGTTGCCTGTCCGTCGCCGTCAACCCCGACGGCGTGGTCCGCGACGGCACAGGTTACGAAGACGGCTGGACGCCCCGCCGGTTGGGCACGGGTGCCAACGGCGAGGTGATCCCACAGGGCGCCGCTCTCGACCTGGGCTGGAATCCTCGGCTACAGGTCGCTGCGAAGACGCGGCGGGCCGGCTGGGACGTGGAGCTGGCCCTGCCGCTGGGCGAGTTGGGTATCCCGGCCGGCAAGGTACCCACCGTCATCGGCCTCCAGCTTCTGCGAGTCCGGCCGGAGATCGTCAGCCGCCCACGGGGCAAGCCGCGGCTGGGCCAACTCGTCCCGCACACCTGGCCGACCGACGACCCCGACCTGTTCCGCTGCGGCGAGGAGACGGGCTGGGCGGCGACCCATTCGCCGTACCCGGTCCGCCCGGCGCGGTTTGGCCAGGCGATTCTCGAGGCGGGCACCCGGCAGACGCCTGCCCCTGAGAAGCTCTTCGAGGTGATCGCCCGGGAGGACTTCGCCGACGGCACTCGAGGCCGGTTCACCAAGGGCCGGGTGGAGCCGGGCGGATTCATGGGCGGCAAGGCCGTGCGTTTCCGGGCGGCCGAAGGCGCCACGACGTTCCGCGCTCCCCGACCATTGAGGGAGTTCCGCGAGGTGCAGCTCATCTCGGCCATCCGGGGTGACGGGGGCGTGGGGGTGTACTGGCACACGTTCGGCAAGGTGTACGGCAATGAGAAGTGCTGCGCCCGCCAGGTCACCGCCCTTTGCGGCGACAGGGCGGCGGTCAACCCGTACTTCACCTACTGCGACGGGGCCGGGCGGATGGACTACTCCTCGCTGGGCCGGGCCGACCCCTACTACGCCGGCTTCACCAAGCACCTGAGCTGGTACAGCGAACCGCAGATCGGGCGGATCCAGTTCGCCGGGCCCACCCGCTGGTGCATAGCATATGTGCGGATGGACGAGCTGTTCACCCAGAACCCCCACTGCAAGGGCATCGACCCGGACGCCGACGAGATCCCCGGCTGGTTCTTCCACCCTTGCGGCCGCAGCTACGACATCCTGATCGGCGAATCGGTGATGTTCCGTGGCCGGGACACCGAGCCGCCCGACAAGGTCACTGGCGTGAAGGTCCACATCGACGGCGACCGGGCCGTCATCACGTGGAACAAGTCTGCCGACAACACGCTGACCTGCTGGTACCAGATCCAGGCCGGCCGGGGCGGCGACAAGGCGACATTCGAGGCGGCGGCGCTGAGCGCGACTGTTCCGCCCGCAGCCGTGGCCGGCAAGCAGATCACTGTTCGAGCCGTGGACTTCTTCGAGAACTTCTCCGAACCATCGAGCCCGATCGAAGTGAAGTAGCCCGATCCGGCGACGTCGCGGGCCGGGTCGTCGTCTGGGAGATCGCGAATGAAGGGAACCACTTCAGCCTGGGTCCTTGCCGCGGCGGCGACCATTGGGGCTGCGGGGGTTGCCGTTGGGGAGGCGCCGCTGGCGAGGCTGCCCGGCAGCCCGGGGCCGCACGTCGCGAAGATCAAGGCCCTTGGGCACAGGAGCTGGCTGAACCTGGGCCGGCCGGCGGCGGACCCCAGATGGGGCCCGGCCCCGGGACGCAGCTACACGCCCAAGATGGCCTTCGCGGCCGACCTGCGCGGGGCCTTCCTGGCCGGCGAGGGCGTCCATAACGCCAGCCGCAAGATCCGCGGGCGCACGTACTACAACGACGACCTGTTCTTCTACGACATCAACGCCCATCGCTGGATCTGCCTCTATCCCGGCGCGGAGATCGACAAGCTGAAGCGGACGCTGGACGACAACGGCTGGGAGGTCACCGAGGCCGGCGAGCCGACTCCCGTCCAGCAGTTGGGCCACGGCTACGAGCAGACGGCCTACATCGGACATCTGCGGAAGTTCATGTTCATCCCCGCCCACAAGCTGCTCTGGCGAAACAGCGTGGTCGGCAGGAAGCGGCTGAGTTGGCTGAAGGACCCCGCCGACCCGCACCTTCTGTCCGACCCGCGGTATTACGACGTGGCCATCGGCAAGTGGCAGCGGCAGCACGCCCGCGGCGAACCCGCCTGGGCCGAGAAGAACACCACCAACCGCGTCGAATGCGGCGCACTGGTCTACTCGGCCAAGAGCAGGCGGATCATCTTCTGCGTGGCGCACAAGAGCCTGTGGCTGTACGACTACGACAAGCAGACGTGGTCCGCCTGCAAGCCGAAGGGTCGGGGGCCCGATCGCCACGGCAGCTACGAGGGCATCCTCTGCCTGGACACCAGACGAGACCGGATCTACCTGTTCAAGGAGGTCTCGAGATACCAGAAGGCGCCCGACGCCTTCCCCATGGTCTACGACATCGGGTCAAACACCTGGCTCGACGTCGAGCCGGCCAATCAGCCGCCCGCCGACCGGCGCCGTGCCCATTCGACAGCCGCGCTGGCGAACTACGATGTGGTCAATGACGTGGTGGTCTTCTTCCAGCTCCGCGGCCGGGATCCCAAGGACCGCGGCGTCCGTGTCTACGGCCCTGCCGGCAGCGCGTGGGCAAACGAATTGACGGCCTTCCCGCCGGACTGGAACCACCGCGCCGCGTGCAACGCCTTCTACGACCCTCGTCTGAATGCGCACTTCATTCATCAGGCCGGCGACAGTCGGGCCAACGGCGTCATCTGGGTCTACCGCCACAGGCGGGCGGCGCCATCCGCCACGGCTGCGGGGAACTGAGGAGGCGCCGCACATGTGGCTGATGCTTCACGGCATTGCCCTGACGGCTGGTGGAGCACGAGACGGGAATCCCGGCTCGCGCGAACGCATCAGCGCGAGCCAGCCGGGCTCGGCTGCCTATTGCTGTCTATGCAGTAGAGGAACTTGCCGCCGCGCATGAGCGCTCTGCTCTTGGCGAACGTGTACGTCGCGCCGGACCCGACCGCCAGGGACCCGCCTCCGAGGACGGCGCCTTTCTCGCCCGGCGCGACGAAGACGGCTTGCCCGGCGTCGTTGGGGACAAGCAGTCTCTTGCCCACCAGGCAGACGCTGGGGTAGACATTCGGGCTGTCGGCACGGCCCGCTGACCGCGCACCCGGACCATCGCGACCGGAGCATCCTCTACGGGGTGGACGTGACCACGGGCGACGTGCGGTTCCGGAGGGTCCTGCCCTCGCGCGTCTCGACCGACGCCTACTGGCCGCACTGGGTGGACCCCTCCTATGAATACGAGGTCCTGAAGCGGGGCCCCGACGGCTTCGTCTGACGGTTTCGCGTGGAGATTCTGCGCACCGACGGCTGCGAGGTTGCGTTGAATCAAACGGGGCCTGCCCCGGGCGGGGCCCCGACGATCGAAGGAGTTCGGAATGCAGAGGCGAATCTCTCTCTGGGCCTGCGGCGTCTTGCTCCTGATGCACGTGACGCCGACG
>Ga0180438_10003879_pt1 | contig 22110 bp, 10 predicted proteins | sample SS_ome_12_FD_132455 | JGI IMG/M metagenome (GOLD analysis project Ga0180438, IMG submission 132455) | Hypersaline lake sediment archaeal communities from the Salton Sea, California, USA - SS_3_D_2 metaG | ecosystem: Environmental > Aquatic > Non-marine Saline and Alkaline > Hypersaline >...
AGCCGCCCGAAAACTCGCGCAACCCAGTCCCCCGGGCCACATTCCCACAGATCTGGGCACGCAAAGGCAGCACTCCCGCAGATCTGCCCCTTCGGGCTTTCGACCCGCTGCGAAAGCCCATTCCAAACTAGGTTTGACATATACCGACGGTTGGAGTATACTCCTGTGCGATGTCTGGCAAGCGGCTTGCAACCACTCCCAGGGAATGTAACATCGGGGGAAGTCACCAGCTTCCCCAGTCAGGCCGTTCTATCCGACCTTTGAACACTTGTTCAAAGGTCTTTTTTTGACACGTGGAATGGGACAGCGAGGATGACACTAACAGACAAGCTCGTAACCGCCCAACGAACCAACAACTCCTGGCTGTGCGTCGGTCTGGACCCGGTCATGGAGCGGCTGCCCGAGGCAGTGCAGGCCGCCGAGGACCCGCTGCTGACCTTTGGCCATGCCATCGTCGAGGCCACCGCCGATCTGGTCTGCGCCTTCAAGCCCAACCTGGCCTTCTGGCTGGCTGAGGGCCCGGCGGGCCTGCGCGCGCTCCAGGCCGTCATCGCTGGCATTCCCGATCACCTGCCGGTCATCCTCGACGCCAAGTTCAACGACGTAGGGCACACCGCCGCCGCGTACGCCCGTGCCGCGTTTGAGACGCTGGGTGTGGACGCTGTGACCGCCAACCCGTATCTGGGGCTGGACGCGCTGCGGCCGTTCCTGGATACCGCCGATCACGGAATCTTTCTGCTGGCCCGCACGTCCAATCCCTCCGCCCCAGACCTCCAGGATAGGGCCATCGGGGGTCACCCGCTGTACGAGGAGGTTGGCCGGCTCGCGGCCGGATGGAACGGGGAATATCCAGGCTTGTGCGGCCTGGTGGTAGGCGCTACCTACCCCCAAGAACTCGCGCGCCTGCGTGAGATTGCCCCTGGCCTGCCGTTTCTCATTCCCGGCGTCGGTGCCCAGGGCGGAAGTCTGGAGGCAGCCATCGCCCACGGACCAACCGCCGCTGACTCGACACAGCACACCGCCAGCGGTGTCGGCCCGGTCATCAACGCCTCGCGCAGCATCATCTACGCCTCCGGCGGGCCGGATTTCGGCGCGGCCGCCCGCGCTGCCGCACAGGCGCTGCAGGACCGCATCAACCATCTTCGGGAGAAAGCCCATGACTCAGTCGACTGACCAACGATCCAGCTACCTATCTGCCCAACTATCCACCCACCTGTTTGACGCCGGCTGTATCCAGTTCGGTACCTTCACGCTCAAATCCGGCCTCACCTCCCCCATCTACGTCGACCTGCGTCTGCTGGTCAGTCACCCATCCGTGCTGCGCGAAGTCGCACGGGTGCTGGCCAGTATTGCACGGGAGCTGGCGTTCGACCGGATCGCCGCGATCCCCTACGCAGGTCTGCCCATCGGCACAGCGCTGGCGATGGAACTGGACTGGCCCCTCGTCTACCCCCGCCGCGAGGTGAAGGAACACGGTACCAGACGCGCGATCGAGGGGACCTTCCAGTCGGGGGAGACGGTGCTGCTTGTAGACGACCTGATCACCCGCGGGGACAGTAAATTGGAGGCCATTGCGCTGCTGGAGGCAGCCGGGCTGACCGTGCGCGACGTGCTGGTGCTGATCGACCGGGAACAGGGCGGCGCGCAGGACCTGGCTCAGCACGGATACCAGTTACACGCGGCCCTGCGGCTGACTGATGTCATTCACACGCTCAGGGAGTCCGACCAAATCACACCCACCCAGCACGCCGAAGTCCTGCGCTATCTGAGATCTGAAACCCGGAACCTTGAAGTCTGAAACTCCGAAACCCGAAATCCCCGCAGTCAAAGACATCTCCACCACCATCTGCGGCGTCCGTCTTCCCAACCCGACCATCCTGGCCTCGGGCATCCTCGGGCTGAGCCACGAGATCCTGCTGCGCGTGGCGCGGGCGGGCGCAGGTGGCGTCACGGCCAAGTCCTGCAGTCTCAAGCCCCGTCCTGGCTACCCTAATCCAACGATTCTCGACTGGGAGGCCGGACTGATCAACGCCGTGGGTCTCTCCAATCCGGGCGTCGAGGTGATGGTCGAGGAGATCCGCGCCGCGAAGGAGAGATTGGCACCGTTGGGAGTGCCGGTCATCGCCAGCATCTTCGCCGACACCATCTACGACTTCGGCACTGTCGCCCGATTCATTTCCGAGGCGGAACCCGACCTGATCGAGGTCAATATCTCCTGCCCCAACATCGACGACCGCTACCGGCAGATGTTCGCCGCCGACCCCTACGTCGTGGAGCAGGTGACGCGCCGGGTGAAGCAGAACACCGACATTCCCTCGTTGGTGAAACTCTCACCCAACGTGACGGACGTCGTCAAGATCGCCAAGGCAGCCGTCGAGGCCGGGGCAGACGGGATCACCGCGATCAACAGCCTGGGGCCGGGGCTGATCCTCGACATCGAGACCTGCCGGCCGGTGCTGTCCCACGGTACCGGCGGCGTGAGCGGCCCGGCCGCGCGCCCCATCGCCGTTCGCTGCGTGCGCGATATCTGCCAGGCCGTGGACGTGCCGGTCGTGGCAGTTGGCGGCGTGACGACCGGCCGCGACGTCGTCGAGATGATCCTCGTGGGCGCGACAGCCGTCGGCATCGGCTCGGCGGTCCATTACCGGGGGATGGAGGTCTTCCGGCAGGTGTGTGGTGAATTGCAGGACTACATGGCGCGACATGGGTACGGCGACTTGAAGGCATTCCGGGGCAGAGCGCTGCTGCCGTCTGCGGGATGACACGCATCTACCCCCTGTGCTGGCGCATCAGCTTCGCGGCATCGTCACCCGTCACATTCACGGTGAAAATGGCCAGCGTTCCGTCCCCGTCTTCGGCAGATCACTTCAGCCGGTGACCTCAATCGTCGGAGCGGGGATAAGAGGGGCACTCCCTCAGGTTTCGATTGTGCTCGCGTATGATTTCCTGATGAACTGCTACGCCTTCCAGGAACGACCGTTGGAGCTCTTTGTCGCTGATCTTGGCGGCTCGCTCCCATAGCAGGCGATTGGCGGTGTTTAGCAGGTCACTGGCCCGAGGATCCTGGTTGGCAAGCAGGACCTGGTAACAGGTGAGGTAAACGCGAAAGGGTTCCTCCGCACCATCCAGAGCCTTGGCGTTGTTCTCCAGGGAGCCCAGGATATCCTCAACCTGCGCGTGGGCTTGCAGGCTGTCCCCTTGCGCCAGTGAGACACGCGCCAGGCCGGCCAGCGCTTCCAACGCTCCACCCTGCTCGCCCAATGTACGCCGCAGCGCCAGCGCTTCTCGATAAGCCGCAGCGGCGAGTGACAGCTTTCCCAAACGTGCCAGTGCGTGGCCCAAGCAAGTCAGGGCGCGTCCCTTGGTGTATAAGTCTCCTAAGCCATGCGCGATACACAGTGCCTGCTGGCTGTAGTTGTGAGCAGCTCTGTCATCTCTCTCTTGATGAAAGAGCAGACCGAGAAGAAACAGGATCCAGCCATCCCCGGATCGGTCGCCGATCTCTCGGAAGAGACCAAGGGCCCGTTCAAAGCAGATCCTGGCCTGAAGGTAGAATCCCTGAGAGAGGAGAATGAAGCCAAGATTGCCTCTCACGATCCCCTCGCTCCGCCGGTCGTTGATCTCAAGGCCGATTCGCAAGGCTCGTTCGAAATGCTCTCTGGCTTCATCGTAGTCACCTTGCCTCATTGAGACCTCGCCGAGGTTGTTGAGGGACATCATTTCGCCCTGTCGGTCACCCATTTCCTGCAGAGTGAGCAGGACTTGTTCTTGATAAGACCGGGCTTTGACGTAGTCGCCCTGGTCAGATGAGATACCTCCCAAATTGCCGAGAGCTCGGCTTTCACCCCGCCGATCGCCAACCTGCCGGAAGATGCGTAGAGCATCCCTCAAGTAGGCCGCCGCCTCTCCATAACTACCGTGATACCAGACGACAGCGCCAAGTCTCCGCAGGCAGTTGGCTTCGACCTGCCGCAGGCCCGCTTCCCGAGCCAGGATCAGGGCTTTCTCCAGTTCATCCCGCGCCGCTGCATACTTCCCCTGGTGATGGAGTACACGTCCCCGCCGCAGATACCCACCCGCCTCACACGCCACATCCTGGATCGCCTTGGCAAAGCGGACGGCCTCCTGGGCTGCTACAATAGCCGTTGGAAAATCCCCGGTAGTCTCGGCGTAATCAGCCCTACGCAATGCCACCTGGGCCAGCCGATGGTCGTCGCCCAGAACATCCGCCAGTTCCCGCATGGCCATCAGATCCCGGAGTTGGGCCATACGTTGTCCTTGTAAATCGTAGACCTTCTCCCGAGCCAATAACAGCGCGTACCGTTCAGTGTAGTCTTCTTCCGGCGCCAGAGCCAGGGCGCGCCCGAGATACGAGACCGCCTCCGCGTTGGCGAACTGTGCGGCTGCCTGTTCTCCGGTCAGCCGGGCGTAGTACCGCTCGGACTCCCCGTCCCCGGCTTTGCCATAGTGATAGACCAGGTCGGCGTAGTGTGGCGCCAGGTGCTTTGCATAGACGTTCTCCAGTGCCACCGCTGCCAGCCGATGCTGTGCCTGCAAGCGTGCTTTCGACTGGACGTCGTAGGCCGCATCGCGCAGCAGGGCGTGCCGGAACATATACCGGGTCTCGGTCAGCTTGGACCAGATACCTTCATCCGCTGCAACCTTCACCTTGGCAGGACTATATTCCATCATTCGCGCCAGGACCGGGACCTCGAATTCCCGCCCGAGCACCGCTGCCGCTTGCACCATTTCCCGCATGTCTGGCGATAGCCGATCCAGGCGGGCGATCAACACAGCGCGCACATCGGTGGGTATGCATCGATCCGTCTCGTCCAGAGTCAGGCTTCCACCAACCTCCAGCAACAATTCCTCTTCCTCCAGATAGCGGAGCAACTGCTCCGCAAAGAAGGGATTGCCGTCCGTTCGCTCGGCCAGCATCCTGACCAGGGTCGCTGACACCGGGGAAGAGAGTCGCGCTGCGGCCAACTCCTCGATCTCCTTTACCGTCAGAGAAGCCAGTTGGAGCGTCCGCTGGGGCACATCGGCAACCAGGAGAGCCAGCAGCGGCTCCCGGCCGACAACCAAAAGGACGATGGGCTGGTCAATGAGACCGTGGACAAACCGCTGCAGGAACTGTTCTGAATCATCATCCAGCCAGTGAGCATCTTCCACCTCCAGAATGACCGGCCGAATCCGGCTCTCGGCCACAAAGAGCGTCCTCAACGCTGCCAAAGTATTCTCGAAGCGTAGCTTGGGCTCCAACTGCTCATAGAGCGAGCCGGGCCAGTGCAAACCCACCAGCGCGCCCAGGAAAGGCCGCGCGCGTGCTAGTCTCTTCTGCAAAACCGGGTCACGGACCTGGTCAACGACGCTCTCCAATTTGCGGGTGAAGCGCGCCCTATTCTGAACGTCGCCGGAGACTTGATGGAAGTAGGTACGCAGGAACTGGCGGAAGGGGTTGAGCGACTGGCGGTGGATCTCGTCGGTGGGACAGTGGAACCATTTGGGGGAAGTGGCGCTATCTCCGCGCGTAGTCCGCACCCGAAACTCGTGCAGTAAACGACTCTTGCCGATGCCCGCTTCACCGATCACCGTGACTATTCCCGCCGATCGACCATCAAACATAGGCCGTATCGCGGCGGCCAGTTGATACAGTTCGCGCTGGCGGCCCACCATGCGGCCCTCGAAGAGCTGCGTTTCCTGCGCCCGCCGTCTCTGGAGCAGGTGCACGGCCTGCTGTTTGGCGAAACCCGTGAAGGCGGCCCGGCCCGCTGGCTCTGCCATGAAACCAGTGCCCCCTCGCCGGGTCGGGTCGGAAACCCGCCGGGCGATGGAGTCGTCCAACCAGATCTGCCCCCACTCGGCGGCCATCATCATCCGGGCGGCCAGGTTCGTGCCTTGTGCGTAGCAGACGTAGTCGGCCCGCAGCGCCGAGCCGACAAAGCCCGCGTACGCGACGCGGTACGTGATCCCGGCCCGGAAAAGGAAGGGAGCAGTCTCTTTCAGATCAAGGGCGAAGTTGAGTGCCCGTTCGACGTCGTTTTCGTGGCTCGTAGGGGCGCCCCAGAAGAACAGCACTGTACAGCCTTTGTCTCCGAAATCGATTCGGCTCAGGAATCCGCCGTACTCTCGTTGAAGGTAAAATACCGTTTCCATAAACGTTTCCAACTGTCCCCGGCTTTCCACGTCTTTCAGACCAAGGAACAAGGTCACGACGTTGCGATACTCGCCCCGGCAGGCCAGACGGTTCAGGGTGGGTGGCCAGAAGTCTGCCGCCGCCGCGGACAGAGCAAGAGAGTCAGGCGGAGCAATAGCGGCGGGCGCGGGCAGTGTTCCCCTCACCGCCGTAACAAGGACGTAGCTGCCCATCGGCTCGCCCATCTTGGCCTGGACGGGCCGGGTGAGGATCAGGGGCTGCAAGACCGCACGGGCGGATGGACCGAGCACCACATCCCCGCCCTGGGCGCGGTGCTCAGCCTGGGTACAGCCTGCGATAGCGGCGCCACGGAAGTAGTACGCGTGTGGGAGGCCTTCAGGGGCCTGCAAAATGCCCCATTCCACGTCCCCAGCCGCCAGGCCGATCTTGACCTCAAGGATGAACTCGCCGTAGGGCGTGGTGTAGCAGGGGCGGTTGAGCAAATGGCTGCGGATGGCCCAGGCGGCCGCCAGCGCGCGCTGGTAGCTCGCAACGTCTGAGCCGGGAAAAAGCGCCGTGAAGGCATCACCTCCAAAATGGGTGATGAAGCCCTTCTGCTCGTAGACGCAGCGCACCAGAGGATCGAAGATCGTGCTCATGACCTCGGCCAGTGCCTCTGAGCTCCGCTGTCCGTACCGGGCCAGTGCCTCGGTGATGCCGGTGAATCCCACGACGTCTACAAACAGGCTCACTGCCGCGAAGCTTCCGCCGAACCGTCGCCGGATGTAGTTCTCCAGGATGAAGTGCGAGGTCAGAGTGGCCGGGTTCATACACAGAGTGGCTGCGATGGCGCCGCCAACAAGATTTCCTCAGACAGCTCTTCCAACGACCTGGTCTGCGCGCTCTGCCGGGCGGCAGCGACCACTTGGGGCGGCGATTGCGCGATCGCCTGGGCAAGCAGGCGCTCGGCCCAGGCCTCGCATTCCAGAGGGACCTTCGTGTGATGGTCGACCGCCAGCAGCAAAGCCAGGGCCGGTTCCGCTTTCCCGGCCCGCAGCAAGACGGCCGCCGTACCGACCAGGGCATCCAGCACACTCACGTCAGGCACGCTCTGTGACCCCATACCCACCCGGAGCGCCTCCGTGAAGAAACCTTGAGCTTCCTGAAGATCCTCCAGAAGCCAGGCAGTGTAGCCCAGCTTGACCAGCGTCCGAACCCTGCCTGCACAGTGGCCAATGCCCTTGAAGATGCTCAAGGCCTCGCTGTGAAGGCCTCGGGCTGTGGTGTAATCTCCAAGAGCGCGCTCCGTATCCCCCAGGTGATTGAGCCCCAGCGCGATCCCCCGTTGGTCGCCCATCTCCTGACGAATCGCCTTGCTTTGCTCGATAAGACGGCGGGCCCGGTCGTATTCTTCCTGGGCAAAGGCGATCTGGCCCAGATACTCCAGGGAGAAAGCCTGGCTCCACCGGTTATCCATCTCTTTGGATAGGTCCAGGCTTTCCATACACTGTCGATGCGCTTTTCCGTAATCCCCCAACAAATAGGCCACCCAGCCCAAAATGTTGAGCGCGATGGCCGCGCCGTAGCGATCGTCGGTCTCCCGGCAGATCGCCAGGCACTCGCGGCAGCATTCCCGAGCCTCGTCATATGCCCCCTGGTGCATGGCGAAGGCTCCCAGGTAGTTGAGACTGAAGGCGATTTCCGGCCGGGCTTGCGCCTCGAGAGGCTCCAACGTGGAAAGGCTCTGTTGAAACCTGGCTCTGGCTTGCGTGTGATGGCCGAGGAGAAAGGCAAACCAGCCCTGGCAGGCCAGCGCCTGACCTAGGACGATCCAGGCCTCTGGATCTGTCTCCTCAATCGAGTCCACCAGTTTTCCGAATGCCACTTCGCCCTCATAAAACCGGCTACACATGTAGTAGAATAAGAACAGGCTGATCAGTGCCTGCTTGATTTCGCCGGCTCTGCCGTGGCCTGTCGCCCAGTCCCAGGCTGCCCGTACGTTATCTATCTCCACGCTGATGCTCTGTAGAGCTTCCTGTTGCGGTCCGCCGACCAGAGAACCTCCTTTTTGTTGCAGAAATGCTATGTAGTAAGCGCAGTGCTGTTCCTGGGCTGCAACGTGCTCTTCAGGGTGCTCTGCCAACCTGTCGGCTGCGTAGTGCTGCAAGAGGCAGTGCATAGTGTAGCGCGCCGGGAGCTTGCCATCCCGGGCCGACTCTCGGTGAAGCAAGGATTTGTCTACCAGGCTTGCCAGGTCCGACAGTGTTGCGCTGGCGATCTGTTCGGCCGCAGCCCGGTCGAAGCCGCCGCGAAAAACGGAAAGCCGGCAGAACACCTCCTTTTCGCTTGGTGAGAGCAGGGCCCAGGAGCGATCGAACACCGCCCGCAAACTGCAGTGGCGCTCGGGAAGACCTTGGAGAGAGCCTCTGAGAAAATCCAGGTCGCGTTCGATCTCGCGGGCGATCTCCTGGCACGATAACACCCGCAACCAGGCCGCTCCCAGCTCAATCGCCAGCGGCATCCCACCGACCAACCGGCAGATACGAACGACAGAGGATATTTCACCGGAGTGGAGGACGAAACCGGGTCGCGCCCGCCGGGCGCTCTGTACGAAAAGCCGTACGGCGCTGTAGTCTGCCGGATCGGCGGTTTGTTCTGCACCGGGATAGTCGAGCCCTGATATATGAAACAACCACTCGCCCGGTACGTTGAGCCGTTCCCGCGAGACGGCCAAGACCTTGACGCCGGGGGCGCGCCTCAGGAGGTCAGCCACCGACCCGGCGGCCTCCGGCAGTGGATCAAAGTCGTCCAGAACCAGCAGCATATCCTTCTCGCGCAGGTATTCCACGAGCTGGATCCGTGGAGGCGACTGGTTGTCGAAGGAGAGTCCGAAGGCTTCCGCCAGAGCGACGCTCAGGCGCTCGGAGGTTCTAATGGAGGCCAGTGAGATGAAATATACGCCGTCCCGGAAAGCGACCACTTGTTGCTGTGCTACCTGCGTGGCCAGTCGGGTCTTGCCTATGCCCCCGGGACCTAGCAGGGTCAGCAGTCGGCACGCCGGGTTGCTGAGCAGATCCGCGATCTGGCTCAGTTCCTCTTCCCGCCCAACGAACGGAGTGAGAGGAGCCGGCAGGCTATGCGGATGGACGGGCGTGCGGACGTGTGGCGGAGAGAGTCTCCCTTGCTGAATCCGCTCGTACAGGGTTTTTGTCGCTTCTTCAGGCGCTACGCCCAGCTCTTCCGCCAGTATCTGCTGGCAGGCTTCGTACTGGGCCAGGGCCGCGCCGCGCTGACCGTCAAGCGCCAGCGCACGTATCAACTGCCGGTGACCCTCTTCGCGCCAGCACTCTAGCATAAGCTGCCGCCGCGCAAAATCCTGGGCCTCTTCGTAGTTGCCGTGGGCGATATGATGCTCGGTGATGCGTTCAAGAGCGGTCAACGCTCGCCGGTGATACCACTCTTGCTGGAGGATCCACCATTCGCCAAAGGCAGGGCTATCGGGCAGTGTCAATCCTGCCAGAAAATCGCCGCGGTACAGCTCAACCGCCTCCGCCAGCCGCTGGATGCAACTCGGACATGTCTCCGCAGCCCCGTGGGGATGCGCATTGCAGGTCGCCAGCAGAGCGTCAAATCGGGCGGTGTCTACCCAGCAATCGCAATGCTTGGCATTGAGTTGCACGCTTTGGCGGGTCGCCACCAGGATGGGGACATCCAGCGGGGCCAGGACCTTACGCAGGTTAGAAAGCGCCACGCGTAGGCTTAACCGGGCGGCATCATCAGTGCTCTCGCTCCATAACAGTGCGGCCAGTGTCTCGCGCGCATGTGTTCGATTGGCCTCGGCAGCCAGGTAGGCCAACAAGGCACTTACCTTCCTGGATCGCAGCCCGGCAAGCGGCTGACCATCCAGGGTGACCTCAAACGAGCCTAACAGATAGAATCCCAGGCGCGCCATGCTCGCATTATACACGGCGCCCAACGGTTGACAACCTGGTTCGTAACGCTTCTTGTAACGTTTCGTTAACGGTCATTACGTACAATTCCTGCAGGGTTCAACGTCGAAGTATTTCCTGTGTTACGGTTGCCGGTGTGTGCAACCAGGCGAATCATGACAATAGGCGGCCCTTGCCAAGATTCACATCGCCCTCGCCGCTCTCCGCCCAATTACCACGCCTATCTTCTGCGTGTGTGGCGGACAGATTCCAACGCTACCTGGCGAGCATCGCTACAGGACGCTGGCACCGGCGAGCGCCGCATGTTTGCCGACCTGGAGAGAATGTTCGTCTTTCTGCAGGATCAAACCGCTGGGGTAAGCCACCAAGACCAGGGAAGAATCTCGAGGAGGGCCGTTCCAGGAAACCGGACTGGTTTTGAGGAATAAGCGCAGTCGCCGTGGCTTTGCAGGTAGTGTAAGGAGGGACACCACATGCACAGCGCCAAGACAAGCAGGTCGATATTTGTCCTCTTGATGGTTGTCGCTATCCTGCTACATTCCAGTTGCGCGGGCGCCACTGTCACGCATCCAGCGGACCGCCGGGGCCTTGCCCGAGGTGTTCTGGAACCGGCGGAGGCCGAAGCGCTGTCTTCGCCTGCGTGGACGGAGGTAGCAACTCGGTTCAACGCTGCAACGCACGCATCCAGCGAAGTCGACGGGCTCGGCGACTACTTCCTGGCCGTGGACAGGGCCCGGCATCTGATCGAGGCCAGCCAGGGGGATTCGGCAAGCAAGGCTCCGGCCTGGGACCTGGCAACCAGTCTCGGGAGATTGCAGGGTGCGCTGGAAGACCTCGTCGCCGGTCGGGTGCCTGAGGATGGATTGATCTCTCTGCGCGGCGAACGGCCAAGACTGGAGAACACCGATGCCCAGATACGTCAGCTCCTTGCCGAAACTGGCGCCAAGCCGGGCCGGGCCAGGAGGTTGACGCCCGTGTGGCAGCGACAGCCTGACCTGGTACAGGACTACAGCGCCAAATGGTCGGTCCTCACGGCCCATCTGGATGACATCGAGCAGTTGGGGGCTGCCTCGGAGCGCGCTGCTGATCCAGTGGAGAGGGAATCACGGAGGCAGGCATTGAAGGCGGCCGCCACCGAGGCGCTGGTTTTCCTGCAGGATAACGCCCCCCCAGAGCCAGACGACATCTCAGATTTCTTCGGAGGGGTCGCACCGGTCACCCGACAGGCCCCGGAGCTAGGTCCGCCGACTCTAGCCCGGCGGATTACGCCCGCGTACGTCACTCAAGCCACTCCCCCGGGGCCGGAGGATCTGGCGGAGACGCCGGAAGTACAGATTACGCCGGAGATCGTCGCCCTGGTGGAGAACCTGGACAACTCACCGATCCAGATCTACGAATACGTGCGCAACAACTTCGAGATAGAGCCCTACTACGGCTCGCTCAAGGGTTCGACCGCCACCTTGTGGACGGGTGCTGGCAACGACTACGACCAGGCTTCGCTGCTCATAGCGCTCCTCAGGGCCGCGGGCATCCCCGCCCGCTACGTGGTTGGCACGGTGACGATCCCGATCCAGCAGGTGCAAAGTTGGTTAGGCGTGACCGACCCTCACGTGGCCTACGACTACCTGGCCTGGCCTGACGAGTTGATCACCCTGCGCGACGGGACCCTGGGCCTGCAGATGGAACACATCTGGGCAGAGGCCTACGTGCCCTATAGCAACTACGGCGGCACGGCCATCGACGACGGCGGCCAGGTGTGGGTACCCCTGGATCCGAGCTTCAAGATCAAGCGCTACCAGGAAGGCTTGGAGCTTCCGCCCGATCTGGAGTTTGATCGCGACGACTTTCTGTCGGCCATAGACCGCTACCTCCCCTCCGAGGCATATCAGGATCTGGTATGGGACCATATGCGGGCCAATATGGCCGGACACGCACTCTCGGAAGTCGCCTATCGGGGGAGGATTCTCCCCGAGAAACTGGGCTTACTGCCCACCTCGCTGCCCTACACCGTGGATGCGGTAGCAGGCGAGTACGCAGAGGTGCCTGACACCATGCGCTACAAGGCGGTCGTCACAATGGACGACTATCAAACCGGCCACAGCCTGATCGCCAACGCGCAGTTGCTCCTGCCCCAGGTTGCCGTGAAGCGCGTCACCCTTTCGTATGAGGAGGTGAGCGGTGCCACGGTTCGCCCTGTGTTAAGGGTGGACGGCCAGGCGGCCGCCACCGGCGGCAACACCACGCTCGGGAACTACAACACGATCACCGTGGGCTTTGTCTACCCCCTGCTGGGACAGGTCCAGGTAGTCACCGATTACCGCCGGGCGGGTACCTACATGGCGCTGGCCATCGACGCGCACCAGACTGGTGACCGGCTGCTGGCAGAGCGCGGCGCCCGCTTGCTGGAAGCGGCCGAGTTGGCCGGGACACCTCAGGAGGATCAGGATGACCTGCTGGGCGAGTTACTCTACCTGGCCGGTATGCGCTACTGGCAGCACTGCAATGAATCCGAGGCGTCCGTGGGAGGTCTCTACCACTACGTGCTCAAAAAGTATCTCCGCTATGGACTCCTCAGCTCCGAGATGGACGTCACCTACCTCTTTGACCGGCCGTTCTCCTTCACCGCCAGGGGACTCAACCTGGACGTCGGTTTGAACTGGCTAACTCGCCTTCCCATCGACGGTGACGAGAGCCGGGCGGGGGAGGTGACGCGGCTCGCGGGTATGGACAGCTCGTCTCTGGAGCACCAGATCTGGGAGGAGGTGGTGGTCGAGGATTCCATCTCCACCATCAAGGGCCTGCAGTATGCAAATGAGCAAGGCATACCCATCCACACGATCGACCAGTCCAACATCGACGCCATAATGCCGCTGCTGACGCTTTCCGAGGGCGTGAAGGAGATCATCCGCCAGCACGTCAACGAGGGGGACGGCTGGACGGTGATCGTGCATCAGGATCCGATCACCTACAACCAGTGGCAGGGCGCCGTCTGGATCCAGGAGAACCCAGAGACAGGCAACGCCGGCTACTGGATCTCGGGCAGCCTGCAGGGTGGCTCGATCACCTGTGATCCACCCGGGAGCTGTCCACCGCCCGAGGATCCGGGAACGGAAGGCATCCCCCTGGACTGCCTGTCGGCGGGCGGACAGCCGGTCACCTACAGCAACGGGAATATGTACCATCAGTTCCTGGACATACTCATCCCTGGGCGCGGACCGGCGCTGGAACTGAGGCGCACCTACAATGCCCAATCCGAGACGGACGGTCCCTTTGGCTATGGCTGGACGCACAACTATCAGACCCACCTGATGATCGACGCAGGGACCGGCGACGTCACTTATGTCAATAGCAGTGGCGGCAAGTACCCCTTTACCCGCAACCCGGACGGCAGCTACAGCTCGCCCTATGGCACCTCGGTGGCCCTACACGCGGTGAGCGGCGGGTACGAGCTGCGCGACAAGTTTGGCATGGTGGCGGAGTTCGACGACGCCGGGCGCCTGGTTAGCGTTACCGGTCGCAACGGCAACATCCAGACACTGACCTACACAGGCGGCAGGCTCGCCAGGGTAACCGATGCAGTCGGACGCAGCTTGAACTTCAACTACAACGCTCAGGGCAGGATCAACGCCGTCAGCGATTTCAGCGGGCGCACCTGGTCGTACAACTATGATGGCAGCGGCAATCTTATCTCCTCCAGCACACCCTCCGACGATGTGACGCCGGCGTATACCACGCGATACGCCTATTACTCAGACCCACCGCTGGCGCACAATCTCAAGAGGATCACCGATCCGCGCGGTCAGGTCATCAGTTTCTCCTATTACCAGACAGACAAGATTTTCCAGACCGTAGAGCCAGAGGGCGCCGTGACCACCTATCGGTATTCACCGTTTCGACGGGAGACGGAGGTGATCAACGAACGAGGCTATATGTGGACCTACAGCTATGACGAGCACGGCTTTCTCACGCGCATCGAGCGCCCGGACGGGAGCCTGAACCTGCGGATATGGGACAGCGCGGGCTATCTGACAGCGTCTGTCGACCCGCTCGGCTACACCACGTCGATGACCTATGATGCACGGGGCAACCTGCAGAGCGTCACCGGCCCGCTTGGACATACCACCTCGTACGAGTACGAGCCCACGTTCAGCCAGGTGACCAAGGTCACCGACCCGCGCAACCAGGTCGCGACGTTCACCATCGACCCCATCCACGGCAACCTGTTGCAGATAACTGATCCGTTGGGCGAAACCACAAGCTACACATACGCGGCTGAGGGCGACTTGGAGACCATCACTGACGCCGAGGGGCACACCCAGACTGTAAGCTACGACGCGCGAGGCTACACCTCGGCGGTAACGGACGGCCGGGGTAACACGTGGTCGCTAACCTACGATGACCTGGGACGACTGACCTCCCTTGAGAACCCTTTGGGCGAGACCACCAGCTACACCTACGACATCCTGGACCGACGGATCACCAGGACCGATGGCGAGGGGCACACTCAGACCTACGCATACGACGGAAACGGGAACCTGGTGCGCTGGACGGATGCCAACGGACGGACGGCCGAGTATGCATATGATGGCCTGAACAACCTCACCGTCATAACAGACGCCCTGGGCAATACGACGCATCTGAGCTACCAGGCGCAGAGCGGCTCGTGCGCCAACTGTGCCGCCACGAGTGGTGGCACAAGCTCGGGCAACCTGACCGCCGTGACCAATGCCAACGGTCACACCCGGCGCTACGAGTATGATGCCCTGAATCGATTGGCCCACGAATTTGACGCAACGGGACGGACCACGAGCTACCGCTACGATGCGCAAGGCAACCTGGTAGAGGTCGAGGCGGAAGATGGCCGCGTCACGCGGTACACCTACGATCCCCGCGGCTATCTGCTCAGCAGTCGGTTCCCGGACGGCAGCACGAACACCTATACCTACGATGAGATGGGCAACCTGCTAACCGCCGCCAATGCCCATGCGACGCTCACTTTTGAATACGATGAGCGCGGCCTGATCAGCAGCGTGACCGACTCCGCGCTGGCCAAGACCGTGAGCTATACCTACAACGGCGTGGGCAAGCGCGCCACCATGACCGACGCAGATGGGCTGACCTGGCAGTACGCTTATGACGAGAACAACAACCTCGTATCGCTGCGGGATTTCGCAGGCGTCGTGACCACCTTTTCCTACGACGCGGCTGACCGGCTGACGCGAATCGCTCCGGCCGCGAGCCAGCCCGGCGTGAACCTCGCTGTGGAGTATGACCGAACTGGGCGGATCGCAGGCCTGAGCAACACCAGCCCCGATGGGAGCACGACCTTCCTCGAGTTCGACTATACCTATGATGACGCCTGGCAGGTAGAGACGGCCACGGTCAGCGGGGCCAATGGCTTTTCCGGGTGGCTGGGCCGCACAGCTTACGACTATGATGACGACTACCGGCTTACCGGGGTCACCTGGCCCGACGGCACGGGACAAAGCTATGGCTATGACCCATCCGGGAACCGCACGCGGCTGACCAAGTCGGGGGATGTCCCGCGGCGCAGCTACTACGACGAGGCGGATCAGCACACCTACGGGGGCGCCGAGGGCGAGGCGCTGTATACCTATGACAGCCGGGGCAACGTGCGCAGCATGACGATCGACGGCCAGGTCACCAACTACCACTGGGACGACCGGGACCACCTGATCCGCATCGAATATCCGGACGGCTCGCAGTCGAGCTACAGCTATGACGCCCTCGGGCGGCGCATCAGCAAAACGTTGCCGGACGGCAGCGAGGTCCGCTATCTATACGACGGGTTGAACATCCTCCAGGAATTCGACGGTACGGGTGATCCTCAGGCCAAGTATGTGCATACGCTGGGCCTGGACCACCCGCTGCGTATGTCGCGCGGCGGACGAAGCTACTACTATCTGTATGACCGGCTGGGCTCGATAATTGGCCTGAGTGACGGGGCCGACTCGCCGGAGGCGAGCTATCTCTACGACCCGTGGGGCAACGCCGTAGGCGGCGACGACGGAGAAATCAAGAATCCCTTCCGCTATACCGCCCGCGAGGCCGATGCCGAGAGCGGCCTGTATTACTATCGTGCGCGCTATTATGACCCGCAGTCGGGGCGGTTCCTCAGCCGTGACCCGATAGACGCTGCCGGGATCCTCCATCCATACGCCTACGTACAGAACGATCCACTCAACGGAACCGATCCCCTCGGGTTGCTGCTTGAGGAGGGCGGAGTCGCGGACCGCTTACTGACATATGCCATCTTCTATGGCGGGTACTACTACTATCGCGCAGCCCCCGTGGTGACCGCAGCGATGACCAAGGTTGAGGCCGAGGCGCTCTTGCTCGCGGCCAGAGGCTACCTTGGCGCCATAGGAGCCAGGGCGGCCCTCACGGCTGCAATGGCAGACGTGGGTGCGTTGGTCACGCGACACGCGATTGTAGCGCACCTGATGCCCCGGCAATACGCAGCATTCGTCGCCAGGCAGGCAGCAACTGCCGCCGCCAGAGCACTTCCCGCTACGCTCACAGCAGCAGGCGCCGTCTGGGGCCTGTGTGAGATTTATGCAGCGGGGTACGAATACATCAGGGCGGACGTGACGATCCGGCAGGTGGTGCCTGCCATGAGCCAGACGAATCACTCCAAGGTAATGGAGGCGCTGGCCACCATCGATGCGGCAGAGAAGGAAGGAACCATGAGCCCTGATCTGGCAGCACATCTCAGGCAACGGATCTCGGCGACGGATCCATTCAACCAGTAGACGAGAAACGATCGAGTGCAAAGGGAGGATCTGAAACTATGAAGGCTGGCACAAGAGTCTGGGTCATCCTGCTGATTGTCGCTCTCGCTCTGCCCTGGGATAAGGTTGGGGGTCTGTTCTGGACTGTCGCTTCAGCCCAAGGGCCGGAGGACGTGGGCATCCAGAGCGTCACTTGGCTGGAGGCGCACCGGAACGCCACCGGGAGTTGGGGGCAGACAGTGCCCATTCGCGATACGTCCGCCGTGGTCCAGACGTTGGCCGAGTTGCAGCCGGGCAGCGCTACGCTCGCGCCGGCCTACGCGTGGCTGGCGAACCAGCCGCCGCATAACAACGCCGACCGGGCACGCATTATCACAACGCTGGCCCGCGCCGGTTTCGACGTCAGCGCGCTCGTCGCCGATCTCCAGGCCACCCAGAACGCTCCCGCCGCCGACCCCGGCGAACCGTTCACCTACCAGGACGATTTCAGCGATCCAGATAGCGGCTGGCTGGAGAGCGGCGGCGGCACAGTGCGAGAATACACGGGCGGGGAGTACCGCGTGCTGGTCAAGACGGCCGGGTACGCCAGTTGGTCCAGTGGAGGTCCCATGTTCGAGGACGTGGACGTCCAGGTGCAGGCGCGCTACGAAGGCGCGGCTCAGCCCAAGGCCGGCGGCCTGCTGTTCCGCTTCCAAGACAACGCGAATTTCTACGGCTTCTTCGTGGACCCCGTTGCTGGAGAATACGCGCTGTACAAGGTGGAGGGCGGTTCCTGGAGCAAGATCGTGGACTGGACCGTCTCTGCTGCCATCCACAGCGGAGAGACGGCCAATCAACTGCGCGCAGACTGCGAGGGCTCGCAGATCACCCTGTACGCCAACAGTCAGCAGCTCGCCGTCGTCACCGATGGCTCGTTTGGTGAGGGGAAACTGGGCCTGATTGTCTACAATATTGCCGACTCGGCGGGGGCCGATTTCTATTTCGACGACCTGACCGCCACGGGAACCTACGATCTGGTGCGGCCCAACGACCCTGAGGGCGGTTGGGGGCTGGCCCCCGGGTACGCCAGCGACAGCCTGCACACGGCCCTGGTACTCCAGGCGCTGCACGCGGCAGGTCAGGCCGGCGCGAGCCTATCCGTGCCGGTGGACTACCTGCTGGCCACACAGAACGGCGACGGCGGTTGGGGTATCGCCAAAGAGGCCGAGAGCAACCTTTACATCACGACCCAGGTGATGTTCGCGCTCATAAGCTATGTCAGCCTCTTCGACGTGCAGGAGGCGCTGGACGGGGGACAAGTCTATCTCCTGGCCCGGCAGAACCCCGATGGCGGCTGGGGCGATGACGGCAGCACCATCCACGAGGCAGCCATGACTTATCTGGTCCTGCAGGCGCTGGACGTCTCGCCAGACGCTCCCGATGCAGCACGGAGCTACCTCTTGCTTAACCGCTGGACCGACGGCAGTTGGAACGGTCGGCCCTACGACACCGCCCTGGCGCTCCTGGCCCTGGGCGAGGCGGATCCGTTCTTCAGCGCCGTCTATCTGCCGCTCGTAGTGAAGAGGCAGTAAGGGCCACTTCTCAGAACCTACCCCCTGTGGTACACTCTCCAATTGAAGATCGCCGCAATGACCGTGCCGGTTCGCCCCGGCAGGATAGGCGAGCAAGAGGAGGCATCAACGAATGACCCTGCCACAAACCGTCCGCATCCACGAGATCCGCGACGACACCCGCACCATCCGCACCTTCGTGCTGGATGCCGAGGTACCGGATGCAGAGCCAGGGCAGTTCGTCATGCTCTGGTTACCCGGCGTGGACGAGAAGCCCATGTCCATCGCCTGCCCCACCCCGCTCACGCTGACGGTAGCCCGCGTAGGGTCGTTCACGACAGCGTTACATCAGCGCAAAGTGGGGGATCGCGTTGGCTGGCGTGGTCCTTATGGATGTGGTTATTCACTATGCGAAGAGCCATCGGCGCTATTGGTGGGCGGGGGATGCGGAGTGGGACCGCTCTACTTCCTGGCCACGCGGGCCGTCGAGCGCGGCATCCCCACCACCGTCGCGCTTGGCGCCCGTACCGCCCTCGATCTACCGTACGTCGAACAGTTCCGAGCGCTGGGCGTCGACCTGATCCTCGCCACCGACGACGGCTCAGTCGGCTACAGAGGATTTGTCACCGACGCCATTGTGCAATCCGCAGTCTGCAATCCGCAATCTGCAATCTACGCCTGCGGCCCGGAACCGATGCTCGTCGCCGTCCACCGCCTGTGCCGCGAGCGCGGCATTCCCGGCCAGTTGAGCCTGGAGCGATACATGAAATGCGGCTTCGGCATCTGCGGGCAGTGTGCCATGGACGGATACCTGGTCTGCCAGGACGGCCCGGTCTTCGAAGTGGAACAACTTGACGGCCTGCGGGACTTCGGACGCGCACACCGAAGCGCCACGGGACGCCGCCTGCCGATCCGCTGAGCGGAATTCACACGTGGCCGCGCGACGTCCCGCCGTTCTTCTCGCCCCACCCGGTCCCCAGCCCAATTGCCGCCAGCCCCAGGAGCGTGACCCCACCCACGGTGGCGTACATCACTCCGTAGTCCGTGGAGCCGGCCAACAGGCCCAACAACCAACTGCCCAGGCCGATCACCAAGTCGTGGGCCGTGTACTGGACCGCCGCACTGCTTCCCCGCAGATCCGGTTCCACGCCCCCTTGCACGCAAGCGTCCAGGCCGGCCCGCGTTGCCCCGTAGCCCATCCCGAAGAGCGCGGCCAGCCCGATGAGCGCGCACGGACTGGCGCCCACCGCCAATCCACCCACCGCCAGGCCCGCCAACGCCAGACCCGCCGATATCGCCCTCCCGGCGCCCCATCGGTCGGAGGCCCGCCCGGCCGCCGGCTGCACCAGCGCGGAAACGAACGCATAGGCGGCGAATACCCACCCTGTCCCTCCCAGGTTGCGCGCGTCGGCCAACAGCGGCAGGAAAACGATGAATGCGCCGAAAGGCACGCCCAGCAACGCCATCCCCAGTGAGCCAATGCGCACGCACGGCTGTCCCAGCGCTCGTCCCAGGCCCGGCTGGGCCCGGGACCGCAAGTCCGTAGATTCGGTTTCAGCCCCGCTACATCCACCAAGTGCAGGCTCTCGGCTGCTCTCGGTCTTTGAACCCCCACCCGGCAGGATCAAAGCGGCCACCACCCCTAATCCGCCGACCGCACCGAGCGTGAGAAACAACGGCCCGAAGCCAAATTCTCGCGCCAGCCACTCCCCGGCCAGCGGCGCCGCGACCATCGTCACCACCGAAGCCGCGTTGGCCAGCCCCAGCCCCTCCCCATAGCGGCTAGGCGGAAGCAAGTCGGCGATGAAAGCCTGGTAGGAGGTGGTGAACAGCGCCATCCCCATCCCGTGGACCACCCGTGCCCCCAGCAGCCACGCCATACTCGATCGCAACGCGTAAAGCAGCGGCCCGCCGCCGAAAGCGATCGCCCCCAGCACCATCACCGGTTTGCGCCCCCAGCGGTCGGCCAACGCGCCAGCCAGAGGGCGGGTCAACACGGCTGCCAGCGCAAACACCCAGCTCGCCAGCCCGTTGTCCGCCGGCGAACCACCGATGGAGACGATGTAGAGAGGAAGCGTGGGAAACAGGGCCTGAAAACTCAGGAAGAGCAACAGGGTAGCCGCCATCGCAACGAAGAAAGGCCAGGGGTAAGCGGCCCTCGTCCTCATCCGGCCTCAATATCGCCAGAAAGGCGCCCGCCCTCGCTCACCCTGCCTGCGGACGGGTCCCCGTCGGATGTCTCTGCCGTCTCGGTCAGTACCGTGATCGGAGCGCGCAGCGGTAGCGTGACGGCGAAGCGGCTGCCCCGGTTGGGAACACTTTCAACCTGCACGCGACCGTGATGCAGGTCGACCAGGCCTTTGACGATACTCAGCCCTAGCCCCATGCCGCTGTGCCGCCGGGTCAGCGTATCCTCAGCCTGGTAGAAGCGATCGAAGATACAGGGCAGCGCCTCCGGCGGGATCCCGACGCCGGTGTCGATCACCTCCACGTTCACCTCTTCACCACTCCGGCGCAGCAACACCTGCACACGCCCACCCGACGGGGTGAACTTCACTGCATTGGAGATCAGATTGTCGAGCAGCACCCGCACCTTGTCCCTGTCTGCAAAGACGGGCACGTCTTCGTCGGGCAGATCGGCAGACACCTCCACCCCATTCGCCTCTGCGAGCACGGCATAGTCCTCACTCGCTCCCTTCACCTCGGCCCGCAGGTCGAAGTGGATCGGTCTTAGCTCCATCTGGCCGGTCTCCAGATATCGCAGGTTGAGCATGGTGTCAATGATGTTCTTGAGCCGCATCGCGGCCCGCTGTACGGCCTCCACCTTCGTCCCGGATGCGTCGCCCAACTGCTCGCGGAGCACGGCAGCGTAGAGCAGAATCAGGCTCAACGGGGTACGCAGCTCGTGGGAGGCAATCGCGATGAAATCCGACTTCAGCCGGTCCAGTTCCCCCAATCGCTCGTACGCGTCCTGCAGCTCTTCCACCAGCCGTGCGTTCTCGATGGCCACCGCTGCCTGGGCAGCCAGCGTCATCAACGTCTCCACGTCCTCCGGAGAGAACTCACGCCCGCCCCGCTTATTCACCGCCTCCAGCACGCCGATGCGGCTGTCCTGGATCTGGAGGGGAACGGCCAAAAGCGACAGGATCTCCAGGCCGCTGTGCTGCCCAACCTGGCCGTAGTGCCGGGGGTCCGCCTGGGCGTCTGGGACGATCAACGGCTCTCCTGACGTCAGGACGGCGCCTGCAATCGACCCCTCGACAGGCACCGGGATGTCCGCGAGCTGCCCTGCCGGGACGCCGGCTGCCGTACAGAACCGCAACTCACCGGTGCGGGGATCCTTCAGGAGAATCGACGAGCCCACGCTGTCAGTCAACTCGGCCGCCATCGCCCCGATCTTCTCCAGGAGCGGTCCCAGTGCCACCGTGGAGGTCAATTCGCGGCTGATCTCCAGGATCCGCTCCAGCCGCAGGATCCGGTCTCCCGCGTCGCTCATCCCGTAGCCTCCAGTTCGCCCATACACGCCGCAACCGCATCGCTCGCCAGCAGGGACTGGGCTCCCAGCGCCCACCACCCCAGGAACTCGACGTTCCCGGCTGGCCCGCGCAGTGGGGAAGGCATCAGCCCACGCAGGCCCAGCCCCAGCCCATCCGCGATGTCCAGCACCCGCTCCAACACACGCCGGTGCACGGCCGGGTCGCGCACAACCCCGCCCTTTCCCA
>Ga0180438_10003880_pt1 | contig 22109 bp, 20 predicted proteins | sample SS_ome_12_FD_132455 | JGI IMG/M metagenome (GOLD analysis project Ga0180438, IMG submission 132455) | Hypersaline lake sediment archaeal communities from the Salton Sea, California, USA - SS_3_D_2 metaG | ecosystem: Environmental > Aquatic > Non-marine Saline and Alkaline > Hypersaline >...
AGTACGTGCCCTGGTTCAGGAAGAACCAAATGGCGCTCGATCTGTACTGTGATGAGCCCGCTTTCGGCGGTGAGAGCGGAGCGTACTATAACTGGTGTAAGTACGTCGCTGACAAGTACGCCGAGAAAGATATTCTGGCTGATGAGCCCTCTGAACTGCCCTCCAGAAGCATCGAATATGGGTCATATGTGATCGAAGCCATGGAGACTGGCCGGACCTTCCAGCTCAACGGAAATGTTACCAACGGTGGCATGATCACCAACCTGCCGCATGATTGCTGCGCCGAGGGCCCCATTTACGTCGACAGCACCGGCCTTCACAAAACAGTAGTCGGCGACCTGCCGCCGCAATGTGCAGCCCTGAACCTGACGAATATCAACGTCCAGAGACTGGCAGTAGAGGCCGCCATCAGTGGAGACCCTGAGCATCTTGTCCACGCCTGCGCCCTGGACCCGCTGGCCGGTGCGGTGTTGACCCTCAAAGAGATCAGGGAGATGGCCAGCGAGATGCTGGAGACACAGAGACATTGGCTGCCCCAATTCGAGGGCAAGACGATCCGGCCTACCCCTACCATCAGCATATCTGAGGGCGTCAAGCCAGCCGAGGTTCCCATAGACCCCGCTCTGGCCATTCTCCCCAGGTTCGGTGAATTGGCCGAGTAGTCCATACCAACCTTCCTGGAAGCTCCGAGCCCCGTGCCGGTACGCTTCCAGGAAGGGTCACGCCAATCTAGGAGCTGAACAATGGAGAAGCTGGGAAGGGGCTATATTGTATACGGCGATGACGTCGAGTCACTGGTTTTTGACTGGGGAACGCTCAAGTTCCTGAGCGAGCCAGAAGTTACCGGCGCAGGGCGTTTTAGCTTTGGGATGGTTGTGTTGGCTCCCGGCAAAGGCCATGAGAGCCACAACCACCCCGGTGTAGAAGAGATAATTTTCGTCATGTCGGGCGAGGGAGAGCAGATGGTAGATCACCAAGCCCCGGTCCCGATACGCCCTGGTGCCAGCATCTTCATACCACCCGACGTCGACCACTCGACCATCAATACCGGGTGGGAACCATTGCGACTGCTCGTCATCTATGCGCCACCGGGATCTGAACGTGGGCTGCGCGACATTCCTGGCTGCCAGGTGTTGCCGCCCGGCGAAGTGCCGCAAACCTAAAGGTCTATCAAGTAGCTCAGACGCGCCCCATTACAAAATACAGGGAGGTACTTATGGGAAGTGGGTTAGATAAGAAACGAGAGACTGTTGAGAACGCTCTATCCAAAGGCAACGGCATCCTCAGATTGGAACCGGCCTGGGTAGCCAGGGACTTCCTGCCACCAGGACGCCGCCTGGGGCTGAAGGAAGAGGAGTACGAGGTTGGAGAGCGGGGATGGATATCAGAGCGGTGGATTGGCTCCACGACCAATGCTGACAACCAAATCGGCCCTCCTGACGAGGGACTTAGCTACTGCATCCTGGAAGGCGATGAGCGGATTACGCTCAAAGAGGCCATCGAAGTCTCCGGGCCAGCCATTATGGGTGCCGAGTACGCCAAGACCCACAAAGGATTGGGACGTTTGGCCAAAATCTACGACTTCGCTGACCGGATACCCTACCATCTACACCAGCGCAAGGAAGATGCCGCGTTAGTCGGGCGCAATCCGAAAGAGGAAGCTTATTACTTCCCTGAGGATGTAGAGCTGGGTCCCCATCCAGAGACATTCTTTGGCGTGCATCCCTATATCGTTGACCAGAAGCAATTCGATATACTTCTACCCTATCTGGTCGATTGGAAAGATGACCTGATCCTGAAGCATTCCCGGGCCTATCTCCTGGTGCCCGGCGAAGGGTTCCATTTACCCTCTGGGGTGCTGCACGCACCGGGCACGGCCCTCACCATTGAATTGCAGGAGGACTCCGACGTCTTCGCTATGCTCCAGGCACTGGTGGCCGGTAAGATCATCTCCAAAGATCTGCTGTACAAGGACGTGCGCAAGGAAGACCGCGAAAAACGAGGGGAGCGCGCCATCCTGGATCACATAAACTGGGAGGTAAGCGGCGATCCCTACTTCTTCGAGAACCGGCATACATCGCCGCAATTGATCAAAGAAACACAACAAGAAGGTGGCGAAGAACACTGGATATATTATAACACCACCAAATTCAGCGGCAAGCGGCTGGTGGTCAAACCAGGCCAACGCTTCACCAGTCAGGACAATGGCGTCTACAACATCTTGGTGTGGCGCGGCCAGGGGCGTTACGACGGTCACGATATCGAGGCTGGCAACTTCGGGTGGGATGAGCTCCTTGTCTCTCACGCCAAAGCAACCGAGCCAATCGTGGTGGAGAACACTGGCTCTGAGGAACTGATGATCTTCAAGTTCTTTGGACCCGACATCAATCTCGACATTCCAATGATCCCGAAGTATCCTGGTTAAACGTCATTTGTAGAGTTGCTATTCTTTCAAGCAAAGAAGAAAGGAGACTAACGTGGGCAAAAAGAAGATTTCTGTTGGCACCTGGGCATACATCTGGGGAGGATATGCCGAGGATCCTATACCACTGGAGACAGCCCTGGATCGGGTACAAGAATTGGGATTCGACGGCGTAGAACTGGCAGCCTTCCCGCCTCACCTGGCACCTGAGGATTTCCCCACCCGAGCAAGCCGGTTGGAAATCAAGAAGATACTGGACGACCGAGGCCTGGAGGTATCCGGTTTGGCGGCTGACTTCAACAATGTGCCACCCGCAGTTGTCAAGCCAAGCGAATACATCGAAGTGGTCCTGACGAATCTGGATATCTGCCATGACTTGGACATCCCCAAGCTACGCGTGGACACCATCAGCCCACCAACTGAGATACCGGGTGGGATGGACTATGAGACCTGCTTCTGGCGTGTGGCCCAGGTGTGGCACCGATCGGCTGAAGTCTGCGCCAACGAGGGCATCAAGCTGATCTGGGAATTTGAGCCGGGGTTCCTCTTCAACAAGCCCAGCGAAGTAGTCCGCATGGTATATGCCGTGGACCATCCCAACTTTACCGTACTTTTCGACTCGTGCCACGCTCACATGTGTGCAGTGGTAGCGTCACGCCAGATGGGTGAGAAAGAGACACTACCCGGCGGTGTGGTCCAGTTCGCGCATATGCTGACGGGCAAGATTGGCCATATCCACTTCATCGACTCCGACGAGACCTTGCATGACGATGAAACCAGCACCCATGCACCTTTTGGCCAGGGCATACTTGACTTCCCGTCAATCATCAAGGCCGTCGAAGACGCAGGCTACGACGATGAATGGTGGCCCATAGACCTGTGCTTCTGGCCCAAGGCGCTGGAGGCGACGGAGCCGGCCAAAAAGTATATGGATGACCTAGTCGCCAAGTACGGCCAAGACTAGATCAGGATCCCCTGGAAAAGGAGGTGCTTGAATGGCAGAAAAGATGAAAGCCCAGGTCTTCTACGAAGCGGAAAAGATGGCACTGGAGGAAATCCCTGTTCCGCCGGTGACCGACGCAGACGTGTTGGTGCGTGTCAAGAACTGCGGCATCTGCGGCTCGGACATCTCGTACTTCTTCGGATTGAGCCCCACGGACAAGTTGCCGATCGTGCTGGGTCACGAGTTCACCGGCGAGGTGGTTGAAGCCGGCGCGATCCCCAAGTCCATGGGGCTGTTCAAACCGGGCGACCGGGTGGTGGTTAACCCGGTGCAGCACTGCAACGCCTGCTACGCCTGCGCCAGCGGTCACACCAACCTGTGCGCTAACCTGTACGTGCCGGGCGTCAACGCCGACGGTGCGTTCGCCGAGTATGCCCTCTCCCGTTACACCGGCCTGTTTAAACTGGACGACGCGGTCACCTACGCAGCCGGCGCGTTTATCGAGCCGCTGGCCTGCGCCGTCTACGGCATGAAGAAGCTGGCAATCGAGCCCGGCCAGTTCGTGGCGATCTTCGGCCCCGGCCCCATCGGAATCATGATGGTGCAAATAGCGAAGGCGACCGGCGCTGGCAAGGTGGCTATGATCGGCACCCGCGACTACCGTCTGGAAGAAGCTCGCAAGTGGGGCGCGGACTACATCTTCAACACCAAAGACGAGAAGTCACCCTACTACGTCAAGGACCTTAAGGCTGCGATCGCCGATGTGACGCACGGCCTGCTAGCCGACCGTGCGATCAACCCGGCCAGCCCGAACGAAGCGTTCGAGCAGGCGATTGATATCACCGGCGGTGGAGCGATCATCGTCCACTTTGGCCTCCCCAACGCGGACGATGTGATCCACGTCCCGGCGGATGCCTTCCACAAAGCCGACAAGGAAATCCGCGCCTCCTGGTTGGCCCCCGGCGTCTGGCCGCAGACCATCCGCATGATCCAAGAGGGCTTGCTCGACCTGGAGCCGCTGGTCAGCAAGGCCGTGCCACTATCCGACGCTGCGACCGCTATCGTCGACCTGCGGGCGCGCAAGGGTGACCCGATAAAGGTGCAGGTCACACCTTAGGGGGTGCAATATGGCCATCAAATTCGGCATCAACACGTTCACCTGGACCTCACCCTTTACCACCGAGGACCTGCCACTGCTCGACAAAGCAAAGGAAATGGGCTACGACTTGGTCGAGATCCCGATCGAAAGCCCAGGTGACTTCGACTATGATCAGGCCGCTGAAGCCTTCAAACGCACCGGCCTGGCGTGTGGCACCTGCGCTGTTATGGGCGCAAGCCGCGATCCGGCCCACGAGGATGAGAGTATCCAACGAAGCGGCGTCGAGTATCTTATGCACTGCGTCGATGCCACGGCCAAGATGGGTGGCAAAATAGTCGGTGGCCCCATCTACGCAGCGGTAGGACGCACCTGGCAATCAACACCCGAACAGCGCAAGATCGAGCTGGAGCGGTGCGCCAAAAACCTGAGAGAAGCTGGCGCGTATGCCGAAGAGCGTGGGGTGGTATTAGCCATGGAGCCGCTGAATCGTTTCGAGACCAGCTTCATCAACCTGGCAGAACAAGCCGTGGAATTGGTGGAGATGGTAGACAGCCCGGCCGTCAAAATCATGCTCGACACCTTCCATATGAACATCGAGGAAAAGAAACTGGGGGGTGCGATTGAAGCAGCCGCGCCTTACTTGGTCCACGTCCACGCCAACGAGAATGACCGGGGGATCCCCGGCACCGGCCACGTCCCTTGGGACGAAGTGGCAGCCACTTTGAAGAAGATCAACTACGACGGGACACTGGTCATCGAGACTTTCACCACACTGGTTAAGGAGATCGCCAGGGCAGCGGCTATCTGGCGACCTCCTGCCCCCAGCCAGGATATGCTGGCCAGGGAAGGCTTGGCGTTTCTCAGGAAACTCATGGCCTGAAGTGTGATATTCTTCCAGAGTCACTGCTACATTCCATAGAAAAGAAAGGAGAGTACTATGGCACGACCGGTCACACTCTTTACAGGACAGTGGGCCGACCTCCCCTTGGAAACGCTGGCTCAAAAGGTCAGCGAATGGGGGTTCGACGGCCTGGAACTCGCCTGTTGGGGCGATCACTTTGAGGTAGACAAGGCACTAGAGGATGATGCCTATGTTCAAAGCCGTTGGGACATTCTTAACAAGTATGGTCTGAAGTGTTTTGCTATCAGTACCCATTTGGTTGGCCAATGTGTATGCGACGACCCTATTGACGAACGGCATAAGGGCATTTTGCCGGCACGACTGTGGGGCGACGGCGACCCTGAAGGGGTGCGCCAGCGCTGCGCCGAGGAGGTGAAGAACACAGCCCGCGCTGCGGCCAAGTTCGGCGTCAAGGTGGTGAACGGCTTCACCGGCTCGAAGATATGGCACGTGCTGGCTTTGTTCCCCCCTGTGCCACCGGAGATGATCGAGGCTGGCTATCAAGATCTGGCTGATCGCTGGAACCCAATTTTGGATGTATTTGATGAGGTCGGGGTCAAGTATGCGCTCGAAGTGCACCCCTCCGAGATTGCCTATGACTTCTGGACAGCCAAGCGGACGCTGGAAGCCCTCGATCACCGTGAAGCTTTCGGTTTCAACTTCGACCCCAGCCACCTGTATTGGCAGATGGTAGACCCGGTGGAATTCGTACACGAGTTCGCAGACCGCATTTACCACATGCACGTCAAGGAAGCTATTCGGGTGCTGAATGGACGCAACGGCATCTTGGGATCGCACCTGCTCTTTGGCGATCACCGGCGCGGCTGGGACTTCGTATCGCCGGGCCGGGGCGGTGTCCCGTTCGAGAGGGTCTTCCGCGCGCTGAACGATATCGGGTATGATGGGCCGCTCTCGATTGAGTGGGAAGACAATGGTATGAATCGTGATCAAGGCGCGCCAGAGGCACTGGCAATGGTACATCGCTTAGATCTAACCCCCTCGGATGTGGCCTTCGACGCTGCGTTTGCCGCAGAATAGTGGGCCACACATTAGCGACTGGAGGATTTGAGAATGAGCGAAGCAACTGGATTCACCACCATGGCAGGAGCCAGAGCCGAAGGTGAGGCACCAGAGGTCGGCGTTGGCATGCTGGGCTATGCCTTCATGGGCAAGGCACATAGCAACGGATACAAGAAAATCCCCTATATGATGTATCCCCCTCCAGCTATTCCCAAGTTGATCGCCATCTGTGGACGCAACGAAGAGGCAGTAGCCGAAGCAGCACGTCGCTATGGGTATGAAGGTTACTACACCAACTGGCGCGAGATGCTGGAAGATGACCGCATCCAGCTCTTTGATAACGGTGGCCCCAACAATGCGCATGCTGAACCGTGTATCGCCGCTGCCCAGGCAGGCAAGCACATCTTCTGCGAAAAGCCACTGGCACGCAGCGCCGAAGAGGCCAAAGAGATGTTCGATGCCGTCAGCAAGGCGGGCATCAAGCACATGGTGGCCCACAATTACCGCTTTGTGCCGGCCATTCGTCTGGCGCGTAATCTGATCGACAGCGGCGCCTTGGGGCAGATCTACCACTTCCGTGCGGTGTATCTACAAGAGTGGATCATGCCTCACTACAACGAAGTCAAGATCTGGCGGCTGGACAAAGAGGCGGCCGGAAGTGGCGCCATAGGGGATTTGGGCGCGCACATCATTGACTTGGCTCGCTTCTTGGTAGGCGAGATAACGGGCTTGAGCGCTATGACCCGCACATTCATCGACGAGCGCCCCCTGCCCGATGGCAGCGGCACCGGCAAAGTGGATGTTGACGATGCCTTTGTTACTACAGTCGAGTTCGACAATGGCGCCATCGGCACGCTGGAGTGCAGCCGATTTGCCGGCGGCCGCAAGAACTACGAGGTGCTGGAGATCAACGCCGAGAAGGGCAGCATCCACTTCAATCTGGAACGCCTGAATGAACTCCAAGTCTTCTGGGTCGATGAGGAGCCTAAGGAGACGCAGGGTTTTCATAATGTGCTGGTTACCGAAGGCCACCATCCATGGATAGATCACTGGTGGCCGCACGGTCATATTATTGGCTGGGAGCACGCCTTTGTCCACGAACTGACGCACCTCCTGGACTGTATCGTCAACGACAAGGATGTGGCTCCCTACGGCGCAACCTTCGAAGATGGTTACCGCACGGCCGTCGTCTGTGATGCGATCATCGAATCGGCTGCTGCCAAGAAGCAGGTTGACCTCAAATACTGATGACGTACCAGGCGGGGCGGCGATACGCTCCCGCCCCGCCTGTATCCCAAATTAACCAATCACTAGAGAGAGGCCTATGCAAGCTGTTTATTTTATCGTAGGTTTTGTGGCCATTATAATGGCCTTCATCGCCTTCATCGTGTTCTTGTCCAAGCGGCTCAGTGGCAATGTCCCCCAGCAACTGTATAACGTGATAGAAAAAATCATCATAGCTGGTATTGTGCTGGGTATAGTGGGCATGTTCCAGCCGTGGATACATCTCGGATTCCGGGTTGGTTTTCACCTGTTGCTTTTTTCAACTCTGACCTTCATTGTGTGGAGCCACATCACGCCACGGGCTACGCGCTACGATGAAGAAGGGGAAGGGGTTGTTGACATCTCTGTGAGCGAACCAAACGCAGGATAACAACTTCAGTAAGCTCTCAGGTAAATCTAGGCGGTAGCGACGCAACTCGTTCGCGGGAAACGAACGATTCGCTACCTTTGATTTTGACATAGACTGCCTGATACAAGAACTGGAAGAGAGGAAGCATACTGTGCAGAAACGTCTTTTAGGAAGTACCGGACTGGAAGTCTCTATTTTGGGCATGGGTGGGTTCCATTTGTTGGAGATCAGTGCCGCCGATGCCGTGGCAATCCTCAACCGCTATTTAGACGCCGGCGGCAACTACATCGAGACAGCCGCACAATATGGTGACGGCGAATCGGAGAGCAAGGTTGGAACGGTAATTGCAGCCCGGCGAGATGAGTGCATTTTGGCCACCAAATGCCACCTTCGGGAACGGGACCCTGCTGCCCGGTTGCTTGACACCAGCCTGGAAAACCTGCAAACGGATCACGTGGACGTCTTGTTTATGCACCACGTCCAGAGTTCTGACGAGCTCGACCAGATTCTGTCCCCAAATGGAGCCTTGCGAGCGGCCGAAGCGGCCCGCGAGGCGGGGATGGTCCGTTTCATAGGCATCTCCAATCATGGGCATCCTGAAGTCATGATAGAGGCCTTGAAGCGTTACCCCTTTGACGTCATTATGACCGGCTTCAACTACTACGATCGTTTCAACTTCCCTTTGATTGAGACGGAATTGCTGCCGCTGGCGCTGGAAAAGAAGGTCGGGATCGTGGGTATGAAAGCAGTGGGCGACGGCTTTCTGTGGCGCTCTGCCGAGCAAGCCTTCCGCTACGCTTGGACTCTACCCATCAACGTTATGGTAGCTGGTATGAACACCATGGCTATGTTGGAGCAAGACCTGGCTTACGCCGAGTCATTCACGGCCATGTCAGAGGCAGAGAAGGAACAATGGTTCTTTGACGCGCCCGAACTGGGAAACTACGTTTGCCGGCTATGCGACAAATGCTTGCCCTGCCCGGAAGACGTCAACATCCCGCGTATCTTCGAGCTGGAAGGCTGGTACGACCGCCAGATGTGGGATGGGGTGGTACGCGATCCAGGCGATTATATGCTGCGCATCGCGCTGCGCTTCTGGTTTAGCAACGAGGAGCGGGCACGGCGAGCCTACGCTGAGCTGCCGGTGAAAGCTGACGCCTGCACCGATTGCGGCGAGTGCGAGCCACGCTGCCCCTATCACTTACCAATTGTAGACAAGCTGCAGTGGGCCCATGATAAGTTGACGGTTGCCGGGGCGCTGTATCCCAACTGGGACTGGAAGTAGTGAACAATGTATCTTCTCAATATTGTGAGGCAGACTTTCCAGTCTGCCGTTGGGACAGGTTAGAAAGCCTGCCCCACATATGATCTCCCCAATTTATTGAGAAGGTACTGAACAATCTAATAAAATGACTATCAAGGAAGACAAATGAAAAACACTGCTGACATCATGAACAACGCTCTTCAGGCAGGCCTGACTATCCCGGCCTTCAATGTGCCCCATCTGCCGATGGTCAAGCCGGTGATCCGCGCCGTAGTGGATCAGGACTGCTTTGCGCTTATCGCGGTAGCACGACTGGAGTGGATCAAGTTTGAGGCGCAGAGCATGGCCGCCGTCATGGAAGAGTTCACAAAGTGGAACGAGCCCGACTACGTACGCCTCCATCTGGATCATGTGCCGGTGATTGACGAAGACAACCTGCAGGTAGATTACGTGTCAATCATACGCGAGGCAATCGACTTGGGCTATCAGTCAGTCATGGTAGACGGATCGCGCCTGGATCTGGAAGGCAATATAGAAGCCACGCGACAGGTGGTCGAGATAGCACACCAGGCAGGTGTCCCTTGCGAAGCCGAGTTGGGCGCAGTCCTGGGACACGAGGCCGGCCCCCCTCCGCCGTACGAGGAACTCTTTGAGTCAGGTATGGGCTTCACCGATGTAAAAGAGGCAGAACGTTTTGCGCGTGAGACTGAGTGTGACTGGCTCTCGGTCGCCATCGGAAACATCCACGGCGCAGTTTCCGGCGCCCTGAAAGACAAGAAAAAGGTTGCCGCAAGACTGAACCTGGACCACCTTGAGAAACTTCAGCAGGCCACAGGCATCCCCCTCGTCCTGCACGGTGGATCCGGGGTGAAACAAGAATACTTGCTGGCTGCAATCAAAAAGGGCATCGCCAAGGTGAACGTCGGCACCGAAATCCGCCAGACCTATGAGACAGCCCTAAAAGAAACAGGCGACCTGTCTGCCGCTCAAGATGCAGTCTACGAGCGGACCTGCTGGGTTCTCAAGGACTACTTTGGCTTGGCCGGAACAAGAGAGCAGGTGGCCGGTCATCAGGCTGGCTAGGGGGAAAGCCGATTCACAACACCCCTTCCAACGCACGGCGCATCACAGAGGTGGACGCTTCAACCCCTGTCCACATCTGGAAAGCAATAGCCCCCTGGTAGACCAGCATCCCCAGTCCATCCAGGGTCTGAGCGCCCTCGGCTTCAGCCGCACGCAGGAACGCTGTACGCGGAGGATTGGGAATCACATCGCAGACAAGCAGGTCGGGGCGGATAGACGTCATCGCAACCGCGGGGACCTCTTCTACCTGGGGGAACAGACCGATAGATGTGGCATTGACCAGGATGTCAGCCTCCGGCGGTACTGGATATACCCCCTGCCAGGGCACAAACTGTGCATCAGCGGGTGTCTTCTCCGCGAGATGTCTGGCCAGTTCCTGCCCTCGGCTGGGGGTGCGGTTGACGATGGTGATGTGAGCTGCGCCAGCCTAAGCCAACTCTACGCTCATAGCTCTGGCCGCACCTCCAGCCCCCAGAAAGACAATGCGCTTGCCCGCCGGATCCACACCGGCGTCATCACGCACCGAGCGCAGGAAGCCCTTGCCATCCGTGTTGTGGCCGACGAGTTGATCGCCCTCGCGCACCACCGTGTTAACAGCGCCGATCAGCTCTGCTTCAGGCGAGAGCCGATCCAAGTACTGAATTACCGTCACTTTGTGAGGGATAGTAAGATTAACACCCTGCATATTAAAGGCGCGTAGCCCCATCATAGCCTCCTCGAGATCCTCTGGTCGCACTTCAATGGTCAGATAGCGCCAGTTGAGACCCCGCTCCTCGAAGGCTGCTTCTTGCATCACAATCGTCGGATTCTCAGCCACCGGGCAGCCAAAGACGCCGACCAGCTCCGCCTTGTATGATACACTTGCGTCGTTCATTGCTCTCTCATCCTTTCTGAAATGGCCGCCACTGAGACAGTCGTCATGGAGATTGTACCAGCCAACTTGGGCATGTCAAATAATAAGGAGATTTTATCAGCACATCTCCCACAAAGGCCAGCGGAGACTTGACGCCAACCACCATTATATGTTACAATAGTCACGAGCACGGGAGCGAACGCCCTTTTACCCCTTTACGCAGCACGCAAAGACTGGTCCATAAGTTCAGTCGAGAAACGTTATCCACTCCTTTTACCGAGGTCGTACTATGACAGAGTACTTGCTTGGTATTGACGTGGGAACCACTGGAAGTAAAGCACTGTTAGTCGACGCCAATGGCGCAGTCATAGCCAGTGCCACCACCGAGTATCCCATGTTTACCCCCCAACCCCTATGGTCTGAACAAAACCCTGCAAATTGGTGGTCCGCCACCGTGACCAGCATCCAGCAAGTGCTGCAACAGGGCGGTGTTAGAGCCGACCAAGTAGCTGGCGTGGGTCTCACTGGCCAGATGCACGGATTGGTGCTTCTGGACGCCAAGGGCGAGGTGCTCCGCCCGTGCATTATGTGGAACGACCAGCGCACCGCCGCCCAGTGTGCCGCAATCACCCATAAAGTCGGTGCGCAGAACGTGCTGCGACTTACCGGTAATCCGGTGCTGCCCGGCTTCACGGCACCCAAGATTGCCTGGGTGCAGGCGCACGAACCCGATGTATACGCCCGCGCCGCGAAGGTGCTGTTGCCCAAGGACTACGCGCGCTATCGCCTGACCGGTGGCTTTTTCAGTGAAGTGTCGGACGCATCGGGCACCTCACTCTTTGACGTGGGCCAGCGCCAGTGGTCCGACGAGATGCTGGCAGCCCTGGGTTTGCCGCGCGAATGGCTGCCCGAGGTGACCGAGTCCCCGGAAGTGAGCGCCCGCGTAAGCGCAGCCGCCGCTGAGGCAACTGGACTGCTTGAAGGAACCCCCGTGGTCGGCGGCGGTGGTGACCAGGCAGCCCAGGCCGTGGGTACGGGGATCATCGCCGAAGGTGTGGTATCAGCCACGTTAGGTACATCCGGCGTGGTATTTGCTGCCTCGGACACTTACCGTGTGGAGCCGGAGGGAAAGCTCCACGCATTTTGTCACGCGGTGCCCGGCATGTGGCATCTGATGGGCGTGATGCTATCGGCCGCTGGGAGTTTCCGCTGGTATCGTGATGCGTTGGGTGACCTGGAGCGCATCCAGGCTGACGAAACCGGGTGCGACGCCTATGACCTGCTGACCGAGGCCGCTGCTGAGGTGCCACCCGGCTGCGAAGGGTTGCTCTTCTTGCCCTACCTGTCCGGTGAGCGTACGCCCTACCCCGATCCTAATGCGCGAGGGGTGTTCTTTGGCATTACCTTACGACACGGCAAGGCGCACCTAACACGGGCAGTGTTGGAGGGCGTGACCTACGGCTTGCGCGACTCGCTGGAATTGATGCGCGCTCTGGGGCTATCAATCCAACAGGTGCGTGCCTCAGGCGGTGGGGCGCGCAGCCCGCTGTGGCGGCAGATGCTGGCCGACGTCTTCGACACCGAGATCGTCACCGTCAAAGTCACCGAAGGCGCGGCCTATGGTGCGGCGTTGCTGGCGGGTGTGGGCGCAGGCGTGTTTCGGGACGTTGCCCAGGCCTGCGAAACGGCGGTGCGGGTGACTGGACGTACCGAGCCAGGGCCAGCCGTGTCGACTTACGCTGACTACTACCCGCGCTATCGTGCGCTATATCCAGCGCTCGCACCAGAGTTTGAGACGATGGCAGAAGTAGTGAGCAGACACTTGCCATCTCAATAGACATTATCGGGTCCCACCTGGGTTGCTGGTGTGAAACCCACGTTGCTACCATCAAGTTTTTCACTGCCCGCAACACAGGGCCCACAGTGCCATCCTGAAGCAAAGTCCACTAGCTCCCTGGTACTCTCTACCGGGGTACGAACGTTAGCCTGCATAGGGATGTGCCATAAACAGAAAGGAGGTGGTTGCGCCAAAGGGAAAACCCGGACCAATCACGTGCTCGGATTATCACCGCAGTGACACGCAGATAGCCGAGCCAACTCTCAAAGAAGTAAACCATAGTAAAGGAGGATGAAGCAAATGAAACGCTACTCAATGATTATTGTGGCCGCGCTGGTGATTACCTCTCTACTGGCAGCCTGTGCTCCGGCTGCCCAGCCCGAAACCATTATCGAGACCGTCGTCGTCGTCGAAACCGTGGAGGTCGAAAAGGAGGTCGAAGGCGAAACGGTTACGGTCGTGGAAACCGTGGAGGTCATCCAAACGGTTGAGGTGGAGAAAGAGGTAGTAGTCACCCCAACTCCCGAGCCAGGGCCCGAACAAGCTATGATCGGCGGTTTCCCCACCTCAGTCCAGCTCGAGGCGGACACGGCTCAGGCTGCCGTCGATGCCGCCGACAAGGGCGAACCCGACCCGGCCTGGGAGGGTACGTCCTTCACCATCGGCGTCTACTCGGCCGGGCAGCGCGGCGCCATCTCCGGCCCGCTCTACTTCTGGCGACCCAAGTTCGAGGAGCTGACGGGCGCGACTTATGAAATCGTCGAGATCCCCTTCGCCGAGCTGCGCGAGAAGATCTACACCGATTTCACGACCGGCGCCAACAACTACGACGTCATCATCAACTGCTCCAACTGGTACGGTGACGCAATCTTCAATGACTGGATCCAGCCAATTGAAGGGTACCTCGATGACCCACGCATGCCCCGGTGGGACCAAGGGTCAGTGGCCCCGGCTGTGGCCAACCTGATGACGTGGGGTGATAGCTGGTACGGCGGCAACAACGACCACGACGCCCAGGTCCTCTACTATCGCAAGGACATCATCGAAGACCCCGAGTGGCAGGCGGCCTTTGAGGAGGAGATGGGCTATCCCATGCCGGTGGAATTGGAGACCTGGGAGGATGCGCTGGCGGTCGCTCAGTTCTTTAACGGCAAGGACTGGAACGAGGACGGCGACCCGGATGACGGCATCACCCTGCACCTCAAGGTGGGCGGCCAGGGCTTCTTCCACTTCCTGGCCCTATCGGCGCCCTATGTCGTCACCCCGGCTCCTGGCGACGACCCGCGCCAGGTAGACAAGTACCATAACATCTACTTCTTCGACCCGGAGACTATGGAACCGCTCATCAACTCGCCCGGGCACGTCAGGGCGTTGGAGATGTTGATTGAGTTGTCCAAGGCCGGTCCCTCCGCCATGTGGGGCTGGGAGCTGGGTGAGGCGTGGGCCGATTTCCTGTCCGGCAACGCCATCATGACCTTCTCCTGGGGCGACGTGGGCTCGCTGTCGCAGGATCCGGCCCAGTCAGTGATCCAGGGTAAGCTGGGCGCGCGGGGCATCCCCGGCACCAAGTTCCCCTACGACATGGAGGCCGGCGAGTTCATGGAGTTGGAGCAGCCCAACATGGTAGGCAACCAGGTTGGCTGCTCGTGGCACCCGGTGCTCTCCAAGTTCGCCGAGAACCCTGACCTGGCCTACTACTGGATGGCCTGGCAGTCCACACCCGAGATTAATCACTGGAACGTGGCCACCGGCTGGACCGGCGTAGACCCGGGCACCACCTACGACTGGATCGAGCCCGTCGGCTCGGCCACCGTCGATGAGTACGTGGACGGCGGCTACGACGCCGACGATGCGGTGCAGTTCATCGGCGCTTACCAGAATAACTTCTTCGATTACCCGCTCTTCGTGACCTACCTGCGCATCCCCGGCACGCCGGAGATGAGCGAGACGATGGACGTGCACCTGTCCGAGGCGGTCACCGGCCAGGTCTCCGCACAGGAGGCGCTGGACCGAACCTACGACGACTGGGTACGCATCATCGAAGACTATGGTAAGGAAGATCTGCTCAGGCTGTACCAAGAGTCCATCGGTTACACACCCGAATAGTCCGGACTCTGAGCACTGAGGAATGGCTGGGGGAGGGATTCGCAACGATGCAATCCCTCCCCCTTGTTCAAAAATCGCCCGACTATCTATGTCATTTCGAGACCAAAGTTCGAAGCATAGCCTGAGCGCAGCGAATGGGTAACATAGAGAAGAACTTCGAACTCAGGTTATTAAGAAAGAGGTAGACGATGCACGAGCGAAGTCGCGCCAAATGGTTTTTCGTCGGCCCAGGTATCCTCTGGGTGCTGGCCTTCACCATCTTTCCGCTGCTCTATTCTTTGCGACTGGCTTTTATGCGCGCCCGCCTCGGCCAACCGCAGACCTTTAACGGGTTGAAGAACTTTGGCCGGGCTTTCAGTGATTATCGTTTTTGGAATTCCCTCGAGGTAACAATCATCTTTTTGCTCGCCAGCGTAGTCCTGACCGTGTCGTTGGGCTTGGGGCTGGCTCTGCTCTTCAACCGGCCCATGCGGGGGCAGCGCGTCTTCCGTTCCCTGTTCACCATGCCCCTTTTCGCGGCGCCCATTGCTATGGGCTACCTGGGCCTGACCATCTTCCACGAGCAGGTGGGAGCGGTCAACACCGTTCTGCGTGCGCTGGGCATGGTCAACCTGCCACCCTGGTTCTCCGACGTCTGGCTGGCTCGCCTGACCATTGTGCTGGTAGACGTCTGGCAGTGGACTCCCTTCTGTTTTCTGGTCTTGCTGGCCGGTTTGCAAGGACTGCCCGAGGAGATTTACGAGGCGGCCGCCTTGGACTCCTCGTCAGGCTGGGATACCTTCCGCTTTGTCACCTTGCCATTGTTAGCCCCGGTGCTCTTCACCGTCACGATGTTGCGCATGGTGGAGGCTGTCAAGATTCTGGACATCCCTTTCAGCATGACCAACGGTGGGCCGGGCGCTGCCACCCAAACCCTTTCTTTCTACATCTACCTGACCGGGCTGCGCAATTTTAACGCCGGTTACGCCTCGGCCCTGGCCTATCTCTTGCTTGTGATGGTGTTGATCATCAGCTTGTTCTTCTTCAACCGGCTCCGCCAGATTTATGAATAGAGAGGTGCTCGCGTGAAAAGACATAAACTGGGACGCACTCTGAAAAATATCCTGTTGTGGGCGGTCATCATTGTTGCCACTGCCTGGGTGGTCTTCCCCTTTTACTGGGCAATCGTCACCTCGTTCAAGGCGCCCAGCGTCATCCTGAGCAAGCCCTCCTTGATTCCTTTCCTGCAATTCCAGCCCACCCTGGTAAACTGGCAGTCAGAGTTCACCAACCGCTGGCCGGAGATCAGCCGCGCGCTGCTCAACAGCATCATCATATCTCTGGGGGCCACCCTGCTCGCCATCGTGTTCGGCACACTGGCCGGCTATGGCCTGGCGCGCTTCCGTTTCTATGGCTGGCAGAACAAAGACATCACTCTGTGGTTCCTGTCGCAGCGCTTCCTGCCGCCCATGGTGACCGTCATTCCCTTCTTCCTGATGATGCAATTCCTCAAATTATTGGACACCCGCCTGGCGCTTATCCTGGCCAATGCCACCTTTACCATGCCGTTTGCCGTGCTCATCATGCGCGACGTTTTTAAGGAATTACCCATCGAAATGGAAGAATCGGCCTGGGTGGACGGCGCCTCGCGTTTTCAGAGTTTTTTGCGCATCGCCCTGCCGCTGTCTGCGCCGGCAGTGGCTGCTGCCGCGGTGATATGTTTCGCCTTCTCCTGGAACGAGTTCATTTTCGCCCTTATTCTGACCCTCAGGAACGCCCAGCCCATCACCGTCGTCATTGCTGGCGTGAGCCACACCCAGGGGATCCAGTTCTGGTTCGTGGCCACGCGCCTGCTGTTTGCCATACTGCCGCCCACCTTGCTGGCGTTGACGGCGCAGCGCTACATCGTGCGTGGCTTGACGTTTGGAGCAGTGAAGGGATAAGCCCCTTACTCCATATTTCGTATTGCGTACTGCGTATTTCGTTACCTTGTCGCGCTCGCGTAATACGCAGTACGCAATACGTAGCACGCAATACAAGAGACTATGAACAGACGCGAGCGGGTGCTTGCAGCCATCCATCACCAAGAAACCGACTTCGTCCCCTACAACTTGCACGCTGTGTCTGGCGTGTGGCACAACATATGCCAGCGCTACGGGCTCAAGGACAACCACCAGGCGATGGACTTCATAGGCAACCACATCGTCAAGGTGGGATCCGATTTCAACTATAATCCCTGGGCCGATCAAGTCGGCAAGGTGGAGCTCACTCTCAGTGGCGGCCCGGTTCGCACCGACGCCGACCAGGCGGGAGAGTTGCACCAAGACGAATTTGGATGCGTTTGGGATCGCCGGGGAGGTCTACCTCACCCGGTAGCTTACCCGCTGTCCGAGATCAAGCCAAAAAAGCTGGCACAAGCTCTGGACAGCTATACATTTCCCGATCCCTACCGCGAGGGACGATTTAATCAGGCCAAGTCTTTGGCCGATCGCTACCGGGGTAAAGTGTTTCTCTTCGGCAAGTTAGGCATGTGTCTCTTCGAGCGCGCCTGGAGTATCCGGGGCATGTCGCAGTTGCTCATAGATATGGCCATGCAGCCCGAATTCGTTGAAGAGTTACTGGATCGCATCCTGCACGAGTGGAATTTACCCATCATCGAGCAGCAATTGGCGCTCGGGGTGGATGGCTTCTACTTGGCCGACGATTGGGGAACCAAGACCGGGCTCATGTTTAGCCCCGAGATGTGGCGACGTTTCATCAAGCCGCGCCTGGCAGTGATTTATCAGCGCTGCAAAGAGGCTGGCGTTGTGGTAGGGCAACACTCAGATGGCGCAGTAGAGACTCTCTTCCCAGACCTGATCGAGATAGGCTTGCAGGTTTTCAACCCGCTGTCTCCCTCGGTTATGGATCCGCGTGCTATGAAGGAGAAATACGGCGACCAGTTAGCCTTTTATGGCGGTATCGACGTCGAGCGAACGCTGCCTCTGGGCACCCCGCAGGAAGTAAGAGCCGAGATGCGCTCCATGGTGAAGGTAATGGGCCACGGTGGCGGGTATATTCTGCAGAGCTCCCACACCATCCTGGAAGACGTGCCGATGGAAAACATCGTGGCCTACGTTGAAGAAGTACGTCGCATGGCCGGGATGGAATAAAATACTGCGTACTGCGTATTCCGTTTACGCAATACGCAGTATGTCAATAACTACGACGACCGACGAGAGGATTATGCTAATACCATTCAACGATCTGTTGGCCGATGCCCTGGCTGGCGGCTATGCCGTGGGCTATTTTGAAGCGTGGGATATCTATTCGCTTGAAGCCGTATTGGAGGCTGCTGAGGCCGAAAGCGCCCCTGTGATCCTCGGCTTCGGCGGGGTGATGATGGAACCATCCTGGTTTGACGGGGGTGGCCTTGAGCGACTGGCGGCACTTGGGCTGGCAGCAGCCAGGAGCGCCAAGATACCGGTGGCATTCATCCTCAACGAGGTAGCAACATTTGCCCAAATCGTGCGCGGAATCCAAGCCGGTTTCAACGTGGTCATGTTGGATACAAGTGACCTGCCATACTCAGAGAATGTCCGCCTCACCCAGCAAGTGGTACAGACTGCCCACGCTGTGGGCGTAAGTGTAGAGGCCGAAGTGGGCGAGCTACCTGACGCCTCGGGTGAGATGGGTGGTGGGGCTGGCCGCTTGACCGACCCCGAAGAAGCAGCGCGATTCGTTGATGAGACTGGGATCGACGCCCTGGCCGTCTCCATCGGGAATGTCCACACACTAATCGCTGGAAAAGCAGTTGTTGACCTGGAGCGGCTGGCCGCCATCCACCGGGCCGTATCGGTGCCATTGGTCATCCATGGTGGGACCGGCTTTCCCGAGGAGGCAATCGCGGAGGCCATCAGCTTGGGTGTCGCCAAATTCAACATCGGCTCCGTTCTGAAACGCGCTTTTTTGGACGGCTTAAAGGAAGCCACTGCGGCTCTTCCCCCAAAAGTTGCTGTCCACCAGGTGATGGGCTCGCGCAAGGACGACGATGTACTCCAGCAAGGTAAGGCGCGTATGCGGCAAGAAGTCACCCGGCTCATCCGCCTCATGAGGCCCAACGTTGGCTGACAATGTCAGCTTCGTGCAACTATTCAGCCAAAAGGTGCAACGCACTTGCTTACACGAATTCTGGGCTTGGTTTGCTGTATTGATGGCTGCTTTTCCGACTGAAGTGCGTTGCACCTGGACTAGCCTGAGTAGTAACGCTTCGTCAAAGTAAAAACATACGTGAGGTGAATATGAGTCTGCTTGGACTTGATGTAGGGATCACAGGCTGTAAGGCAGTGGCCTTCAGCCTCACAGGTGAGATGCTGGCCCAAGCGTATAAAGAATATCCTCTATACCAACCACACCCAGGCTGGATGGAGCTCGACCCGGGGGAAGTTTGGGATGCGGTAGCAAGCGTGATCCGTCAAGTGACCGAGGCCGTCCCAGATGACTCGGTGCAGGCCCTCAGCGTCTCAACGCACGGTGAGTCCGTCGTGCCCCTGGACGCCAAGGGCCAACCTCTTTGTCGCTTCATCACCGCGCTCGACACCCGTGCAGGTGAACAGACAAAGTGGTGGGGCCAAGAACTGGGCAAGGATCGTCTCTTTCAAATCACCGGCATGCCGCTCCACCCTATGTACACGGTGAACAAATTGATGTGGCTGCGCCAGCACGAGCCTGAAATCTTTACCAATGCACAACGCTTCCTATGTATGCAAGATTTTGTCTTCCACCAATTGGGGCTAGACCCGGCAATGGATCACTCCCTGGCCACACGTACGATGGCCTTCGATGTGAACCAACTTGCCTGGTCCGAGAAGATCCTGTCTCTGGCCGAGATCGATGTGAACCTGCTGTCAAATGCGCTTCCCTCCGGCTCGTTGATAGGAGAAGTTCCGGCTTCCATTGTCGAGGAGCTAGGACTGGCGCCAGGTGCAGTGGGGGTGGCCGGAGGCCACGACCAGCCGTCCGGGGCACTGGGCTGTGGTGCGATTTCCGAAGGCATCGCCATGGACTCCACCGGCACCGTCGAGTGCGTGGCTGTAGCCTCGCCAAAGCTGGTGCTAGACGCCAAGCTGCTGGAAAGCAACTTACCCATCGCCCCCCACACGGTGCAGGGCATGTACCTCGTCTTGGGTTACTCTTCGACGGGAGGCGCATTGTTGCGCTGGTATCGCGACAATTTTGCCGCCGCGGAGCAGCAAGAGGCTGCACACACAGGACAGGATGTCTATGATCTGATCCTGCATCAGGCCGCCGAGGGACCATCACCGGTGTTGATCTTGCCCCACTTCTTTGGGAGTGGCACACCCTGGATGGACCCTGACTCCAAAGGTGCGATCTTGGGTCTTGATATGAGCACAACCAAAGGACAGGTCATCAAGGGCATCATCGACAGCGTGACCTATGATACCAAACTGAGCGTGGATGTAATGGAGAAGGCCGGAATCGCCGTCCGGGAACTGAGAGCCATCGGCGGCGGTGCCAAATCCCCCCGCTGGCTGCAAACCAAAGCGGACATTTTTGGCAAGCCAGTGGTGGCCATGGATGTCTCAGAATCTGCATGCCTGGGGGTAGCTATCCTGGCTGGCGTAGCAATCAAGGCTTTCTCTTCAATTGATGAGGCCGTGGCGCAAATGGTTAAGGTCAAGCGCGTACATGAACCCGATATGGTTTTGCACAAGCATTACCTTGAGAAAGCCCAACACTTCGCCCAGATCTACCCGACGCTGGCAGAACTCAACCACGAGCTGTAAGTCCCCCTCCCCCAATTCCTCCCCCTACCAGATGGAGGGGCTTCAAATTGCCTCCGTCTCCGAGGGGGAGGTATCAGGAGAAAGTGAAACATGTCGAGAGGAAGAATGAAAGCTGTCCGGCTCCATGCGCCTGGTGACCTGAGAGTCGAGGAAGTAGAAATCCCTCGCCCAGGGGAAGACGAAGCTCTCACAAGAGTTAAAGCGGTAGGCATCTGCGGTTCCGATCCGGCCAGGGTTATGCTGAAGGGTACCTACTCCTATCCCACCACAATTGGGCATGAATTCTCAGGTGAGATCATGGAAGTTGGCAGTCAGGTAAAGTCCGCTAAGATCGGAGACAGGGTAACAATTATCCCTTTGATACCCTGTGGGATCTGTGATTTTTGCGCCATTGGGGAATACAATTTGTGTGACGAGTACAGTTACTATGGCTCCAGAATTGACGGAGCCATGGCCGAGTACGTCGTCGTTAAGGAGTGCAACCTCCTCAAGCTTCCGGACGGCGTCGCCTACGAATCGGGGGCCTGCACCGATCCTATATCTGTCGCACTCCACGCCGTAAGGAAGGTAAATTTAAAAGGGGGAGACACCGTTGCCGTTCTGGGTGTCGGCCCTATTGGCGGTTTTGCCATTCAATGGGCCAAAGCATTTGGTGCAAGCCGGATTTTCGCCATCGACATCGTAGACGAGAAACTAGTCATAGCTCACAAAACAGGGGCCGATCTCATCTGCAACTCCACAGAAACCGATCCGGTTGGGTTCGTGCTGGACCATACCGGCGGTGCAGGTGTTGATCGGGTCATTGAGATGGCAGGGTCCAAGATCACTCAAGAGCAAAGTATACGCATGGCAAAAAAGCAAGGGGGCATCGTCTTTTGCGGAATTTCATACGACGACCTGACCTTGCCTCAGAAGACCCTGGACCAATTGCTAAGAAAAGAAGTGGCCTTGGTTGGCTCCTGGAATTCATCTTTCGCTCCGCTACCGATTCACGAATGGCGGACTTCTCTTGAATATCTTTCCAAGGAGCAGATCCAGTGCCAGCCCTTAATCAGCCACCGGTTACCTTTGAGCGAAGCTCCAAAGGTCTTCAGGAAGATATGGAGCAAAGAAGGGTATTTCAACAAGGTTCTCTTTGTTCCATAGCGCAACTTAGCGAAACAAATATTTCAACTCACATAAG
>Ga0180438_10003882_pt1 | contig 22100 bp, 14 predicted proteins | sample SS_ome_12_FD_132455 | JGI IMG/M metagenome (GOLD analysis project Ga0180438, IMG submission 132455) | Hypersaline lake sediment archaeal communities from the Salton Sea, California, USA - SS_3_D_2 metaG | ecosystem: Environmental > Aquatic > Non-marine Saline and Alkaline > Hypersaline >...
CATGTACAGAATAACCTGCGCCCTTCGCTCAGCGCAGCAATTTAGTCGGAGCAGAGTTTTTGCAGATCCTCAATGCTCAGTTCGCCGAGCCGTGCGACGATTTTTTCAGCCATGGCCAATTGATCGGCGTCATAGGAATTAGTTACAGCAACGGTATGCATTGCGGCAGCTCTTGCGGCTTCGAGACCCCAGTGTGAGTCTTCAACCACAACGCAGTTCTCGGCCAATATGGGCGCCTCACCTGCCGCGTTCAGTTTTTCCAGCGCAAGTAGAAATCCTTCGGGATGGGGCTTGCCTCGCTTGACCTGCTCGGCGGAAACTATCGCGACAAAAAAAGATCGCAGCTTCGCTTCCTCCAGTAGCAATTCGATTTCTGCAAGGAGAGCACCCGAGCATATAGCTGCCGGTATACTGTTGTCTCTGAGCATCTGCAAAAAACCGCGAACGCCCTCGATTATGCGGCCATCGGTTATCGCCAGTTCTTCGAATGCAACATTCTTCTGTTGGACGAGATGCTCGATTTCCTTCTCTTCGACATCAAGAAGGCCTTGCTCAGCCAGTGTCTTGAAGCAGTCGAAGTCGGTCAGGCCGAGATAATCCTTGTAATAATCCCTTATGCTTATTTCGAGCCCGTGCTGAGCGAGCACTTCGTTGAAAGCACGAAGGTGCAGTATCTCGGAATCGCTTATCACTCCATCAAAATCGAATATTACTGCTCGCAGCATGGGATGCTGACTCCTTATTCGGCAGCCATCGGACCCACCAGAGGCTGGTACTCATTAAACGTCGACTTGTCACCGCTGCGGATGATTTCGGCAAGCGCGGCAATCTTTGGTGCGTTTCTGGTGACGTATCGGCGCGCGATCACGGCCTTTCGCTGTTTCATCGAGATTCTTCGACCGTTGTCCGCGCTGTCGGCTCCCCCAACGGCGACGTCCATATTCACCTTTGTGCTTGCCTGAGCGCAGAGCAGGTAGCCGTTTATCAGGTCCGCGGCGATATCGACAAGTGCCCGTCCGTAGAGGTCCATGTACTCGTTGCCGTTTTCCTTAACGACGGCGACTGAATCGGTCAGATGGCCGGTTCCTTTGGCAAGCTTCTCGAGCAGATCGCTTAGTTGCACATCGTACTGCTGCTGAGTCATCTCTGCGATAAACTTCTCAGCCGTCCCGCTGCAGACGCCGCGGACCGCGGCTACAATCTGCAACTGGCTCGTACCCTCATAGATAGTGGTAATCCGTGCATCGCGGGCGTGCCGCTCGCAGGCGTAATCCCGCATATAGCCGCTGCCGCCGAGAACCTGAATCGAATCATAAGCAACCTTGTTGCACATCTCTGAGCAGTAATACTTGGTCATCGGCGTAAGTAGTGCAGCGTACCTTTTATACTTTCGCGATTCATTCTTGACCTGCTTAGCCTGCTCTTTATCTGTAAAATTATCGGCTTCGAGCTGTTTTGCGTATCCTATCTCAATGTCGACGATACGAGAAGTCTCGTATAGAAGGGCGCGACCTGCTTCAATGGCGATTCTCATATCGATAAGCATATCGCCCACAGCCGGGAGCCTTTCGATTGCAACGCCAAACTGTTTTCGACTGGCTGCGTAATCCCGGGCGACGCGAAAGGCGGCTTCGGCGATGCCTATCGACTGGGCCGCAATGCCGATTCGCGCACCGTTCATCAGACTCATAACGTAGGTCACCAGGCCCCGCTGTCGCTCGCCGATTATCTTGCACGGTGTATTGTCGAAGAATATTTCACAGGTGGGCGAACCGTGAATGCCCAGCTTCTCTTCAAGGCGGCGAACGTGAACGGTCGGCCCCCTGTCACAGACGAAAAGGCTAAGCCCCAGACCGCCGCTTCTGTCAGGTTCACTTCTGGCCAGCACCAGCAGCACCTCGCCGCAGCCGTTGGTTATGAAACGTTTCACACCGTGCAGGAACCAGTTGCCGTCGTCGTCGGTGAACGCCCGGAGCTTAACCGCCTGGAGGTCCGAGCCTGCGTCGGGTTCGGTTAGAACCATAGCACCGGTCAGTTTGCCGGCCGCAAAGTCGTGCAGATACTCCTGCTTGATTTCTTCGCTTGCATATGTGTTGATTGTTTCGGCGATACCCTGGAGGCCGAATATGTTCATCAGCGCCGCGTCGGCCCGCGAGACCATTTCGATTGCCATAGAGTAAATCAGGTTGGGAAAATTCAGGCCGCCGAACCTGTGGGGCAGCGTAAAGCCCATGACCTCGGCCTTTGCAAGCTGTTCGAGGCACTGCCGTATGCCCGTTGCGTAGGTGACCGAGCCGTCCTCGTTGAGTGTATTGCCTTCGCGGTCTACGTCTTCGGCGCGTGGCGCGATGAATTCGCCGCTCAACCGGCCGAGTGAATCAAGCACCATCTCGTAATTTCTGACAGCTTCGTCCGCATCAGCAGGTGCATAATCAAATTCGTTTGCAAACCTGAAATTGTCCTCGACGAGCGGCGCCACTGTGCGGGGATTGGTGTGTCTGAACAAGAACCGTATGTCATCGTTGTCTCTGTAAAAATTCGCCATAAGCTTTGCTCGTATTACATAATAATTGGACGGGGGTGCTACTTTTCCTTGATCGCCTTTATCATTTTTGGGACGACCTCGTTGAGATCCGCCAGTATCTTGTAATGGGCAACCTGGAATATTGGGGCTTCGGGGTCTTTGTTGATTGCGATGATTTTCTGGCTCTGGCTCATTCCGGCCTGGTGCTGGATGGCCCCACTGATTCCGACGGCAACGTACAGGTTGGGACGGACCGTCGTGCCTGTCTGGCCCACCTGGTGGTCGTGGTCGATAAAGCCGAGATCCACAGCGGCCCTGGTTGCCGCTGGCGCGGCACCAAGGCAATTTGCGAGGTCCCAAACGAGTTGGAAATTGTCTTTGTTGCCTAAGCCGGCGCCACCGGCGACGATTATCTTCGCAGCCTTGAGGTTGACCTTTCTTTCGCGCTTATGCTCTCTCAGAATCTGAATTGCAAGGTCCTGCCGCGTCAAGGCAACTTTTTCCGTAACAATTTCGCCCTTGCGGGCGTTATCGGGCTTAGGCATCGGCATGACGCCCTCCCGAACGGTCGCCATCTGTGGCCAGCGTGCGTAGTTGATAATTGTGGCAATTATGTTTCCGCCGAAAGCTGGCCTTATCTGAAAGAGCAGGTTCCTGTAAGTCTGCCCGTTTTTCCCAATTTCGTGATCACCGATTTGCAGGTCGGTACAGTCAGCGGTCAGGCCGGCTTTTGCGGCGCTTGCGATGCGGGGAGCGAGGTCCCTGCCGGTGATCGTAGCGCCGTAGATGACGATTTGCGGCTCGTGCTTATGGATAAGATCATACAGCACCCTCGCATAGCTGTTTGTCTGATAGTGCTCGAGCAGCGGATGTTCGGCCAGGTATACCTTGTCCGCGCCATAACGTATCAACTCCGGGGCGAGTTGCTTGACACCGTCGCCGCCAAGAAGAAGCGCCGCCATTCTCACGCCGAGTTTGTCCGCCAGACCTCGAGCTTTGCTCATCAACTCAAGTGGCACCTCCTCCAGTTGTCCCCAATGCTGCTCGGCGAATATCCAGACTTCTCCGTTTCTGTTCACACCGATCATAGAAAATCAAACTCCCAAGCTCAGACTAATGTCAACGCCTTCCCGCCGGCTCTTTCACACGCTCACGCTATTGTTTTGTCTTCCATCAACTCGTGCACCATTTCCGCAACTCCTTGGTCCGTGGGCTCGACGTCCTTGCTTTCCTTTGCCGTAAGCACAATGCTCTGGATTCTGTGAACTTTGGTCGGCGAGCCGCTTCTCCCGCACCAGGTCAAATCGGCGGCGAGATAATCCAGGTCCCACTGCTTGATCAACAGTCCTTTGCCCCCCAGTATCGCGCACTTTCTCTCGACGAACTGCTTGGCCATTTCTTCGTCAGCGTTCGGATCCTGCTGTTTGATTTGCTGTTCAAGCTCGACCGGTGCAGATGCATTCTTGTACTTCATCATTTTTCTTGCCGCGGCGACCCTGGGCTCATTTGCCTCGCCGGTTACGGTCAGCAGAACGGGCAGACTGGTTCTTACCTCCTGCCAGCCGTTGCCGATGCTGCGGCGAACCGTTATTGTCTTGTCTTCAAGGTCTGTGAGTTCTTCGACATAGGTAATCTGGGTGATACCGAGCTTTTCAGCCAGTTGCGGTCCCACCTGAGCGGTATCACCGTCGATGGCCTGCCTGCCGCAAAGGACTATGTCATAGTCGATTCTGCGCACCGCGCAGCTTATGATATAGCTCGTGGCAAGAGTATCACTTGCCGCACATCGCTGGTCGGTTATAAGGATCGCGTCATCTGCGCCGCGGTAAAGTGAATCCCGAAGAATTTCCGTAGCCACAGGCAGACCCATAGTCAAAACCGTAACCTTGCCGCCGAACTGCTCCTTGATTTGCAGTGCCATTTCAAGGGCGTTGAGGTCCTCGGGATTAAATATAGCAGGCAGAGCCGACCGGTTGACCGTTCCATCGTCGTTCATTGCCTGGCCGGTTATTCTTTTCGTATCAGGAACCTGCTTGATGGGAACGACACAATTGTAAACCACCTGTCATCTCCTTCTCGACACCGGTTGGGCACTATCAGCCTGCAAAAAAATGTAAATATAACCGGATCAGTCGCGAAGTCAAGCCCCAAAGGCCTGATTACGACTCAGTAAGTTTCGGGGCGCCGAGAATCACGTAAGAGCAAAACAGCTAAACCGCCGGGGCTGAAAAGTCGATTTTGTATAGATAGGCGACAGCGGCACAACTTTATTGGACGGGCACAAATTTTCTTTGACAACTTTTTTTGGCGAAACAATAATTGGCTTTTTTCGGTATAATATCGGATGCAAACAGTGGTAAAGGGGTGCTTTGGCTATCCGTTACCCAGGTTTGAGGCTGTTGTGTCGATGACAAATGAAACCAACTACGATACTATATTCGGCCGCATGGCTGTCGAGCAGGGGCTTTGCACCGATGCCGAACTCCGTCGCTCGGTTGAAGAACTCCAGTCACGTCGAAGGACCCGGCCTATCCTTCTAAAAGACCTTATGATCGACCTGGGCTATGTGACGGCCAACCAAGCCGAGAGGCTCAGGAAAACGATAAAGGAAAGCAAGGCCGTCGCCCACCAGATTCCCGGCTATAAGATACTCGGAAAGCTTGGCGCAGGCGCGATGGCGTTCGTCTACAAGGCCAAGCAATTGAGCCTTAACAGGACCGTAGCGATCAAGGTGCTGCCCAAACGTTTCAGCGAGAACCCCGAATACGTTGAGCGCTTCTACAAGGAAGGCCGGGCCGCGGCGATGCTCAACCACAACAATATCGTCCAGGCCTTCGACGTGGGAGAAGCCGGGGGCTACCATTATTTCGTGATGGAATACGTCGAGGGCAAGACGCTTCACGAGGACCTCGCCGCCGGGAAGGTCTTCTCGGAGAAAGAGGCGATCGACATAATCATCCAGGTTGCGCGCGCACTCGAGCATGCGCACGAGCGAGGCCTGATTCATCGTGACGTCAAACCCAAGAACATAATGATAGATGCCTCAGGGACAGTCAAACTTGCCGATATGGGTCTGGCGCGTGAGACCACAGATATCAAAGCTGCACAAACCGAGGCTGGAAAGGCCTACGGGACCCCTTACTATATCGCACCGGAGCAGATTCGCGGCCAGATCGACATTGACCGGAGGGCGGATATTTATAGTCTCGGCGCAACCATCTATCACATGGTCACCGGTACGGTGCCCTTTATGGCCGACGAGCCTGCCGACGTCATGCGAAAACACCTGAAGGACCAGTTAACACCGCCTGATCACATAAACACTTCGCTCTCAGCCGGTGTCTCGGAGGTCATCGAGATTATGATGGCCAAGCGAAAGGAGGACCGCTACAACGACATTAAGGAACTCCTTACCGACCTTGAGGCAATCCGTGATGGTCAGCCGCCTCTGCGCGCGGAGCGCAGATTCGACGTCTCGATGCTGGAGCAACTGGAGAACGGCGAGGCCGTCGAAACCGAGGAGGAGGCCGTTTACGAAGACGCGGTGATCGGACGCTACCGCATCGCCGTACTGGTCCTGGGCGCAACAACTATAATATCAGTACTAATTGTTCTGCTTCTACTGATATCCTAACAGCGCAAGTGCGGCAATGCCGCGACGAAGGTTCGGGCTGCCGTCATCAAAAAAATAGTTGTTAGCGCGCAGGCGAGCCACCCCTAACCCGACTAGCCCTATATCTGTGTCAGTAACAAGCCGGTCGTCCGAACGCCTGACAAAATCAACGCGTGATTGTTATTTTCTTTGAACGGCATGCGCATCAACGCAGCGCAGTCGTCCGACAAAATTCCATTCCGGATTATGCATTTCTATTGGTGCGCCCGGGTTGCGGTGCTGAGGCTAAAGAGAACACTTCGGCCAAAATGGGTGAATAACGCGGTCGGACGTTGCGGCAAAGCCGTGAAAAGCAGAAAAGTTGGCATAATCTGAATTTTTTCCTTTACTTTCGCAGGCGCTTTTGGGATAATTGATTTTCTTGAGCAGGTGATAGCTTCCAAGCGTATCGTGGCGCCGGAAGCTGACAAACATCGGGAGTAACACAGCCGTTGAGTAGTTCGCAGAAAACCAAATAGTCTATTCAACTGAGAGTGCAGCAGTTGCCATTAATGAACATGAGAATACCCTGTCAAAATTCAAGGAGGATCTATATGGATAGATCAGCAAGAACACTATTTGGGGCTTTGATTTTATTTGCTTTCGTAACGCCTGCAATTCTTGCTCAAGCTGAAGAGGCAAGGACTGCAGCAGATGTCAAGGCCGAACTCGCCGAAGTGAAACGGCAGTTGTCGGATTTGGAGAACAGGGCTAAAGCCTGCGCCAAGGACCGAGCGGAACAAGCGGCTCAAATCAAAAATGAATACAAGAGCGTCGTTGGCCAGGCCGAATCGCGATACAAACAAGCAAAAAAGGAGCTAAAAAAACGAGCCCAGGAGGCAGGAGTCGACGGATTTGGAGCGTTATTCCCCGACAAGAACAAGGCCGCGATTCTCAAATCCATCCGGGAGGAGGAGAAGAAAATTGAAGCCCGGTTCAAAGCGGAGAAGGCAAAAGCAAAAGCGGAATACGACCGGTCAATGAGCCTTCTGCGCACAGAAGCCAAGGCCGAGAACGAAGAAACGAGCAGGGAAAAAGCACGGCTCAAGGAAGAGTGCAAAAGATTAGACGGTGAATTCAAGACGGCGTTGAAATCTGCAAAAAGTGCCCGAAAGGCGAAAGCCAAGGCCCGGGCCAGGGAAATCAGGGAACGAAAATCGCAGCTTAGAAAAGAGTACGAAGAAAAGCAGGCCGAAAGGAAAGATAAAGCCAAAACAGAGGCCGAGGAAACACAAGAGACGCTCGCACAAGCCGAAGCAAAAACACCCGAGCAGATAAAAGCCGAAGCCGAGAGAAAGAAGCAGGCGAAAGCCGATTACAAAAGAGTGAAAGCCCAGACCAAGAAAGCTATCGCTGAAGCAAAGAAAAGACTCAAGAGGGAACTCAAGTCTCTAAAAGACGAGCCGGCGGAGAACAGGGCCGAAAGGGAGGCGCAAATCAGGGCCGAGTATGAAAATACTGTGGCCAAAGCAAAACTGAAGCTCAAGTATGCAGAAGCCGCATTGGAGAATCCCGGTTTGACGCTTTATGAAGACCCCAGCGTCCGCTTTGCGGTCAGGGAAATATGCATAGGCGGTAATACACTGATACCAACAGACGAATTGCTGAAAGACCTGCCGGCGGTCTATGTCGCAATCGAACGAAGCAACAACGAGCAAACCGACCGTTTCTATGATTTCGGAGTTTTCCATGAGATAATTCACGACCCCGGATATGCGCGTCAGGTCCCGCAGAGAACCATTCAGCAATTCACAGGCTACCTCTTGAGCGTATACGAACATAAGGGCTATGCGGGGATTTATGTATACGTCCCCAAGGAGGACGTGACGACTGTCGGCGACTCGGCTCGACTGAAGGATGATGTGCTGCGCATAATGGTCCTGGAGAGTACGGTTGCCCAGATCACAATAAACAGGTATGACTTTGACCGCGAGAAACTGGAAAAAGGCTGGCTCAAAGACTCCGTAATCAAATCCTGGTCGCCGGCAAAGGTTGGCGGCGTGATCAATGAAAAAAAACTGAACGAGTTTGTAAGGCTTCTAAACGTCAATCCCGACCGATACGTAGCGCCGGTTGTTTCTCGCAGCGACAAACCGAACGCGTTGGATCTGGCATACGACGTTTACGAGGCAAACCCATGGCACTGGTTTTTCCAGATTGATAATTCGGGAGTTGACAAGCGGCACGAATGGTCGCCGCGGATCGGCCTTGTAAATACGAATTTGACGGGGATAGACGACGAACTTTCCATTATGTATCAGACGAAACCGTACGGAACCCAGTACATGGAGGACAACTACGCTTTATTCGGCAGCTATGAGATTCCATTTCTTTCGCCGCGGCTGCGGCTGAAGGTCCTCGCAGGATACAGCGAATTCGACACGACGGCTGCGACGTCAAGCGTCTTGAATCTAAACTTCCGGGGCACAGGTCTGTTTTACGGCGCGATGGCGCGTTACAACGTCTTTCAGGTGGAAGACTGGCTGTTTGACTTCATCACTACTTTCACTCACGAAAGAAGCAGAATGACCCCGTCGCTGTTCAGCAACTTTCTGCGGCAGGATGTGTCCATGAACCTGCTGGGATTCGGGACCGAAATTTCCCGCAGCAATGACATGTCCGAGACTTCGTTAAGATTCATGAGCACTTTCACTGTCGGCGGCGGTTCAAGCAAAGACGACTTCCAGTTGGCAAGAACAGGCACCGACCCAGATTTCACCATCTATACGATAGGAGCCTCGCACAGGCAGTTCCTGGATAAGGCAAAGGTCCATGAGCTCAGCGGCGCCCTCACGAATATAATTCCGGACGAGCGTCTTGCTCCGTCAAAGCTGACGCCGTTCGGAGGGCTGTATTCCGTCAGAGGTTATGAAGAAGACGAGGTTGTCGCAGACGGTGGACTTCTGGGTTCGGTTCAATACAGGTTTGATTTGACAAAGTATCTTGATAGGGAATATCTGGCCGAGACGGAGGAAAGACTCTGGAGTTCCTACAAGGAGATTTGGCCGCCCGATTGGTCCTTCCTGGCGTTTCTTGACTACGGACGGGCAAAGAACAAGAACCCCGTCGCCGGCGAGCCCTCGATACAGGAGTTGCTGGGTATGGGACTTGGCGTCGGTGTGGATATGGGCCACAGCTTCTCCGGCAGAATATATTACGGCTGGCCCCTTCTTGACATTGAGGAGCCCGGCAAGACTCAGGGCGGTGATGCGGGAGTGTGGAATTTCAACTTTGTTTATCGCTGGTAGTCAATCCAGTGTAGAGATACGTTTAAGCGGTGAGATGGAAAAAACAATTATCGGATAGATGGGCACAGTAAAGTTATTGTGGGAGGATTTTGATAATGTTAACACGTCAAACAAAAAGAGGAGTCAGAGAAATCATTACTGTCTGGGTGGCATTTCTCATTGCGGTGCACGTACCTTTGGCGACGATCCTGGCTGCACCTGTCGGCGGTCGGTTCGCGCACGGGCAGGGCTCCATCCAGCAAGCCGGCAACACGACGACGATAACCTGCTCCGACAGGTCGGTTATCAACTGGGGGGGGTTTAATATCGCCACGAGCGAAATCGCCCGATTCATTCAGCCGGGCGCCAGTGCCGCGGTATTGAACAGGATACTCTCGGGCAGTGTCACAAGTATCGACGGCGCCCTGTTTGCAAACGGAAGGGTCTTTCTTGTCAATCCGGCGGGCATTATTTTCGGGCGCGGAGCCAGAGTGAACGTCAACCAGTTGGTTGCTTCGGCGCTGAATATTTCGGATGCCGACTTCATAAAGGGAAACTACAGCTTTGTCGGCGGCAAGGGCTCAGTGATAAACCGCGGTGATATCAGCGCAGAGAAAGTGGCCCTTATCGGCAGGCAGGTGCTTAATTCCGGAACGATCCGGTGCCCCAACGGGTACGTCATACTGGCGGCAGGCGACAGGGTCTTTCTTAACAAGGCAGGCACGCAGGTGATCGTGGAACTGGCAGATGTTTCTCTGCCATCTGATTTGGACGCCGGTCCGGGCATCCTCAATGAGACCGGTGGCAAGATTGACGTCGGCGCCGGCACAATAACGCTCGCCGCGGGCGATATCTATTCGCAGGCTATTTCAAACGTAGGCTCTCTTGCCGCGTCGGTTGAAACAGGTGATGCGGGCAAGGTCGTGCTCGCAGCCGAGGCGGGACAGGTTGTTAATTCCGGCTCGATTGAGGCAACAAGCAATTCCGGAGCCGGCGGCAGCGTACAGATATTGGGCGACCAAGTCGGAATAATAGAAACTGCCAAAGTGGATGTCTCCGGCACGGACGGCGGCGGCGAAGTTCTTGTCGGGGGTGACTACAAGGGCCAGGGTGAGGTTCGCAACGCCCTGCAAACCTACGTTGGCAAAGATGCTGTAATAAATGCCGACGCGACCGTAAGCGGCGATGGCGGCAAGGTTATAGTCTGGGCCGACGATGCCACCGGTTTCTACGGCAACATAAGCGCCAGAGGCGGTGAATTAGGCGGCGACGGAGGATTCGCCGAAGTCTCAGGCAAGAACATGCTCGACTTCGCCGGGCTGGTCGACCTGCAGGCGCCGGTGGGAATGGCAGGAATCCTTTTGCTCGACCCAACCAACATAACCATTAGCAACGGGGCGCAAGATCCAACTATGGGCTGGTACAATGGACCGAAACAATTCTACGATGACACAGTCGCATCTTCGGTTTTGAATGTGACCAACCTGACAAATCAGTTGAACCTGAGCAGGGTGGAGGTGACTACGGACGGCGGCGTCAATCCCGGAAACGTCGGCTGGATACACGTGGAAGATGCTATAGTATGGAACAGCGACAAGAAACTGACGTTGACAGCCAACGATATCATACGAATCTCAACAGGCTCAGGCGGAATAACCAACAACGGCACGGGAGCACTTGAGTTCGACGCCGGCAGCCATGTTCGTGTCAACGACGCAATCAGTCTCAATGGCGGCAACTTTAAGTCCAGCGGTGATAACTTCATTACCAATGCCGGTGGTACTATTACGACCAACGGGGGTAACGTTAATCTGACCGGCCATACCGGCAACGTCACGATAAAGGACGCCGTAAACACAGGGGGAGGTAATTTCCGATCCGGCGGTGCTGACTTTACTGCCGGAAGCTCCCCTACCACCAGCGGCACAATTACGACCGCGGGCGGAAACGTGAATCTGACCGCCCACACCGGCGAGGTGAAAATCAGAAGGGCGGTTGATACCGGCGGCGGTGCTTTCAGGTCTGCAGGAACCGACTTTACAAGCACCGGCACCGGTACAATTACCACTTCCGGCGGCAACGTCAACCTCAGCGCTCATTCCGGGACGGTGACAATCGGTGAGACTATCGATACCAGCGGCGGTGTTGGCGATGGCCGTGTCGAGATCGGGGGTTCTTCCATATCCGTCGAAGAGAATCTGACCGCAAAAGGTGACCTCTTGCTCAATAGTGATACGGATATTGCCGACGGCAGGAAACTCGATGCCGGTGGCAGCCTTATCGTGGCTGCCGGCAAGCAGCTTACAGGCCAGGGCGTTCTTACGCTCGAAGCCGACGACAATCTGACATTCGGCGGCCTGGTCGAGGCGGCAGCCGACCTCTGGCTCTCCGCCGATGCTGACGGTGACGGTACCGGCACGGTACTTGTCGGTGGAACACTAAGAAACACGAGCGGAAACATCAATATCTCCGCCTCGGATTCCACTATTGACATCGACGCAAGCGTCGAGGCGGCGCAGGACCTGCTGCTCAACAACTATACCAAGGTAGCCGACGGCCAGACGCTCGGCGCCGGTGGCAACGTGATTGTGGCTGCAGGAAAGACGCTCGAGGTTGAGGGAGCAGTAACAGTGGAAGCCGGCGCCAATGCACTTTTTGGTGGTGCGGTTGAGGGTGCTGGCGGTTCTCTGACTGTCAATAGCCCGGGAGCAACAGTGTTTGGTGGCAACATCGGAGATAGTGGAGCCCTTGCAAGCCTTCAGACCGACTCGCCTGGTGCTACCGTGATAAATGGGGATACTATCAATCTTGACGGTTCTTCGGCCACGTTTGGCGATCCTGTACTACTGACGAACGACCTTACGATCAATGAGCTTGGTGCGGGCGATGTTGAGTTTGCCAGTACGGTCGACAGTTCCGTCGCGGACAACTATACGCTGACTGTAAACACTCAGGCCGGTTCGACTATCTTCGGTGGGGCCGTGGGTAATGACGCTTGGGGACCATTGTCTCACGACGATGGCTTGGGCGCTGTAACAACTAACGCTCTTGGCAGCACTCAGATAAACGGCGGTATAGTAACGACGACCGGCGCCCAGACCTACAATGATGTGGTAACACTCGGCGCTCCGGCGACAGTACTGACCGGCAGCGGTGTCGAATTCGCCCAGACGGTCGACGGCGCATCGGACCTTACGGTAAACACGACCGGCGGCGGCTCGACGATATTCGGCGGAGCGGTAGGCAACGGCGTGGCGCTTAACAGCCTGGAGACCAACGCCGACGGTGATACTCAAATCAACGGCGGTATAGTAACGACCGGCGGCGCCCAGACCTACAATGATGTGGTAACACTCGGCGCTCCGGCGACAGTACTGACCGGCAGCGGTGTCGAATTCGCCCAGACGGTCGACGGCGCATCGGACCTTACGGTAAACACCACCGGCGGCGGCTCGACGATATTCGGCGGAGCGGTAGGCAACGGCGTGGCGCTTAACAGCCTGGAGACCAACGCCGACGGTGATACTCAAATCAACGGCGGTATAGTAACGACCACCGGTGACCAGACCTACAACGACGATGTAACCGCTGTGGCTGGCTCGACGCTTAAGTCGGGTAACGATATAGCAGCCAAAGCTAATCTGCAGGGTCTGGGAGCCCTAACCATCGAAGCAGACAGACATATCAGTCTCAACGAAAACAGCGGTTCGACGACTGCCGACGGGAAGCTGACCTTGTGGGCTGACAGAGACGATTCCGGCGGTGTGGGCGGTGGAGACATGCATGCTTACAGCACGCTTGCGACCACCACCGGGGATATCGAGATTTTGGCATCCGATAGCACTATCGACCTTGATGACCACGTTAATGCTGCGCAGGACCTTCTTCTGAGGAATAATACCGTGGTGGCTGCCGACAAGAAGCTGGATGCAGGCCGTGATGTTGTCCTGGCAGATGGCAAGACATTGACCGGCGAAGGCGCACTGACCGTTGAAGCCGACAGACATGTCACTCTTGGCGGCGCTACTGAATCCGACGGCAAGTTGACGCTCACCGCAGACGCGGACAGCGACCGGATTGGAAAGATGTGGGCCAAAAGCACACTTAAGACAACGGCAGGCGATATCGAGATTTCGGCCTCAGATGGGTGGCCGTTTGCGCTGTTCCCGCAACCTGTTCCTCTTTGGGAGTTGCTTTCGCAATTATTAACCAGGATACAGCTCGACGATAATGTCACTGCATCTCAGGATCTGCTTCTGAACAACAATACTACAGTTGCCGCCGGCAAAACACTCGCGGCCGGCCGCGATATAATCCTTGGACCGGGCAAGACGGTGAAGGCGCTCGGGGACCTTATCCTGTGGGCCGTCACCGGCGGAGTCAGCGAGGCTGCGGGGCACGACGGCAAGGCCCAGATCTGGATGGCCGCTGACAACAAGACCTTGACGCTGTTGCAGAGCGACGAGATAAATGTGGCCGACAACTTCGACGTGACCAATAGTCAGAATACTAATCTCATCGCAACCAGCTTGCTGATCTTGGGCAAGTTGTTCTTACCCGGTGGCGCGGTCATATCCACCGCCGCCGACATGTGGGGCTCCACGACCGCCACCGCCTGGAACAACGTTGAGCTTTCCGGGCTCAACGATATAAGAATCGGGGGAAACCTCGTGTCATTCTTTGGCGGCGTGTCGGTCATATCTCGCAGCGGTAAGATATATACCGGAGGGGACACGTTTGATAATGTTATGGTGACGGGAACATCCAACGGCACTACGGGCGTTCTTCTGCCTTACAGCACAGGCCCAAGTGATGTGGCTGCGATTGTGATGCAGAGCGCCAAGGATTTGAAACTCGGAGCAGGTGCTACGTTCATGGTCAACGGAACCTACAACCCCGCCGTTGACGACCGGCCGGGCGTTCGCTTCGCAAATGACGGCGAACCGATCGATGTGGCGGCATATTTCGGCAGCACTCAAAACGACGTCTATCTAAACTCCTCTGTTAACATGACCAACGCAACCAACGGAACGCTTGTCGTCGACGCATATGATACGGTTCATCCGTTCGGCAGCAACTTCGAAAACGGCGCAAACTTCGACTCCACAAACCGGCTGGAGGTAGTTTCGAGAATAACCGGAAGTCTGAATTACGCGATACTGCACAAAACCCTGCCCTATGCTGATGACCCTGACAGAATATACACCTGGTTCCCAGGCACGTATGTCCTTCGTGGTCAGGACCCGGCCATAGTGCTTGAGTGGCTGGATGAGTTTGTGCCGACTGTTCCCGAAGGATTTTTACCGGAAACCCAGGGTGAACCTGCCCAATCGCTTGGTGCTCTTGTGCCCGGGCTGTTTCAGCAGGCATATCTGGAGTTAGCCTACCAGGACGTCTACACGACGGACGTATGGATACCGTACGCAGTAGCCCTGGATATAGTCACCTACCATAGCGCTCTCAGAGGCGCCGACCAAACAGCACTGGTTTCGAGTTTGTCCACCGTGGTTGCCAGCCACTGGCCCGCGGATGTGCCCGTGCTTCCGCCTGAGGCACGCGCGAGCATAGTAAACGACTTGAATACTCCCGAGTATGCATCCGTAAAAGGATGGCTCGATGCCTTCGCAGGGTTTTACCAACTGTTGACCACCGAAGCTTACTGGGAGGCGTCCAGCGCGACAGAGGTTATGCTGGGCTATCTGCCGCCGGATGCGACCGAGCAGGTCACCGATTTTATCGCGCTTTATTTCGGAACTCCCGAAACCGCTATATAATAAGCTTCGATTCGAGGCTTTGATTTGCAATTTGCAGAGATATAAGCGGCCGGGTGCGAAAGCAACGGCCGCTTGTATCTTTCCGTCGCTGCAAAATACTCATATCGTAAACGCTGACCACCCGCGAAATTTGTTCTTGACCTTTATCCGGTAAATATTGTAAAAGGACATGCTGAAAATTGGTGGATTATTAGAGCCGGGGATATCGGTATGAAAGAATTACTGCCAAGCAAGGTTTTCCTGACCAAAGGCGTCGGGCGACATAAGTACCAGCTAAAGTCTTTTGAAGAGGCGCTGAGACAAGCTGGCGTTGCGCAGCAGAACCTCGTTCAGGTCTCGTCGATTCTGCCTCCCGGGTGTAAAACCATCAGCAGGGAAAGCGGGATCAAAAGCCTTATGCCCGGATCAATAAGTTTTTGCGTGATGGCCAGAACCGACACCAATGAACACGGAAGGCTCATCGCCTCATCGATAGGAGTGGCCATTCCCAGAGATGGAGAAAAGTGGGGGTACCTTAGCGAGGTACACGAGCATGGCATGAATAGCCGCCAGGCCGGTGATCTGGCCGAGGACCTTGCCGCGGGCATGTTGGGGACAACGCTGGGGATGGAAATCGACCCGGACAAAGACTGGTCCGAGAAGGAACAGGCATACAAGGCCAGCGGACTTTTCATCAAAACTACGAATATAACACAGGCCGCCCGGGGCCAAAGAGACCTGTGGACCACAACGGTGGCGGTAGCAATGCTTTTATTCGACTGAATTCCACAATTTGGAAATCATTGGCGACGGAACAAACGATGAATTTCGCACTTCTGCCCGAAAAGTACTCCCGCAGAGACGACGCCGCGATAGTGATGATACCGGTGGCTTACGATGGAACGAGCACTTGGATGAAAGGAGCCGACAAGGGCCCTGAAGCCATCTTCGATGCCTCCGCGAATATGGAACTTTACGATATCGAGACGGATTCACAGGTCTATACGAAAGGTATTTTTACCGAGGACACCATCGGTGCCGGTCTTTCCACCGAGCAGATGATCGATGCCGTGGCCGAAAGAGTCGGCTCTTATATCGAACAGGGTAAGCTGCCGGTGGTAATAGGCGGCGAGCATTCGGTCAGTATAGGTGCATTCCGGGCATTTGCCCAGGTTCTTGATAATCTGACAATTCTGCAGCTTGACGCCCACTGCGACCTGCGGGACGAATACAACGGCTCGAAATACAACCACGCATGCGTTATGGCAAGGGCGAAGGAACTTTGCCCCGTGGTTCAGGCTGGCATAAGAAGCATGAGCCTGTCCGAGAAGGAGTCACTCGACGCCGAGAGAGTTTTTTTCGCCTATGACATTAATTCGGGCACAGCCCGGGCTGAAGAGATGATTGCGGCCCTTGCCGAGAGGGTTTATATAACTATCGATCTTGATGTCTTCGACCCTTCGATAATGCCTTCCACCGGAACGCCTGAGCCCGGCGGATTGCAATGGTACAGCGTTCTGGAGCTGCTAAAGACGACGATAGAGCGGCGGAATGTCGTCGGTTTCGATGTTGTTGAACTGTGCCCGGACGGTAGAAACAAAGCGCCAGATTTTCTTGCCGCCAAGCTCATATACAAGCTGCTTAGTTACAAATTCGGAGATTGAAATGGAAAAGTCGGAGCTGCTGCGGCAGCCGGTAAGGCATGTAAATATAAAATCGTTCGATTCGACACATATAATCGAATCGATGAAAGGGATGTCGTTTACAGCGGGCGAAACCGCCGCCGCTGCCGAGCTTTTCGAACGTATGATCCGCGATCAGGACTGTACGATTATTCTCTGCGTCGCCGGCAGCACCGGCGCGGCAGGCTGTATGCAGGTCTACGCAGATATGATCAGGCACAATATGGTCGACGTTGTTGTGGCAACGGGCGCTTCTATAGTGGATATGGATTTCTTCGAGGCTATCGGCTTCAAACATTACAAAGGCAGCGCAGCCATCGATGACGGCAAGCTCAGGGAACTGTATATTGACAGGATATACGACACCTTCATCGACGAGGAGCAATTACAGGTCTGCGACAACACTGTGAAGCAAATTGCGGACTCCATGGAGGCGGGGTGCTATTCATCGAGGCAGTTTATAAGCCGGATGGGCGAATGGCTTACCACAAACGCTCGCAAACGAGATTCGCTGGTCCAGGCAGCATACGAAAATGAGATGCCGGTATTCTGTCCTGCATTTTCCGACTCGAGTGCCGGATTCGGGCTGGTCAAACATCAGGTCGAGAATGAGCAGAGCCATGTCTCGATTGACTCGGTAAAGGATTTCAGGGAACTGACGCAAATCAAGATAGAATCGACTGTTTCAGGACTGTTTATAGTCGGAGGGGGAGCACCGAAGAACTTCGCCCAGGATAGTGTGGTCTGCGCCGAGGTTCTGGGAAAGCCGGTGCAGATGCACAAGTACGCCGTCCAGATCACGGTCGCCGACGTCAGAGACGGGGCGTGTTCCGGCTCAACACTCAAGGAAGCCCGCTCGTGGGGCAAAGTTGACGCGGGAAATGAGCAGATGGTATACGCTGAGGCCACCAGTGTGCTGCCGCTGATAGTCAGCTATGTCTATCACCAACGAAGCTGGCAGAGCAGGCCTCAAAGAAAATGGAACCGGCTTTTCGAAGGATAGAGCTTCGTGCCGTGCGTGGCACCGGCGATATGCTCCCGCATAGGCGGATATATGGGCCTTTTCCCACCTCTGAGGCCTGCAAGGAGCAAACATCCAGCCCTCTCAATCTTTGTGGCCATAAAGGCAAACTTTGAATTGCATTTCTCCCCCCGCTGCTTATAATACCTTCATAATCAAATATGAGTACGGCAAAATCCCTTTGTCATATATTATTTGAAAGGAGCAATTTATGAAACGCCTGATGTTGATGATTGGATTTGTGATGATGCTGTGTACCGCGGTTCTGGGCAACGACTATTACGTCTCGCAGAGCGGTGATGACGGAAATCCCGGCAGCAAGGACAAACCGTTCAAGACAATTCAAAAAGCTGCGAGCGTTATGGCCGCTGGAGACACCTGTTACGTCGGCGAGGGAAGATATACCGAATCGGTGCAGGTCACCGGCTCCGGCGCCAAAGAGGCCCCCATACGCTTTGTCGCTCAGCCGGAGGGCAAGGTTACAATCAACGGGATGTATCGCATCGAGCGGCATTGGATAGGTTACTTCGATTATGAAATATGGTCGACTGCCGCCGAAAAGACTTTTCAGACGGGCACCGACGGCAAATACTATTCCGAGATATACGTCGATGGAGAAAAGATGACGCGGGTGGCCAATGCCAAGGGGCTTAGAGAGCCAAAGCAGTGGTTCATGGAGGGTACAAAACTGGTTTTATGGCCGCCAGCAGGTGAGTCACCAGAGGGGGTGGCTGCTCCGTACAACAATCCGGAGACTCTGCACGTTGAGGGCAGGCTTGTGGGTGGAGGCTTCGTGCTGAAGGGCGCCGAATACGTAGTGATAACCGACTTTAAGTTCAGCGACGCCACGGTGAATTTTGAAAACTGCAGTCACTGTACGGTCGAGAATTGCAGTTTTTCTTCGAGTAAATCGAAGTAGCATAACTCTGGGAAAGGAGAATTAGCAATGAGCACACCGAAGCTGTCTTTGGGCAGTTGGGCCTTCTCTTTCGGACCGTTTGCCGATAACCCCTGGCCCTTCTCCAAAGTTCTCAAGTATGTCGCCGATACGGGTTTTGACGGTGTGGAGTTGAACGGTTTTCGTCCGCACCCCCATCCGGACGATTACAACACGGCCAAAAAATGCGCCGAACTCAAGAAGCAAATCGCAGACCTTGGTCTCGGTGTTTCCGGCTATGCGCCCGATTTTACGCAGGTTCCGCCGGCAGTGGCAGAAACCGACGCATACCTGGAAACGGTACGCAACGTGCTGTTTTTCTGTGAGCGGTTGGGCATTGAAGCGTTTCGTGTGGACTCGGTGAGCCCGCCGGATGAGATGGCGCCAGCCGAGTACGAGAAGCGTTTTACCCGACTGGCAAAGACCTGGCACGCAGCAGCCGAGGAGGCTGCCAAAGCCGGGGTACTGGTCGTGTGGGAGTTCGAGCCCGGTTTCTGGCTGAATAAGCCGAGCGAGGTCACCAGAGTTGTCGAAGCAGTCGGCAGCAGCAATTTCAAGCTTCTGTTTGACACAAGTCATGCTTACATGGGGGCGGTCGTGGGCGCCCGGCAGACCGGCGAGCGAGAGACACTGGCTGGCGGCGTGGCTGAATACGCCCGGATTTTAGGCGATTCGATCGGCCATTTGCACCTTATCGACTCCGACGGCACTCTCCACGATGACGAGACCAGCACACACACTCCGTTCGGTCAGGGCCATATTGACTTCAAGGAGGCGCTGTCGCCTATAAAGTCGGTTATCAGCCGGCTGAAATGGTGGTGTTCGGACTTCTGCTTCTGCGCCGAGACCGAAACAGCCGGCAGGAATGCGGTTCCATTCATGAAGAAGCTGATCGGAGAACTGCTCTGACAAACCGGTGCAATTATGAACAAGCGTGAAGTGGTCCGAACGGTTTTCGAGGGGAAACAGCCGCCTTATGTTCCGTGGCACTTCACGTTCACTCAGGAAGCGCGGGAAAAACTGGCTTGGCATTTTGACGGTGAAAATCTTGAACGGGCCCTTGATAACCATTTCCTCATGCTCGGTACCGACATCGGCTTTTTTCGGGAGATCGGAGACAACCGCGTCAGGGACACCTTCGGTGTGGTCTGGAACCGCACCGAGGACAAGGATATAGGCGCCACCGAAGGCTGTGTTTTAACAGAGCCAACGCTTGACGGATACGAAATGCCCGACCCATTGGATTGCCGGTTCTTTGAGGATATTCCGGAGAAAATCGATAAACACCCGGACCGCTTTCGAGTGTTTTATATGGGCTTTACCCTCTTTGAGCGGGCATGGACGCTGCGCGGGATGGAAAACCTCCTGACCGACTTCATGCTGAATCCGGAATTCGCGCACGAACTGCTGACCGCTATTACGAATTACAACATCGCCCAGATAAACGAAGCACTGAAGTATGATATAGATTGCGTCCGTTTCGGAGATGACTGGGGCCAGCAGCACGGGCTTATCATGGGGCCAGGATGCTGGAAGGAATTCATTTACCCGGAGTTGAAACGGATGTACAAGGTCGTGCGGGAAGCCGGCAAGTTGGTACTTATCCACTGTTGCGGCGATGTTGACGAGCTGTTCGATGACTTGATTGATATCGGTGTGAATTGTTTTAATCCGTTTCAGCCGGAAGTTATGGATGTATGGTCGCTGCTGCCGAAATACCGGGGGCGCCTGGCGTTTTACGGTGGGCTGTCGATGCAGAGGACCCTTCCATACGGCAGCGTAGAAGACGTCCGCGACGAGTCCCGGCGGCTGCTGGCGCTGGGTGCGGCAACCGGTTATATCTTCTCTCCGTCGCACGATGTTGAGGGAGACGTGCCGCTGCAGAATATGCTTGCCTTCATCGAAGAAGCCAAGCGTCAGAGCGGCTATATTTCTTTGATGAAGCAGAATTAAGTGCTCAAGATGGATTAGTCTGAGAAAGGTCGTAATTCAAAGGATCAGTCCCGGTGAGACCGCGGCGCTGATCGGCAATTTCACATAGGAGATGATTCGATGAAAAAGAAACTCAATGTTGGGGTCGTAGGATGTGGTTTCATGGGGCGCATTCATTCGAATGCGTACCTGAAAGTGGGTCGGTTCTTCGACCTGGCTTATGAGCCTGTGCTCAAGGGAATCTGTGACAACAACGAGAAGAAGGTCAAGGCGTTTGCCGACAACTGGGGCTGGGAAAGCTGCGAGACCGACTGGCGCAAGCTTATAGAGCGGGACGATATCGACCTGATCGATATTTGTGTGCCGAACATCCTGCATCACGAGATTGCGATGGCCGCCGCTAAGGCGGGCAAGATAATTGCGTGTGAGAAGCCGTTGGCGATGACCGTTGACGAAGCTCGCGAAATGACCAAAGCGGTGGAAAAAAGCGGCAAACCGAACATGGTTTGGTTCAACTACCGCGGTGTTCCGGCCGTGGCGCTTGCCAAGATCATTGTCGATGAGGGACGTATAGGCCGTGCGTTCCACTATCGTGCCAAGTACCTGCAGGACTGGACCATAAGCCCTAAAGTACCGCAGGGCGGCGACGCTCTGTGGCGGCTTGACGCGAGGGTATCCGGCAGCGGCGTAACCGGCGATTTGCTTGCTCACTCAATCGATCTGGCCACATGGCTGAACGGGCCGATATCGTCGGTTACCGCCATGACCGAGACCTTCATCAAGGAAAGAACGATGCAGGATGAGCCGGAAAAGGTTATGCCTGTGACAATTGACGATGCGTGCGCTTTTCTGGCACGTTTCGAAAATGGCTCACTGGCGACGTTCGAATCGACCCGCTACGCCCGCGGCAGGAAAAACCAGCATACTTTCGAAATCAACGGTGATAAAGGCTCGGTGGCGTTCGATCTTGAAAACATGCACGAATTGGGCTACTTCTCCCACGCCGACGACAGCCGGCTTCGCGGCTGGCGCAACATCCAGGTCTGGGATTCGGACCATCCCTACATGAAGCACTGGTGGGTGCCGGGGTGCGGTATCGGCTACGAGCACACGCACATCCATCTGCTTGCCAACTTCCTTGAATCAATCGAAAAAGGTAAGAAGATTTGCCCGGACTTCAGAGACGCGCTTGGAACCCAGATTGTATGTGACGCAGTGCTGCGCTCGGCGAAAAAAGGCACGTGGGAGAAAATCAAAATTTATTGACCTTTCAAGAGATAAAGGAACGAGGCTTCGATGACCGATAATAGTATGCATGAGACCAATAGGAACGCAAAAACAGCTCGAGCAACGCAGAATCCGTGCTGTGAAG
>Ga0180438_10003883_pt1 | contig 22095 bp, 19 predicted proteins | sample SS_ome_12_FD_132455 | JGI IMG/M metagenome (GOLD analysis project Ga0180438, IMG submission 132455) | Hypersaline lake sediment archaeal communities from the Salton Sea, California, USA - SS_3_D_2 metaG | ecosystem: Environmental > Aquatic > Non-marine Saline and Alkaline > Hypersaline >...
CGCTTCACCTCCCCGATTTCCGCATAGGTCATGATGGTGATGTTCTCGTGATGGGCGGCCGCAGCCATCTTCGGGGTGCAGATGCAGCTGGAGCAGTCCAGGGTGGGGAAAACCTTGCTCAGGGCGATCATCTTCCCACCGATGCTGGGCTCACGCTCAACGATGAGCACCCGGAAGCCCTGGTCCCCGAGGTCGATGGCGGCCTGGAGCCCGGCGATCCCACCGCCGATGACCAATGCGTCGAATCTCGTGTGCTCGTCGCCCGTCATGATATCGTGCCCAAACGCTCGTTCATCAGGTGCACTTCCTTGAGAAACGCTTTGGAACAGACCGTACAGATGGCGCAGAGTCTCAACCTGTCGGTTTCCAGCCCGCGCTCCTTCATCATCCCGTGGACCTTCGAGATCCGCGCGGCGAGCCGATCGTAGGCTCCCGCGTAGGGACACTCGTGCCCGCAGCTCATCACGACGATGGCGTCGATGCCGTTCTCGAAGCACCGGAGGTAGAACTCTTCGGGGAAGATGACGGGCGCGGGCACCCGAATGATGGACGTGTTCGTGGGGTACTCGGCGTGGATCTGCCCCACGTTGTCCGCGCCGGGGTACGCGCATGCGTCCGTCGCCAGAATCAGAATTCTGGGCTTCCGTTGTTCAGGCTTCCCTACCATCGTCCGTGAGCTCCTCAGGCCGCGGCGGTCGGTCCCCGCCGGTTGTCCCGATGCCGCATCCGGACCGGAGCGATCAGGCGGATCGTCGGTTGCCGTGAGACCGCATCCTGCACTTGCTACTTGTTCCGCTTCACGAAAAGCCGATCGTAGCCTTCACCGGCCGCCACACCAAGGAACTCGTGGCCGACCTTCTCGGCCCACTTCGGAAGGTCGTTCTTCGTAGAGGCATCGCCCGAGAGCACCTCGATGGTCTGTCCCACCGACACTGTGCCGATTGCTTTCTTGGCCTCGAGCAGGGGCCCGGGGCATGCGCTTCCCCTGGCGTCGACGACCTTGGCGACTTCTACGGTGGAAGGATCAAAATCCGCCATCTCTCTTCCTCCTCTTCAAGAAACGTATCAGAATGTTAGGACTACGTCGGCTTCCTCGGCGCCGGAGACGAAGGTCGCCACGCCGCCGCACTCGACACCGTCGAGGAGGTCCTCTTCCCTGCAACCCACCACGGGGAAGGCGGCCGAACAGGCGATCATCTTGGCGCCCCCGTCCTGTAGCGTCGCGATGAACTCAGGGAGAGTCTTGGGGGGACCCTGGAGTTTGATCTTCTCGGCGCCGCCCTTGGTGACGATGTTGAGGCCGCTCATCGTGAAGAAAAGGGTGACCTCCATGTCCAGGGCCAGCGCGCCGGAGCCGAGCATGAATGGGGGGAACGCCTTCTCGGGGTCGTCAGATCCGCAGAAAATCCACATCTTCTTTGCCATGGTGCTCCTCTCTCCTATGAAGGGACCTCACGATCGGCGCGCCGTCGCCCTCGATCGGCGCGCCGGATTACTGGCTTTGTGCCTCCGGACATCGATTCTCTTGCGAGCCTCCTTGACGACTCTGGCCCGGTCGCGAAAGTGAACCGGGTGCACTTTGGACAGAAGCCGGATGAATCTCCGAACCAGAGTGGGTTGGAGGAGATAGTAGCAGCGCAGGTTCCCGGAGGAGTGGCAGTCCACCAACTTGGCCCTCCGCAGCGCCGCCATGTGTTGCGAAAGATGCGGCTGCGCGATGGGAACCAGCGAGTTCAGGTCCTTTACGCAACAGCTGCTCTCTGAGAGTGTCTCCAGGATCATGAGCCTCACCGGGTGAGCCATCACCCGGAGAAGGTGCGCTCGCTCCGTCCAGAACTCTTTGTCCACCTTGGGACCCCCGGCTGTTCGCCGAAGCGCCGCATCAACAGGGCATAAGGGCTATGACCAAGCATAGCGGATGCGCAATATATCACAGCCCGAATGTAGTGTCAAGTGAATCTTCTCAAGAACTGCGGCCCCCACGTTGGCGGGTCGAGCTCCCGTTCCCGTGCGGGTTTGCGAGGCGTGTCCGCAACGCCCGTCTCCCGGGAGAACCTCGGCCATCCTTGGGGCGGTAGCCCGTCTCCAGAGAGCTTTCCCGTCTTGCCGATTCGGCCCCCGGAGGTTCGATCCACGTCCGGGCCGCATCTGTAACCGCCTGCCTGGCAGTAGGTTAGCGGGTTCAGGTTCGGCCTGCGGTTCGGCACGCAGCTTGCGAAAGCCACGGCCGGAGAGGTCCGCCGCGGCCAAAGCGGAGGAAGGAGGGATCGCCCATGTCTTCCGGAACGGCGTCCGTGGGCTTCACGGGCGTCCAGAGCCTGTTCGCGGCCGTCACGCGTCATAGCCTCCACCAACCGTGGCAGGACCCGAATCCGGCCGAGCACCGGACCGCGTTTCAGTTCGACCTGCCGATGGCGCAGAAGGTCACCCTCGAGGTCCAGAATGCCTTCGGTCGGGTCGTCAAGACCCTCGGCGCGCAGCTGTGGCAGCGCGGACGACACACGGTGGTCTGGGATCAGACCGATGAGACGGGAGCGAGGGTTCAAGGCGGCATGTACTTCGTGCGAATGCAGGCGGGGGCGTTCCGCTCAAGCCGGCAGTTTGGAGTGAGGTAGGCGGGCAACGAAGACTGAACGACACGTAGAGGGTGGTCCTCGCGGGCGGACCGAAGCAGGTCAGGACTTGTATCGAACAACCGCGACGCGGTCCAGCGGCGCCCGCAACAGCCGCAGGGCATATCCACACGACATTCCCGCGACATTCGTGGCTCCACGATAGATGCCCAGCCCGGACCGCCGCTCCGGGCCGAGTGGACGACCTGGAACGTCGCGGGAATGTCTCCCTCCCTGCCTGTGCACACGGCACTACCCCGCCTGAAGTCGCTGCCTGGACCTGCATGACGGATCCAGAGGACCGGAGAGCCGGTGCTCGGGGAGTTGCCTCCATACTCTGACTTGCCTGCGGATCTCGCGACGCAGGGCGCCAGGGGTGCATGGGGCGCGATTGCGGCGCCCATTCGGGTGGGTGAAGGGGATGGGAAGAAGCCGGTTGACAGGATTTGGGTGGAAGCGTATATTGATATTGAGACACATTTGCAGAAAGGGCCATGAGCATGCCGGCGCGTTTGTTTGGACGCCTTCTGGATGCGAAGGGGCTGCGGCTCACCTCCCAGCGCGAGATGATCCTCTCACAGGCTCTGGCCATGGAGGGGCACTTCGAGGCGGAGGACCTTCACGACCGGCTGCGGAAAAAGAGCGGTCGCGTTTCGAAGGCCTCGGTGTACCGTACGCTTCCGCTGCTCGTGGAAGCGGGGCTTCTGAGGGAAGTCGAGTTCGTCGACCGTCACGCCCACTATGAACGGGTCCGGTCCAAGGACCCTCACGAGCATCTGGTGTGCACGGGGTGCGGCAAGGTCATCGAGTTCAGGCGGCCGTCGGTCGAGAGGGCGTTGGAGGAGGTTGCCAGAAGGCATGGTTTTGAGAAGAAGTCCCACAAGGTGGAAATCACGGGTCTGTGCGGGGATTGTCAACGGGGCGGTTGAAATGTGTGAGGCGTCTCTCTTTTTTGGGTCTGAAGTGAGAATGAGTCTCAATCGAGATACGAGGCCTTCGGTTTCCGCGGGACTCCTTTTTGTCCTGAGCGCGGTTTTCGTTGCCATCACAGTTCTTGCTGCACTGGACTACCACGAGGATGGTCTCGAGCACGCGGGGTGTCCTCTGTGTCAGCTGTCTGCTGCGCTGCACTCGACGGAACCCAGCCCTCCGGTCACGGTGGACGCGATCGCGAGCGTGAGGCCCGTCGAACTGTCGGCGCTCTCTTGCACCCTCGGCGTTGTCCCTCTCATACGGAAGCCCGCCAGATCTCCCCCTGTGCACTTCGGTTGAGCGCGAGATTCGCTGGGAAAAGGTACGAGATCTCCGACCTCTCTTGGCATGAGGCAACGAACGGAGGCACACGCAGAATGAGGAAGATCTGGATTTCCATATGCTGGGGCGTGCTCCCGCTTCTGTTGGGATCGCCGATAGCGATGCAGGCCCAGGAACTGGGTTGGATAGAAGGGCGTGTGGTGGCCAAGGAATCAAGTCGCCCGCTCTACAACGCGAACGTCGTGGTCCGAGGGACCATCCTTGGAGCGGCTGCCCGGAGGGACGGGACGTACTTCGTGGGCGGCGTGCCGCCAGGACGCTACACGGTTGAGGTGTCGATGATGGGGTACGCCGCAGAGGCCACAGAGGTGGTCGTTGTGGCCGGGGAAACCGTGGTTCTCGATTTCGAGATGGAGGAGACTGTGCTGGAGCTGGAACGGGTGGTGGTGACGACAGCCACCCGTACGCCCCGGTACATCAAGGACGTACCGGTGCGAACGGAAGTCATCACGGGCAATGCCATCAGGGACAAGGGAGCGGCCAATCTCTACGAGGCCCTGGAGGGAAACCCCGGAGTGCGGGTCGAGCAGCAGTGTTCCGCCTGTAACTTCTCCGTGCTGAGACTTCAGGGGCTGGAGGGAGACCATGTACAGATGCTGGTCGACGGGCGCCCTGTCTATTCGGGTCTCGCCGGTGTCTACGGTCTTCAGCAGCTCCCGGCGGCCAACATCGAACGCGTCGAGATCGTCAAGGGCGCGGGGTCGGCCCTGTACGGATCGAGCGCGATCGCGGGCGCGGTGAACGTCGTGACGAAACAGCCTACGCAGGCACCGACGCTCGAGTTCTCCTCCACCTTCGGTTCGCACGGCACGAATCAGTACTCCATGGTAACCTCGCAGACCGTGCGGAACCAGGATCTCATCTTCACTGCCCAGAAGAACACCGCACGGGAAATCGACGAGGACGGGGACGGTCTCACAGACCGGGTGGATCTGGACAACCTAGCGACGGGGGTGAGAGTGAACTGGCACGATCTCTGGGGGCACGATCAGCTGTCTTTGAGCGGCCGCACGTTGAACGAATCTCGCCAGGGCGGTGAACTCGCCACCTTTGTCAACCCGTTTGCCCCGGGGGCGGAGCATATCCAGACCTCGCGTCACGAGGCGGGCATGGAGTACTCGAAGCGCCTTGGCTCCGGCGGAGAGCTGGGCATCCGAGCGGACTACGCGTCACACAACCGCGATGCCACGAACGACACCTTCCTCGGCGACTACCAGGCCACGCACGCGGACGCCATGCCGCCGGTGGATGAGTTGGAACCCTACGTTGCCGAAGAGGACCTCTACGTGATGGACATGACCTACTCGAGACCTCTCGGCGGAACTCACCGGGTGCTGGCCGGCATCCAGTACCAGAGGAATGAGTTGGAGGAGACGGGCCGCTACGTGATCGTAGATGAAGGCGACCCGGAGTACGGCGCGACCTACACATCGGTCGGGACGAAGAGCGCGGACGACCTCGGCGTCTTCCTCCAGGGCGAGTTCCTGTTGAACCCGAGTCTGGAGCTGGTCACGGGGGCCAGGTTCGACCGCCACGACTCCCGGGCCGATTTCGGCGGGTCCGGAGACGGAGCGCCTGAGGGCACGGTCGCCCTGGAGTACGACGAGACGGCCTTCAATCCTCGGGCCGCACTCCGTTACAGTCTCGGGCCCTTGACGCTGAGGACAAGCGTCGGCACCGGTTTCCGAGTGCCGTACGGGTTCGCCGAGGACCTCCATCTGTGCAGCGGGTCTCCCCGCGTGTACAAGCCGGCCGCCCTGAAGCCCGAGAAGTCCCGGAGCGTCAACTTCGGTGCCGACTACGCAGGGCGCCGCTGCAACCTCAGCCTCAATCTGTTCCGGACGGAAGTCAAGGACAAGGTGGGGCTGGCCGACGCCGACGCGGAGGCGCAGGGCCTCGGGTTCACCTACCAGTGGGAGAACTACGACGAGGCCCTCACGCAGGGCGTCGAGGCGGGTGCCAGGATCGGATGGATGCAGGACCTGGTCTTCGACCTCAATCTGACTTACACGGATGCCCGGTACGAGAACGAACGCTCGGACTGGGTGGAGAACCACGACGGGCGGTTCGCCCCGGACAGCCGGTCGATTTCCCGCATCCCGGAATGGTCGGGGGGGATGAAGCTGGAATACTCGCCGACAGGCTGGCGCTTCGTCACCGAGGCGAACTACACAGGGGCGATGTACATCGACTACAATGAGGAAGACGACGTGGCGAACCCGGGCAGCCGGATTGTCCACACGGATCCGTACTGGCTCGTCAACGGACGGGTCTCCAGGGAGATCACCCAAGCCGGGATCTCGCTGTTTGCCGGCGTCAGGAATGCGTTCGACCTCGTCCAGGAAGAGAGGCACCCTGAGGATGCGGCCTTCATCTACGCGCCGCTGACCGGGCGGATCGTGTATGGCGGGATTGAGATCGACCTGACGGGGGAAGGGAGCCGCAGTTTCGAGTGTGACGACGGGTCGTGCTCGATCGGGGATCGGTGAGACGAGGGCCCGCCGGGACAGTCACCCGTCTTGATCAGGGCTCGCCGATGCTCCCCCTGGATTCTCCAGGCCTGCCCATGCGCTCGGGGCGGAGTGTTACGCCGAGGGATGTCTCCAGATTGTCGAGGAACTTCTCACTCGTTCAGGGGCAACCGCGCTGGTTGTCGGAGAAGAAGACCTGTGCGCGGTTGCTGGCCCGTTGCGTGATGCGGCGGGGTAGACGTTTGATCACGATCCGGGTGACTCGGGGCATGACGACCGGCCGCCCCGCACGTCACATGTCGAGATTGCGTCAGAGGGTTAGGAAAAAACATGACGTGTGAGAAAGTTGACAAAAATGGGTGATCGGCCCCGTCGTACTCCCCCGTCGTACTCCAAATGCTCTCAACGTAATTCCCCCTCTCACAGCGGAGCCGACCCACTCCGGCGGACGCAGTGGGGGGCAAGTGCTGCGGCGCGGACTTCCCTTCAGAAAATAATAGGTTAGGCCGATCATAGGCACGGGCAGAGCAAGGCCCGTCGGGCCGGTCGCCGCAGCTATCTGTTGAAAGCACGGAAGACGACGACCCTGTTGACCATGAGGTTCTTGTAGAAAGAAGGTGGCTTTCGATGAATCGCCGGGGGTCGCCCGGGACGCGGCGCCCGTGCGATCGCAGAGGTCCCTTTCCTCCAATCAGGCTGGATGCCATGGATACGAAGATTCTGATCGTGGACGATGATGACTCCGTGCGGCGCTTTCTCGAACGTACTCTGAGTGAGCGAGGCTACTCGATCTCGGAAGCGGACAGCGCCTCGTCGGCGCGGGAACGCATGAGGAGCGAGATGTTCGATCTCGTCCTCTGCGACGTGAGGATGCCCGGAGAATCCGGGATGGACCTTGTCCGGTTCATGCGGACCGACCATCCGGAGGCGGCCGTCATCATGATCAGCGCGCTCGCCGATCCGGAGTCGGTGGAGACCGCCCTGGGACTCGGGGTATACGGGTACCTCACCAAGCCCTTTGGACCGAACGAAGTCCTGATTGGCGTGGCGAGCGCTCTACGCCGCCGGGCCCTCGAAATCGAGAATCGATCCCACCGCGAGGGCCTGGAGACGGCTGTCTTCGGGCGGACGCAGGACCTTCAGAGGGCGATCGATCAGCTGAAGTGGACGGAAAGGGCCCTGCGCGCGAGCGAATCTCGCTATCGTGAGCTGTTCGCCAACATGAGCAGCGGTGTGGTGGTGTTTGAAGCCAAAGATGAAGGCAACGACTTCATCATTGCCGATTCCAACCGAGCGGCTGAGCGGATCGAAGGGATCAGAAGAGACGATGCTATCGGCGGGAGCATTGTGGATGTGTTGCCGGCCGTCATGCGATTCGGGCTCATTGAGGTGTTCCAGAGGGTCTGGAGGACGGGCAAGCCCGAGCACCAGCCCGCTTCACTCCACGATGACGACAGGGGTTCCGGCTGGCGCGAGAGCTACGTCTACAAGCTCCCAACGGGGGAGGTCGTGTGGGTCTGCGACGATATCACGCGACGCAAGCAGGCTGAACTGGCGCTGCGGGAGAGTGAAGAGAGGAACCGCTCGCTGCGTCAGGCTATCCCCGATCTGATGTTCGTTTTGGACAAGAATGGGACTTTCCTCGACCATCACGCCCCTTCCACCACGGATCTCTATCGGTCTCCTCAGGAGTTCCTGGGCAGGAGCATCGTGGATGTGATGCCGCCGCCCGTGGGTGAACGCAGCCTTGCGTGTACGGAGCAGGTCCTGAAATTCGGTGAGGCTGAGACTCTCGAGTACGAGATCCCCATCGGAGAGATTTTGCGCTCCTTTGAGGCGCGCTTCGTCCCGTGTGGTCGGGACAAGACACTCGCTATCGTCCGGGACATTACCACACGCAAACGGGCGGAGCTGGAGCTGAAGGAGTCTGAACGAAGGCTCAAGGCGATTTTCGACTGTGCGGCGGACGGGATACTCGTGGTGGATGCGGGGCACAAAGGGTTATGCAGCGCCAATCGGGCGTTCTGCCGGATGACGGGGTACTCTCCGGCCGAGATCACGAAGCTCAGGGTTACGGACATCCATCCCAAGGAGAATCGCCCGTACATCCTGGAACAGTTCGAGAAGCACGTCAAGGGAGAAATCACTTTCGCCCGGAGCCTGCCGGTGCGGCGGAAAGACGGGCGTGTCTTCTACGCCGACGTGAACTCGACTCCGGTGACGATAGACGGACGACTGTGTCTGATGGGTATCTTCAGGGACGTCACCGAGCGGACGGACGCCGAGCTGGCCCTGAAAGAGGCCGAGCGGCGGTTCCGAACGCTGCTGGACAACGTAGGGCTTCTTGCGGTGGGCCTGGATCGGGAAGCCAAGGTGGCCTACGCCAATCCGTGTTTTCAGCGGGCCACCGGGTACACAATCGGCGAGGCGCTGGGCAGCGATTGGTTTGAGACGTTCATCCCGGAGAGGGATCGCGCGACCGTGGCGGTCGTGTTCAAGGAAATCCTGGAGGAAGGAGCTTGGCCCCGTTACGAGAATCTCATCCTGACCAAGGGTGGCGAGGAACGGCGGATCGTTTGGTACAACACTCCGCTACTGGCTCCGAGCGGCGACGCGGTCGGGACCATGAGTATCGGGGACGATGTCACCGAACGCAGGCGGGCTGAGGAAGACCTGCGGGAGACGATGCGGGGCCTGGAGGACTTTAACCGCATCGCCGTGGGCAGAGAGCTCAAGATGATCGAGCTCAAGGAAGAGGTCAATCAACTGCGGTCCGAGCTGGGGACGGAGCCGAAATACGAAACTGAGGACCAGCCGGTTGAGCAAGGGGAGCGTCCATGAAGGGTGTGATCAACAAGGGCATACAGGAGCTGGTCGAGAGCAGGTTCGGGCCGAACGCATGGCAGAACATCAAGCGGCGGGCCGGCTGCGAGGAGCCGTTCTTTGCGGCCAGCGAGAGCTATCCCGACGAAACGACCCTTGCGCTGATCCAGGCCACTTCCGAGGTGTCGGGACGGCCGGTTGAGACGGTGGAGGTTGAGTTCGGCAAGTTCTGGGTTCCCAACACCGGAAGGGCGTGCTACCCGACGCTCTACCATCTGGCCGGCTCTTCGGCCAGGGAATTCCTTCTCGACATGAACAGGGTGCACGCACAGGTGACCAGGAGCCTCTGGAATTCGCTGCCGCCGAAGTTCACGTACGAGGATCTTCCGGATGGGACGCTGCTCATGCACTATGACTCCAAACGCGGGCTGTGCGCCGTGCTCCGTGGACTCGTCATCGGTCTCGGGATCCTGTTCGGCCAGGAACTTGAGGTCCGGGAGGTCGGCTGCGCGCGCAAGGGCAACCCGCTATCCACGATGGAGGTGACCTTCAAGTGAGTCGGAGCCATCCCCCGGCGGAGATCCGCCTTGAGGATCTGGAATGTGTTGCACCGTTCCTACTGGCCGTGGATGAGCGACTGGTCGTGACATGGGCCAGCCGGTCGATCCTCACAAGGGTCGAGAGCGCGGTGGGAATGAACCTGACAGACATGATCGAGTCGGGACAAACCGGCGGAAATGTCTCCAGGGCATCACTCGACTCGGGCAGCGGCGGCAGCCGCGATCTGGTCCTCCGAAGTGGGGAATCCACGGTTCTACTCCTGGGGCGATGGGTTCCCTGCCGCGGGGGTCACCTCCTCCTGGCTGTCCCCCGCGTGAGGTCCCGGGAAGAGCTGGCCCACTTCTCCTTCGAGGACTTCCCCTTCGATGATTCCGAGGTCGACCTCTTGACCACTCGTGGTGAGTGCGCCCCGTCACTGAGAGAGGCCGCCGAAGCAAGCACGGCTCTGAAGGGGAAACACAGGCAGCTCGAGGAGTCGAGGCAGGCCTCCGAGACGCAGCGGCGGGCGATTCTCAACATGATGAGGGACATCGATGAGTCGAGGCTCCGACTCGAGTCGGTGAATGCCAACCTTACGAGGGAAATCTCCGAGCGCAAGCGTGCCGAGGAAGAGCTCGTGCGGGTGAGTCGCCAACAGAGGCTCGTTCTCGAGGCGGCGGGTGAAGGGATCGTGGGATTGGATGCCGAGGGGGATGTGACGTTTGCGAATCCGGCGGCGGCGAGCATGCTCGGTTGGAATGGACACGGACTGGTCGGCCAGTGTTTCTTGGATGTTGTCGAGCCCAACTTGCACGCCCGCGACGCTCAGAGCGCCGGAGAATGGGAGATCCGCCAGAGATTCAGGCAAGGGGGGCGGAGCCACATCCGGGACGAGACGTTCCGGACAAAGGACGGAAGAGATCTCCAGGTGGAGGGGACCTTCACCCCGATCGTCGACGGCTCGAAAGTGGTCGGGGCGGTCGTCACATTCCAGGATGTTGCAGAGCGGAAGGCCATGGCAACTCAGCGCCTCCAGTCGGCGAAACTGGAGTCCATAGGTCAACTGGCGGCGGGTATCGCCCACGAGATCAATACCCCTACACAGTACGTGGGCGACAACGCACATTTCCTTAGGGATGCATTTCGCGATCTCGACGGAGTCCTTGAGGCCTATGAGAAGATCCTCCGGACGGTGGAGTCCGGACCGAGCGCCGACGGAGTGCTGAAGGAAGTCGAGGAGGTGAGCGAGAAGGCGGATCTCGCGTATCTCAGGGAGGAGGTCCCGAAGGCTCTCGAGCAGACCCTCGACGGCGTGGAGAGAGTGTCGAAGATCGTTCGGGCGATGAAAGAGTTCTCCCACCCGGGCTCGGGCGAGAAGACGCCCACGGACATCAACAAACTGATCGAGAGCACAGTCACGGTGGCCCGGAACGAATGGAAGTACGTGTCGGACATGGAAACCGATTTGGATTCGTTGTTGCCCCTTGTCCCGTGCCTCCCCGGCGAGTTCAACCAGGTGATCCTGAATATCGTCATGAACGCCCGCGACGCGATCAAGGATGCATTGGGAGACTGCTCCGGAACCAAGGGCAAGATCAGGATCACTACCCGAGCAATGGAAGACTGCGTGGAAATCCGCATCAGTGACACGGGAGCCGGCATCCCGCAGGAGATCCGATCCCGAATCCTCGATCCCTTCTTCACCACCAAAGGCGTTGGGAAGGGAACAGGCCAGGGTCTTGCGATCTCGAGATCCGTGATCGTGGACAAGCACGGCGGGACCCTGGATTTCGAGACGGAAGTCGGCAAGGGATCTACCTTCATCCTCCGTCTGCCGGTCACAAGTGGCGTCTCCGCGGCGGAGACGAAGCCGCAAGAGGCGCACGCAACACCGGAGAGCAACGATGCCGAACAAGAAGCGGGTTCTCTTCGTCGACGATGAGCCGAGGATTCTGGACGGGCTCAAGAGAATGCTCCGGCATATGCGCGATGAATGGGAAATGTCGTTCGTGGAGAGCGGGGAGGCAGCTCTGAAGGTCCTGGAGTCGGCGCGCTTCGACGTGGTGGTTTCAGACATGCGCATGCCCGGCATGGACGGGGCGGAGTTGCTGACTCGAGTGATGGAGCGCTATCCCCAGATCGTGCGGATCGTGCTCTCAGGGCACGCGGACAAGGAGATGATTCTGAAAACCGTGCGGCCGGCGCACCAGTATCTCTCCAAACCCTGCGATCCGGAGAAACTGCGATCCACTGTGGCGCGCGCCTCGGCGCTGCGAGGCCTTCTGGCCGACGAATTGCTGAAACAGCTGGTTTCCCAGATGAGCACGCTTCCGAGCGCACCGTCCCTGTACAACGAGGTAATGAACGAGCTGAGGTCGGGAGAGGGTTCCGTGCAAAGGGTGGGGGAGATCGTCTCGAAGGATGTGGGGATGACTGCGAAGATCCTCCAGGTGGTCAATTCCGCCTTTTTCGGAGTTCCCAGACACGTCGAGAGCCCTGCCCAGGCAGTGAGCCTTCTGGGGCTCGAGACCATCAAGGCCCTCGCGCTCTCGGCACAAGTGTTCTCGCAAGCCGAGGAAGAGACTCTCCGGAGCCTTTGCCTGGACAACCTGTGGGCACACAGCATGACCACGGGCGGCCTCGCCAGGCAGATTGCCAGGATGGAAGAGTCGGAGATTGCCGTGCTTGAAGACAGCTTCATGGCGGGTCTGCTCCATGACTCGGGGAAGCTGGTGTTGGCCGTGAACCTGCCGGACCGCTACCGGGAGGTGCTCGATTGCGCCCAAAGCGCGGGCGTGAGCCTGTGGGAGGTGGAACGGCGGGCACTCGGGACCACGCACGCGGAAGTGGGAGCCTACCTGATGGGCTTGTGGGGTCTTCCCGATCCCATCGTCGAAGCCATCGCGTTTCATCACTCTCCACGTCAATGCCCCGGTCGAGTATTGACCGCGTTGGCGGCGGTGCACGTAGCGGACGCGCTGGTACAAGTCGAATGCACGGACGAGAAAGAGATCCCTGGTGGGATAGACGCCGACTACATAGCAGAGCTCGGCCGTGCCGAGCGCATGCCGGAATGGCGGGAGTATTGGAAGATTTTCACAGTGCAAGGAGCTGTAGATGCCTGACAGGGTCCTCTTCGTGGATGATGAGCCGAACGTTCTCGACGGATTCCGGCGCCAGCTGAGAAGGCAATTCCCGATCGAGACGGCTGAGAGCGGAAGCCTGGGACTGGAGCGTGTCCGGAACAACGGTCCCTACTCGGTGATCGTGTCGGATCTGCGCATGCCGGAGATGGACGGGATCCAGTTTCTCTCGCTGGTGCGGGAAATGGCCCCGGACAGCGTGCGTATGATGTTGACCGGAAACGCGGACCTGGAGACTGCCATCGGGGCCGTGAACGAAGGACGGATCTTCCGCTTCCTGACGAAACCCTGCCCTGGGGACGCGCTCGTGAGGGCACTGGAGGCCGGGATAGACCAGTACCGGCTGGTGACGGCGGAACGGGAGCTGCTGGAGCAGACACTCCGCGGCAGTATCAAGGTCCTCACAGAGATCCTCGCACTGGTGAACCCCGAGGCCTTCGGAAGGTCCTCCCGGATCAAACGGTGGGTGAGCATGCTCGCGTCCAGGCTCGGGATCGCGGATGTCTGGCGGCTTGAGACAGCCGCGATGCTGTGCCAGATCGGGTGCGTGATTCTGCCCGAGGATGCGATGAAGAGACTCTACAAGGGCCAGGTTCTGGTGGGCGAACACGCCCGCCTTTTTGCGAGGCACCCGACCGTCGCATACGACCTGCTGGTCAACATCCCCCGCATGAAGGAAGTGGCGGAAATCGTCGCATATCAGGAGAAGCGGTTCGATGGCTCGGGGATCCCGGAGGATTCCCGCCGGGGCGAGGACATTCCTCTGGGTGCGAGAATCCTCAAAGTTGTTGTCGATTTCGACATGCTGGAGGCCGCGGGCAAGTCGCGAGGAGAATGTCTCTCTGAGCTCAAGCACAGGCCGGGATGGTACGACCCCATGGTGCTGGCGGCGTTTGAGGCTGTCGTCGGCGTCGAAACGGGCCAGGGTGACGCGAGACCCGTAACGGTGTTGGGACTGGAACCTGGGATGGTCCTCGCCGAAGACATTCGATCCGTGAACGGCATGTTGCTGGTGTCCAGGGGTCAAGATGTCAGCGAACCCATCATCGAACGAATCCGGGGGTTTGCAGGGACCTCGGGCCTCCAGGAGCCTATCTTCGTGCAGGTATCCCTTCGTCAGCCTGCGGAAGCGGGCCAGTGCAGCTAGGCGGTTTGGCCCTGAGGGTTCGATGACCGTGGCCAACCAGTGCATCTCCGGAGGTCACAGACAAGGAGTGGGAACATGAGCAACAGGGTGCTGATTGTCGATGATGAGCCGAGAGTTACCGACGGGCTGAAGCGGGCCCTCCGCAAGGAGCAGTACGAGATCGCCAGCGCGGGTTCGGCCGAGGAAGCCCTGAGGATCCTCGAGCGCGAGCCCGTAGACGTGGTGGTGTCGGACGAGAAGATGCCGGGGATGTGCGGGTCGGAATTCCTTGCGATGGTCGCCCGCGACTATCCCGAGACGGTCCGCATCATCCTGAGCGGGCAGTCCAGCCTGGAAGCCGCCGTTCGCGCGATCAACGAAGGACAGATTTACCGGTTTCTGCTCAAGCCCTGCAGCGAGATCGATCTCGCCATTACTATCCGGCAGGCGCTAGAGCAGAAGAGTCTGATGGCCAAGAACCAGAAGCTGTTGAAGATGGTCAAACAGCAGTACAGGCTCCTAAGAGATCTGGAGAGAGAACACCCGGGGATCGCGCGGGTGAGACGGGGTGCTGGAGGGGTGGTTGTGATCGACGAAGAGTCCGATCCGCAGGCCGCGCTGAGTGAGATGGGGGCCGGGGAGGAGAGCGCGGAGCCATCGACATAGCGGCGGTTCTCAGACTCTCGGACTTTCAGGCCTTCGACTTCCGGACTTCCGTGCCAGGTCCTGCAATGCCACGTTCTGGGAACTGAGTTGTCGGTTTCCGGACGATTTCCGGGGACATAAGGGCTGTTGAAAAAGCCGTCTCACCGGCATCCTGAGCCTGTCCTGAGTAGCGCAGCGTACCGAAGGGCCTGTCCTGAGCTTGCCGAAGGGTGCGGCTGGCCAGGCCTTGAGCCCATAGATTGCCGTGTATCGAAGCCCGTCCTGAGTGGCGTAGCATATCGAAGGGGGTCTGCGGCGGCTCGGCTGCCGCTTCACGGCGGAACGGACGTTTTTCAACGGCCCCTTCGGCCCCATTCGACAAGAAACGGGGAGTACTTCAGGGGAACGATATGGATCTAGTTGAACCGGCAGGGAGCGACGAGGTCACAGGTCTTCGGGAGGTGCTACATCACCGTCAGGTGCACGCCTCTCCTCCTCTTCTCCTTCTGTCTCCTCACCCGTCTCCCCTTCTTCGCGCTCTACGTCCACCCTGAACAGCCAGTCCGGTGGAGGGTTCTGCCGGGTGCCTTCGACGAAGAGAACCTCATCGTCCTGGTAGATCAGCTGGAATGGTTTCCTGTACTCGTCCCTGGCCGTGAGAGTTGTCCCCTCAAGGCGGAAGGCGGCGCCGGGGAACATCTTCTTGCACACCCTGACACGGTTTTCGGGAGGCGCGCGGGACTCCCCGCGGATTTCCTCCACTTCGTCCTTCAGATCCTGCCGGGCCGTCTCCTCGACATCAGGACCGGGGTGTCCGAATTCCCTCGCAAGCCTCTTCTCAAGGAGTTCGATCTCCATTCTGTCTGTCAGGGCAGTCTCCTCCAGCGAGTAGTCCTCCCCGGCGACGACAGTCGTGGAGACGTTAGCCACACTGCCGACCTGCCCCGCCGCGACGCCCCGCAGGGCCCGAATCTTCCCACCCACGACTCTGCCGTTGGGGATACTGATCGATCCCCGTGATATGACGTGGGATCGTATGATCTCCCTCTCGACATAGACATCCCCGCCGGCGAGGACATCCGCGTCCACAATGAACTTGACATGAATGTCGCCGGAAACCACGACGCGTTGTCCCTCCGCCCCGATCATGCCACCGCGCACCATGAGGCTCCCGCTGGTGTGGAGCTGCGCCGCCTCGACGACGCCCCGAACCTCGATGTCGCCGAGAGACTCGATGTTGTACCCCTTCTGGACGTCGCCTGTTACCACGACCGCCCCGGGATGCCGAATGTGACCCGTAGTGGGGCCGACATTGCCGCGTACCTGGTAGACGTTGTCCACCGAGAGAACCCCGTCGACCCAGCGGACTCGCCCGCTCGCAGCGGCGTAGTAGGTGGACTCCTCTTTGTCGTGACGAACGTTCTTCCCCGCACGGATCCGAGGACGGCGCGGTTTCGCGATCCTGACCGGCTGGCCGAGCACATCAAGGCCTTCCCTCCCTTCCGTCGGGGGAATAGCGCGGGCCAGCAGATGCCCTTCCATTATGGAGGTCATTGCCGCCCGCTGCTTGTAGTCGATCCTGCCGGTCTTCTCGTCCACAACGAAACCGGGGTTGAAGAAGTCGCGCGCCCACTCGATCTTGCCGTCTACCGGCTGAACCGGCTTCAGCCCCTCGGCGAGCCCCAGTTCTTTTATCCTCGGGTCTTTCCTGGCGACGGCCGTCAGCAGTCGCAGCAGTCGCGCGCCGTCCGGAGGTTCGGCGATCCCCATGCTCGACATCCGCTCCCGGATCGCTTCCCCCAGCTCCCCCAGGTCGACGGACGTTGTGTCACAGTCGAGAAGGACCGCCATACGATCGGGTGAGACCCGGAGATTGAAATCCCCGCGTCGCGACTGATCAGCGTCGTTTCCCGTGGTTAGTCCTCCGGGCGGCGTGTCCATGCCGACGGATCCTCAGCAGCCGTCCCTCGCCAGAACCACTGGAGAGTCGGTGAGCCATTGCTGTTCCCGTGCGCGGAAACCCGTCGGCTCTCATAGTACATGCGAACGGGCGACATGCAACGGAAAAGCGTGGCTTGCTCCCCGAGACCGATTCCGGAGTGATATCATGCCCCTCCGGAGGCGACGTACCCCCCGCCGGACGTGCCTGGAACCCGCCCGCTCCCGCACCTCTGGTGAGTACCTGCTTCTTCGTCCCATGACCCCATCCTCTCAAGAAATGGAGTCTCCGGCAATCCCGGGGCGATTCAGAGTACGCGTACGATTTTGGTGACGGTTGGGAACACACGATACTGCTGGAGAAGACGCTTCCCCGGGACGAGCAGATACACTATCCGCGCTGCATCTCGGGGCAGCGGAGGTGCCCGCCCGAGGACTGTGGTGGTCCGTGGGGTTATGAGGAATTCCTGAGGGCCATCTCTGACCCGGGACATGAGGAACATGCGAGCATGCTGGAGTGGATCGGCGGATCCTTCGATCCGGATGATTTCAAGGCAGAGGAAGTCACATTCGATGACCCGAAGAAGCGGCTGAAGCACGCCCTGCAGGATCGTTGAGTCGGAAAGGCTGAAGAGCAGGGCACTGCCGAGGATCTCAGAATCCTACCCCGCGAAGAGTCCTCTTGACACCGAATGCCCCTTCGTTACAACAACGAACTGCGTGGGAGATCATCCTGGAACTGGGCGCTCAGGTAATGTGGGACAGACTACTCAATGGTAGAATTGCCTCCCCGATTTGGGCTTACGACCTCGCTTCTGTGGTCGGAGAAACCTGGGGAACCGACGCGGATCTCCGACCTACCCACCGATCATGCGCTCCTCTCTCAAACTCCTGCAAGCGTCTCTCCCGATAACTACATGGTCCATCAGAGGAACGCCCAGGAATTCACCGACCTTGGCGAGTCGTCTCGTGATTCGGACATGTTCTTCTGATCAGTCGATCTCGCTCATAAGCGCCTAGCATGTTGTCACAGAACACATTAGAGGAACTCCAGGACAGGTCAGATTTGCCCTTGACGGGTAGCCATGAGTCTTGTATATTAATAATATACAAGGCCAATATGTATACATTCAGACGGGGTCTGCCAATGGATGGCCTGCAGGAGTATCTTGCCATCATGGAGAGGTGGGGGAAGGCGAGAGCCAAACTCACGGACGATCGCGGTGGGCGGGGCAAAGCGGTCGCGAATGCGACCATACAGTATCGGACTCCTGCGGGCCCGATCGAGTACGCGGCGCAACTGAGGAGACACTTTGCCCACGAAGACGCGGGTTGGGTTGCGCGCGAAATCGCGCAACAGACGCGAGCCAACCAGCGGGGGCTGCTGTTCGCCCCTTACGTGAGGCCGATTCAGCGCGAGACACTACGGGCGCTGAACGTTGACTATGTCGACCTGGCGGGGAACGTGCACCTTGAAAGAAGAGGTTTCGAGGTCCATGTGGAGGGAAGGAGGCCCGCTCGAAGGATCGATCCGCGTGCGGGAAGAGCGTTCAGGCGCGCCGGCCTGCAGGTCGTGTTCGTGCTGTTGGCGGTTCCCGAAGCGATCAGGTTGCCCTACCGGACACTGGCAAGAGCCGCAGGTGTGGCCCTACGGACGGCGCATCTTGTGGTTGAGGATCTTGCGCGCGCAGGCTTCGTCGCCGGGCGCGGACCACGACGGAAGATCGTGAGGAGACGAGACCTCGTTGCTCGTTTTGTTGAAGGCTACCGCGTCGAGCTGAGACCCAATCTGCTTGTAAAGAGGCTCAGGGTTCAGCCCGCCCGGCGAGAGGTCTTGCTTGAAGAACTTCAAGCGTACTTTCGGAATCGGAATCTAGCTTGGGCCGTCACCGGAGGAGAGGCGGCTTACTGGATGACGCACTTGTATCGTGGGGAAGATCTGGCGGTCTTTGCGCCAGCGAGTCTGCCGGACTTCGAACGCACGATCAGGTGTATGCCTGATCCTGCTGGCAGCCTCCAACTCCTGAACCTGTTCTGCCCTGAGGTTGTCGCCGAAGTCCCGGATCACGGACCGCCTCTGGCCCATCCACTTCTCGTCTACGCAGACCTTGAAGCGGAAGGAACCGAGCGAGCGATGGGGGTGGCCGAGGCTATGAGGGAGCATTTGCTCAAGGAGCTGTTGAGTGGAGATTGACAGTGAGCGCATCAGGGCTCTCGCGGTCCTTGGTGAGGTTCTCAAAGAGCGGCAGGCAGAGTACAGCTTGATTGGTGCATTGGCCTGGCAGCTCGGTCTGGGCATGGAGTACCGTACGACTCTGGACGTGGATGTCGTGGTGCACGTGTCATCCTGGGAGGACTACGATCAGATCAAGAAGACACTTGTCCAGCGCGGTTTTGAAATGGGGCGCCAGCCTCACCGGCTGGTATCGGGCGGTGCGCATGTGGATCTTCTGCCGTACTCTCTGGACCTGCTAGAGGGCACGAAGCTTGTTTGGCCCGATGGCCGGACGATGGACATGACAGGCTACGAACTCGTGTTTACCCAACTCGAGCCCGAGGAACTCGCACCCGAGCTGCGCTGGCCCGTCCCACCTCTGCCTGTTCTCGTAGTCCTCAAGCTGGTCAGTTTTCGCGATCGCGGAGCGTCGAGGGACTTGGCCGATGTTGTCCTGTGCCTGGAGCACTATGACAAGGACCCAGACAGCAGCAGGCGCTATTCCGTACATGATCAGGATCCGACACTCACATGGGAGAATGCAGGGGCCTATCTACTGGGAACGGAGGTCCGGAAGCTCGCCAGCGCTGATGTGCGGGAGCTGCTGAAGGCGCTTGAGGAACTCGTTCCGGACGAGGATGCTCCGGAAATCGATCGCGTTCTGCGTGAGCTCGGAAGGGACGCGGCGGAGCTTCGGGAACGGAAGAAAGTCGTCGAGCTGGTCGGGGCGTTTGTCAAGGGATGTGCTCGGTGACGGCTGTCCTCATCCCGTCACGGAAGATTGCTCGGACTCCTTGGCGACATCTATTGGCATCTGGCCGTTGCTGTCGCCGAGGGGATTGGGCTCCAACAGGTTGGATGCTCCAAAGTGCTTGCCTCGAGGGCGTGCGTGCGCGTAGTATGGGAGTGCAAGATGCGAGTGGGGGAGAGGGCGAAGAGGAAAGAGGAAATAGGGGTGTTCGCAGGACATGCACTGCGGGCGCCAGAAACGCCAGAATCTGAAAGTAGAAAGTAGAGAGTAGAGTGAGTTCGGGGGACATACCCTCCGGGCCCGCGACCGAATTCGGGCCGTTAGCTCAGCCTGGTAGAGCACCTGCCTTTTAAGCAGGGAGTCGCAGGTTCGAATCCTGCACGGCTCATCCGTGGCCCCGCCGTCGTTCTCAGACGGCGGGGCTTTCCATGTCCAGGTCCCCTGAGGGACAAGGAAGAAGGAAGCAGGGAATACGGAATAGCGAATAGGGGACCGGGAATCGGGGAGTCTGCAGGAAATGTCCTTCGGACCCGCGTGCGACCCAGAAACACAAACCCCGTTGCATCGAACACGATGCAACGGGGGTCGGCTTCCGAGAAGGCCGGGCCTACTCGACCGGGCGGGCCTTCAGGCCCGCCCGGGTCTTCGTGGGACGGTTGGTGTGGTTGGTGATTCCGACTACTCCGAGTACTCGTCACCAGGGTCGGCGATATATGCCGTTGGCTCACCCTGGCCGTGCTTTGGAGTCTTCGCCACCTCTTCCTCGTCTACGCCGGGTGCCACAGGCGGGGGATTAGTAGCTTTGTTCGAGCTACCACCGCAGCCGACGAGGAAGACAACGAACGCCACCAATCCCACCGCCGTCAGGTAGCGTTTCAGAGCCCTCATCAATCCACTCTCCTTTGAGGTTCTGCAGTGGAAGGCGTACCCCAGGAAGAGCGATCCTGTCGTAGTTCTGCTGATGCCTACTCTCGCCCCGCTGGCTTCCACTGCGTATGCCCAGAGCCGACCTGACGCAACGTCTGTGCCAGTGGGGTGAGGGATCCGTCATCCGGCCGGTTTTGCGCTTGGAAGAGGAGGATAGCGGACGGGCCGAGGTCCCCGGGTCGAGATGTAGTCACTTGTCCCTCAGTAGATTACGCCGCCCGCCCTCAGAATGCGGCGGCCGAGTCCGCCGGCGAAATCCTCTCGGCGTGGGGATGCATGTGCCCGGCGGGCGATCCGAGGCGCGGCGCATTTTGCGAGGATGCGGCGAAATCCTGGGGCATGAAATTGCACATTGCCCGCGGGCTCGGTCACCCGGTGGCGACCGTCTCCTTGCTGGCGGTCCCGGTCTTCTTGAGATCCAAAGGCAGGGGGGGTGTGGGCGAGATCCTCTCTTTGCGCACTCGCTCTCTGTGCCGGATGAGCTTGCGGTACTGGAGCTGGAAGACGAGGAGAGGGATCACGGTCACGCGACGGCGCCAGGCCGACAGGGTCCGAAGACCGATGCGGCGCAGATTGTAGAACTCCCGCCAGGACCAGTGATAGCCCTCCTGAAGACGCTCGGGACTCATGCGCTTGGGCTGGAAGACGACTTCGTCGAGCCCGTACTTGTCCCAATCCGAGCAGATGATTCGACCCTCGGCCTCCAGCCGATCCCGGAGGGCGGTCCCGGGGAAGGGAGTGAGGATGGCAAACTGGGCCGAGTCGATCTTGATCGAATCGGCGAACGCTACGGTCCGCTCGAACACCGAAGCGTCGTCGGCGTCGAACCCGAAAATAAAAGCCCCGTGGATCGCGATTCCGTGGTCGTGGAACCGGTCGATTTTCTCACGGTAGCTCTCGGGTTTGAGCCAACCCTTCTTGCACTCGCTCAGCGCGTCCGACGAGAGCGATTCGAGCCCCACGAACAGGGCCTTGCAGCCGCAATCGGCCATCAAGCGCAACATATCCGGTTGGTCGGCCAGGCTGAGCGGCGCCTGACCGGCCCAGATGATGTCGAGGGGTTTGAGTTTCTTGAAGAGCTCGGCCGAGGATGTCGGCTCGACGACGACGTTGTCGTCCAGGAATCCGTAGAAGCGGCTCCTCAGCCGAGTGCCCCTGAGCCGCCTGACCTCTTCGATCACCTCGTCGACGGGGCGGGAGCGACAGCGCTCCCCGAACACCCGGTTGACGGAGCAGAAGTTGCACCGGTACGGGCAGCCCCGCATGATCTGGATGGTGTTGTCGATGATGTACTCGTGCTTCTTGAGTAGATCCCGCCGGGCTGGGGGAAGACCGGCCATGTCCGGGCGCGTGGCGCTCCGGTAGACGCGCTTCAGGCCGCCGTTCCGCATGTCGTCGACAATCTGGGGCCATATGTTCTCGGCCTCGCCGATCGCCACGGCGTCTGCATGCAGCGCAGCCTCTTCCGGCATCACCGACGGATGCATGCCTCCCAGCACGACCTTCGCGCCCCGCGACCTCAGTTCGCGCGCGATCTCGTAGGCTCGCGGTGCCTGGGCCGTCATGGCCGTGATGCCCACCAGGTCGGCC
>Ga0180438_10003884_pt1 | contig 22084 bp, 32 predicted proteins | sample SS_ome_12_FD_132455 | JGI IMG/M metagenome (GOLD analysis project Ga0180438, IMG submission 132455) | Hypersaline lake sediment archaeal communities from the Salton Sea, California, USA - SS_3_D_2 metaG | ecosystem: Environmental > Aquatic > Non-marine Saline and Alkaline > Hypersaline >...
GTATTTAATATTTAATATTTACTTATTATTATTATAACAATTTTTTACTAAAGACAAAAGACTTGCCCAAGGAATTTGAATATGTTAATCTTTTATATAGTCTTTTATATTATATATTTTATAATGCAAAAAAGGAGGTATAAAAATGGCAATGCCTAAAGATATTCAAGATAATGAAGAGAATGGTAAAGACATGAGAACATGTCTAAGATGTGATAGAGAATTTGAGTCTGATGGTATTTATAACAGGATCTGTCCCAATTGCAAAAATTCAAATGCCAATATTTCTCCATATGCAGAGGGTGTGTCATCACCTGCTGATGTAAGAACAAAACCTAAAGCAATTCATCCTCACAAAAAAACTAAGAATAAATCTTAAAAACTTCCTAAATCATAGGGAGTTTTATTATACTTGAAAAATATAATCTTATATGCTAATCTAAAAAATAATCACCTAAATGTTCTTTTTTTACAACAACGGAGGATCAAATGGCTAGAAGACGCAAGAAAAAAACCAAACGAGTCTGTTTAAGATGTGATCGAGAATTTATGTCAGACGGTATTTATAACCGTATTTGTCCTAATTGCCGTGAATCTAATGCAAATACTGGGATTATTCATCCCCCTGACTCAGTGCCTGATTATATACTTAATTTAGCGACAAGAAGATCGCCCCATGAGTAAAAAAACCTTCTTAAAATTTAAGAAGGTTTTTATTTTGCTAAAATTTGTAAATGGCCTTGATTATAAATTATGACATGCCAACCCTCTTTGCCAGCGGGAATAAAACTTCCCTGTTCATCTTTAAAAATTAAACGGATTTGATTAGTCGTATAATTATCATAATCATAACCCCATAACTCCCAGATATAATCAGGTGTTTGTTTGGTAGCAAAACCAGTTACCCAGTTTTTCTGATCAAATGTTTCGGCAATATAACCACCAGTTTCATAAGGACCCCAATACAAAATCTTGGCATCTTTTAGTTGTTTATTTAAACGAAGGTAAACATTCAAGGGCTCTAAGGCGAATTGGTTCTCAGGATAATACAAGTCAATTGCTTGCTTGACTCCATTTCTTAAAACTTGAGCACCTTGATAATTATCTGGCAAGCCCACAAACATTAATTTGGCCTGTTCTGGCACTGTATCAATTATTTGTTCAATGTCTTGTTTGATTATTTGCTGAGAAATTTGCGAAGCTGTTTGCCACGTCAAGTTTTTATTAATTAAAATTACTGAAAAATAAATAATAAAAGCAGTAATAACCAGACTGCGTAAAACTCTGTCTTTTTTAATTTGGCAAATTAATAGGCTTAATAAAATGCAAAAAACAACTGAAGGTAAATAATTATAACGTTCCCCTTCATCAGTAAAAAAATTAAAGCTTAAAAATAAAACTGGTAAAATTAAAACAAAATATGAATCAATTAAAAAGGCTGCTTTAAGCCATTTCTTATTTAATATTATTAAAATCAAAACCACGATTAAGATAATTAAAAAAATAAAGAAAAACGAATTAGTTATAAAAAACTGAGTTACAACTATTCTTAATTTCTCATAAAAAAGTAAATTAGTAATTAAAGAAACAAACATGCTAAATATTTTACCAATATCTAATTTAAACTTATCAGAGGCATAATAGCCCCAAATTAAACCAATTGCTGAGTAGCGAATAACAAAGTATAAAACTAATAGCAACCAATAGCCCAGATGATAAAATAAAATATTTTTAAGCACCACTTTAACTCTGGGTAGCTCAGGTCCCTGTGCCTGAGCTTTGTTCCCAAACAAGGCATAAAAGCCTTGTTTACCCGAAATATATTGATAAAGCTCCCAGACTAAAATTAAAAGAGGAAGCGTAATAGCAATTTCTTTTGTTAAAAGAACAATAATAAAACTTAACAAAGAAATAATTAAACAAGTAAAATTCTTTTTTTGTCGATATAAAATATACAAATAAAACGCTAACAAATAAAAAAATGTGGCTAAAGGATCACCTATTGCTGCAATCCAAATAACTGCTTCACTATGGTTAGGTAAAAGACTAAAAAAAACTGCTGCTAAAATCGCGATATTCTGTTTATCTTTAAACTTGCTAAATAATTGCAACGCCAGTAAATAGACTAAGAAACAAACGCCAATATGGAAAATTAAACCAAACAAATGATAGCCAAACGGGTTTAAACCAAACAGATTATAATTCAAGCTAAAAATCAGATTAAACATTGGCCGATAACTACCTCCCATCCCCTGCTCACCATAATAATTAGTAGCAAAATACTGCCATAAAGGCTGCTCGCTAGTTTTAGTTAAATATAGCCAATCAAAATCATCAGAAACAAAAAAATCATTTAAATTAATGGCAAAAAAAGCCAAATTTAGAATAATCAGGCCAAGCAAGACAAGTAAATGAATTTTATATTTTACTAAACGCATATGCTAATATTATAGCAAAACTCAGATTAAAAAAACATTTTATTGCTTAATTAATAATAAAAAGATATTATTAAATAAAGATAAATAATTTAACTTATTATGGCTTTCCCAAATGAATCTTTACATAAATTCCAGAAAATGGTTTGGGATATATATGGTGTGGCTGATGACCGACTTTATAGTAATTGGGATTTAATTAGTAATATGGAAAGATTTACTATGTGGGGTTTAAAAGGTATTCGTAAAGGAAAAATTGGTGATATTAATATTCAAGCAAAAAACAAAGCTGGTTCTGATAATCCTGCTGAATCTTTTTCACAAACTTTTTCTACTGCAGGTTTAAAATTCAATTTATTAGTAGCTGCTGCGTGGCTTTTTGCTTTATGTTCCCGCTTACATATTGATTTAGAAAAACAGGTTTGGCAACGTTATCCTGGCTGTTGTCCTTATTGTGGTTTAGCTCCTTGTCAATGCGCAAAATGGAAAAATCCTAAAATCAAAAAGAATAAATCAAACAAATCTAAACCTAGCACCCTGGCTGGATTGCAAAAAAGAATGGATGAGATATATCCTAACCAAAATCGGTCACTAGAACACGCAGGTGTGCACTGGGCAGAAGAATTAGGCGAATTGTCAGAAGCCTGGCATTTATTTCAGGGTACTCATAAGAAAAAACATTTTATACAGCTAGAAAAAGAAGCTGCTGATTATTTTTCTCATTTCTTAACTGTAGCGAATTCTGCTGGTTTTGATTTTGCCCAAGAATTTTACAAGCTTATTCCTGGTAAATGTCATGTATGTAATAAAAAACAATGTATTTGTAATTACTTTTGAAATATTATTTAAAAAAATCTAAACTAAAAACGCGGCCTTTACCTAAGGTCGCGCTTTTACCATCCCCTTTTTTGTCGTAAATAACGACGCGTAACATGTTCTTTAGATGGTATTTCGCCAAAGTCATCATAGACATGTCTTCTGGCTTCCTCTTCAATTATTATCATGTATTGCAAACCGTATTTACTAGTAAAAACTATAACAGCTTCTCTGATACCGTCAACATGATGGGTCTGTTCACGATGGTAAGCAATTGTACCAGGTGTATTATAACCTTTGGTATTGGAAAAACGATCAAGCCAGCAGTGTAATTCCCAAATTAATTTAAAAATAACAGGCCAATTTTTCAAAAAAAATTCAGGAGTTTTTTCGTATATTTTAGCAAAAGACTTGGCTGCATGCTGTGGTGGTAACATGGTTCACCTCCCTTTGGTCGCCGAAGCCCTGAGTGAAACAAAGAGCGAAGGAGACCTTTTACCATGAGCTTAACTAAGATCTAAAATAAATGCAAGATTTTTAAATTTTTCGTGAATCATAAGCCCAATGTAAAATGGCTTGTCTTTGTTTTGGCCGGCAAACCAAATCACCTCTCTGGCAGTTTTTCTTTACTTGGGCAATATGTCTTTTTATGGCTTTCCAGCGTTTTATTTGTCTTTCATCATCAGGGCAACGACGGCCTAGATAATATCGGCAATACCATTGAAACCAACCACGCGGATCTTCTTGATAAATCCAGCCTTTTTTACGCCAGACTGATAAAGGTTGTGAAGCATTAAGACCAAAAAAATTTTTAGCAGGATCATGTTTCTCAGGATCTAACCTAGCTTTAGCAAACCAGTCTTTGGGAAATTCTTTTTGACAATCTGTCATGTATTTACCACCAAAAACACCCATAGCTAACATTTGCTTGGGTGTTAATTCAGGTTTAAACTCAGGATCAAAATTTTTACCTGCAGCTTCAGTCAAATAATATCTATAATTTTTCTGCATTTTATCATTAACAACTACCTTTTTAGGCATAAATAAGTTATTTATGATTTATGACATAACAAGCAAAACAAATTTTTGTAGTGATATCTAATAATAAATAAAGAAAAACAGTAGTTGTAATAGTTATCAATCCTACTCCTGTAGGAGCTAAAATCCAAACAATAGGAAAAAAACTCCAAGTAATAGTCACGTACCAACGTACATTATTCATTAACTTTGTTTGTTTACCTGTTTTTTGATGGATAAACATTAATATTATTAAAAATGCAGCACAACTAATAAATAAAAATAACCATTTATAAGGTACTAAAGTTATACTAGCTAAAAAACCAGTTATCATGACAATAAAATTAAAAAATATCATCTGCAATTTAACTAAGTTATCTTTCTTTAAAATTATACCAATTTCATACATTAATAAACCGCAACTTAAAATATAAAACAACCATCTACTGGGATAAATTGCCTGGCAATTGGGTAAATAATTCACCCACAGGCCAGATAATAATACGGCATAAGAAACAGTAGTTGTAAAAAAGACTAAACGGTTAATAGCTAAATATTCTGTTTTTTTCTCTAACAAGAAAAAAATAAAAGCAGAAGAAATAAAGACTAATAACCCTAAAGCAAAAATTTGTGTGACCATATTTTTTATTTAATATTAAAATAATTAACTACCCAATAAACCACACTGGCAGCAATAAAAACAGAAACAACATAATCATAATAATTTAAAAACCATAATTCACCTTTAGCTAAAAAAGTATAAACAATGAATTCAATAATAAAAATTGAAACCATGGCAATTGTCATTGTTTGAAAAGCTGTCAAAGGCTGAAAAACTTTAACATAAAATAAATAAACAATAAAAAAAATAACAGCTACTGCCAGCCAATGGCTAATAGTAAAAGTCCACTTAGGCCAATCTTTAGCTAGTAAATAAAAAACATAAAGACCTAAAAAAGCGACTAATGAATGGATAAAAATTATTAAACTAGAAAAAAATATCTGCATATTTTATTTTCTTTTTTTCTCAAGTTGTAATTCCCTTAAATAAAGGAATAAAGGAAAACCAAACGCAGCACCTATAAAAATCATGCATAAAATTGGCAGCCAAAAATATTTTATGCTTAGTTTTTTACCTTCAGCAATAATAAAAACTACGGCTGTTAAGGCTGCAATTACCAAATCCCAGCTTAAAAAAGCGCCAATGGGATCTGCAAAAGCCTGCGTAATAAAATCTTTTAAATCAAAGCCATATTGCATAAAATATGGCATATAAGCTGAGTACGGTAAGATAATGCCTAAAACACAGAGGATTAAAAATAAGTGTTTTAATTTCATATTATTTGATTAATTGCTTAAATTTCTTTTTAAATTTTCTTAATTTAGGATTAATCACTAAAAGACAATATGGTTTATTAGAATTATTTTTATAATATTCTTGATGATATTCTTCTGCTGAATAAAATTTTTGTAAAGATTTGGTTTCTGTAACTATTTCATTTTTAAAAATTTTATCTTGTGTTAATTTAGCAATAAAATCTTCTATTTCTATTTTCTGTTGATCATTATTATATAGAATAATTGAGCGGTATTGTGGACCAATATCATTTTCCTGTTGATTAAGTGTTGTAGGGTCATGAGTACTAAAAAATACTTCAAGTAATGCTTTTAAAGAAATAATATTATTATCATATTTAATTTGGATTACCTCAGCATGACCTGTTTTACCTGTTTTAACTTGTTCATAATCTGGATTTTCTAAATCACCTCCAGCATAACCAGACTCAACACTTATAACTCCTTTAAGATTTTCAAAGATAGCCTCAGTACACCAAAAACATCCCCCGCCAAAAACTATTGTTTCGACGTTTTTATCCATTTATTTATATTTTTCCTGAATTAAATCAGCAGCAATAATACCTGACTGATAAATTGTTGGTAAACCACTGCCTGGATGTGTCCCCCCGCCAACTAAATACATATTATCAAGTTCTTCAAATTTATTATGAGGACGCAACCACATCATTTGTAAAACTTTATGCGATAAATTAAAGACTGCGCCATTATAAACATTATAATCTTTAATAAAATCATCAGGTGTAATAATTTTTTCAACTTCTATTTGTTGTTCAATATCATTTAAACCCAACCGTTGTTTAAGTGCATCTAATATAATTTTACGCATTTTTGGTATTTGATTATGCCAATTAATATCAGTCAGCTGTTTATTAGGCACTGGCACTAAAATATAAAAAGTTGATTTGCCTTCTGGGGCTACTGTAGGGTCAGTTTTACTAGTATCACGCAAATAAAAAGAAATATCAGGATGTGGGATATCTTCTCCTAAAATTGAATTGACGCTTCTAATATAATCATGGGCAAAAATAATATTATTGTGTTCTAAATTATATTTTTTCTTTAAACCAAGATACATCATAAAAGTACTTGCAGAATATTCTTTTTTATCTAGTTTCTTTTTGGCGTATTTTTTTAGCTGACCAGAATCAAAAAGATTAGTCATCGCATAAGCAAAATCAGCATTACAAATAATCTCATCAGCATATTCTTTCTCATTATTAGCTAATTCAATACCTGTTGCCTTTTTATTTTCAGTAATGATTCTAGTCACTACTGAATTATATTTAATTTTACCGCCTTGTTCTTTAAAAATTTTAGCCATTTGGCGGGAAACTTCTGATAAACCACCAATAACATGATAAACTCCGTAAAATTGTTCAATAAAAGAAATAAAAGTAAAAGCAGCCGGACAAGTCCAAGGAGACATACCAAAATATTTAGCCTGAAAAGTAAAAACTAATTTAGTTTGCTCTTGCTTAAAATATTTACCCATTTCTTTAATAATAGTATTAGTAACAGAAAACTTGGGTATTTTAGTAAAAAATTCAGGGTTAAAAAAATATGACCAGGAATTATTATCATGAGCTAAAATTGGATACAACGCTTCATAACGAGCTTTTTCTGCTGCATGCATTTTGTCTAAACCTTTTTCTTCTCCAGGAAAAACTCTTTTTAGTTCTTGCCTCATTAACTTTTTATCATCATATACTTTTATTTTACGGTCATCACTTAAATAAAGTTCATACATTGGTTTTAGTCTGATAAATTTCATATAATCATCAGGGTTTTTATTGATTCGTTCAAAAATTGAATCAAAAATTGGTTTTAATATAAAAAAGGTTGGCCCTACATCAAAACGAAAACCATTAGCTTTAATTTCAGAATTACGGCCGCCAGCTTGACTGGCTTTTTCATAAATTGTTACCTCAAAATTCTGATTATTGCTTAATAAAAGACCAGCAGCTAAACCGCCTGGTCCTGCGCCAATAATAACTATTTTTTTCTTTTTAGGCATTTTTGTATTTTTAATTATTTTAAATATTTTTTAAACCATATAGCTGCTTGTTCAGCAACTTTATTTAAAGCGCCTGGTTCTTCAAATAAATGAGTAGCCCCAGGAATTATACTAATTTCTTTGACTGATTGTAATTGGTCATAAGCTTGCTGGTTAAGTTCAATCACCTGATCATCATCACCGCCAACAATTAGTAAGGTCGGAGCTTTGACTTGCTCTAAAATATCCATAGCCAAATCAGGTCGGCCTCCACGACTAACTACTGCTTTAATTTGCTCATTCAAATCAGCAGCAGCAATTAAAGCTGCAGCTGCACCTGTTGAGGCGCCAAAATAGCCAATAGTAAATTTGCTAAATTCCTTTTGTTTTTGTAACCATTGTGTAGCAATTTTTAATCTCTCAGCTAGCAAAGGAATATCAAATCGATTTGCATAATCTTCGTCTTCTTTAACAGTTAATAAATCAAAAAGCAAAGTAGCAAAACCTTGGTCTTGTAAAAATTTAGCTACAAATTGGTTTCTGGGACTTAAACGGCTAGAGCCACTGCCATGAGCAAAAATAACAATAGTTTGAGCCTTATCAGGCACAGCCAAATCCCCTTCTAAACTAAAATCAGCAATAGGAATTTGCACTTGTTTTTTATTAAGCATAATATAGTATAACTATGTTATAATTAGATTATAGCAAAATAATCATTAAAACTTAAATTTATGAAACAACAAAAAAGAGTTGTCATTGCCATTATCACAGGAGCAATTTTAGGTATTTTTTGCATTATTGGTGTAGGCACTAGATTGGGTTTTGCAGGCAATGAAATGTTTTTATTAGCAACCTGGTATAACCGAGTTATTATGGGGTTAGTAATTGGTTTTGCTGGTAGTTGGCAATTTTTTAAAGGTAAAAATAATCCTTTAGCTCGTGGGCTTGTCCTGGGTTTTGTAATCAGTTTAGCTTTGTTTTTAAGCACTGAATTACGTGATCCTATTGGGTTTGGTGCTGGTATTGTTTATGGCATTATTATTGATTATGTAGCCACAAAATATGCTTAAGCATTGACAAAATTAAACTATTTTGTTAGGCTAAAATATTAATAAAAACAGAACCCAAGGAGGGACTGAACATGGAAATTACTGACATTAAAGTTGTACCAGTAGATGAAAACAAGCTCAGAGCTTATGTTAATATTACGATTGATGAATGTTTCATGGTCAGAGGCCTTAAAGTTATTAGAGGCAATGAAGGTCTTTTTGTGGCCATGCCTAATAAGAAAAGCAAAAACGGACTTTTCCGTGATGTTGCTCATCCTATTAACCCCGAAACCAGAAAAATGATTAATGAATTAGTTTTAGCTAAATATAAAGAAGCTTTAGCTCAAGTTTCAGTATATTAATTTTAAAACCCCTGCTTAATTAAGCAAGGGTTTTTTATTTTTAGGTAAACCGGCTGGCAATACCTCTTCTTATTTCTTTTTCTTCTTCTGGGCTTAATTCCCTATTATGTTTTTCCAATAACTGGTCTCTTATTTTCATAAATTCATTTTCAATAAAACCTGATTGTTTTTTACCAGCATAGGTTTGGTTTAAATTTGACATTATTAAATCAATTTCTTCAGAAGACATCCCACCTTCTTGCAAGGTTCTAATCCAGTCAACCACCTCTTCGTCTGGCACAGTGATTTTTTCAATCTTTTCACCTGGTTGTAATTTGAATTTTTCTGACATGGTTATTTAATTTAATATTAATTGGATTATTACGATCAAATTGCCAATTTATGGGATTATTGGCAATGTATTTTTTTATTCTGGCCAGATCTTTTTCATTACGAATTATATGTTCATAATAATTGGATTGCCATTGAAAATCTAAATTTTCTCTATTGCATTGACGGGTAACCGCTCCTTTAAAGGTATTAATAATTGATGATAAAGATTTTGGTTTAACATGGCCAAATTTATCATCTGTAGAGACAGGGTATACCCTGTCTCTACGATTAATCCCAAAATCTTTGTCATTTCCTATTATAATTATTCCATGTAAATGATTTGGCATTATTATCCAATCATCTAATTTAACATTTTTACAATGTTCAGGAATGTTGTTCCAGCAATTGAAGACGACTTTCCCTATCTTTGATAAATAAATCTGCTTATTTTTTATCTCTGCTAAACAACAGACTCGATCCTTGGTGCAAATTGTCACATAATAAAATGCTGAAGCAGAATAATCCCAATCCTGCAATCGGTTTGTGCTTGTACGATATTTATTTTTAAAATATTCCTTCATTTTGTGTCATAACTAAATTAAACCTAATAAAACCAAAATACCCACCACAATCATGCCTAAACTGGCTAATTCCCTTTTATATTTTAATCTGGCAATCTTTTCAGCAAAATATATTAGCAAAACCAATTGAGCTAAGGTAATCAAAATTATGCCCAAACTAATCCAGCTCTGACTAAATATATCCTTATGCAAAAATAAACCTGCTAAAACAATGGTGTCATCAATCAAAGTAATAAAAGAAATAATAAAACCTATACCAATTAATTTTACAAAACGTTCATAAGATATTTTTTCTATTTTTAATAATTTTTTCTCTAATTTTGATTTAGGTTTTATTACAAAAACCTGACAATAAACCAAAATCGCCAAAATAAAAATTAAACCAGCACCAATATAATTAGCATAAGTAAAAAAATCCAGTAACTCAGCAAATGAAACAGCAATAATTATGACTAAGAATATTGCCAGCAAATTGCCCAAAGAAAAAGCAATTTTACCTTTTCTGGTTTTGGTTAATTCTGCTAATAACGGAATTCTGGTTAAAAAATCATCAAAACTAGCAATAGCTTTGACAAGCACACCAGAGATGATCAGTTTTAATATTATCATTGTTATTTATTCAGGAGTAGATCTTTTATGCGCCTTAATTTTTTTACCTTTTCTTTTGTACTCACCGACTGTAACTATCTTTTGTTTTTGTTTGCCATGAACAGAAGATTTTGTTTGAGCCATAATGTTTTAGTTATAAATAATATTTTATTTAAGTATAGCATAATTTTAACATGATTAAATAATTATTTAATTTAAAACCCTTAAATCAATTAAGTAAAATATTTTTCTGATAGGCTACGTAAATTTTTACTGCTTAAGGCAAAATGCAAATAAAAAAGCGTTCTTGTTTTTTAAGAACGCTTTAATTGGCAGAGCTTAATTAAGCTGATAACTAAGCAACTCCATAGTATATAATAGTGTTTTAGTCTTGGGCTCAGAGATCTGGACTTCTTTAATTTTACCGACTCCTGGTGCCCAAAAACACTGGATAATCCAGACTATTTCTTGATTATCCTCTTTGTGTATATAAACTTCAGTTGTTTCCAAGCAACCAGTAAAAGTACCAGCCGGGACAGTAATTGTTTTAAGTTCAAACCTGGTAGTATAAGCATAGCCTTGAGGCATAATAATAGCTTTATCACTAATATCTGCTAACTGGTTATCTACCTGAGAAATAACTAAAGCCGTTCTTTTCTCTGGTTGAGCCATGCCAGGTTGTTCATAAATAGGAGAACCAAGAGAAAAATCCATTGTTTCATAAAGCATAAAATGCTTTGTTCTGCCCATTGATTTTATTTCCCAGCTCCAGTTTAAGTTTTCACTATGTTTATAGCGGCCGTCACGTGCCTGATGATTATCATCAGTACTTATAGTGAATAAATAATTATCTCCTTTTTTCCCAGTAATTGTATAGGTTTCAACAAAACTTTGAGGGGTTTTAACATAATGTTCTAAAAAAAGAACATCAATATAATCAGTTTGCGGCTGATAATTAGTGCTGTAATAATTCCTTTCGGCTGTCCATTTATAGGTCCAGCTATTACCAACAGCTAAAGGCATAAAATTTCTAAAATCAGACACCTGCACTTGTGCTGGATTTTCTGGCAAAGGTTGCTGGGATGGTTTTTGTTCACAATTCTGGCAATTATAAGACAATGACATGATCATAATCACCACCATTAAACAAATTACTTGCCCAAACACATTTTTCATTACTTCCTCCTTTTTTATTTTTTAAAGTTCTTAACCTTTTTTGAGCATATTTTAACTTAATACATAAAACAAAATATGTCAAGTCTTTGCTTCTTTAATAAACTAATTAATGTAAAATAAAAAAACCCTGCACTTGATTAAAGTCAGGGTTTAGTCAATTATTTTAATGCTATGATATTCTTGATCATTATCATAAATACGATAAGGCCTACTACAGCTTTTACACACAAAAACCTGAATTTCCCCTTGTTGAGTCATGACTGTTTGGCAAGGTGCTGAATCTTTCAGACAATTTTCACAATCAAACGGCCAAACAACTGGTCCGCATTTAAAACTATGTTCATGATGACAATGCGGACAACAATATTCATATTCAGTCAAAACATCAATCATGCTAGTAACTCTTTTGACTGGTAAAGGGAATTTATTAAGATCAGGTAGTTGATATGGCTGTGGCTTGGGCAAAACAATTTTTTGTCTGGTAGTTGCAGGCACATAAAACTGGGGATCTTCATCCATTAAAAGGGCTTGATAATATGTTTGAGGAAACAATATGTTAAATCTTTTATGGCCAAGAACTTTTTTTAACCTAAATTTAGCATCCGTGCCTACTTGAATAAAAGAAATTAAGTCAGTTAGCGGAAAATTATAAATTGGTAACCGGTTTTCAGCATATTGTTCATAATCTGCTAAACCAGTTTTGAGTTTTAGTAAAGCTTGCTGACAAATCAAACGGGTCTCTTGTCTTTTAGCTTTATGGTCTAAATAAACAACAATAGTGGCTCGGTTTTCATATAAATATTTAGCTGGAAATAAGGCTGCTACTTTTAAACCAATAATGTTTTCCAGTAAAAAATTATCACTACTAAGTAATTCAATTAAACGAGCCATAACCAAAGGAATGTAATGCTCTTGTGGTTGTAAATGAATTTTAAATTCACGGCTTAAACTTTTCATATAGTTTTCAAGTTTAAGCCAATGATTTGATTTAAAAATAATATTATTAGGCAAATCATTAACTTTTTCCACTACTTTATAATGAAAATCTTTAATCGCTTGTATTTTATTATCATCAAAATAACTTGGCCAAAATAAATGTGAAGCCTCTTGCTGAAACCCGCCTGGTTTTAATTTAGCAACAATTATTTTACCTTGTGAAAAATATTCAATTAAATCAATCAAATATAAACGCCGTTTTTTAAGTGTATCATGGTCTTGCCAACCTTGTTCTAAATCATATTGATTAATCACATCTTAACCTCCTTTATTTTAAAGATCAAAGTGTATGTTTGCTTATCTTAGCCTTATTTTTAACTAATGTCAAGATAATAAAATTAATTTAAACATTAAAACTAAGTAAGATCAAATCTTGACTTTTGAGTTTATTTATGGTAAATTATAAGATAACCAAGCAAAGGAGGTGATTAAAATGCCAAAAAGATGCAATGGCAAACTTGTCGAAGACAAAAGCAGGAAAAATTACATGGTACCAAAAAAAAGACGTGACCATGTTTGCCCCAAATGCGGCACTGTCTATGGCGGTGACTATGGTCATTGCTGCAATATGGTATCATCAAACAAAAAAAAATAACCACACCATAAAAAGCTCTCAATGAGAGCTTTTTCATTTAAAAGCATTTAATAAAATCAGCAAAGATAACTTAAATAAATTTCTTGTCCCCATGGTCATTTCGAGCCCTTCGACTACGCTCAGGGCAGGCTCTATCGAGAAATCCATACATTCTTTAAGGGATGTCTCCACGTTGGTCGACATGACAGCCGGTACTAATATTTATTATTATAATATTCCCACATTTATTAATAATTTCATTTAAACCTTAAGCTCTGTAGCGATTTTTTTTGCCATGGTTTTGATATCCTGGCGAGTCTGATTGATTTTTTGACGTAATTTTTGCAAATCTTCTGGTGAAATATTTTTGCTTTGTTTTTGCAAAATATTATACATCTCACTCCAACGCTGATCTTTTTGTTTTTTAAGTTCTGCTCGTCTTTCAGGTGTTTGCGCAGAAACATATTCCCCATACTCATCTTCAGTAAATTCCCCGGCTTGTTTTAATATGGCTTCTTGTTCAGCTGTAAACTCCTTGCCTTTAGCCAAAACAGTTTTGGAATACAATTCAGGAAACGGCAAATATTTATCCCCTTTATCAACCCCTGCATATTCTACTGCTTTGGCAATTAATGGATTGTCACTATCAACATGAATATCACCAATAAAAACCTTAGCATCACCTCTTGGTACAAATTTCTCACTAATCATACTTTCCATAGCAGCGATATCAAAATCAATCTCAGCCTCTGCCATGGTTTGATTTAAAGCTCTAATTGAATTGCCTGAATGTATATGCTCAGTCACAACTAAAGCTTTATTTTTAACATTTGGTTTAACATATTTGCGTAAAGCTTTTTGCACTGCATCACGGATTTCCTGAGCCTGCGCCTGATCAATGCCTATTGGCTTGCTTTGCCCAGCAGCGATTTCTAATATAGGATAAAATTTACGGCCAGCAGCAATATGCAAAATACTGATTTTTTTATCAGGGTATAATTCTTCCATCACTCTTTTCATAATCAAAGACGGGATACGAGCTGTTTTTTCATCACTAATAATATAATCATATTCACCGGCTATAAGTTCTGATTTCATTTTTTTAGCCAAATCTAACATGGATGTTTCAATTTCTAGCATTTCCGGTATATTATATTCAGTTTCCATTTTTTGTTCTGGTATTTTTTCAGCTAACATATAATTTAAAAATGATTATTTTTCTAACTGACATTCACCTAAAATTTTAACATCACTGGCAATAATATCAATTGGCCGCATTTTTGAACTTAAAGTCAGAGTGCCTACCACTTCAACCATGTATTTGGTTTGCTCGGTTTGCCGAATAGCTGTTAGTTTATCTTTAGGCAGATTATCAAAAGCAACTAAAGGACAATGTTGTCCGATTTTAAGACAATCACAACATAGTTCAAGATGGTCTAAATCACATTTTTGACCAGAAGCAATAAAACCAGAACAAGTATGTGGTTCTAAACAACCTTGAAAACGAAATTCTTGATCAAGATATTGTTGCCGGTTAATTAATTTGACAACTTCCTCATCAGCCAAAGGCACTAACACATCACAATAACCTGCTAATACAGCTTGCGGATAGCCTAATGCCCTGACTTTAGCACAATCAACTTGTCCATTACCTTCATAATCAATCACCCAATCACCTTTATCCATATGGATTAAAAATCCACCGCTTTCGCCAGGTTCAGGGCCAAAAGAAATCGTGCCAGAAGCATAACTTCCTTCCATTTGCACAATAGTGGCGCTAGTCTGCTCTAAAGGCTGATTATGTTTTTTGGCAAAAATTTCAGCTACAGCATCGTCTTCTGTGTCATAACATTTTTCTTCCCAAATTCTTAAACATTTTTGTTTAGGTTCACACCAAGAATAACCAGCAGCAATTAAACAGCCATGGTCATCTGTTTGCCCGCCAATCAAAGGCTGGTTAGTATTATCTGGACTAATACTGGACTGCCACAAAGAACAACCTGATAGCAAGACAATAACAAAAAACAAAATAATTATTTTTTTCATAAATTTATATTATTTAATTTTAAATTTCATAACCAAGTTCTGGTTTGTTTTTTATATTCAGTAAATTGTTGACCAAATTTTTGTTGTAACATTTTTTCTTCTAAAGGTATAAACTTAAAATTCATTATTAAATAAAAGGCCAAGGGACTTAAAAAAGAAATAGCTGAACCCAAAAAGCAACTAACACCTAATAAAATCAATAACATGCCTAAATACATCGGGTTACGGCTATATTTGTAAGGACCTGTAATAATAAGTTTTTTAGACTCTTGGCCTGGTTTAACCGTGGTTTTATATTTTTTAAATAATTGATCAGTCCAGATTGTTAAAACAGCGCCAATTATAAATATTAGTACCCCACCATAATGATAAGGTTGCGCTATAGCATAAACTGGTAAAACAAAATCTAAAATAATGCTTGCAGCCAAGCAAAAGAAAAAATAAGATGGAGGTTGCGGTTTAGGCATATAAAATATTTAAGCAAATTTACCGCGGGCAATAGAGATAATAGTATCACAATGCGGACAAATATACATGGTTTCTTGCATAAAAAAACCGAACCCTTTTTTCATTCTTTTAATGTTTTCCAAAGTTACTTCATTTTTACAATATGGACATTTTGACATAAGGTTATTGTTATTGTTTAAATTAAATATTACTTTAATATTACCTTTAATTTTAGCTTAAGTCAAAACCTTGACAATTAACAAAAAGATGGTTAAATTAAACTATAATTCTATTGGAGAGAAATATTAAATATAAAAGTTAAGGAAGGAGGAAGGGATGGATAAACTTAAACGAGCGAATTTGAGGGTAAAGAAAAGTGAAGCAAAATTGGCAGGCATTCGCAGACAAAAAAAAGACTTAATGAAAAAAATAGTTGACGGTGATAAAAAACAGACAGAATTATATCAAAAGTGGTTTGACCGACTAGAGGCCTTAAGAAAATCACTGGACGAGGCATTGCAAGTAGATATGTCTAACCTCAAAGTCAATAAACAATTTCTCTCCACCCAATTACAGAAAATCAGCAAAACAAGACAAAAACTACAAGAATTAAAAGACAAAGATGTTTTGGAGCAAGATGCGCAAAACAGATTCTATAGTGGTTATGTTGAGAAATTAATAGGTCCAAATAATTCTGATAAAGTAATTCTGACAAAACACCATCGCCTAAGAATCACAGTTCGATTCTGGGATGAGTTATTTGAGGCCAGTCCAGCCGGTGAAGTTGAACGAACAATTAAACTTTACCTTGAGACAATTGCTGAGGCTGAAAAAAACATTAGCCAATCGCAAGCTAAAAGCCAGGAACTGGCTGATAAAATCTCTGCTATTTTGCAAAAAGCAGAGGATGACAAAATGCTGGCCATACGACTTGGCTCAGACTTGGGCAAAATTAAAAATTTTCAACAAAAATTAAAATCCGACAATTTAAAACCCAGGGATTTGCGTCAGATTGAATATGATCTCAATAAAATACAAAAGAAATATGATCTGTAATTGACTAAAAACTCAAAAGCGCCTTAGTAATAAAACACAGGCGCTTTTTTTATTTAAAATATTATTTAATATTTGCAGGATTATTACGGTCAGATTGCCAGTTAATGGGGTTTTGTTGGATGTAATAGCGAATATTATTTAATTCCTGTTCAGAACGAATTACACGATCATGAAATGATTTTTGCCATTTGAAATATACGCCATTTTCTTGATTAATTAATTTTGCTGAGGTGGTTTTAAAGGCACCAATTACTCTGTATAGTGGTAAAATTTTTGGCGTACCCTGATTGTGTAGGGAACGTTCTAGAACGTTCCCTACCTTATGTGGTTTTGTAAAAATTTTACCATTGCTATCATAATCTTTATTTATTATTTCTATAATACCATGAATATGGTTTGGCATTATTTGCCATTCATCTAAGCTAATATAATCATAATTCTGTGATAACCATAACCATTGTTGTTTAATTATATCACCTAGTTCATTTAAAATCATTTTATTATCAACAATATCTCCAAAGCAACAAATCCTTTTTTGGCTGCAGATTGTCACAAAATAAAACCTTGGCATTGAATAATCATATCCTTGCCAACGATTCAATTTTCTTTGTTTGCCAAAATACATCTTGTATTTTTCTATTAAAATAACTTATAATAACAATAGGAGGTGATAAAATGTCGTATTCATGGGATGTCGATTGTTATCCTGAGCCGAGGGATTATGGACATGATGAACAGCAGCAAAGAGAAGAACGGCCAAGTGCCTGGTGGGAGGACATACCTGCCTTTAGTATCGTGGCAATTAATGTGCTTGCTTTCTCATATTGCTGTACTCATCTTGCTCTCCAGTATTTCCCCGGCTAAAAACCAAAACCTTTTATTGAGCGGTCTAACCAAGGCCGCTCTTTATTTTTTTAGTCTTTACAGACCCCTTTGGGGATTTTTATCTAATCTCCTGAACTCGTCCAACCTCGCCAGAAGTAAGTCTGACTTTAATACCACGAGGATGATTTGCGCTATTAGTTAAAATATCATCAACCACACCTTCAGTTAATTTATCAGTGCCCTGATCTTGTTTTAAAGTAACTGCGACTTTAAGACCTGGGTAAATATCGTCACGATTAGTTATGGGCATAAATATGAATTTAATTATTTTAGTCTTTACAGACCCCTTTGGGGTGATATTCAGCATAACCTCATATTAAATAAAATTTTTATTGTAATCAATTCAAATATTGCTAACTGGGACAAAGAAGTTAAAGTAAAAAGGGGTGGTCCCCCTTTAAGCCGGCAAGACTTAGGACCACCCCAGCCCCATGAAGAGACCTTGATTATATATTATCAACATATAATCAATTTATCAATCAAATTATAAACTTTTGTCTAATATACAGTATAAAGTCTATTTAGATCACCTACTAATATTATAATAATATTTTAGACTCCACTGGATATCTTTTAATAAAAAATTATAGCGCAGGGGCTGCCAGTATTAACAGAGTATTCTCCTTTGTCTAAATAAAGTGTAATCTGCGGACAAGAATTCTCGCCAGCAAAGTACCTGGCTGTTAAAACTGGGCCATCTGCTTTCATTCTAAAACTAGAACCAATATTAAGAATGCGCTCCCCTGCCAAACCTGAAGATATCATAACAGCCTGTTCACAATAATACCCGAGATCATCAACTCTTGATCCATAATTAAAAGTATCCATATCACTCTCACCTTGTCTGTTTCTAATTGAAGATAAACTAATTACCCAGCCTTCATTAATATCAGAATTAGTATAACCAGCCCTATCATACCCACCACTTTGATAAAAATCTTCTTTATGCTTAATTTTTTTTCTTAATCGTTCAATAACTTCTTCTTTTGTCGAATCATTATCTGTACCGTATTTAATAGAAAAACCGTCTCTTTTTTCTATTTGCGCCCAGTCAAATACCACATAATAATCTATTTCCATATACTCATTAATTCCTCCTGCACAACGCTCAGCATAAAACTCATCATCACATAAAGGGATATCTTTTAATCCTACATCTTTAATCCTAATATGCTGGTCAAAATATTCCGGAGTTAACCGATTATACTCAATAAATATTTCCTTCCAGGCCTCTAAATATGTTTTTAATTCATGGTTATTAATATAATCAGTTGGGATACCCAATGACCTGACTTGTAAATTTTCTTCAGTCCTCTGCCCGCAATAAGTGTCTAAATCTGTTGCAGTAAAAGGCGGGTCTTCATCTGTAAAAGTTGGCTGTCCATAAAAACTAGCTGAATGTTGGCGACAAAGAGTATCAACATATTTTTTCCCAGGCCAGCCAGGTAAAAAAGCTAAAACATAAATAGCACTTAAAACAATAATTATAAATAATAACCAGAAAAATTTTTTAATGGCAACGTCTTTTTTAATTATCGAGACAATAAAACGAATTATAAATATCAACAAATAAACGATTATAAGATATAAAATAAAATAAAAAATAAAAGCCCCGAAATCTTTAGATAAATAACCTAAATTCTTTATGAACAAATTACTAGACGAGCGCAACGTATCACTAAAACGAAAAATCAAGACTATAAAGACTATAAAAAGGAAAACAGGACTTGCCCACAGAATAAATCTTTTGACAATACTGTCTATTTTGGGTTTGTTTAATTTCTTATGCTGGACAATCAGCCAAATAAATAATATTAAAACACTTAAAACAATAAATGCAAGCTGGATAAAATCATGCAAAGTATTATAACTACAATGACTAGTCAAACCTTCTGGTGGAGCAAAGCCTGATAAATCCATTTCAGCCGCTAAAAGAGTTAAGGGCATTATTAAACTAATAATAATTAAAAAAATAATTTTTTTCATAAGTTTTTAAATTAATTCTAAAAAATATTTCAGTCTTTACAGACCCCTTTGGGGAAATTTTTATTTAAATTCTCGCTATAGTTTCTTTTAAATTGTCAGCTTGCACAGGTTTGATATCTATACTGGTTAATAATTTTAAGGAAATAGATTTTCTGTTTTCTAATAATTCTTTGATTTGTTTTTTAGGTAAAACATAAAATTCCCATTGCTGTAAATTCATAACATCAGCTGTTTCATGATTATCAGCAGTAAAATAACAAATTATATATATATCAGCATTTAAGGAAGGTTCATTTTCCATTACACCTGTTAAAGGATCCCATTTACGTTTTGGTTGTAAGACTACTTTAGGTTCAGTTAATTCTTTTTGTGCCCAGGCTTGCAACTTAGACATAGTTTTTATTTCTATTGTTTTACCATTAGGTAATTCTAAATCATAAGCATCCCAGGGGTTGCGAGGTTTTTCATCTATATCTAGTAAGACAGCGACAATATATTCAGCCAAAATACCCCTAGTTGTATTTTGCAATAAATCAGAATAGCCCCATTGCCAAAAATCAGAGACTGTTTTATCAAAGCCTTTGAATTTAGTTTCTAGTGAAAGTTTTTTTATTGGTTTAGGGGTAAGCATTTTAAAAATTTATTAGATAAAAAATATTTTCCTATTAAGGAGAGTGGCTTTTGAAAAAATAGAAAATTTTATTGCCTTCGCCTTTTCTTATTGCCACTCAGACGCTTTCTTTTTAACTCCAATAATTGCTGGCCAATATTATTACCCTTTTTAATTTCATTTTTAGCAATAAGACCAAGTAAAATAATCTCTCTTAATTCGCTTCCTTTTCTGTGCCATCGTAATCGATTACATCTTACACAAGCGGGCAAGCAATTTGTTTCATCTTTTTTACCACCCTTTGCTTTTTGATGGATATGATCAACTTCCCATGCACCATTTAAATTATTAATATCTTTACAGCCATATTTATTAAAAATCAAATTATCTCCGCAAAAATGACAATGACCAAATGTGTTATTGAATATCGCTTTAAGTTTTGAATTTGAAAACATAATAATATTTTAAAAATTTTACATAAATTCTATGATAGCTTCTTAATTTCTGCCTTAATTTCTTTAATTACTTCTGAATTATATATTCTCTTTTTATCATTTTCCTTAATAGAAATTACATAAAAAACATTGCCACCGAATTCATTTTTGAATTTCCTATGAGTTTCTGCTTGAAGTTGTCGTTCTTTATAAATTTGAGGGATATGTGCGACTCCACCAGCTGGTTTTATTTGTAAGCCAATATATTTTTCATTGATTTTAATATAAAAATCAACATTGTATAATCTGTCCCATTTATCTGGTGCGGGCTCAATCTTAACACCTAATATATCCTCTAATTGTTCGTATACAGTAACTTTCTCCGTCATATATCCTTCAAACGTCCTATTTATTACTAAATTATAAATATACTTAATACAATCCTCTTCAGTAATATCCGCGATTTCTGATGTAATCACTTCTGTAATCTTTACATATAATCTCTTCCCAAGTTCAGCCAAATGTTTCTTGGATTTCACATTTTTAAAATAATATTTTTCCCATTCATTTATACTTCTAGGTGCACACTTTCTTATTTCTTCGGATACAGCACCGACATTTCTTTTAAAGTTATATTGAAATCTATTTGTTGCTGAATTTAATATCCATTCTTTTGCCATAAATTTTTTAATAAATAATTAATAGGTATTTTATTTAATTATCTGACATATCGATTTTAGATCCAAATTTCATATTTTTAGGATTATGTTTTTTGTCCAGTTTAATTTTGTCCTTAAAGATATATGGTAAATCATTTATCTTCTTTTTATATTTTTTTTCTTTTATATCTTTTTCGATAATTTCGAATGTCGGTGAATGAAATAAATTACTTTTATTAACATCAATTTTATCTTTTATTAATGGTAAATATTCTTTATTTATTTCATACCCAATTGAGTTTCTACATAGATCTTTAGCCGCAAGAATCGTCGTCCCACTTCCTAAAAATGGATCCAATATTGTTTCATTTACAAAACTAAACATTTTAATTAATCTCAATGGCAACTCTAGCGGAAACATAGCTAGATGTTTATTTTGTCTTTCTCCAGAAAAATTCCAATGACCTTTAAAATATTTATTCCATTCTTCTTTGGTCAATTTAGATTTTTCTTTGATGTCTTTATTTAAATAAGGTAAATTGCCTGGCTTTTTAAACAATAAAATGAATTCATAATCTATTTTAAGTATTCCATTCCTTGGATAAGGAAAACTGCCCATAATAACTGCCCCTCCAGTTGTGTTCGTTGTAGTAACTTTTTGCCAAATAATTGCGCCCATATAATCAAATCCTACCGTCTCGCA
>Ga0180438_10003885_pt1 | contig 22084 bp, 15 predicted proteins | sample SS_ome_12_FD_132455 | JGI IMG/M metagenome (GOLD analysis project Ga0180438, IMG submission 132455) | Hypersaline lake sediment archaeal communities from the Salton Sea, California, USA - SS_3_D_2 metaG | ecosystem: Environmental > Aquatic > Non-marine Saline and Alkaline > Hypersaline >...
AGCGTGGAGGGGCATGGGCGCTCTGGCCGGGAGTTGGATCGGCGGCAGCGTGAACATGATGGCTGTGGCCGAGGGAATCGGGACACCTCCGGGCCTGCTGGCGCCCCTCATCGTCGTCGACACCGTGGTGGGGTATGCGTGGTTCGGATTCCTGATCTACCTGTCGACGTTTCAGGACGCCCTCGACCGGCGCTTCTCGACCGACCGATCCCTCATCGACGACCTCAACGCCCGGTTGGACAAGAGTCGCAGGGAACGCAGCCGCCCCATCACGATCCAGGATCTCGCCTACATGCTGGCGGTCGCTCTTGGCCTGGCCCGTCTCTGCGTGTGGTTGGGGGATCTGCTTCCCCAGTTCGGGCAGGTCGTGGGCTCCTTCGCCTGGACCATCATCCTGGTGACCGGCCTGGGCATGCTCCTCTCCTTCACTCCCCTGAGGCGACTGGAGGACGCGGGGGCATCCCGGCTGGGGTACGTGGGGATCTACGTCGTCCTGGCCTCGATCGGCGCGCGCGCCGACATGAGGGCCGTGCTCGACGCCCCGGTTTTCGCCGCCGCCGGGGTCGTCTGGATCCTCATTCACGCCTTGTTCCTGATCGCCGCGGTCCGGCTTCTGCGGGCGCCCGTGTTCTTCTTCGCGACCGGTTCGATGGCCAACATCGGGGGCACCTCCACCGGCCCGATCACGGCCTCGGTCTACCAGTCCGCGCTGGCTCCGGTGGGGCTCCTGATGGCGGTGCTGGGGATGCTGATCGGCACGTATGCCGGCCTGCTCTCTGCCCAGCTCTGCGCCTGGGTGGCGGGGTAGCACGGCCTTGGGCCTCGGCGTCCGGCCGGCAGTGGCCGGGGAGCCGGACCGGAAACGTCCCGGGTCCGTGCCAAGACCAGCGTTTGACACGCGCTGCCCCGAAGCGTATCTTGTTCATGTTCGGGCGGCACGCGTTGCCTTCGGGAGCGATAGGCCGGTCAGGATCATCACGGACTGCAATCACGATGGGGTGCAATGTAAGCTGCGCGAGCCGGGTCTCGGGCCCACGAAGCCTTGGGGTCTGATCCTCGGTCTCCTGATCGAGGCGGACAATCGCTAGAGTACGGAGGAGATCCTTCAGAGGGGAGGTGCGTGATGGCGAAACAGAAGAAGAAGCTCACGATGGCCTCGGGGGCCCCGGTGGACAACGACCAGAACAGCCTCACGGCGGGATGGCCGGGTCCCGTCCTGATCCAGGACGTCCATCTCCAGGAGAAGCTGGCCCACTTCAATCGCGAGCGCATTCCGGAGCGCGTGGTCCATGCCAAGGGTGCCGGCGCGCACGGCCACTTCGAGGTGACGCACGACGTCACCAAGTATACGAAGGCGAGGTTCCTCTCCGAAGTTGGGAAACGCACCGAGGTGCTCGCCCGGTTCTCGACGGTGGGGGGCGAGAAGGGGTCGGCCGACGCCGCACGCGACCCGCGGGGCTTCGCGGTGAAGTTCTACACCGAGGAGGGCAACTACGACATGACCGGCAACAACACACCGGTCTTCTTCATCCGAGACCCCCTGAAGTTCCCCGACTTCATCCACACGCAGAAGCGCGATCCGGCCACCAACCTGCCCGACCCCGACATGTTCTGGGACTTCCTTTCGCTGACGCCGGAATCCGTCCACCAGGTGACGATTCTCTTCTCGGATCGGGGTACGCCCAAGAACTACCGCCACATGAACGGCTACAGCAGCCATACCTTCAAGTGGTACAACCGCAAGGGCGAGTATTTCTGGGTTCAGTATCACTTCAAGACGGACCAGGGCATCCAGAACTTCGACCGCCAGGAGGCGGAGGTCATGAAGGGGAAGGACCCGGACCACGCGACGAGGGATCTGTGGGACGCCATCGCCGCCGGCGACTACCCCTCCTGGACGGTGTACGTGCAGATCATGACGCCGGACGAGGCCAAGGACTACCGGTTCGACCCCTTCGACATCACCAAGGTCTGGCCTCACGGGGACTTCCCGCTGATCCCGGTGGGTCGCCTGGTTCTCGACCGCAACCCCGAGAACTACTTCGGGGACGTTGAGCAGGCCGCCTTCTCCCCGGGGAACTTTGTCCCCGGGATTGCGGCCTCCCCGGACAAGATGCTCCAGGCTCGCATCATCTCCTACCACGACGCGCATCTCTACCGGTTGGGGCCCAACTACCAGCTGCTGCCGGTGAACGCGCCCAGGGCAACGACCGCCCACAACTACCAGCGGGACGGCTACATGCGCTTCGACGGCAACGCGGGCGGGGGCCCGAACTACTATCCGAACAGCTTCGGCGGGCCGGAACCGGAACCGGACGCCGGCGAGCCGCCGTTCGAGGTATCCGGGATGGCGGCGCGCCAGCCGTACAAACACCCCAACGACGATTTCGTCCAGGCGGGCGACCTGTTCCGCAAGGTGATGTCGGATACGGACCGGGATCATCTGGTCGGCAACATCGTCGGCCACCTCGGCGGGGCGCAGAAGCGCATTCAGATGCGGCAGTCGGCCGTCTTCTACAAAGCGGACCCCGACTACGGACGGAGGGTGGCCGAAGGGCTCGGTCTGGATGTCGGCGAGGTCAAACGTCTGGCGGGCATGTCCCAAGAGGAGAGAGCAAACGCAACCGCAGAGGGTGCGTACGCCAAGGTGACATAACACAGATCCCACGACGATCGGCGGGGCGCCGCGGTCCGGCGACATTCCACACATCGGGCGGCGGCGCCCCTGCCATGGTGCGCCTTCCGAGAAACACCGCTCAGGCTCCGGGAATCAGACTGCCACGGCAGGGCCTCGGGCAGACCTCCTCCACGCACAACGTTGCGGCGCGGACGACCTCCGGGGTCTCCCGCGTCATACTTGGATTCCACTCACCGGGCGAGGGTCTCGCGCACAGGGCTCCGCCCGAGAGGGCGCCGCGCGCTCGAGGTCAACGGAGTCTGGGGACGTCGGCGCGGGGTTGCGAAGCGGTGGCCGCGCGTGTACGATAGGGCCGGAGGGGACGTGGCGTGGAGTCTGATCGGCCGTTTCAGAGCGAAGTCCGTCGCCGGTGTCGATCGCTGCGTCGATTTCATCGAGCGCGGCGTCCGCCTGAGGGAGGTGTAGGGCGACATCGCTGCCAGGCATCTGGCGATCGATGTGCCGGGTCTGGTGTATGCCAGTCTTCACTACTGGCTCGCGGCCGGCGGGTCTGAACCCATCGAGGGTGTGGCCGACCGAGTCGCGAGTCAGTTCACGTAGAGAGCGTTTCCCCGTACGGAGGAGCAACGATGAGTGGATGTCTCGGTCGGTTCTCTGGGAGTGTCGTGCGAGGATGGTGTCTGGGCATGGGAATCCTGCTCGCAGCGGTGGGGTCCGCGGGGGGGCAGTTCCTGAGCGAGGAACGGGCCGTCGAGATGGCGCTCGAGAGCAACCCCCAGATCCTGGCCGCCCAGGCGCGCCTCTCCAACGCGAAGGCGGGCGTCTGGGAAGCCACGTCCAACATGCTGCCCACCGCGGCGGCGTCCTACTCCAAGACGCGGAATCGGGAAGAGGTCGCGTTCGAGTTGGACATTCCCGGGTTGGGGAATATGGGCAAGCAGGTGATCATGCCCCTCGAAACCAAGAGCTTCTCGGTCGACGTGACCCAGCCGCTCTTCGTCGGGGGGGCGCTCTACCAGGCGCGCCGCATCGCGTCCCGCGGGGTGGACGCCGCCCGGAGCGACGTGGCCGCCGTGCGGCAGTCGGTGGCCCTTCAGGCGCGGGAAGCCTACTACAACGTGATCCGGGCGCAGGGGATTCTCGAGATCGTTCGGGAGACGCACGCACAGGTCTCGGAGAATCAGAGGGTCGTGTACAAGATGTTCGAGGTCGGCCTCGTACCCAACTCGGACGTACTGCGCGTGGACGCGGCGCTGGCCGAGGTGGAACAGAGTCTCCAGGAGGCCGAGGAGGGGGTGGGGTTGGCCAAAGCTCGGCTCAACATGGTTCTGAACCGGCCGCTGGACACGCCCGTGGCCGTGGATCGGAGCGTCGAGATCCTACCCTTCGACCTGTCCCTCGACGCATGCACGGAGCGGGCGTTGCGTGATCGTCCCGACCTCAGGCAAACGGAGGCCAACGTCGACATCGCCAAGAGAGGCGTCAGAGCGAGCGCGGGAGGGCTCATCCCATCGGTCTCGCTCATCTATCACTACGAGTGGTCGGATCAGGAGACGGCCTTCGCGCCCCAGGACTCCTGGCGCCTGATGGGCATGCTCTCCTACAACCTCCCTCTGGGGTTCGGGCACGCGGCCAGGGTCAAGAGCGCCCGCGCGGGGGCGCGGGAGGCCGAGAGAGGTCTGGAGCAACTGGAGGACGGGGTCGAGCTGGAAGTCCAGAGCGCCTGGTCGGCTCTCAACGTGGCCAGGAAGGGGCTCCGGTTCGCGGAGCGTCAGTTGGCCTCCGCGACGGAGAATCGTCGGGTGATGGATCGGCGCTACCGGGAGGGAGAGGCGACGTACCTCGACCTCTTGGACGCCGAGACGCTCCTGACCCAGGCGAAGGTGAACAACCTGAGCACTCGGATCGACTACCGCATGGCGCTGGCCAGCCTGAGAAAGGCCATGGGAGAAGAGGAATGATTCGCAAAAGCACTCAAAGGAAGACCGCAGGCCGGATCGTCCGGCTGCTGCCGTTGGCCCTGTTGACGCTGTGGGTCGCCTCGTGCGGGGGGCGGGGCGACGATCCCCCGGGGCAGGGCCAGGAGCCCGGGGTGCCGGTTGAGGTCGTCACGCTCCGGGGCCGGGCGGCCTCGCTCCGGATCGAGCGGGTGGGCGTGCTCAGGGGAAGCGCCGAGGTGGATGTCGTGCCCAAGGTGGCCGGTCGTATCCAGGAGGTCCGCGCCGCGCGCGGCCAGCGCGTGGGCAGGGGGGACGTCCTGGCCGTGATCGAGCAGGCGGACTACCGCGATGGGGTGAAACGGGGGGAGGCGGGGTCGGCGGTGGCCCGGGCCAACCTGGTGCAGGCCGAGCTCAACGTGAAGCGCCAGAGGACGCTCTTCGAAGAAGGGATCACGTCCGACGCGGTCCTCGAGGCCGCCGAGAGCGCGTACCAGGTGGCCTCGGCCGGGATCCAGCAGGCCGAGACGGCCCTCGAGACGGCCGAACGCCAGCTGTCCGACACGCGCATCGTCTCTCCCTTCGACGGCTACGTCGGCGCGAGGATGGTCGAGGTCGGCACGTTCGTTGCGCCGCCCGCAGCGGCGTTTGCCGTGGTGGCGCTCGATCCGATGGAGATCGAGGTCGCCGTCACCGACCGAGATGTCACTCGGGTGAAGATCGGGGCTCCGGCCGAGGTTTCGGTCGATGCGATTCCGGGCCGCCGGTTTGCCGGTGAGGTGACCGAGGTATCCGTATCGACGGATCGAATGAGCGGGAGCTTCCCCCTGATCGTGCGCGTGCCCAACCCGGAGGGGATGCTCCGGGACGGGATGACGGCGGCGGTCGCCATCGAGGTCGGTCAGAAACCTGACGCCATCGTGGTTTCCCCCGACGTTCTCATCGAGCGGGGCGGCCAGTGGTTGGCCTACGTGGTGAGGGACACGGTCGCCGAGCCGAGACGTGTGGTGCCCGGCGAGCTGGTCGCCGGGGGCATCATCGTCGAGAAAGGTCTCCAGGCGGGCGACCGGCTGGTCGTCAAGGGGCAGGCCTACCTGGACGACGGTACCCGCGTCCGCGTCGAGGGGGTGGGGTCGTGAGGTTCTTCTGCTGCCTCATTCGCAGCTGGCGCGTCGTCTTCCTGCTTCTGGTGGTTCTGCCATCGCTCGTGGGATTGATGGCCTTCACGACGATGCCCAAGGAACTCAACCCGGACATCCCGCTTCCCTTGGCGCTGGTGGTGGTCCCCTACCCCGGCGCCGCTCCGGAGGAGGTCGAATCCCTCATCACGGACAAGCTGGAGGAGGAACTCCAGGGCCTGAGCGACCTGGACGACATGCTGAGCACGTCGATGGACGGCACGGCCATCATCACGGTGCGCTTCGAGGCAGGCGTCGATGTCGACGATGCCGTTCGAGACACGAAGGAAGTGGTGTCCGACGTAGAGCCGGAACTGCCCGACGACGCAATGGACGCCGAGGTGTTCGAGCTCAACTTCAGCGACTTCCCGATTGTGGTGGTCTCGATGAGCGGGGGCTCCGACTATGTGGAGCTGACCAACTCCGCCGAGGATCTGCGCGACGAGATCGAGGCGATTCCCGACGTGCTGGAGGCCAGGATCGTGGGCGGGGTCGAACGCGTCTTCGACGTGGCGATCGATCCGGCGAGGCTGGAGGCGGCCGGGCTCACGCTGCTCGAGGTGGTGCAGACGATCGGCGCGGCGAACATCAACCTGCCTGGGGGAGATGTCTCGGTTCACGACTCGAACTTCCTGGTCCGGATCGACAGCCAGATCGAGGACGTCGACGAGCTCCGGAGAACCGTTGTTTCCGCGCGGGGGGATCACGTCGTCCGACTGGGAGATATCGCCGGCGTGGTGGACGGAACGAAGGACGCCACGTCGTACTCTCGGATGGAGAGACGACCATCGGTGTCCCTGGCCATCAAGAAACGCCAGGGGACGAACACGATCTCGGTGACCGAGAGCATCAAGCGGAAGCTGGAGGACTCGAAGGCGTGGCTCCCGGAGGGCACGCGTTTCGAGATCATCGGGGAGCAGGCGGAGTGGATCGAGGACACTCTCGGCCAGATGAAGAACTCGGCCCTGTTTGGACTGGTGGCCGTGATCGTGCTCCTGTTCGCCTTCCTGGGGTTCAGGAACTCGCTGATCGTGGCCATCGTGATTCCGCTGGCCATCTTCATCACGTTTGCCTTTCTCTGGGCCGGGGGGGTCTCGCTCAACACGATCACGCTGTTCAGTATGGTGTTGGTGATCGGCATGATCGTGGACAACGCCATCGTGGTCGTCGAGAACATCTACCGGCATCTCCAGAGGGACAAGAGGCGCTACCTGGCCGCCGCGGCCACGGGGCTCGATCTCGACGCCGCAACCGTCGAGGCCCACTCCAGGCAGCTGGACATGGTGCCCGACGCTGCGATCAAGGATCGAGGGGAGACCCGCTTGCCGATGGTCGCCATCCGCACCAACTCGGCTGCCAGCGGCGCCCGGGAAGTGGCCGCGCCGATCCTGACCGCGACCCTCACGACCATCGCAGCTTTCATGCCCATGCTCATCATGACGGGCGTGATGGGCGAGTTCATGGGGTACATCCCGAAGACCGTCTCGATGGCGCTGGCCGCGTCCTTTCTCGTGGCCATGATGGTCAACCCCGTCGTCTCGGCGAAGCTGATGCGCGTCGGAAGCGTGGTGGGGGACAGGGGACGCACCCGGGGGGATCGACTCCTCGGGCGGCTCAAGAACGTCTACGAACCGACCATCCGCTGGAGCCTCAGAAGGCCGGGGCTCGTCCTGCTGGCGCTGGTTCCCTACGTCCTGGGGGCGCTGGCGCTCCTGGCCTTCGGTGTCGTCGAGATCGAGCTGTTCACGGAGGAGGACATCGGGCAGCTCTACATCAACGTCGAGGCGCCCCAGGGCACGAGGCTGGAGACGACGGACGAGATCGTCCAGAAGATCGAGACCTTCCTGGAAGATCCAAGGTGGGATCCGTACGTGGAAACCTACGTCGCCAACGTCGGGTACTCGGGCGCGAGTACATACGACTGGTCGTTCGGCGGGGCCGAGAGCTTCGCCCAGATCGTGATCGATCTCGTCGACGAGGATGAGCGGGATCTCAAGGGCGGCGAGATCCAGGAACGGATGCGTCCGTTCGTGAGCTCGCTCACGGGCGCACGGGTGGATTTCCAACCCATCCAGGGAGGCCCGCCCACCGACGCGCCCGTGGTGATCAAGGTCGTGGGCGAAGACATGAGCACGCTGAAGGGGATCAGTCGCAAGGTCCAGGACATCCTCAGGACGATTCCGGGAGCGGTGGACGTGAAGGACGACTTCGGCGAGGGCTCGCCGGAGGTCGTCGTTCGAATCAATCGGACGAAGGCCGCGCTCCTGGGCGTCTCTCCGGCGGAGGTGGCCATGACGGTGCGGACGGCCCTCTACGGCGTGGATGCCAGCCAGGTGCGGAGGGAGGGCAAGGACATCGACATCTGGGTGCGTCTCGCCGAGGAACATCGGTCCGACCTCTCGGACATCGCCTCCCTCAAGATCCCGACCCGGACGGGGGGAAACGTGCTCCTCGGTGAGATCGCCTCGATCGAGACGGGGACCGGGGTCACCAGCATCCGGCATATCGACACCGACCGCGTCGTGCGGGTGACGGCGTCGAACGCCCCGGGGGTTTCGGCGGTGTCCGTCACCCGGCAGCTCCAGAGGAGGCTTCGGGACTTCCCACTCCCGCCCGGGTACCAGTTCGACTACAGCGGGGACTTCGAGATGTTCGCGGAGTCGTTCCGGAGTCTGGGGGAGGCGTTCATCATCGCCGTGATCATCATCTACGTGCTCATGGTGGCCCAGTTCCAATCGTTGCTGCAGCCGGTTGTCATCCTCTCGACGATCCCGTTTGCGGTCTTCGGGGCGCTGTACGGTCTTGCTATCGGCGGGCAGAACTTCGCCCTGATCTCCCTGGTCGGCGTCGTGGGTCTGTCGGGAGTCGTGGTCAACGCCGCCATCCTTCTTGTGGACTACATCAACGCCGAGCGCCGGAGAGGTCGAGACACAACGGAAGCCCTGGTGTCGGCGGGCCTGATCCGCCTGAGGCCCATCATCCTGAGCGCGGCGACGACCATGGTCGGGCTGATCCCGCTCACGGTCGCCGAGGAGGGCTGGAGGCCGCTGGGGTTCACGTTCATCTTCGGGCTGGGGTTCGCCTCGATCCTGACGCTGATTGTCCTGCCGGTCATCTACTCGCTTGTCCACCGACTGAGGATGCGGATGAAGGTGAGAGTGGGGTTTCTCAACGGCGAGGCGGCCAGAGTGGCGGGGGAAGGGACGGAAACGGCATGCTGAGGTTCTCGGAAGTCCGGATGGAGGTGGGGCGCACGGTGTGCGCCCCTTCCGACTTTCGACGGGGCGCCGGGATCGCGCCGCCGGAACACGCCCGACCCTTCAAGCCGCGGACGGCAGGGAGGGTCCGGCGCCCTTCTACGGGTACGGGTGGTAGCGTGAACGGGAGAGTGCGAGGCCGGGCCGAGACCATCGCGCCGAAACAAACCGCGCTCTCCGGACGTCATCCAGGGAGGAGGGCCTCACAGGGTGGCCGCGACCGCCGGGAGTACGGCCCCGGATTGGGAGGTTGACATGGACGGACTGAGCTTCCACCGCCGCATGATCCTGCTTCTTCCGTTTTGTGTTTTCTGGTGCCTGCTGGTGCATGCGGCTCACGGCGGAACCCCGAGCGGTTCCGCAACGATCGGCCCCCGGGCGATCCTCGAAGACTTCGCCGAAGCCTACCGCCGGAAGGCGCCGGATTCCCTCTCCCTGGTCGTCCAGTTCGACATCCCGCCCGGGGGCGAATCCTGGCGCGTCGAGGTTGAGCCCGGACCCGAGGTCACGGTCGCGCGCGGGCCCGACGAGCGGGCGGCCTTCGTCTTCTCGATCGATCTCGGTACCTTGCGGCGCATCCATGCCGGGAAGATGACGGCGATGACCGCGGGGGGGAAGGCATCGGGGGCGGACGCGGCCCCCCTCGAGATGGAACCGACCGAGGCGGCCGCCTCGATCCCCGACGTGCGGGCCGTGGTCCTGAGTTTCCTTCAGCACTTCTTCAACCCCTCCAGTCCCGAGCGCATTCTCCTGGGCGAGTCCTACTCCCGGATCGTCCACGGCGCCCACGTGATCCCCCTCTACTACGCGCCGGCGTTTCGGAGCGCCTGGTACATGGTCAGGAAGGGCCAGCGGCTGAACGAACCCGGAGACACCAACCCCTTTCCCCAGGCGTTCGTCATCCTCTCCGGAGAAGGCCACGCCACGATCGGGCCTGACACCGTAGAGGTCCGCGGCGGCGAGTCCTACTACATCCCGCCGGGTTCCGATCACGTCCTCTGGACCGACCGGGACGAGCCGGTCGTCCTCATCTGGATGGGGTGGGGCGAGGGAGCGTAGCGTCGATGGCGCAGGGAGGCCCCGCCGGGCGTGTACTTCCACCGGTTCCGGCCCGCCGGCCACGAAGAGATCCGGCGGAGGGTACTCCTCAAGCGACCGGGCTCAGACTCCTATCCTGATCCGCCGGAGGTGGCCGGGATCGTGATGGTCTTCGACGCGCGGTCTCGGGACGCCGCCAGGAGCTCGAACGGGAACGGGCCGTTGCGGCGGCGGAGGAGTTCGCTCACCCTCTCGAGCGCGAGATCCTGGGAATTCCGCTCGGCGCTCAGGTGGCCCAGCATGACGGCTCGCGGGGGAGACGCGCTCTGAGAAAGAGCGTGCGAGAGCAGCCAGGCCGTCTTCTCGTTCTCCATGTGAAAGGCGCTCATCGGGTTCGGGAATCGCCGGAGCAGCTCCAGGTCGTGGTTGGCCTCGACGAAGATGAAGTCCGCGTCCACGAAGCGATCCAGAAGACCGGTGTAGTCGTTGAAGTCGGTGGCGATCACGAGCCCCCGCGCGCCGGGATCCTCCCGGATCTTGAACGCGCAGGTGGGATACGCGGGGTGGTGGCTCACGGCGAAGGGCTCGATCACGAGTTCGTTCACGCAGAAGGGCGATGTCGAGAACGTCTTCCACACGAGGCCCTCGCACGCCTCCGGTCGGTGCCTCTCGCGGATCTGCGGCAGGCAGGCCTCGTGGCAGTGCACCGCGACGCCGTAGTCCCGAAGGACCCGGAGCGAGGGGTAGCAGACGTGGTCCCGGTGGGCATGGGTGACGACCACGGCGTCGATGCGGGGATCATGGCCCAGGTGTTCCTCGAGAAGATCCCTCAGCCGGTACTGGGAACCGATTCCGCAGTCGACCAGGATGCGGGTCCGGTCCGTCCACAGCATCAGGCAGTTGCCGCTCGAACCCGAGCGCAGGGAACGGAAGCGAACGGTCATGGGCGGGTCCCCGTCCTCGGGCCCGAGTCCCCCGCACGTCCTGTCGTCGGCATGCCCGACCTCATCATAGGACCGCCTGGATGAAGACCAGGATGAACAGGGCCACGGTCTCCACGACCCCGATGGTCATCAGATAGTTGGCGAACCCCTGGCCCGTTTCGGCCAGCGCGTCCGAGCCGGCCGCGCCCGCCCGGCCCTGGAACCACGCCGAGGCCGCCATGGCGATTCCTCCCAGGTTGCCGGCCACCAGGATGGCGGGCCAGTTGACGACGGCGTGGGCCAGCGCTCCCTGGGCGCTCTCGAGGGCCTCGGGCGGGACGAACGAGACCCAGTCGGTCGAGCCGGCGGCCGCGGCCGCCTCCCGGGCCCTGGTCAGCGCCTCCTCGGTCAGATACGTGGTCAGGGAACACAGCCGGTTGATGATGTTCATCAGGATCATGCCGTAGATCGTCTGGGAGAGCGGGGCGCCGATGAAGATGAGCAGCACGAACGGGGCCGTCTTCTTCTGCGCGTACGACTTCTTCCAGGCCCCGATGGCCGCCATCCCTGCGGTCCCCGTTCCGAATGCCGACCCCACCGCGGCCCACGCGATCGCCGCGCCGGCCCCCGCCTTTCCCAGAGCGGCCATGGTCATCGTATCCATTGTACTCTCTCCTCCCTCACGTCGACTTCTCCTGACGGGCGAAGGGCGCGTACTTGAGCCCCTTCCACTCCAGCCCCAGATGGCCCGAGAACTCCAGCGTGTTGAGTCGAATCCCGTGGACGAGCACGCCGAGCATCGCCAGGAGGATGTTCAGCGTGTGCCCCAGGAAGAGGATCAGGACGGCGCCGACCCTCGAGGCCCAGCCGTCGAGCGCCGCGCCGCCTCCCATCTGGTTGAAGGCCGTAGCCAGCGCCAGGGTGGCCATCCCCACCGCGTACAGCCGGACGTAGGATACCAGATCCACAAAGTTGTTGACCAGATTCAGGGGCAGCATGACGTGGTTGAACCACCGCGTCCGGAGATCCCGCGGCGAAGTCATGAACACGGCGATCAGAACCGCGCCCGAAACGAAGACGGCGAGCATCGGCCGCGGGAAGGGCTCCCCCAGGACCAGCGAGCGGGCCGCGAAGAACATCGTCCAGGTCGTGCAGATCCACCCCAGCTGAGCTATGGCGCGCAGGGTGTGGATCTGCCGGAGCGCGTTCCACCCGTGGGCGAGGGTCAGATGGACGGCGCCGACGAAGAAGCAGAGCCGCATGACGTTGTCCGGGAAGGCCAGCCACGGCACCCGGAGTTGCGCGAGGGGCGCGGGAAGCGAAGCCACGCCGAAGTAGTTGCCGGTGACCGCTCCCCAGACGATCGTCGAGCCGCTCATGATGAAAAGCAGCCTCCAGAGCGCCGGGGGGGCCTTGGGCACGACCCTCCGACCCACCAGCGTGAGTCCCAGGAACAGGGCCCCGTACCCGGCGTCGCCCACGATCAGGGCAAAGAACAGGCTCAGGAAAAGGAGAAACCACGCGCTGATGTCCACCTCGCCGTAGCCCGGGAGCACGCGGATGAAGTCCAGGACGACCTGAATGGGGCGGACCCACCGGGGGTGGCGGATGAGGGTCGGGACCTCGTCGTCGGGTCCGGGCTTATCGACCACCACACCCCAACCGTATTGGGCCGCGGCCTTCTCGATCCGGCCCACCGAGTCCGCGGGACAGAACCCCTCCAGGTAGGCGAGGTGCGTCGACTCCCCCATCCCCGACCGGGCCTCGAGGACGCGCACCCTCTCCTCGGCCTCCCCGGCGAGACGTCTGATCCCGTCGAGCGACGAGCGGTAGCCCGCCAGGCGGCGGCGGTTAAGCACCAGCCCCTCCCCGACTCGGTCGATCTCGGCCGAGAGGTCGTCGAGCGAAAGATCGGGAAGGCGGACCTCCTCGGCGCCGATCCCCGCCTCGGTCGTGGAAATCGCAGCCAGGTACCGGGCGCTGCGGTCCCGGCCGATCTCGACCAGCGCCGCGCCCTCCGGGGAGGGCGCGCCCTCCGGGGAGGGCACGGCCCGCCCCCGGGGCACCCGGTAGAGCCGAACGTAAATTCCTCGCTCGGCCAGCGAGCGGATGCGGTCGGGGTGGAAGGAGCCGAGGGGGGCGACCCGCTGGCGCTCCCGACGGAGGGACTCGAGGGTCTCTTCGAGGGACGCGGTCTCTCGGATCAGTCCGGCGACCTCCTCGACCACCTCCCGCGGCGCCGAGGTTGCTACGTCGCGTTCTTCGGGGACCTCGTCGCCGGATGCGGAGAGTGCGTCGAGGATCCGGCGAATCTGGTCCCGCTCGGTCCGGGCCCGGTCGAGGTCGGCCCCTTCGGGGGGGCGGACGGGCGACACGTGGACCACCCCCATCCCCCGGAGCGCTTCCAGCAAAGGGCCCTGGTCGGCCGTGATGCACACGAGGGCCAGTTTCTTCATCGGGACGATCATGCCATCTCCAGCAGGTGGCCGGTCTTCTGCTTGGCGATCTTGGCGCGCGCGACGCCGGCGGCCTGGAGGTCGCCCAGGACGATCCGGATCACGCGGATATTCTCCCGGGCCTCCGGGATCTTGACCTTCTCGAACAGGTTGACGCGCTGGCTTGTTGTGCGCAGCTCCTCCCGGAGGAGCGTTCTCTGGCGTTCCAGGAACAGGCGTTCGATGCGCAGGCGGATGAGGTCTCCGACCACTTCCAGCCCGTCGTCCATCCACGGCGGGGTCGCGAAGAGATCGGGCACGGACCGCTCGAAGGTCACGTCGTCCAGTTCCGGGATGCTCACGCCGGCGATGCTCCCCGTGTGATGGCGAATCTGGCCGACCCTCAGATGGGCACCGAGGTCCACGTCTTCCGAGAACAGCCGCACCCAACCCGAGAGCCCCCGCTCGAGCTCGGAGACCCGCGCGTCGTTCGCGCGGATCCGTTCCTCCAGAACGCGGGTCTCGGCCTGCAGGTGCTGCTTCTTCAGCTGCAGCGTGGGCAGGTACCGCTCGTAGCGCTGAAGGGCGTCCCGCTGCCGCTTGAGCTCCTGCTTCGTGTACTTGATCTTGGCCATGCTCACGTCGCGTCGGCCGGCTCGCCCGCGGTCCGGACCTCGGCCCTCGGCCAGAACGCCTGGATGAGCTCGGTCGTGATTCCCGTTTCCTCCGGCTCGAAGCAGTCGGCCAGGATGTTCCAGCACAGGTCCAGGGCTTCTTCGAGCGGGATATTGACGGCCAGGTCCATCAGTTCGTCCTCGAAGCGGCGACCGAACTTGATCAACTTCCGGTCCCAGGGACTCATCCGAAATCCCATGGCGCGTTTTTCGAGGGTCTCCCGGTACTGGGCGAACAGCTGGATCATGATGTTCATGAGGGTCCGGTGGTCCTGGCGGGTGCGCGCGTTGACGAACTGCTTCAGGCGGCTCAGCGAGCCGAAGGGTTCAATACGGCCCTCCCGGAGGTAGAACTGGCCCTCGGTGATGTAGCCCGTGTTGTCGGGGATGGGGTGGGTGACGTCGTCGCCCGGCATGGTGGTGACGGCCAGGATCGTGATGGAGCCGGCGGTGTCGAAGTCCACGGCCTTCTCGTACCGGCGGGCGAGTTGTGTGTAGAGGTCGCCCGGGTAGCCGCGGTTGGAGGGAACCCTCTCCATCGTGATCGAGATCTCCTTCAGGGCGTCGGCGAAGTTGGACATATCGGTCAGGAGCACCAGGACCCGTTTGTTCTGGAGGGCGAACTGCTCGGCCACCGCCAGCGAGAGGTCGGGGATCATGAGGCACTCGACGGTCGGGTCGGCGGCCGTGTGGACGAACAGGACGGCCCGCGAGAGCGCGCCCTCCTCGTCCAGGGTGTCCCGGAAGAACAGGTAGTCGTCGTGCTTCAGTCCCATCCCGCCCAGGATGATGATGTCAACCTCGGCCTGGAGCGCGATCCGCGCCAGCAGGGCGTTGTAGGGTTCACCGGCGACCGAGAAGACGGGCAGCTTCTGGGATTCGACCAGTGTGTTGAAGACGTCGATCATGGGGATGCCCGTCCGGATCATCCTGCGGGGAACGATCCTCTTCGCCGGGTTCACGGGCGGGCCCCCGATGGAGATCATGTTGTCCCTGAGGGCGGGTCCCCGATCGCGGGGTTCGGCGCTTCCGGTGAAGATCCGCCCCAGGAGCGCGTCGGAGAAGGAGACCTGCATGCCGTGGCCCAGGAAGCGCACGCGGGCGTCGGTCGCGATCCCCCGGCTCCCGGCGAAGACCTGCAGGAACACGCGTCCCCCCTCCAGCTGGATCACCTGGGCCAGGGACGTCCCGCGGGAGGCCCTGACCTCGGCCAGTTCCCCGTACGTCACGCCCTCGGCCTCGAGGATGATCACGTTTCCGGCGATCTCCTGGATCTGACTGTACACCCTACGCATCGGACACCCCCTCGGCCATCATGTCGTCGATCTTCTTCTCCAGGTCGGAGAAATCCTGGGTGTCCATCGGAGTGTGGTTCCAGTCCTTGGTGGTCTGGGTCAGTCTCTGGAAGAACCGGCGCGCGTCTTCCCGCTTCTCGATGCGGACGCCGCTCGCCAGGATCTTGGCGATTTTGTCGAACACGTAGCGCTGCCGGTCCGCCGGGGTTGCGCCGTCGGTCTCGTGGTAGGCATCCTGCTGCAGGTAGGCGGCGTCCAGGTACTCGGCCTTGAGGTACGTGATGAAGTCGACCTGGGACGTCCCCTCCTCTCCGACCACTTTCATCATCTGGCCGATCTCGCTGCCGCGGGCGAGGATGTCACGCGCCATGGACAGCTCTTCGTCGGGCACCACGCTCGGGTACTTACTCCAGCTGTCGAGGGGCGCGATGGCCGGGTAGCGTCGAGCGTCGGAGCGTTCGCGCGAGAGGCCGTGAAACGCTCCCACGACCTTCAGCGTGCTCTGGGTCACGGGCTCTTCGAAGTTGCCACCGGCCGGGCTCACCGTGCCGCCGATCGTGACCGACCCGATCCTTCCATCACGCAGCCGAACCACGCCGCCGCGCTCGTAGAAGGTGGCGATCACCGACTCCAGGTTAGCCGGGAAGGCCTCCTCGCCCGGGATCTCTTCGAGACGGCCGGACAGCTCGCGCAGCGCCTGGGCCCACCGAGAGGTGGAGTCGGCCAGGAGCAAGACGCTGAGGCCCATCTGCCGGTAGTACTCGGCGATGGTGACGGCCGTGTACACCGACGCCTCCCGGGCCGCCACGGGCATGGAGCTGGTGTTGGCGATGATGAGCGTGCGCTCCATCAGGCTCCGGCCCGTGCGAGGATCGACGAGCTCGGGAAACTCACGGAGGGTCTCGACGACCTCCCCGGCTCGCTCTCCACAAGCGGCGATGACCACGACGTCGACCTCGGCGTGGCGACTCGTGATCTGCTGGAGGACGGTCTTCCCCGCGCCGAAGGGCCCCGGGATGCAGTAGGTGCCCCCCCGGGCCACTGGCGCGAAGGTGTCGATGATCCGGATCTTGGTCACCAGAGGTTCGGTCGGCCGCAGGCGTTCGGCGTAGCTGCGGATGGGAAGCCGGACGGGCCACTCCTGGACCATCGTGATCTCGTGCGAACGCCCGCGCTCGTCCGTCAGTCGGGCGATGACGGCGTCGATGGTGTACTCGCCCCCGGAGGTCACCTCGTCGACCGTGTACCTGCCGGGCAACCGGAAGGGCACCATGATGTGGTGGTCGAAGATCCCCTCGGGCACCGTGCCGAGCGTGTCCCCGGCGGCCACACGGGCTCCGGGCTCGACCGCGGGGGTGAAGGACCATTTCCGCTCGGCGTCCAAGGCCCGCAGGTAGATGCCGCGCTTGAGGAAGAACCCGTGTCGTTCGGCCAGCTCGACCAGCGGATTCTGAAGACCATCGTAGATCTTCTCCAGGAGACCGGGGCCTAGCTCGGCCGAGAGGAGCTCGCCCGTGAAGTCCACGCGGTCGCCGATCCTGAGACCCGTCGTGTCCTCGAACACCTGGATCTCGGCGTGCTGACCTCGAATCCGAACGACCTCGGACTTGAGGCGCACCTCCTCGGCGAGCACGTAGGCGACTTCGTTCTGGATGACGGGCGAGCTGAACTCGACGGTGAGCAGGTTCCCGTTGATGGCGATCACTCTGCCCTGGTGGTGGGCCATCTCCCGCTACCCTCGATCTCCGGCGACGTCCGATCCCATGGCGTCCTCGACCCGGGCGTCGGATTCTCGGACCCACGATTCGATTTTCCCGCCGCCCACCTCGTCGTCCATCTCCGCCCACCGTTCGGCCATCTTCAGCTTCACACCGAACGCCAGCACGGCAGGAAGGCCGAAGGGGTCCGGGAGGGCCAGGTCGTCGGCGATCCGCCAGCGGAGTCGGTCCAGGGCCCGCTCCCGGTCGAGGGGGGACGCGGCCTCAAAGGCCCGCCGGACACCGTCCTCGACGGACACGTCGAAGCCCTCGTGGCTGCGCGCGTAGCGGCGGGGGTCTTCGCCGTAGCGGCCGGCCCGGAAGGTGACGCACGCGTTTCGAATCTGGGTTTCCGCGTTCCGCCACGCCCGGGCAAACGGGGAGCGTCCCGGGTCTTCGCTCTCGTCCATCACGAGCGCGAGCTCGCGGGCGTCGTCCTCGGCGAGCTCGCCTCCGGCGTCCGAGCGGAAGCGGATCACCGAGATCGGAGGAGGGTCACCGAGCGTCAGGAGCGGAAGGCTGGCCACCAGGTAGTAGTACTTCACCGAGGTTCTCCCCTGTCCTGCCCGTCCACCTCGTCGCCCGACCGCGGGAGCAGCTCGGCGAGCTTGGGGCGCAAGAAGGAGGTCAGGGCTTCCGAGATCGCCTCCCGGCTGAAGTCATGCTTGACGCGGCCACCCTCGACGGACACCGTGAAGCCCTTTTCCAACTCCGGGTCGACCCTGATATCCACGCCCTCCGTGAGCTGCTCGCGGTACCGGGCCATGAAGACCGAGACGATCTTTTTCTGGTCCGCCGGGCTGATCAACGCCTCGAGACGCGTCTCCTCACCCGCGTGGGCCGCGTAGGCTTCGGCCATCTTGACCAGCATCTGGGCCACCAGTTCGGGGCCGAGGGCCTCGTCGACCGCGCGGCTCACCACGGTGGAGAGAATCCCGTCGACACCCTGCTCCACTTGGATCAGGAGATCCCGGGCGGCCTGTTCCAGGGCGCGGCGGCCGCGGGCCTCGGAAGCTTCGGCCTCCTTCTCGGCCGACCGGGCGATCGCCTCGGCCTTCTCTTGGGCCTTACGGATCAGGTCGGCCGCCTTCTCGTCGGCGTCGGCCGTGATCCGGGCCGCCTCGTTCTCCGCCTTCTCGACGGCCTCCCTCTGGATACGCTCGATCAAGTGTTGGAGTTGTTCGGACATGGCTCGTCCTTGGGTGCTGGGGGGTCTCCACACAAATCCCGGCCTTCACGCCCTCTGTCTTCTTACCAGTCCAGGAACGCTCAGACAAGTGGTTTTGGCCGAACGCGGGATCTCGGGCGCCGCGGGATCGTCGGGTTTCGGGGGCGGTCCATCGGCCGGGCTCGGAACGAGGACACGCGAGCGCTTCCCGGGGCGACATGCGCGGCTTGGCGCAATCGGAGCACGTTTTCGCCACGGCGAGGCTACGGTAATCTACATCACCAACCCGATCGGGTTAATCATGTGCATGACAATCGGTTCCGGGCCTACCACCTTGGGCCCCGATCTCGTGTAACTCCAGTATTCAGAGGGAGCTTGACAGTCCTCGGGGATGGGGGTAGACTTGGAGTATCTCGGGGGAAAGGAGACAGCATGAGGCGGACGGCTCGGTTCTTCAAGGCCATCTCTGATCAAACGCGGCTCAGAATCCTCTGCCTACTCTTCCGCAACGGGCAAGCTTCGGCTCAGGAGATCGAGCAGGTCCTCGGCATTCCCCAAGACCGCGCTTCGGGCCATCTGAAGTATCTGCTGAACGCTGGCGTCGTGGTGAATCGTGACCAGGGGCGCGAGGTCGGCTATCGGGTGATGACCCAGACCGACCCGTTTCGAAGGAGCATACTCGAAGGGCTTAGATCCAGGCTGAGCGAACCCGAAATCTCGGGCGGCCTGAACGGGTTGCCGAATGACTAACCCGCCTCGCTAGGTGACTCGCCTCCAGAGGGCGTCGAGCCCCGGCGCCGCGTCCAGGATGGATCCGACCCGGTAACGGTCTCCCCGGCCCGGCGTTCCATCTCTTTCCTACTGTCCTCCCCGGTCCTCCATCTGAATCTGCTCTCCGGCGCCCTTCTTGGCCAGCAGGTGGCAGACGACGATCAGCAGGGCGAGCATCCCGGCGCCCACCCAGACGCCCGACGATTCGAACCAGGGCGCGGTCCGGAGAGATCCATCCGCGGCCATCACCCTCGGGTAGTGCGAGAGGTTGACGACGCGATCGAAGGCTCCGCCCCAGTAAGTGTTGTCGACGACCTTGAAAATCGCGCTGAAAATGCCGGCGATGGCCGCGCCCGCCATCAAGCCGGATGCCACCAGAATCGTCTGATCCCTGCGCGCCTTCTTCTGACGATCGTCCCTGCCCCTACGCTGGATCAACCAGCCGGAGAGCCCGCCGACAAGGATGGGAAGGTTGATGGACATCGGGAGGTACACGCCCAGGGAGAAGGCGAGCGACGGCACCTTGACCATCTCGAGCAGGATGACCATCGACGCGCCCAGTCCGTAGAGGATCCAGGGCGTGATGGCCTCTGGGTCGAGGGAGTTGTACACGACGGCGGCCATCAGGTTGCCCTGGGGCGCCATGAGGTTCTCGTTGGGTCGCCCGTTGACGATGAACCCGTAGCCGCGCTCCAGGAGCCAGATGGCGCCCCCCACGCACAGGGCCGCGACCACGATTCCCAGGAATTTCCAGACCTGCTGCTGCCGGGGCGTGGCCCCGAGCCAGTACCCGATCTTGAGATCCGAGATGAAGGCGCCCGAGGTGGAGAGCGCGGTGCAGATGGCGCAGCCCACGATCAGGGCGGCGAACATGTAGACGGCCACGTTCTCGCCCGCCCCGCGGATGGCCGCCAGGATCGCGCAGGCGATGATGAGCGTGATGAGCGTCATCCCCGAGACGGGGTTCACGCCCACGATCGCGATCGCCCGGGCGGCCACGGGCGTGAACAGGAAACCCAGAATGGCCGTGACGATCACTCCCACCAGGGCGATCTTGACGCTCTGGCCGACCCAGAGAAAGGTCAGGAACATGAGGACCAGTACGGCGGCCTGGATGAGGAGGGTGTTGCGGGGGAGGATATCGCGGTCGATCCGCTCGTGCTTGACGCCCAGGTCGTGGGCGGCGCCGCCCAGGCCCTTGAACCCCAGCGAGAGGGAACCGACGATGATCTTGGACATCTTGATCACACCCAGAAGCCCCGCCATCGCGATCCCCCCGATCCCGATCGGCCGGACGTAGGTCCCGAAAATGTCCGCCGGGCTCATGTCGCGGATCAGGATCTCCCCGGGCGGCACGGCCACGTTCAGCCGCGAGCCGATGTAATAGATGATGGGCACCAACAGGAGGCTCGCCAGGACGGACCCGGCGCAGATGATGGCGGCGTACCTCGGGCCGATGATGTACCCCAGACCGAGGTAGGTCGCCAGGCCGTTCAACCGGACGTCCATCCGTATCTGCTCGTACAGCTGCTGGCCCCACCTCCCCAGGAGGGTTCTCGCCGTGAGCATCGGGTTCCAGCCGTGGAAGACCTCGATCACGAAGTCGAAGACGACCCCGATCCCGAAGGAGGTCAGGAGCATCTTACCCCCGCCCCCGCCCGCGGATTCTCCGGACGCCAGGATTTCGGTCGTGGCGGTCGCCTCGGGGAAGGGCAGCTTCCCGTGCTCCTCCTTGACGAAGTAGCGGCGCAGCGGAATGATGAGGACGATGCCGAGAAACCCTCCGATGGTGCAGGCGACGAAAATCTGGAGGAACTTGGGCTGGAGTTGGATTTCCGGATGGAGCTGGGGGATGATGTACAGGGCCGGGATGGTGAAGACGGCCCCCGCCACCACGACGCCCGACGCCGCCCCGATGGACTGGACGATGACATTCTGCAGGAGCGTGTTCCGCGGGGCGAGCAGGCGCCCGAAGAAGATGGCCAGGATGGCAATGGGAATCGCGGTCTCGATGACGTTGCCGGTCTTCAGACCGATGTAGGAGGCTGCGAACGTGAACACCACGGCCCCGATGGCCCCCATGATCACCGAACGGGGGGTCACCTCGGCCAAGCCACTGTCCGACGGAACGACCGGTTTGTACTCCTCGCCCGGCTTCAGTTCCGTGTACGCGTTGGGGGGAAGGACCTTGGTTCTCTTCGTCTCGACGTCCATGGGGCCGCCTCTCGAGTCAGGTGTTGACGACGATCAAGGTACGCGAGTCCCGCGAGCGTAGCCTAAATCGACCGCCCGCGCCACGGAAAAGTGTCTGTCTGCGGAGCGCGGCTCCCGAGAGCGAGCGCGCACCCGCCCGCCTTGACACACGCCCCGGCGATCGGTAGAATCCCCAGAAGCGCTTGCCGCGAGCGACCGTCTGCGCATCCGCTGGGGCCTTCCTCGGGCTGCGCGCACCCGCTCCCGTGGGCATCGGAGCGATGGGAGGACCGGGTTGACCGGGAGAGAGAAGAAGGGGTTCTGGCAGACGATCCGGAGTTATCCGGCGACGTTCTGGGTCGCCAACACGATGGAGATCTTCGAGCGGATGGCCTGGTACGGCTTCTACAGCGTCTCGTCCCTCTACATCACGGGGGCCGTCGAGACCGGGGGCCTGGGGTTCACGTCCGAACAGAGAGGGCAGATCCAGGCGATCGTGCCCTTCTTCCTCTACCTGATGCCCGTGATCACGGGCGCGCTGGCCGACCGCTACGGTTACAAGAAGATGTTCATCGTGGCCTACGGCGTCATGATGGTCGCCTACTACTCGCTCGGCCAGTTCCACAGCTTCGGGCCCTTCCTCATGGCCTTCATGTTCGTGGCCGTCGGCGCGGCCATCTTCAAGCCCGTGGTGGTGGGGACGATCGCGCGGGTGACGGACGAGACCAACTCGAGCATGGGCTTCGGCGTCTTCTACATGATGGTGAACATCGGCGGCTTCGTGGGGCCCATCGTGGCCGGCATCGTCCGGGGCTGGGAC
>Ga0180438_10003886_pt1 | contig 22082 bp, 20 predicted proteins | sample SS_ome_12_FD_132455 | JGI IMG/M metagenome (GOLD analysis project Ga0180438, IMG submission 132455) | Hypersaline lake sediment archaeal communities from the Salton Sea, California, USA - SS_3_D_2 metaG | ecosystem: Environmental > Aquatic > Non-marine Saline and Alkaline > Hypersaline >...
GTATCCCATAATTGCTGGGGGAATGATGGGGTTGTCGACGGCGGAATTTGCCGCGGCTGTTTCCAATGCTGGTGGATTAGGCATCATCACTTCTGCGAACTTCACAACTGCATCGGGGCTGCGGGAGGAGATTCGGAAAGCGAAAAGTCTAACAGACAAACCGCTAGGGGTAAACATCAATCTTTTTATGAGACAGGGAGCCCCTTGGCCTAATGATGAATTCATCGAGGTTGTGATTGAGGAGGGAATCAAAGCTGTGGAGACCTCAGGTATCCGCAATCCAGCGGAATACGTACCTCGCCTCAAAGAAGGCAATGTAAAGGTCATGCATAAGGTAACTACAGTAAGACACGCGCTTAGCGCGGAGCGAGCAGGCGTAGACCTAGTGGGTATAATTGGTTTTGAGCAAGGGGGGGCGGCGGGTATGGATGAAGTTACCACCATGGTCATCGTACCCGCAGCAGTTAATGCCCTGAAGGTTCCGGTTGTTGCCGGAGGGGGGATTGGCGATGCCCGAGGCTTCGTCGCCGCACTGGCATTGGGAGCTGAAGGTGTAATCATAGGTACGCGCTTTATGGCCACCAAGGAATGCCCCGCCCACCCCAAGTTCAAGGAGTGGCTGCTACAAGCCAGGGAGAACGATACTGTAGTCACGGAGCGGTCCGTACGCCTGACTCACAGGGCCCTGAAGAACAAAGTAGCAGAGGAAGTGTTGGAAATGGAAGCTAGAGGAACATCCTTGGAGGAACTGCTGCCCTTGATAGGCGGCGAAGGAAGTAGGAAGTTGCTTACGGAGGGCGACCTCGACGCTGGCATAGCTCATTGTGGGCAGGTCGTAGGGCTGATAGATGATATTCCTACTGTGAAAGAGTTCATTGAAGGCATTGTGACTGAAGCTAAGGCTATCGGAAAACGCCTTGCTTCTCTCGGTATTTTGGAAGAATAGCAAAATCCACGTGTATTTCTGAGCCTATCGCCAAGACAATCAAAAGTCTTTCCACTTTTGCCATTCCCCTCTTTACAGCTTTATTCAGGCCACTTAATTTCACCCTGGCCTTTGCTTCATTGCCTAGATTCTTACTTTCCCGGCATATTTGTCATACCACAGCAGAAGTTAGCTTGCGGACAGATTCCACTATATCTGGTAGAGGTGTTCCGGGTACAAAAATTTCAGCCACGCCCATTTCTTTAAGAGGAGGAAAATCATCCTCATAGATAATTCCACCCAACAACACCAGTACATCCCCTTTTCCATGATTTTTTAGCTCCTTGATGGTATGAGAAACCAGCAGCATATAATTTGCAGACAAAATACTCAACCCAACAACATCCACATCCTCTTGAACAGCCGTAGTCGCGATTTCCGTGGGCATCATATTTCCCCCATAGATAACCTCGAACCCGGCATCACGCAGAGCACTGCTTACTACAACCATCCCACGCCAATGACCCTCTAACCCAGGCTTAGCCATTAGAACCTTGACTTTCTTCTCACTCATAACGCTTTCACCTCTTAAAGTATCATTGGAGGAGACCATACCCCGCAGACTGTACGCCAGACATTGCTTATCTCCCCTATAGTAGCATAAGCCTTGACTGCTTCCATAACCGCAGGCATAACATTCTCTTCACTGCTGCTAACTTCCTCTAGATTTCGCAGCGCCTGAGCAACCTTGTCATTATCCCGCCCCTTCTTGAACTTCTTAAGCTTCTCAATTTGAATCTCAGGTGTTTCAGGATTCGGCCTGAATATAGGAACCTCATAAGGCTCCTTTCCAAGACGAAACTTGTTCACCCCAACCACTACGGTCTCACCAGAGGTTACTCTGCGCTCATGCTCGAGCATGGCATCTCTATATTCCCTGTGAACCCATCCCGTGGTAAGGGCTTGAATCATCCCCCCCATTTCTTCAATATTCTGTAGATAATCCCAGGTGCGCCGTTCGATTTCACTAGTAAGCCATTCAACATACCAAGACCCGCCCAGGGGGTCTACCGTGTTTATTACATTGGTCTCATACTGCAGTACCTGCCCCGTCCTGATAGAGAGCAGCATCGATTGTTCCGTGGGTAAACAAATCCCTTCATCATATCCATTGGCATGCATCGATTGGGCTCCGCCCAGAGCGGCGGCAAGCATCTGGTAGGCAATGCGAACTAGGTTATTTAGAGGTTCCTGAGTAGTATGGGTGCAACCCGAAGACTGAACATGAAGACGAAACTGCCAGCAGCGTGGATCCTCGATGCCATATCTCTCTCTGGCAATCTTATACCACATACGCCGTCCCGCCCGCAGTTTGGCAACTTCCTCAAAGAAGTCATTATGAATACCCATGTTGAAGGAGAATCGCCGTACAAACTTATCCAAAGGCACCCTGCCTCGTCGTTTCTCTTCCTCGATATACTGAATTGCCGTCGCTAGAATCAAACCTAGCTCCTGGACTGCGTTGATTCCTTGCTCTCGATAAGGGTAGGAATCTAGGCACATTGGATGCCACTTGGGAGTACACTCGCAGCACCACTCGATAAGATCTACACTCAATCTTAGCAATGCTTGAGGTGACAGTTGGCCTTTATGATAAGCACATGATGATGAGGCAGTAAAATCGTTCAAAGTAGTGCCTTTGAGCTGCTCCATGTCGAAGCCTCTCTTTTCAGCTATAGCGACATACATAGCTGTGAGGGGACAGCCACTTTCAGTGGAGACCTCGAGCGCTGTCGCTATCTTATCTATGGGCAAACCTTCAAACGTCGTTTCCATATCCTTAAGAGAACTTATGGGAACTCCAGCATCGCCAACGTCGGCGAAAGCTTCGGAATCGTCGCAGTCCACCCCGTATCCTGTAGGAACATCGGTAGCCACAGAAAAACCTGTCTGGCCCAATTCGTATTCACGCCGATAAAGCTCGTTAGTCTCCTCCGGGGTATTAACTCCAGAATACCGTCTTATAGTCCACAACCTGCCTCGATACATGGAGGAGTAGACTCCCCGAGTGAACGGAGGCTCCCCAGCAAGCCCGATGTCTCTATCATAGTTAACATCTTTCACATCATGAGGACCATATATTCCCTTTATAGGAATTCCTGATCCTGATGCAAATTGTCTTTTATCATCCATGTGGCTTCTCCATTACAAAGATAGGTCCCCGAAAAGCTACCTCCAACTTCGGTTCCCAATTCCATGCGGAGACCATTCTATCCCGTCCCACAAAAGCACGCTGGGGAAGGCTCAACAGGAATATGAACCTCCCCCAGCTTAAAACACATGCCTACGGGATTCATAAGTCTTTGGCAATTGACATCATGTCCTCTTTAGGTGGAGCCTGCTTTACGAGGTTCTCGAGTGCTTGGCCAAGCTCCCCAGGCTCCCATTTCGCCTTCTCCTTCTTAGCAACAGTGCCTGCGGTATGCCAGCCACGGACAAGCCAAATTCGGTTTCCCATAACCCTGACTACCTCGCCGTTTATGTCCTTAGCATCATCAGAAGCCAGATAGACTATCAGCGGAGACATGTTTTCCGGTGCGAACACGTCGAATTCACCCGGAGCTACTTCCCCTCCCATCATAGCGCTCAGAGAAGGGGTAGCCTCCGTGGTCATCCTCGTCCTTGCTGATGGTGCTATACAATTACAGCGCACCCCGTATTTTGCCATTTCCAGGGCCACAACGACTGTCATAAGGGCAATCCCTGCTTTAGCTGAACCATAGTTAATCTGTGAGGGGTTTCCTAAAAGCCCAGCATCTGAACTGGTATTTATAATTGACCCATTCAGGATATTTCCCGCCTTATGCTGTTCCCTCCAGTAAGCACAAGCATGCCGCGTACAATTGAAAGTGCCCTTAAGGTGAATAGCAATTACTCTGTCCCAATCATCCTCGCTCATGTTAAATATCATTCTATCTCTTAGAATGCCAGCATTATTGACCAGAATATTCAGCTTGCGGAACTTACTTATAGCGAGATCAACAAGCTCTTTTGTTGCAGCAAAACTGGAAACGTCAGCGAAGTTGGGGACTGCTTCTCCGCCGAAAGCCGCTATCTCCTCAACCACTTCCTGGGCTGGTCCGGTAGCCTTACCTGCCCCATCATAACCTCCCCCATAATCATTTACCACTACCTTCGCCCCCTCTTTCGCCATTGCCAACGCGTGCTCCCTTCCGATACCTCTGCCTGCCCCAGTAACAATTGCTACTTTGCCCTCTAATAATTTTGCCATTTTCAGCTCCTTCCCTTTTATTTTCCTTCCCTCAAAGGCAAGACTACAGTAGCCTTGCCAGGTGTCGTCTTCTCCCCTTTTCCATTCTCCACCCAGATGTCACAGTCCACCATATGTTCGCCATCCTGAGCGTATTTCTGAGTAACTACACCCTTACACAACCAGGTCTCACCATCCTCGTAAGTTAGCTCCGAATTCATTTTTCTAGGATAGTCTTCAGCCCTGTATTGACAAGATAGATTCTTAATCTTTCCATCTTCCCCGATCCAGTTCTCTACCAAGTGTACGAGCCACTGCCCCTTAAGGCGGCCATGAACCAGAACAGCTGGCATTCCCCGCGACTGAGCGAAAGACTCCTGGTAGTGTAAGGGGTTAAAGTCACCTGAAGCTCCTGCCCACATGGCCAACATCTGTGTAGTAGCTATCTTAGAAATAGGAGTCACTTCGGTCCCAACATCCACATCTTCCCAATAAAGTTGTTTTGCCATCTCTACCTCCTATCTTACAACTCTCGGCAGATAAGAGAGGAACGCTCTACCAGTGCCTTGTCGCCATTTTGATTTATGAAGTTCATCTCTGTCGTGAGTACGAGCATCCCCTTGCCGCTTTTTGTAGTTTTCTCTGCAATATTCGTTACCTTTGAATAAGAACTTAGAACATCACCAGCTCTCATAGGAACAAAGGATTCGAACTCTATGCCAGCATCGAGTAATACAGGGTAGCCAGCATTCATCATAGGGCCCATTATCGAGCCCATCATCTCCATGAGGCCACCCTTCACTGGCCAACCATGAAAACCTAAAGGAGCGATAATCTCGCCGTACTTGCTTTTTCTGGCGTATTCTACATCATGGTACAAGGGGTTGGGGTCACCTACGGCATCAGCAAATCTTCTTATCGCCCCCCTCTCAACCTCCCAAACTAGAGGCTCTCCTAGCGGCCTGCCAATCAGCTCTGCAACTTTTTCAGGAATAGCCATTGTCACCTCCTTTAAATCATAGTGCCTGAAAAAGATTCTTTCTCTGCTAGGGAAGTCATCAGTCACTCAGTTACATCATGGTGTAGCCACCACTGGCACTGAGGGTTTGCCCGGTTATGAAGCTGGCAGCATCTGAGGCCAGAAATACCACGGCATTGGCTACCTCCTGGGCTTTCCCCACACGTCGCAGAGCGTAGCTCTTCGCTGCCTTTTCTATGATTTCCGGGGTGAACTGAGCCTTCGTGACTTGCCACATGCTTCCACTCCCTATCTCCTCGTCGGCGGGGACGGTCATCCCGGGACAGACGACATTAAGCCTTATCCCATAGCGTCCTGTCTCCCTGGCTACTGCCTTGGTAAAGGCAATTACGGCGCCTTTGCACCCCCCATAAACCGCCTCCTTGAATTCGCCCATGCGCCCGGCATCCGAGCCGATGCTTACAATGGCCCCGCTCTTTTGCTCTATCATGTGTGGGAGCACCGCCTTGGTACAGTTGAGCACGCCTTTGTAATTTATGTCTATGATTTTGTCCCAGAAATCGGGAGTGGTCTCTACAAAGAGCATCTGAACATCATAGCCAACATTGTTAACCAGCACATCTATTTTGCCGAATGCATCCAGGGTCTTCTTAGCCAGCGCCTCTGCGGCATCAACCTTGGTTACGTCCGTCTCAATGACCATACTGCGCCCCCCAGCTTTGAGAGCGTTAGCCTCCTGGACTACTTTCTCACCGAAATCCGCTTTCAACTCCGCGATTACCAAATTTGCCCCCTCCCTGGCAAAAGCCAGGGAAATAGCACGTCCAATGTTTGAACCGCCGCCTGTAACAATAGCTGTTTTACCTGCTAGGCCTAAATCCATTTCACTCTCCTTTCAAAAAAATAATGGCCCCCGACAAAGCTGACAATTTTTCCCTAAAATTATCCGCCTCAAGGACCACATCCTTGGGTTATGGTACATTGTATTTTGAGGCATTGTCAAGTTATTTGCCCATGCACCGAGCACTGCCGCCCGGTTCTTGAACAAGCCAGAACAGAGGATACCTTTTACTATATAATGCGATCCAGACGGGAGCTCAGGAGATGATTGTTTCTGCCAGCATGGGGGCACACTCTCTCCACATCCACCAGAAATTTAGTTATTTACCCTTCTTCGCATAATCGGGGCACCAGGTGGCGTTGGGGCGCTCAGGGCGATGACAAGCAGTTCTCCAGTTCCATTTACAGCTATCACAGAGGAAAACATTCATGCCAAGCTCTTTTTTGACCCTGAGTTTGAATTTGTCTATCCAACTGGGATTGCTTCGCTTCTTCACTTCGTTCAGAGCTACAGCCAGGGACAATAATATTTTATTCGCTGTATATCCCCTACATATCCTTAGATAGAGTGGCTAAGAATTCAGCGTTATTCTTTGTCTTAGCTAACCTTTCCAAGATCCTCTGCGTAGCCTCGCCATGGTTAGGGGAATCGCTATCTATCATACTAATTACGCGCCTGAGCAGCCATACCTGTTTTAAGGTATTTTCATCTAGTAAAAGCTCCTCCCTCCTTGTGCTGCTGGGCATAATATCAATAGCCGGGAAGATTCTCTTCTCGGATAATTTTCTATCTAAGTGGAGCTCCATATTACCTGTTCCCTTAAACTCCTCATATATGAGTTCATCCATGCGGCTGCCGGTATCCACGAGGCAGGTAGCGATGATGGTCAGACTGCCGCCCTCATCAGTGTTGCGAGCAGTGCCAAAGAAGCGCTTGGGGGGATGCAAGGCTGTGGAGTCAACACCACCGGACAAAGTACGCCCGCTAGCGGGCAGGGCTAAATTGTAAGCTCGTGTAAGCCTGGTAATGCCATCGAGGAGTATGACCACATCTTTGCCCATTTCTAGTAGCCTCTTGGCTCTCTCTAATGCTAATTCCGCTACCCGAGTCTGGCTCTCCACCGGTTCATCGAAGGTGGCAGCTATAACCTCCGCCTTGACTGACCTCTTCATATCAGTGACCTCTTCGGGCCTTTCTCCGATAAGGCACACCATGAGGTGAATATCATTGTAGTTAGTAGTCATGGCATTGGCAATTTTTTGAAGAAGCACAGTCTTGCCTGCCTTAGGTGGTGACACAATAAGCCCTCTTTGTCCCCGGCCTATAGGTGCCACAAGATTAATTAGACGGGTGGATAACTCGTTTGATGTTGTTTCCAGATTGATGAGCTTGTTAGGGAAGGTGGGTGTTAAAGAACCGAAATTGCGCCGTATTCTTGCCCCTTCAGGGTCAAGTCCATTAATACTTTCCACTCGAAGTAAGCCATAGTATTTTTCGCCTTCTTTAGGAGGTCTAGCTTGACCACTAATAATATCGCCGTCTCTCAAGTTGAAGCGGCGGATCTGGGAATTTGACACATAGACATCGTTGGCGCCGCGCAGGAAGCTATCTTGCCGTAGGAAGCCATAGCCTTCACTGATGATTTCCAGGATGCCTGTTATGAACACATTCCCCTGCTGTTGTGCTTCCGCCTGCAGGATGCGGTAGATAAGCTCAGGCTTCTTTAAGACAGAGTAGCCGGTGATGCCGCACTCCTTCGCTAGTGCCTCCAACTCATCCCGATTTTTGCTTTCTAGTTGCACCATGTTTAACATAGCAGCCTCTTTTCAAAAACCTTTCCCTTTTGCGTCTATGTCGCCTGAGGGCTTTTACGACAAAATTCCTCTCTCGCCCATCACCCTCTTCCAGTCATCTCTAAAACGCTCAATGCCGATATCCGTTAGCGGGTGCCGTATCATTTGTAACAACACTTCATATGGCACTGTGGCGATATGGGCACCAAGCTTAGCTGCCGTAAAACAATGTTGAGGATGTCTGATGCTGGCAGCGATAACTTGAGTGGGTAGTTGATAATAGTCCAGGTATTCCACAATATCAGCCACTACTTTCATACCATCCTCGCCAATATCATCTAATCTGCCCACAAAGGGGCTTACAAAAGTTGCTCCTGCCGCTGCCCCCAGCAAAGCTTGGTTCAAGGTGAAGCATAAAGTCAAATTCACCTTTATGTTCTCACTAGCCAGCACCGAGGTGGCTTCCACTCCTTCAAGGCTAGCAGGTATCTTAACCACGATGTTCTCCGCCCATTTAGCTACCTCTCTGGCTTCAGCTACCATTGTTTGGACATCCTCGCTCAATACCTCAGTTGATACCGGGCCAGGGACAATGGAGCAAATTTCCTTGACCAACTTTTGATAATCAACCTTGCCTTCCCTCGATACGATGCTGGGATTGGTAGTCACCCCTGTAAGTACTCCTAGTCTCACTCCATGACGGATATGCTGTATATTGGCAGTATCTAAAAATATCCTCATCTTCCTAATTTAATGGTAGGCTTGTCTGAGCACCTTCAACCAGTGTCTCCTTGGCTGTCCCAATAAACCCCAGGAATAATGGGTGGGGAGAATCGGGGCGAGATTTGAATTCAGGATGAAATTGGCAGGCAAGCATCCAGGGATGATTTCGTAACTCGCTAATTTCCACCAGTCTCCCATCCGGTGACAGCCCGGAGGGTACAAGCCCGGCTTCCTCTAATGGCTGGCGGAATTCATTGTTAAATTCATAACGGTGGCGATGCCTTTCATAGGCTACTTCGCTGCCGTAGGCACAAGCTGCTATTGTTCCCGCTACCAGATGACAGGGATAAGTCCCGAGCCTCATGGTCCCTCCCTTTTGCTCTATGCCACGCTGCTCAGGGAGGAGGTCGATAACAGGATAAGCACTCTTTGCATCAAACTCAGTAGAATTAACCTTTTCAGTATGGAAAACATGACGACCGAATTCGATGACCATAGTTTGCATCCCCAAGCATAGGCCCAAGTACGGGACTTCTCTTTCCCTAGCAAATTTGGCAGCTTTTATCATGCCTTCAATTCCTCGGTAGCCAAAGCCACCAGGAACAATTACACCCTGAACTTGCCCAAGCTTATCATCGCCCATCCTGTCCAATTCCTCTGAATCCAGCCAGTCTATCTTCACCTCAAGATTATGAGCTAATGCTGCATGGCATAATGCTTCGCGCACGGAGTAATAAGCATCTCGGAGCTCCACATACTTGCCTACCAATCCAATGACTACAGTCTCCTTGGGAGCTTTCAGCCTGGCTACCATGTCTCGCCATTCTTCTAAATTGCTTTCCTCGGCCTTTAATCTCAATCGGCTAACTATAAATTCCCCTAATCCGGCATCCTCAAGCAACAGGGGCACCTCATAAATGGTCTCGCTGGTAACCAAGGGGATAACTGCCTCTTTATCCACATCGCAAAATAGTGATATTTTGTCCTTTATCCCTTCAGATATCTCCCTGTCGCTGCGACACAGTATAACATCGGGCTGAATACCAATTCTCCTTAGCTCGTTGACGCTGTGTTGAGTGGGCTTGGTCTTCAGCTCATCGGTGGCAGCAATGTGTGGTAAAAAGGTGACGTGTATGTATAGCACATTATCCCTGCCTTCGTCCTTTCTCATCTGCCTAATGGCTTCAAGGAAGGGTTGCCCTTCAATATCTCCCACAGTGCCGCCCACTTCAACAAGGATCAACTCAGACTGGGATATTTCGGCGACTTCCCTTACCCGTCTTTTTATTTCATTGGTTACATGAGGAACCACCTGAATTGTGCCTCCTAAAAAATCCCCCCTCCTCTCCTGAGCAATGACCGAAGAATAGACCTGACCAGAAGTGACGTTGGAGGCTTGGGTCAATTCCACTCCAATAAATCTTTCATAATGTCCTAAATCCAAATCAGTCTCGGCACCATCCTGGGTAACAAACACTTCACCGTGCTGGTAAGGGGACATCGTCCCCGGGTCAACATTCAGATAAGGATCAAGCTTCTGCACAACGCTAGATATACCACGGCTTTTGAGTATTCTGCCAATAGAGGCTACCGAAATTCCCTTGCCTACAGAACTAACTACGCCACCACTAATGAAAATATACTTGCTCACCGCTTATACAAGAGCATAGAGAAAACCAAATCTTGCAGGCTGGTCCTAGAATGCGAGACAAATCTGGGTTTCTCTTTATTATAAAAATTCAAATCCAAAATTGTCAAGTCTATGATTTGACAATGCACCTGCGGTTCCATGCCTCATTGACAATTAGCCCCTAGTAACATACAATATTTCTTCGTCGCACCACGTAGCTCCCTTATACAATATAAAATAAATTTTGTAGAAAGGATTGAATATGGAGAAGAAAATACGAATGCTGCTCACCAGGCACCCCTACGATGGTCACGAGAGAGGTTACAACATAGTGGTTACAGGACTTAGAGAGCGTGGAATAGAAGTGATCTTGGGGGGGACACAGCTAGCTGGAGAAATAGTGGAAACTGCCATTCAAGAGGACGTGGATTTCATCGGCTACCGCATTACCTCAGGAGAACCAAGTATTCTCGTGGATCTCCTATTCCAGAAGTTAAGGGAGAAAGGTGCTGACATACCCGTTATTGTGGGGGGCGTAGTGCAGGCAAAGGATGTCCCTCGCTTAAAAGAGATGGGAGTTGTCGAAGTATTCCGCACTGGTCAATCAATGGACTCCATCGCCGATTCTATCAAAGAACTATCATCGCAGCGACTAAAGAGGTAAGGAGAAAAGCTAATGGACAAGAAAGAAATAGAAAAGATCAAAGAAGCAAGAACGGAATACGATGAGCTAGTAGCTCGCACTGTACAGAAAACCCCAGAGCAAAAGGCTCAATATGAGACCGACTCCTGGATACCAGTTGACCGACTCTATACTCCAGCCGATATAGAGGGGACAGACTATTTGAGGGACATCGGCTTTCCCGGCCAGTATCCCTATACCCGCGGAGTATTTCCCTGTGGACTCCGGACAAGGACATGGAGCAAGAGGCAGGTAGCTGGCTACGGCACAGCGGAGGAATGTAATAAACTATGGAAGAACCTCATAGCCCAGGGGCAGACGGCGCTGAACTCATCTTTCGCGGTCCTTGGCGGAGGAACCAAGATACCATGGGAGACGGACGATGAGTTAATGGTGGGACACGGGAATAGGACATATGCCAAAGGGGATACGGTCGCTGATTGGGAAGACGTAATCGATGGAATCGATCTCGATAAGGTCAATATCAATTTACCCGTAGATTCCTGGGTTAACTTTGCCTTCTTCATTGCCGCAGCGGAGAAAAAGGGCTACGACAGGAGGAGACTCTCAGGTAGCGTATCCGGCAAACTCAGGATGCTCCTGTTCCCGGAGAACAAGGGCAATCCCTATATCGACATGGTTGAATTCTGTGCCAAAGAGATGCCCAACTGGAATGTCTTCTATGTTGATGCCAGGAATGTTCGCGAAGGGGGCCTAACGGCGGTCCAGGAGCTCGCTTGGGCTATAGCACTGGGTATGGATGGGGTCAGAGAGGTGATGAAGAGGGGTATAGATATCGACCAGTTTGCCCACAGGATACAATTCTACGTTAACTCCGGCAGCGATTTCTTTGAAGAGATAGCCAAGTTCAGGGCGATGAGGCGAATGTGGGCTAGAGTAATGAAGGAGAAATTTGGCGCCAAAGACCCGCGTTCTTGGAGGATGCGGGCGGGCGTTCAGACCTCCGGCCCAACCATGACAGCACAACAGCCTTTGAACAACCTTGTTAGAGCTGGCTTCCACGGCCTGTCGGCAATTTTGGGAGGGGCTCAGTCTCTGGCCATACAAACCTATGATGAAGCTCTAGCAACGCCATCAGAGTTCGGCCAGATACTCTCGCTGAGAACAGCACAAATCATAGAGCACGAGACAGGAGTGACGAACGTCGTAGACCCTCTGGGGGGCTCATACTATGTGGAATGGCTAACCAATAAACTGGAGGAGGAGGCCCAGAAGATAATAGACAAGCTTGAGGAGCTGGGGGGCGCCTGCAAGTTTAAAGCTTGCTCCTGGTTTTACAGCCAAATGAAGGCTTCTGCCGCCAAATATCAAAAGGAGATTGACACCAAGGAAAGGATAGTCGTCGGGGTAAATGAATTTGTAATGGATGAAAAGGATCCAATGGCAACTCTTGCCCCCGGTCTAAGAGAGTTCGATCCTGCCCTTAACCAGAGGCAGATAGACCGCCTAAACAAGGTCCGAAGAGAAAGAGATAACTCAGCAGTCGAGAAGGCTAAGAAGACATTATATGAAGCTTTCCAAGCACGAGAGAATATTATGCCACCTATGATCGAGGCTGCAAAAACATACATGACTGGCGGGGAGGCAACTAAGGTGCTCATGGAAGCTCTGGGTGAGAAGTATGGGCCGAGGGGAGGAGATGGATTAGAACACGAGCTGGAGTTAGCGCTTTTCACTTACCATTGACATTCCAACTCGTTTGTGCCATCTTTTGCCGGCCCTAGAGGCTATGTCTGCCTCAGTGGTGTCTTGCCTAGCATTCTCTCGGAAGTACCTCATTAACTCCGTTTACTTCCACCATGAGGCAAGACACTGGCCTGGATCCAGTCTCGGGGATAACCCCATCCTTAAAAATACACCTCGCTCTTTTTCATCAACTCCGCGACGATAGTTTGCCAAGGAGCTCGCGATGATATAAAATACCACATTCTGGTTGACAAATCTTAGCAAAAGGGAGATTTCAATATGGAGAACAAAATACGAATGTTGCTGACGAGACACCCCATGGATGGTCATGAGGCAGGATATAACATTCTGGCGACAGGACTTAGAGAGCGTGGGATTGAGGTGATCCTCGGAGGTGCGCAATTGCCTGAAGAAGCTGCGGAGACTGCCATTCAGGAGGATGTGGATTTTATTGGCTTCCGTAATATGGCTGGAGACCCAATTTACCTGGTTGAGACCTTGCTACACAAGCTGAAGGAGAAAGGCGCTGACATACCTATTATCGCAGGGGGCATAATTCGTCCGAGAGAAGTTACTAAATTGAAAGAGATGGGGGTTATTGAGGTATTCGGTCCTGGTACCTCGATAGACTCCATCTCTAGTCTCATGAAGCAACATCACCGAGAGTAATCAAATTAGTGATTCGTAAGAGAGAACTGGGAAGCAAACAGGAGGGAAGCTTATGAACGAGAAAGAGTTGGAAAAGATCAAAGAAACAAGGAAAGAGTATGATAAGCGGGTGGCTCGCAGTCTGGAGAAGATTCCCGAGCAGAGGAGTGAATACACAACTGACTCTTGGATACCCGTTGACCGGGTCTATACCCCAGCCGATATTGAGGGAATAGACTATCTGAGGGAAATCGGCTTTCCCGGGGAGTATCCCTATACTCGCGGCGTATTCCCCAGTGGCTACCGAACAAGGGCCTGGAATAGGAGGCAGGTGGCTGCGCGCGGCACGGCGGACGAATGTAACCAACTGGCCAAGTATCTTATATCTCAGGGACAAACGGCGTTTGCCCTCCATGCCGGCACTTTCGCAGGGAAGAAGACATCATGGGATACCGATGACCCGCTATATCTTGGACATGCCTTCAGACACAACACTAAGATGGACACGCTGGCTGATTTCGAAGACTTGTACGACGGAATTGACTTGGAAAAGTTCCACGTCATGGCCGGCCTCTTTCCTATTGACCTTGCTATGTTTGTCGTGGCAGCTGAAAAGAGAGGCTACGACAGGAAAACGCTCCAAGGTAGTTCGTCCGCTCAAGTAAGGCTGATTCTCTACCCAGAGAACAAAGGTAATCCCTTTATTGATATGGTTGAATTCTGTGCCGATGAAATGCCCAACTGGAATGCTTTTTATATTGATGCTGCGAACATTAGGGATGGAGGTCTAACAGCAGTCCAGGAGCTAGCTTGGGGCATAGCTGTAGGCAAGGATGGGATTAGGGAGGTAATGAAGCGAGGTATAGACATTGACCGCTTTGCCCCCAGAATACACTCCTATTTCAGAGTTGGCAATGACTTGTTTGAGGAGGTAGCCAAGTTCAGAGCGCTGAGAAGGATGTGGGCCAGAATGATGAGAGAGGAATTTGGTGCTAAAGACCCGCGTTCCTTGCGGATGAGGGTCCACGTCCAAAGCCTCGGCCCTACCTTTACGGCACAACAGCCTCTGAACAACCTTATGAGAGGCACCATCCATACTTTAGCAGCATCTCTAGGAGGGGTTCAGTCATTGGCTGTGGACACCTATGATGAAGCCCTGTCAACTCCATCTGATGTTGGCAAGGTGCTCTCATTGAGAACACAGCAGATTGTAGAGCACGAGTCAGGGATTGTAAACGTCGCTGACCCTCTGGGGGGCTCGTACTACGTGGAGTGGCTAACAAATAAAATGGAGGAGGAGGCCCAGAAAATAATAGACAAGCTTGAGGAATTGGGAGGTGCCTGCAAAATTAAGGCTTGTTCCTGGTTTTTGCCGCAGAAAAGGGAAGCTGCCTACAAACGTCAAAAGGAAATTGATACTAAGAAGAGAATAGTTGTCGGTGTAAATGAGTATGTGATGGACGAAAAGGACATGTTATCGACTTTCGTCCCAGAGGTGCTTGATTTCGATTACCAATCCATGTACCGGAAGCAGGTGGAGCGCTTGAACAAAGTCCGAAGGGAAAGGGACAACGCACAAGTGGAAAAGGCTAAGAAGATGTTGTATGAAGCATTCAAAGAAAAGGCTAATATGATGCCACCCATGATTGAGGCAGTAAAAACCTACATAACTGCCGGGGAGATAATGAAGGTGCTCATGGAAGCTCGGGGACCCCAGTACGGGCCTAGAGGAGAAAATACCATAGAAAAGGAGATAGAACTGGGGCTTTTCAATTTTGACTGACCTGACAATTGGCTCTAGATGACAATAGTCTGGGAACAGAAGGTGATTCTGCTCCTACCGCCTTAACAATAGCGAAATTTGAATTTTGTGGGGTCTAGATTAGTCGAAGACGCCCTCATTAGCCAGTATTGCAATGTCATCCTGGGACATTCCCAGTAGCTCTCCAAAAACATAATCATTGTGCTCACCGAGCACTGGTGCTGGTCTAGTGACCCTTGTAGGAGTAACTGAGAATTTCCAAGGTGGGGCAAGTGCATACAGCTGCCCAACCTCCGGATGTTGAACGGTAACAAGATATTCACGCTCCCTGCAATGTGGATCATTAAAAAGATCTTCGTTGCTGAAGGAGGGCACTGCTGCTATCCCTGCCCTTTGGAGTATTTCCATCACCTCATAGTGAGTATGATCTATAGTCCACTCCTCAATTAGCCGATCTAGCTCATCCTGGTTCTGCCATCGACTGAATTGAGCGCAGAATCTTTCTTCTTTAGTCCACTTTGGATTCCCCATGGTCTGGCAAAAAGCCTCCCACTCCATATCATTGGCGATAGAGATGCTAACCCACTTATCCACACCCGTGCAGCGGTAACAATTATGGGGTGCCATAATATCATCTCTATTGCCACTGCGAGAGCGAACTCTGCCATTCATGGTGTAGTCCATGATGACCTCGCCCATACTACAACTGAGCGCCTCCCTACCAGAGAGGTCTATAAATTGACCCTTTCTAGTCTCTTGCCTATAATTGAGGGCAACAAGGATAGCAAAAGCAGCCGCATTCCCAATTCTAGAATCAACGCTGTTCCTTAGAATCGTCGGTGGGCCGCCAGGGTAACCTGTTACATGAGAAAGCCCGCTGAGCGGACCCATGGTTACCGCAAAACCACTATACCTACTTTCAGGGCCGGTTGCCCCATGGCTTGAGGCGGATAGCATTATGATATCGGGTTTAACTTCCTTCAAGGCAGGATAACCCAGGCCAAGCTTATCCAGCACACCCGCCCTGAAGTTATCTACCACCACATCGCTTGTCTTGACCAGCCTCTTCGCCAGCTCTGCTCCTTTGGGGTGGGTGAGATTGAGAGTTATGCCCAACTTGCCGGCATTCATGCTGTTAAACATGCCCACAGCCGTCTTTTCCGTGCCTATGCCAGCAATCCCAGCAGTAGTTCTAAGTACATCTTGATATGCCCTACCCTCGACCTTGATTATTTCTGCCCCCATATATGCCAATAGTATCGTTGCCTGTGGTCCCGCCACATGCGCGGTAAAATCCAGCACTCTTACTCCTGCCAAGATATCCATGAATTCAAAGTCTCCTTTAGATTACCCCCGCCTCTCTGAGCTTGACCAACTGCTTCTTGCTGTAACCTAGAAGTCCGCAGTAAATTTCCTCGTTGTGCTCACCAAGCAAAGGTGCCGGGCGATTCAGCTTCCAGGGTGTCTCGGAAAATTTGTAGGGTGCTGAGGGGTATTTGACTTTCCCCGTCCTGGGATGGTCAATTTCTACGAAGAACCCCCTTTCCTGCAGGTGTTCAGAATCAAGTAACTCTTTGGTGGTATTAACCATGCCAAAAGGAACGCCATTGGCCTGCCCCATATGATAAAGCTCGTCTTTTGTATAATTCACCAGCCATTCTACTAGAAAGGCATTGAGCAGTTCGCCATGTTTAAACCGACCAGCGTGGTCCTTAAACTTCTCATCCTTCGCCCAGTCAGGGTTTCCCATCATTGATACCATTTTCTGCCACTGCCGCTCTAGCCAAGTTACAAATATGGTGTAATCGTTATCCTTACAGGGTAGAATCCCCCCGTATGGAACCCCTTGCTGGGCCCTGGTGAGAAGCTTTCTTTCATTAGCATACCTGACTATAACATCCATTCTATTGAGGGAGATCGATGATTCCTGTTTGGAGATATCTATGAACTGCCCCAATCCAGAGCTTTTCTTGTAGTAAAGTGCGCCCATGACAGCTATGGCCGCATTCCACCCACTATCAAATTCCTCGAGGAAACTGCCGGCCTTTAAGGGGGGACGTCCTACATTCTCCACACCACCAGGCGTGAGATAGCCCTCCCCACCACTCTGAAAGACATTGAGGGGGTAAGCCTTGTAATCCCGATAGGGACCTATCTGCCCGAAGGGGGTAATCGAGGTCATGATCAGCCCGCTATTGAGTTCCTTGATGATGTCGTAGTCCAGGCCTTGCTTCTCCATCACCCCGGGAGGTTTATCCTCCACCAGGATGTCTGTTTCCTTCACCAGCTCCTTGAATATCTTCTTCCCGGTTTCGCTCCCCACATTAAGAGTAATCCCCAGCTTATTGGTGTTGAGGTAGAGGAAAAGCCCGCTCGTCTCAGGATCAGGAACATCATGAAAGAAAGGGGACCTCCGCCTGGCGTCATCCCCCGATCCCGGCTCTTCAATCTTCACCACCTCGGCACCCAAGTCAGCCATCAGCTTGGTGCAGTACGGGCCGGCTACCATCTGGCAATACTCCACGACTTTTACCCCAGCTAAAGCGCCTTCAGCCATAGCTCAAATTCCTTCAAGTTAATCCTAAACAAAGACACGGTAGCCTGTCAAAATCTCAACCCATCAAACTGGGTATCCACAGGCTAATCTGCGGGAATGCCATTACCAAGGCTAACACAATGGCCTCGGCAAAGACAAAGGGAATGGCACCTCTCATAACATCGCCTATAGGGATATCAGAAATGCCTTTGACTACGAATAGATTCATCCCTATCGGCGGTGTCTCAAGGGCTATCTCTATGTTTACCACAAACACTACCCCAAACCATACCGGGTCAAATCCCAGAACAGTGACCGCCGGAAAGAGAATGGGCAATACGACCAGGATAAGGGTTGCCACGTCCAAGACACAGCCCAAGAGGAGCAACAATAAGTTTATACCTATCATGATTACCCAGCGATTGACCGGCAAGCCAACTAGAAAACCGGCAAGCTGCTGAGGAACCTGTGCCACTGTCAGGAAATAGCCAAAGAGCAGAGCACCAAATGCAATCATGATGACTACCGAGGTCGTCTTGACCGCCGCCAGCATTGCCCCCCGTAAATTATCCCAGTTGAGTTTTCTGTAGACCATGGCTACGCACAGTGAGCCAAACGCGCCCACAGCTGCTGCCTCGGTAACAGTGGCCCAACCCAGGTAAATACTACCCAGGACGAGAAAAACAAGCAGGACAACAGGCCACACCTTCCTTGCCGCAAGGATTCTGTCTCTTCGAGACACCCCTTCGGGTATCAATGGAGCTCGACGAGGATTTCTTTTGCAGCTTATTCCGACGTAAGCCGCGTCTAGCACTGCCATGATAATGCCGGGGAGTAGGCCAGCCATAAACAGCATACCTACGTTAGTCTCGGTGATAACACCATAGATGATCAGAGGAAGACTGGGCGGTATAAGGATACCCAGTCCACCACCGGCAGCTATACTGCCTGCAACCAATCTGTTGTCATAACCCCGCTTCTGCATTTCCGGTATAGATACGGCGCCGATTGTGGCAGCAGTGGCTGTGCTGCTGCCAGATAGAGCACCAAAGCCGGCACAGGACACTATTGCACTCATAGAGAGACTTCCAGGAAATCGGTGCAGCAGTTTGTGGACAAAGTCAAAAAGATCACTGCCGATCCCACTGAATAGAATGATCTCAGCCATAAGAAGGAACAAAGGTACCGCGACCCATACAAAGTTGGTTAGTGTGCTGAAGGCATGATTGCCCAGGAAAGCCAGCGCCGGACCCCCGCCAAGAAGGGCCCACATCCCAACCGCTCCCAACAACCCCAGTCCGATGGCTATGGACACTCCGGAAAATAGGATGACGAACATTGCCACAAAGGCAATTACCGCTATCACTTGCCAATCCATGGTCAGATTATCCTTCTTGGGAAAGGCTGCTGTGCCCTGGCTCCTCTCCCAGCTTAGCCACCACCGATTTTCGGCCCACCAGAGACCTAATATCTCGGGGAATAGCAAGGAGAAATTGGAGGCAAATCAGAAAGCTTCCTATGGGAACTATTGCCTGTGGTAGGAAAAGGGGCACTCGTAAACTGGTGGCAGATCGTAAGCCCAGTTCGTAAGACTTCCAGGCTATCTCCCAGCTTTTCCAGGCAAGAATGGCGAAGAAAACCAGCCCGATGACAGAGACAAATATTTCCAGGAAAGTCTGTTTCCTAGCAGACAAGCGCGAAGTTATCAGGTCAATCCTGATGTGGCCCTTCTGGGCCTGAATCCAAGCCAGAGGCAGAAACACGAAAGCCAGCATGGCATACTCCGACAGCTCTAGCGTAAGCCCCAGCGGCGCATTGAATAGCTTTCTCGCTACCACCGAATATGTGATCATTAAGACGAGCACTAGGATAACCACTCCTGACGCTAACGCAAGCGCGCTGCTTATGCGATCAATAATACTTAGTACCAGCTCCGCTGCTTTCCTGGTTTTTTTCATACAGGCGCACAAATCCTGGTGGACCCGCAGCTTGAACCGCTGCTAATATACTACAGCGGAGGGTTATGACTCCGCTGTAGTATTGGATACCTTAACCTTTAACCTCTACCCAGTTACATCCTCTACTATTTGGAGGAGCTTCCGTGCAGCGTCCCCCTTTCCTGCCTCTTCAGCAGCTGCCAACCACTCATCCCAAAGAGGCACAGTAAGCTCTTTCCACTTCGTTCTCTCCGCCTCGGACATATTATAGACATCCATCCCAAATGCCTTGGACGACTCTATCGCCTCTTGGGTCTGCTCATCTAGGGTAGAGAGAGCATACCCTTGCATGTCACGGCCAGCGTCAATCATTAGCTGCTGGCACTCAGGAGACAGGCTATTCCAGGTGTCCATATTCATGATTGTGCTACCAGTAACCATCGAGTGATTGGTGAAAATCATATACTTGACAAACTCGCTCCAATCATGGGCCTCCACGCTGGTGGGTAGGGAGGCAACTCCATCAAGCATCCCCCGTTGCATAGATGTGTAGACCTCAGTGGAACTCATGGTTTGAGGGACAGCGTCGGCAGCCAAAAATATTCCCTCCTGCAGACCACCAGCAGTCCTGATCCTAAGCCCCTTGAGGTCCTCCACAGTCATGACTGGCGTATCAGTGGTGTAGAGAATGGTAAACTGCGCTGGGGTGCCGTACATACTTATTACATTGAACTCGACAAGCTCTGGGGCCAGTATATCATCCGCGCTGTTGTAGACTTCTATAACCTGTTCTGGGGTCTCAAAAGCAAAGGGGAGAGAATGGAACGTTCTCAGCGGTACCCTGCCTGCTTCATAGGCGGGAACGACAACCCCTAAGTCAGCAACACCAGAGCCGACACCAGCAAGCATCTCGGGACCCTTGATTAACTGCATTGACGGATACCATTCAAATTTAACCGCACCATTAGTGCGCTCGGTAACCAAGTTGGCCCAATATTCGTATCCTATCACTGCATTGGGGTGGCCTATGGGTAGCCAAGTCGCAAACTTCAGCGTTATCTCGGGGCAGGTGGGTGTTGGTGTTGGCGTAGGCATGGGTGTAGGAGTCGGTATAGGTGCCTCAGCTCTGCAAGCCGGTAGCAAACTCAGCACCAAGACCAAAGTCGCTATTAATATTAGCCACATCTTATTGCACATACTGTCCTCCTTCCTTCTTGACCTTCTCTGTGCAACTTTCAATATATAGCCAACCTGTTTAAAAATTATAAAATCGGGCTGGAAAATTTGTCAATGAAGTAGAGTTAACTTGTACCATTTGCCCAGGCCCTCCTTCCATTATCAAGAGACCGATGGGAAAAGCAGTACGGGAAGCATAGGGACAAGAAGAACCTGGGGAATAAAAATATGCTTCCCCACTAAGCAAATGCGATATTAATAGAGTTAAAAGCCCTCTCAACTCAGATAACAAAGCTGAAATGGCAGTATAAAAGATAAACCCCACTTTTTCCGGAGTTGTGCAGCTTTGTAGTGTTCGTCCCCGGACGCATACATGCCTTTTCGGCGCTTGCCCTCAGCTCATTCACAAGATTAAACTCCCCAAGTCTAAACTTCACGTTACTCATGATAGTATGCCGCAGGCTAGCTAAATCATAGCCGGCCGAAAGCACCATAATGTCCAGAGCTAATAAGAACTCTTTCTCTCCCATGACAATGTCCTCCAAGGGGATGCTGAGCTATAATCTCCGCTATCTGATTTACTTCTTCTTCCAGCTTGATACCATCGTTGTCTATCTTACCCCCATAGAGTATATTGAAAAGGAATTTGCCTAAATCCATAGCCCAGTGTCACCCATGGTCAGTCAGCACGCACAGTTGTTGGAAAGCGCGGGTGGTGATATAATACAAACCAAGATTTTGGTAAAACTAAATCGCAAATAAATTTAATTGGCCTTAGCTTCTGCCAGAACGAGCTTATTTTAAGGAGGAAAGGTTACGGCAGAGGAAGATGTTAAGCCTTATAGTTATCCTACGTTGGAAGAGACCATGCTCCCTTTATGGAGTCTGCCCAAGAACATGAATATCCACAAAGTAATCGGGAGACTAACGGTATCGGACATTGTGGATGGGTACAACATCTTCCTTGTAAACAAAGACCAGATGAGATGCTTTAAGGCATGATTTCAGGCAACAAGACGATATTAATGAGCCAAAGCCTTATGTCGAGGTACAAGAAAGGAGAATACCATGGTACAGTATAACTACAAGCGGGTGGTTCCAGGGCGGCCCCCTTATTGTTTATACGAGGTAGATAAAGAAAAAAAGATAGGCCGGATTACCTGGAACAAACCGGACAAACTCAATACGGCTGATGCTGAAGAAAATATGCAAATAGTGCGGGCTATACAAAAGGCGGGAGGCGATCCGGACGTCAAGGTTGTTATCTTCAAAGGGGCGGGAAAGCATTTTTCTGCTGGAGCAGATGTGAGTATGATTATACATGATGATACACTCAGGCCCGGAGAGCTGGAGCGGCCGCGAAGCCAGGGATTCCGGATTGTTGAGCTCAGGCAAAATGCTTATGGCAGGAGAGGATACAACCAGACAATGCATAATTGTCCCAAGATTACCATCGCCCAGGTCCAGGGCTA